>Ga0193708_1000290_pt1 | contig 11814 bp, 10 predicted proteins | sample H3c1metaG_FD_160570 | JGI IMG/M metagenome (GOLD analysis project Ga0193708, IMG submission 160570) | Soil microbial communities from a riparian zone of the East river system, Colorado, United States - H3c1 | ecosystem: Environmental > Terrestrial > Soil > Riparian zone | place: USA: East River...
ACGCGTCGGCCGCATCCGCTTCGCCGCCACCCGCACCACCGCCCTCACGGCCGTCACCGGGCTGGCGCCGAGGCGCACCACCAGCAGCTGCACGCGCAGCTGCCGCCCTGCGAAGGGTGAGCGTGGAGAACTCGGTGAGCGTCTTCATGGGGGCTAGCTACACCAAAGGGCGCAAACGCGCCAGCCCCGTGCGTTGCGATGAAAGAAAACAGCCAGGCAACCCACCGGAATGGGACTGCCTGGCTGCCTGCGATCAGCCGAGCGTCGCGCTCGGCCGCCGTGTCGATTCAGTCGATCAGTGGATCAGCCGCCGCCGACCGTGCCGCTCGCCTCGGCCGAGACCGAGACCGAGACGTTCACGTTCGCTTCGATCTGCGTCGACGCCTTCGCGAGCGCCGTCACCTGGCCGCCGATGCACAGCGCCTGGTCCTTGAACGAGTTGATGAACTTCGGGCCCATCTCGACGAGCTCGGCGGCCGTCTTGGCCGTGGTCTTCATCGCGATCTCGATCGGCTTGAGGCGCGCCTTGACCGACAACAGCTTCGGCAGGCCGTTCTTGAGCGCCTTGATCGTCATCTCCGCCTTCGACTTGTCGACGGTGAGCTTGGCGTCCGCGTCGATCGTCAGCTCGGGCTCGGTGCACTCCATCTCGGCCGAGGCCTTGACCTGCGCCGAGGCCTTGCACTGCGCCGACGCGTTGACGTCCGCGTTGCCTTCGCACGAGCCCTTGCAGGTGCCCTTGCACTCGCCGTTGCACTCACCGGAGTTGCCACCGGTGCCGGCCTTGCCGGCGCACTGGCCATCGCACTTGCCCTTGCACACGCCAGTGCACTTCGCGCTGACGTCCGCCGAGGCCTTGCCCTCGCACTCGGCCGCCGCCTTCGCGGAGACGTCGAGGTTCACGCGGCACACGGCCGGCGTGTACTTGATCTTGAGCGCCGCCTTGCCCTTGAAGGCGACCTTCATGTTCTTGTCGATCTCGCCCCAGACCTTGGCGCAGACTTCCTTGGCCTCGCCCTCGAGATCCGGAGCCGGCATGCCGAGCTCGGTGCCGAGCGTGACACAGCTCGCCTTGACGACCTTGACGGTCTCCGTCGTGGAGACCTGCAGGTCGGCGACCGCGGTGAGGAACGCCTTGAAGCGACGACCCGCCTCGGACGCGGCGTAGTTTCCGCACGAGTTGGGATCGACCATTCCCGAGTCGCCGCCGAGCCCGCCGGGGACTCCGCCGCCGCCGGGGACCTTGTCGCCGCCTGGGATACCCTTGCCGCCAGGACAACCGGCCATGAGAGCGACGAGTGCAGTCGCCAGAAGCAATCGAGTGTTGATGCGCATGATGTTGGAGGCTCCTCTTCCTTGCCCGGGCATCGATATCAAAAACCCTCGCCAGGGTCGCGATCGCGCGCCCGAAAAACACGTGATCGTGTCGGTGAGATCGCAGATGGGCGCGAGCGCTTACGCTCGGGGCGAATTGCCCCGCTTAGTTCGGTGTAGGTGACACCTTGCCCACGATGGTGGCAGGCGGTTCCAGCTTGATCGCGCCTGCGCCACCACCACCGCCGCCACCGCCGCCATTCCCTTGGATCCCACCGGGCTGGCCCTCGAGCGTCGCGAGCACCGAGCCATTGCCGCCGGGTCCACCGTTCATGGCACCACCTTCGCCGCCGATCGCCGCGATCTGCGCCATGATCGGATCGCCCCCGTTGACACCGTTCCCCGGTGCGCCCGCGCCTTCACCGCCACCGCCACCGTTCGCGAACACGGCGCCCGTCGCGGTGATCGTGATCGAGGTGCCCGCGAGCCCGATCAATCCGCCGGCACCGGCACCACCGCCACCGCTGTTCGTGGTCGAGGCGCCCTTGCCACCGCCACCCGAGGCATTGATGGTGCCCGCGATCGAGATCGCACCGTGCGCGAGACCCTGGACCGCACCACCACCGATGCCTCCCATGCCGCCGGCGACGCCATCGCTACCGATGCCGCCGCCCGCGCCGCGACAGCCGCCGCGCAGTGAATCTGCCGCGACCGGATCCTGATCGATCGGGCTCCGCCCACCCGTGCCACCGGTGCCGACGAAGCTGCCGCCGTGACCACCTTGGCGAATCATCGCCTGCGTCACCACACACGCCGGCGGATTTGCGCCTGCGCCGGTACCCGCGTTCGAGCTCGACACGTCGACCAGTCCGGCGACGACGAGATCGCCGTCGGCCACGAGCACGAGCGGGCGCATCCCGGTCGCGCGCAGCGTCCCGCGGATCTCGATCGTCGTCGCCGCGAGAACGCACCACGATTCGGGGGTCGAGCTCGGATCTTCGGTCGTGTACGCCTCGCACGTGTTGTCGGTCATGACGTCCATCGTCGTGCCGCTGACCACGACCAGCGGCAACGTCGGCGCGAGTGGAAGGCACAGCGACGCCAGCGTGCTGTGGTAGCAGAACGCCGGGTTCGCATCGACGCTGGCATCGTGTTCGATCGGGGTCACGTTCTCCAGCGGGAATGCCCACTGGCAACCCGCGAGCCCGAGCAAGCTGAGCCAGCGTCCGGTCACGGCGTACGGGCGCGCACCGCGTGCATGCCACCGCTCGCTGCCGCCGAGGCCTCGGCGATCGGTCGCGCGACGGTGATCTTGATTTCGAGGCCGAGCTCGTCGGCGAGCAGGTCGGACTTGCGAAGTAGCTTGGCATCGTCGCGCGACGGGCCATCCCGCACGACGAGATCGAGCACGATCGCCTCGCCCATCCGGGTCGCGACGACCTGCTCGACGCGCGAGCGATGCTCGGTGTCGAGGCCATCGGCGATGCGCAGGATGCCCGAGAGCCTGCGCAGGTAGGCGCGGTTCTCCTTCGACAGCGAGCCCGGGCAGGCGCGCCCACCGGATCATGTACTCGCTGTGCTTGTGATGGCCGCGCGGGTTCACGACCTCGCCGACATCGTGCAGCAGCGCGGCGACCTCGAGCAACACGCCCTTGTCGTCCGGGACGCCGTGGACATCGCGCAGCTGGTGGAACAACGTGCGGGCCAGGAGGCGCACGTGCTCGCCATGCGTGGTGTCGTGATCGACGCGATTGGCGAACCCGCGGGCCGCGGTGAGCAGCGCCTTGTCGTGCGCACCCTCGGCGCGCTGCTGCTCCTCGCGTGCGGTCTCGGCGAGCTCGAGCAGGACGGCCTCGCGGACGCCGACGCCGGGGCTGACCAGCCGCGCGATCCCGAGCTGGCGCGCGGCGGTCGCGAACACGAGTGCCGCGATGCCGAGCACCTCGGCGCGGTCGCGCTTGACGCCGTAGCGCGCCATGCGCTCCTCGACGGTGGCGCCGACGATCTGCGGTAACAGCTTCTCGAGCGCGGCGAGCTCGAAGCCGGCCAGGCCGTCCGCTGCGGGCTCGCCGACGATCTTCGTGAGCGCCTCGGCATTGCCGCCGGTCGCCGCGGCGACGCCGGTCTGCGACACGCTGCGGTTGATCGTCTGCATCAGCGTCGCGGTGTAGCGCCGCACCATCCCGGCCTCGGCATCGGCGATCGCACCGTCGAGCCCGAACGTCTCGAGCAGGCGCACGGTGCCGACCGGCAGCGAGTAGCCGCGCCACACCGTGCCACTCCTCAGATTCACCTCGAGGCTGCCACCGCCGAGATCGAGGATCGCGCGCGGCAGCGCGGTCGCCGGGCCGCTGCCGAGCGCGGCGATCGTCGCCTTGCGCACGAGGCGCGCCTCCTCCTCGCCCTCGATGACCTCGAGCTCGATGCCGGCCTCGTGATAGAGCCGGTGGAGCAAGAGATCACGGTTCGAGGCGCCACGCACGGCGCTGGTGGCGACCGCGCGATACATGGTCACCTTGTGGAAGTCGAAGCGCTCGCGGAAGTGGATGAACGCCGCGACCGCCTGATCGACCATCGCCGGATCGAGCTCGCCGCGGGTGAACGCGGTGTGGCCGAGCCGCACCGGCATCCGCTCGGCCTCGATCCGGATCAGGTCGGTCGGCGTCAGCTCGGCGATCACGATCCGGATCGCGTTCGATCCAGCGTCGATCGCACCGAGCCTGATTGGGCCTGCCATCGCCAACCCACGCTACCACGCGCCTCGCGCGACCGACGGCGAGATCTCCGGCGGATCCCGTGGGAGACTACGCGCCATGCGGCTCGCGATCGCATCCTCCATCCTGCTGCTCGCCGCGCACGCGCGCGCCGATACCCCGGTCGACTTCATCGCCGACGCGCAGCAACTGCTCGTCGTCGGAGCGTGCGGCGACGGCACGACCACGATCCAGCCCAAGGTCTACGCCGCGCACTGCAAGGCCGTGAAGGCGGCGCAGACCGGCTACCGCGAGAAGTGGGTCGTACCGGCCCGCGAGTTCTTCGCGGCGCATGTCCCGGCGGCCATTCCGAAGCAGGTCGTCTACCCGTTCGCCGGTGGCGACCTGATGACCGCGCTGACCGTGTTCCCCGATGCCGACGAGATCACGACGCTGTCGCTCGAGCCGGCCGGCGATCCGCGCGGGCTCAGGACCTTGCGGGATCGCCAGATCAAGACCGCGCTCGAGGTCGTCGCGACCGAGCTCCAGTCGTTCTACGAGTCGAACTTCTCGCGCACGCTGGCGATGATCGACGCGATGCGCGCCGGCAAGCTGCCGACGCAGCTGATCTTCAGCCTGTCCGCACTCGCGCTCCACGGCTACCAGCCCGTCCAGCTGCGCTACTTCCAGCTCTCCGAGGCCGGCGCGATCCGCTACCTCACCGCGGCGGACATGGTCCGCATCGACGCGATCAAGGACACGGCGAAGAAGAACCGCGCGCTCGCGAACATGGAGCTCCAGTTCAAGAAGCCCGGCACGAGCCGGGTCCAGACCTTCCGCCACATCATGGCGAACCTCGACGACGCGCACCTCAAGGCCGCGCCAAACGCGCTGCGCTACCTCGAGGCCAAGCCGCGCGTCTCGGCGATGACGAAGGCCGCCAGCTTCCTGCTCGCGTTCGACAGCTTCACGCTGATCCGCGGCTACCTGCTCGCTCACACCGACTGGATGGTCTCCGACGCCAGCGGCGTCGCGCCGAAGTGGGGCAAGCCGGCGGGCTTCGAGTACGAGACCCACGGCACGTTCGCGCGCGCCGAGATGGACGCCGGCATCAACATCACGCCGTCGTGGAAGGCCGAGTTCGATCACCAGCCGAGGCGGCCGCTGAGGTTCCGGTTCGGTTATCCCGACGTGAACTTCAAGCACAACCTCATCATCATGCGGCGGAAGTAGCGATCCGTACCCGTACTCGTGCCACGTGTCACGTGTCACGTGTCACGTGCACGTGCTCGTTCCGAGCTTGGGCTTCCCCGGGCCCGATGCTTTCGATCTCGCGCCTGCCTCGTTGTTGTGGGGCGGCAGTCCTGACGGATCCTCGTGGACGTGGACGAGCACGTGCCACGTGGCACGTGGCACGACGGAACTCTACTTCTTCGGCGGCGGGCCCTTGGGACCCATCGCCGGCCCCGCGTTGTCGGGGATCTTGATCTTGTCCGACTTGGTCACGCCCTCGAGGATCTCGACCTTGATGCCGTCGGACAGCCCGAGCTTGACGTCCTTCTTCACGAACGTCTGCGGCTTGGTCTCGATCTCGACGAACGGCTTCTCGTCCTTGTACTGCACGAGCGCCTCGCGGATCGCGAGCACCTGCTTCTTCTCGTCGAGCACGATGTCGGCATTCGCGCTGTAGTTGGCGCGGATCTCGACCTTCTCCTTCTTGGCCACCGCAGCCTTGATCTCGAACTGGATCGCGCCGTCGATCAGCTTGCCCTTCGGCGAGATGTACTCGAGCTTGCCGTCGAGCTTGTCCTTCTCGATCGCGCCGACCTTGATCGCGAGCTTCATCCCGATCTTGATCTTGGCGACCTCGGCTTCGTCGACCCGCCCCTCGCAGATCATGTCGTCCATGTCGGCGATCACGGCGACCGTCGTGCCGGGGTTGAAGTTGTTGGCCTGGATGACCGAGTTGCCGACCTTGACGGGCACGTCGATCACTACACCCGCGGCGGTCGCGGTGACGATCAGCGTCGACGACTTGCCCTGGGCGCGGGTCGCGCCTTCCTTGACCAGCTGCAGCGAGGACCCCGCCGCGGCGAGCTCCTGCTTGCGCATCGCGAAGTCGGTGCGGAACTTCTGGAGCTCGGCATCGGCGACGACGCCTTGCTTGAACAGCGCCTCGTTGCGCGCGAGCTCGCGCTTGGCGTTGTCGTAGCCGATCTGGGCCGAGCGCGCGGCGGCCTCGGCTTGGTTTATCTGCATCGCATCGGGGATGATCGAGATCTTGCCGAGCGGGTCGCCCTGCTTGACGCGGATGCCGGGCTCGACGCTGAGCTCGGACAGGACGCCGGTGACCTTCGGCTTCACCTCGACCTCGCGACGCGGCACGATCGAGCCGGTCGCGACCGTCTTCTTCGTGATGTCGGCTATCTCGGCGACCTCGGTCTGGAACACCACCGACTTGGACCGCGACTTCTTCCACAGCACGAAGAACGCCAACCCGATCACGAAGACCAGGATCAGCACGAACAACCAGGTGAAGAACCGTTTCATGGCGACCTCGACGTCTCCTATTCAGCGCGCAGGGCCTCGATCGGCTTGATCGAAGCGGCATGAGAAGCAGGCATGATGCCGGCGAGCGTGCCGGCACCGACGAGCACCGCGAGCGCGGTGAGCACGGTGGACAGCCCGACCTCGGGTGGGCCGAGCGGGAAATCGGGACGGTCGGGGAACGCCATGCCACAGGCCTCGAGCACGAGGACCCCGAACGCCATCCCGGTGATTCCCGCGATCGACGTCAGCACGACGGACTCCTTCATCACCATCGTGACGACGGACCACGGGGTGGCGCCGAGCGCCTTGCGCACGCCGAACTCCTTGGTGCGCTCCTTCACCGTGATCAACATGATGTTCGAGACACCGACGACCCCGGCCAGTAGCGTCGCCCCGCCGACGGTCCAGCTGACCATCGAGAGCACGAAGAAGAACATCTGGAACTTGCCGAACATGACGAACATGTTGAACGAGCCGATCGCGATCTCGTCGGTCGGATCGACCCGGTGGGTCTTCATGAGCGACTCGCGGACCTGACGCTCGAGCTCGGGTCCGTCCATCCCGGGCTTCGCCGTCATCGCGAAGAACCCGACGCGATTGCCGGTGTTGAACGAGGTCTTGAGGGTCGTGAACGGGACGAACAACGTGTTCGCATCGCGATCGCCACGCTGGCCCGACGCCAGTGTCTTGGTGATCCCGACGACCTGGAAATACACGCCGCTGATCTCGATGTACTGCCCGATCGGATCGACGCCCGGCGGGAACAGCTGCTCCTTGACGGCCCTGCCGATCACCACGACCTTGCGCCGCTCGGCGATGTCGCGATCGTTGATGAACCGCCCGGCCTCGTAGTCGAACGCGACGATGTACTTGAGCTCCGGGTAGTCACCCATGACGGTGAACGTCCCGGTCTTGGTGCCGTACTTGACCATGAAGTTGTTCATCCAGCCGCCGAGCTGGAGCCGCGGCGCGAGGTGCTCGACGGCGGGCAGCCGGCGCAGGTTCTCGATGTCGTCGATCGTGAAGTCGACGTCGCGTCCCGGTGGCAACCCGTCGTAGGAGACGGTCGTCTGCTGGCCCCACACGAACAGGAGGTTCGTCGCCATGCCGCGCATCTGACGCTTGCTCTTGGTCTGGATGCTCGAGCCAAAGCCGAGCATCGCCATCAGCATGAAGATTCCCCAGAACACGCCGAACGCGGTGAGGAACGTGCGCAACCGGTTCGAGCGCAGCGTCGCCCAGACCTCTTTCCATTTATCGAGATCGAACACGGCTATTGATCTCGCAGCGAGTGGATGGGGTTGACCTTCGCGGCCGAGCGCGCCGGGAACAGCCCGGCGAGCGCACCGGCGAGGATGAGGAACAGGGTCGCGGCGATCCCGATCTTGAGATCGATCGACGGGTTCTTGATGAAGTCGTTATTCATCCCGCTCATCAACTCGAGCACGCCGACTCCGCCGGCGAGCCCGAGCAGACCGGACACGCCGGTGAGGAACACGGCCTCCTGGATGATCATCATGATGATCGAGCGCGGCGTCGCGCCGAGCGCCTTGCGCACGCCGATCTCCTTGGTGCGCTCCTTGACCGCGATCATCATGATGTTCGAGACGCCGACGACACCCGCCGCCAGCGTGCCGAGCCCGATCAGCACGACGAAGAACGAGATCACCCAGAACAGCTGCTGGAACCGGCCGAACTGCTCGATGTTGTTGTGCACCCGCACGGCTTGCTTGTCGGTCGCCGAGAACTGGTGGCGCTCGGCGAGCTGGCCGACGACGTCGTCGATGATCGCCTGGGTTTCGGCCGGACCGGCATCGCCGACGGTGAACTCCAGCATGCCCAGCTTGTCCCCGCCCGAGAACGCGAGCTGCGCGGTCGAGACCGGGATGTACACCTGGCGCTCTTGCTCCTGACCGCCCGGATCCGTGAACACGCCGACGATCTGAAACGGCACGCCACCGATGACGATCCAGTCGCCGACCGGATTCTCCTTCGGTCCGAACAGGAAGCCCACCACCGGTCGCCCGACGACGACCGACTTGCGCTTGTTCGTGATATCGGCGGCGCTCAGGAACCGGCCCTGGATGATGTCGTGCGCGGCGAGGAAGATCGCATCGGAGTGGACCGCGTTGACCTCGAAGTTGTTCGACTTCGCGCCGCGCTTGGTGACGAGGCCACCCCAGCGCTTGCCCGCGATCCAGTGCAGGCCGGCGATGTGATCGATGCCCTCGATCTTCTTCGCGCGATCGTAGTCGCGGTTCTCGAACATGATCTGGCGGCCGACGTCGAACCCTGCGTGCGGCACGCTGGTCTTGTTCGCGTTGACCCACACGCCGTTCGTGGCGTCACGCGCGAAGTTCGAGCGCATGCCGTTGTTGAGCCCTTGCCCGAGCCCGAGCAAGAACACCAGCACGAAGATACCCCACGCCACGCTGATGCAGGTGAGCGTCGTCCGCAGCTTGTTGCGGCGGATCGTGTCGAACACCTCGCGCCAGCGGTCGAGGGAGAACATCAGGACGTCTCCGCTTCGCTCGCCACTGCCACGGGAAGGTGCGGGTTCGACAGCCGCGGCTCGTCGGCGCCGACGACCTTGCCGTCGCGCAGCCGGATCGTGCGCTCGGTGCGCGCCGCCACTTCCGGATCGTGCGTCACGACGAGGATCGTGATCCCCGACTGATGGATCTCGGCGAGCAGATCCATGATCTGCGCCGACGTCTCGCTATCGAGCGCGCCGGTCGGCTCGTCGGCGAGGATCATGCGCGGCTTGCCGATCAGGGCTCGCGCGATCGCGACGCGTTGCTTCTGACCGCCGGACATCTCCGACGGCAGGTGATCGGACCAGTCGCGCAGGCCGACCCGATCGAGATACTGCGCGGCGATCAGGTTCCGCTTGCGGCGCGTGACGCCCTGGTAATAGAGCGGCAGCGCGACGTTCTCGAGCGCGGTCTTGAACGGCAGCAGGTTGAACGACTGGAAGATGAAGCCGATGAAGCGATTGCGGTAGTACGCCGCCTTGCTCTCGGTGAGGCCCTTGATCTTGGTGTCGCCGAGCCAGTACTCGCCGGAGTCGTAGTCGTCGAGCACGCCGAGGATGTTGAGCAGCGTCGACTTGCCCGAACCCGACGCTCCCATCACCGCGACGAGCTCGCCGTCTGAAACTTCGAGATCGACGTCCTGCAACACGTGCAGGCTGTGCGTGCCGACGCGATAGTACTTGTTGACCTTGACCAGTCGCAGCATCGGCGTACGCCAGGCTAGCCTGGTCTCCGCGACGAGGCCAGCCGTGCGACACGTGCGACCCGTGCGACGAGCCGTTACAGAGAATCGAGTGCTTCGTCGAGCGCAGCGATCGTCGCCGGCGCGATCACCAGCTGGCCGTGGCCGCCGTGGACCTCGCATGCCGGCGCCAGGTCGCAGCGGTCCAGGCAGCTGACCGGCGCGATCGCGAACGTCTTGCGCGCGGTCTTCTCGACGAGGTGATCGAGGAGGTCGAGGGCGCCCCAGCGCTGGCAGGTCCCGGCGCACACGCGGACGGTCAGGTCCGCCGTCGGGGTCACGCGGAGCTCGGTCGCGAGCGCGACCGCGGCGAGGTAGTGGCTCGGGGGCCGGCCGCGGTCTTCGGCCAGCTCGACGAGCGCCGCCAGTGCAACCTGGTCGCCGTCAGCGATGTCCTCGAGCTCGAGCCCCATCGCCGCGAGGCGAGACAGCTCGACGTCGGCGTGGGTTGGTGACCGGGTCGGCGTCTTGGGCATGCGTCAATTATTCGGCGCGAAGCGGATCGGATACGGGATCGACACTGCCGACTTGGTCGGCTTGTCGAGCTTGAGCTTGCCGACCTCGTCGAGGATGCACTGGCGCACCGTCGGGTCGTTGAGCTCGTCGCGCCGGATCAAGATGTTCTTGAACTGGCCGGTCTCGGGCTCGGCGATGAACTCGAGCGACACGATGCCCTTGAGCCTGCGGTTCTTCTTCAGCGCCTCGGCGTAGCAGCTCTGGATCGGCGGCTGGGCGATCTGCATCTGCTTGGTGACATCCGCGCGAGTCTCGGCGCCCAACCCGGCGCCGCCGCAGCCGGCGAGCGTGATCGCGATCAGAGCGAGCTTATTCATCTTGCACCACCGTCTTCTTGGGACCTTGCTTGAGGATGTTGAACTCGACGCGGCGGTTCTGCTCGCGTCCCTCGTCGGTGTCGTTCGGGGCGAGCTCGCGATCGGGGCCGAAGCCCTTGGCGACCATGCGCTTGTCCTTGACGCCCTTGCCCGAGAGGTACTTCCTCACCGACTCGGCGCGCTGCTGAGACAGCTTGCGATTGATCGCGGCCGAGCCGGTCGAGTCGGTGTGACCTTCGATCTGGACGAGCTCGATCTGCGGGTTGTCGACGAACACCTTCGCGACCTCGTCGAGCAGCCCGAACGACTGCGGCAGGATCTCGGCCTTGCCGGTCTCGAACTGGACCTTGTCCTGGATCGCGATGCTCGACGCGGTGAGCACCACGCGCGCCGGTCCGGGCGGCGGACGCTCGGCCGTGATCTCGAGCGGAGGAAATGGGTCCTGCTGCACCGTGAACAGCGAGCACCCGCTGCTCGCGATCACCACGATTCCGAGTATGAGACCTCGCATGGTCGAATCCTCTGCGACTCGCCGGGGCGAGGCAAGGCTGCCAAACGTGATATCGCCTTGGCGTGATCAAGGTCCACCACCTGAACAATTCGCGTGCGCAACGTGTGCTGTGGCTGCTCGAGGAGCTCGAGCTGCCGTACGAGCTCGTCAAGTACGAGCGCGATCCCAGGACGATGCTCGCACCAGAGTCGCTCCAAGCAATCCATCCGCTCGGCAAGTCCCCGGTGATCACCGACGGCGACAACACCCTCGCCGAGTCAGGCGCGATCCTCGAGTACCTCGTCGAGACCTACGGCAAGGGACGCATGGCGCCGGCGGCCGGCACTCCGGCATATCGCGACTACAAGTACTTCCTCCATTACTCGGAGGGCTCGCTGATGCCGTATTTGCTACTGCGGCTGATCTTTCAAAAGATCAAGTCCGCGAAGCTGCCGTTCTTCGTGAAGCCGATCGTGAACAAGATCTCGAGCAAGGTGTCGGCCGACTTCATCGATCCGAACCTGACGCGCCACTTCGCGTTCATCGATCAGCACCTCGCGAAGCACGCCTACTTCGCGGGCGACGAGCTGACCGCCGCGGACATCCAGATGAGCTATCCGCTCGAGGCCGCGGCCGAGCGCGGCAACGAGCACGTCAC
>Ga0193708_1000291_pt1 | contig 11811 bp, 11 predicted proteins | sample H3c1metaG_FD_160570 | JGI IMG/M metagenome (GOLD analysis project Ga0193708, IMG submission 160570) | Soil microbial communities from a riparian zone of the East river system, Colorado, United States - H3c1 | ecosystem: Environmental > Terrestrial > Soil > Riparian zone | place: USA: East River...
CTTGCTGCCCTTGCGCGGCGGCTCGGCGCCGAGGCGGGTCGTGATGCTGTAGTCGCAATCCTCGATCTCGAGCGTGCCGCCGGTGTCGGTGAACGGCGGGTCGCCTTCGGGGTCGTCGCCGCCGCAGCCGAGGAGCAGGAGCACAAGAAGGGTTGCACGCATCGGGCGTTTTGTACCGCGCCGGGTCGGGTAGCGTCTCGCACGATCTGCCGGCTCCGTGATCAGCCGAACACCTGGCGCGCCCGCGCCGCGAGGCCCCACGCGACGGACGTCAGCTCCTCGCCGCCGACGAGCCGATCGTCGCCAAACCGGGCTGCCAGGCGTGCCCGCACGACCGGCACCAGCGACGAGCCACCGGTGGCAAACACGCGATCGACCTCACGCCCGGTGACGCCGGCCCGTGCGAGCACGTCCTCGAGCACGCGATCGATCGCGTCGAGATCGTCGGCGATCCAGCCCTCGAAGCCCTCGCGCGTGACGGGCAGGTCGAGCTCGACCTCGTCGAGGGCCACCCGATCACGATCCGCGCGTGAGAGCCGGACCTTCGTGCCCTCGACCGCGCGATGCAGCACCAGCCCGAGATCGTCCTCGACGACGCGCACCAGCTTCTTGAAGCGCGCCGGCTCGAGCGCGCCGTGTCCCACGCGATCGAGCAGCCGCAGCGTCGACTCCTCCTTGAGGAACGACAGGTAGTGCCAGCGCCGCAGGTGCCCGTAGAGCCACGCCGGTACCGGTGCCTCGCCGCCGAGCTCGTCGCGATACCGCGTGCCGCGACCGAGTGCCGGCGCGACGACCGCATCGATCACGCGCGCGTCGAACGCGTCGCCCGACACGCCGATACCGCCGTTCGCGAGCACGCTGCTGCCGCTCGGCCCGACGCGCAGCACGCTGAAGTCGGTCGTGCCGCCGCCGAAGTCGGCGACCACGAGCAGCTCGTCGTGATCGAGCCCGGTCGCGTAGCGTGCCGCCGCGCCGACCGGCTCGTACTCGAACACGACATCGTCGAAGCCGGCCTTACCGAGCGCGTCGCGCATGCGACCCACCGCGCGCGCATCATCCTCGTCGTCGTCTGCGCCCCAGTAACGCACCGGGCGACCGATCACGCAGCGATTGCCGAGATCGACCGGTGACGCGGCGCGGATGTGGCGCAGATACGCCGCGATCATGTCGTCGAGCTGCCAGCGCTTGCCGAAGATGTGCGTGCGCGAGAACGCCGCGCTCGCCAGGTGCGACTTGATCGACTGCACGAGCCGACCGTCGCCCTCGGTCTCGAGGTAGCGCGCGATCGCCGGTGCACCCGCCGCGAGCGCCCCACCCTGCTCGAAGTACAGGACGGTCCGCCAGTGAGTCGCGCCTCGCAGCGGCACCAGCGAGACGTCGCCCGAAGCTCCCGCGATCGCGACCGCCGAGTTCGTGGTTCCGAAGTCGATCCCGACAGCTGGCATGGGTCTCACCGTCGACGATCACGTCGTCATTTACTAGCTGTCGCCGGACCGCTATCCTGTGGGAGCTACTCTGGATGCCATGTCGTTCGTGATTGTCGGGCAAGCATACGGGCGTCGCGCAACGCTCGAGCTCGTCGGCGACACGATGAAATGGCGCGCCTTGCGTGGCGTCGCCGAGAACATCGTCACGACCGTCCACGACGTCCGGGACCCGCGCTGGATCGAGCTGCGCTGGAGTCGCGCCGGGATCGCGGTCGCCGTGCTCGGCGCCATCTGGGCCGTGCGCGAGAACCTGTGGGTCGGGCTCGCGACCATCGCCGCGGCGATCGCCTTCATCGCGTGGCGGCGCGCGAACCCGCGCTACTTTCTCGCGTTCGACGTCGGCGATCGCCGGCTGATCCTGAAGGTCGACGCCGCGTCGGCAGCCCACGCGCGCACGCTCGCTGCACGGATCCAGACCACGCTCGCCAGCGGCGAGGTCCCGGCCACGCCTCCGATGCTGCCCTAGCAGCCTTCCTTGCGCTCGGGACGCTTCGGGACCACGCCCTTGCCGTCGTCGTCGGTCGCGCTCCACTGGTTGTAATCGGAGACGTCCCACGGAGGCTTGTGGCCGGCCTCGACCCAGCCGAGCTCGTCGATCATGGAGCGCCAGTCGCGGCGCAGCTCGAGCGGCGCCGTCGCGATCAGCGCGCGCAGCGCCTTTGCCTTGGCGATCGCGTCGGCGTGCGTGCCGCCGAGCGGCATCACGCTCGCGAGCTCGTTGCGGGCGAGCCCGACCTCGATCCGCCACCACGTGGAGTCCTTGCCGTGCTTGGCCTCGAGCACGCGCTGGGTCGCGCGGATCTCGGCACGCGTGGCCAGCGAGCCTCGCGCGAGCACGGCGATCGTCGCGGTCTCGAATGCAAGTAACGCCGGCTTGAACGCGGCCCACAGCGCCGGGCCGGACTGGTAATTGTCGTCCTTCCAGTCGCCCTTGCTGTAGTAGTCGGCGAGCTGATGGTTCGGTTGCGCGAGCGCGTCGTGGCTCCTTCGCCAGTCGATCAGTGGCTGCCGGATCGGGGCGAGCTCGGGGAGTACCTGCAGCGCGTCGAGCCCCTTCACGCAGTTCTTGATCTCGCTGACCTGGCGGTAGCGCTCCTGGCGCGGATCGCTGGTCGTGGCATCGAGGTTCTTGTAGTCCGCGATGTCGAACAGCGTGTCGCGCGCGCACTCCTCGAAGCTGATCAGGGCGCTCCAGCGGGCCTTCGTCTGCTCGTAGCTGGCGAGCGCCTGCTGGTAGTCGCGCTCGTTCGCGCGCTCGGCGCAGACCGGCGCGAGCACCATCAGCGCGAACAGTCCGATCGCACCGGCGACCCCGGCGGCGCGCCACAGCTGTTTGCGGCCGACTCGCGGTGCCTGCGCCGGCTCGGGCTTCGCTGGCTTCGGCGGCTTCGGTGGTTTCGGCTTCGGTAGCTGCTTGCGCAGGTCGGTGTTCTCGGCCTGCAGGCGCTCGTTGTCGCGCTCGAGGCGATCGCAGTCGGCCTTCAAGCGCGCGACCTCGACCTCGAGCGCATCGACCCGCGCGATCGCGGCTTCGTGGTCGTCGCGAAAGCTCACGACACTTTCAGCTTCTTGTCACCGCCGCCGCCCGAGATGCCGGCGAAGAAGTCGTTGCCCTTGTCGTCGACGACGATGAACGCCGGGAAGTCGACGACCTCGATCCGCCACACGGCCTCCATCCCGAGCTCGGCCATCTCGTGGACCTCGACCTTGGTGATGCAGTCCTTCGCGAGCCGCGCCGCCGGGCCGCCGATCGAGCCGAGGTAGAACCCGCCGTACTTCTTGCACGCGTCGGTGACCTGTTGCGAGCGGTTGCCCTTGGCGAGCATCACCATGCTGCCGCCGTGCTGCTGGAACAGATCGACGTAGCTGTCCATGCGCCCCGCCGTCGTCGGTCCGAACGAGCCCGACGCGTACCCCGCGGGTGTCTTCGCAGGACCGGCGTAATAGACGCAGTGATCCTTCATGTACTGCGGCAGACCTTCGCCGCGATCGATGCGCTCCTTGAGCTTGGCGTGGGCGATGTCGCGCGCGACGATCATCGGGCCCGACAGCGACAGCCGCGTGCGGATCGGATAGCGCGACAGGGTCGCCCGGATCTCGCTCATCGGCATCTCGAGATCGATGCGCACGACCTCGCCGGCGAGCTCGCGGTCCTTGGGCTCGGGCAGGTACTTCGCGGGATCCTCCTCGAGTTTCTCGAGGAACACGCCTTCGCGGGTGATCTTGCCGAGCGCCTGGCGATCCGCGGAGCAGCTGACCGCCAGTGCGACCGGGCAGCTCGCACCGTGGCGCGGCAGCCGGATCACGCGCGCGTCGTGGCAGAAGTACTTGCCGCCGAACTGCGCGCCGATCCCGGTGCTGCGCGCGATCTCGACGACGCGCTGCTCCCACTCGAGATCGCGGAAGGCGCGGCCGAGCGCGTTGCCGGTCGTCGGCAGGCCATCGAGGTAGCGCGCGCTCGCCAGCTTCGCGGTCTTGAGCGTCTGCTCGGCGCTGGTGCCGCCGATCACGACCGCGAGGTGATACGGCGGGCACGCCGCGGTGCCGAGCGAGCGCAGCTTCTGATCGAGGAACGCGGCGAGGCTCTTCGGGTTGAGCAGCGCCTTGGTCTCCTGGAACAGCAGGCTCTTGTTCGCCGAGCCGCCGCCCTTGGCCATGAACAGGAAGTGGTACTCGTCGCCGTCGGTCGCGTAGAGCTCGATCTGCGCCGGCAGGTTGTTGCCGGTGTTCTTCTCCTCGAACATGTCGAGCGGCGCGACCTGCGAGTAACGCAGGTTCGCCTCGGCGTAGGTATCGAACACGCCGCGCGCGATCGCGGCCTCGTCGCCACCGGCGGTGACCACGTACTGGCCCTTCTTGCCGGTCACGATCGCCGTGCCGGTGTCCTGGCAGCCGGGCAGGATCCCGCCGGCCGCGATGTTCGCGTTCTTGAGCAGCTCGAGCGCGACGAAGTGATCGTTGGCCGAGGCCTCCGGATCGTCGAGGATCGCGCGCAGCTGCGCGAGGTGCCCCGGTCGCAACAGGTGCGCGATGTCGCGCATCGCCGTCCTGGTGATCAGCGTCAGCGCCTCGGGCGCGATCTCGAGGAACGTCTTGCCGCGTGCCTCGAACGTCGAGACGTGGTCAGCGGTCAGCTTGCGGTACGGCGTGTCGTCGTGATGACCCGCCTCGAGGATCTCCTGGAACTCGAACGTCGGCATGGTCCGCGCAGCATACTTCAGTCGGCGAGCGCCTCGACATCCGACGGTTTCGCAGTGCGCAACCACACCAGATACTCGGCCAGCGCCTCGCGCTCGGCGTGCGACAGCTCGCGATCGAACCGCGGCATCTGGCTCTTGTCGGCGTTCATGTGGACCGGCAGCTTCGGGTTGCCGATGAAGTCGGTGTAGTAGCCGACCGAGCCGAGGCCGAGCAGGTTCGGCGCCGACGCTCCGGGCTCGCCCTCGCCGAGGCTGTGGCAGTCGTTGCACGACGTCTCCTCGTAGAGCTTCGCGCCGCGGACGCGCTTGGCCTCGTCGGCGTCGGGCGCGCCGGACTGCGCGTACAGCATCTCGACCAGATCGTCGAGGTCGCCACCGGTGACGGTCACCGGCTGCATCGCGAGATCGACGATGCCGGCATCGGGATCGGCGGTCTTGGCCTGCTTCGACCGCTCGACGAGCTTGGTCTTGCCCCAGAACCGGTCGCCACTCGGATCGAGCAGGAACGCCTTGAGCCACGCGCGATCGCCATGCCCGGCGCCGATCACCGGCCCCTTGCGGTCCTTCGACTTGTCGTCGTGGCAGTTCGCGCAGCGCTCGGCGTAGATCGCGCGCGCCTTGTAGAACGGCGCCGTCGTGTAGACGTCGAGCGCGCCGGTCGCCGGGACACCATTCGTGCGGGCCAGCGTGCGTGCGCGCGTTGCCAGCTTCGCGGCCTCGGCGCGGCGCTCGGCGAGCTTGTCGTCGGCGGCGTCGCGCGCGAGCGACATCATCGTGAGCGCGCCGATCGCGGCGAACAGGCCGGCGCACGCGCCGAGCCAGACGAGGCGGCCGCGCGCGGCGCGTTCGGATCGCTTGTCGAGGAGCGGCAGCGCGACGAGAAATCCGCCCACGATCGCCGGCGCGACGAGCGCGACGAGCTCGCTGCCCGTCATCGTGCGCAGCTCGAACAGCCAGCGCAGATACCACAGCGGGCGAGCGTCGTAGGCGCGCGCCGGATCGGCCGGGGCCGCGAGATCGGCGCCATGTTGCGACACCACGTAACCGAGCAGGATCGCGAACACGAGCGCCATCGCGATCGCGTTGCGCAGCGCCTGATCCGGCCACCGCGGTGCCGCGGGTCGCGTGCGTAGCGGGGTCGCGCCGTGGCGCCGTGCCAGCATCACGTGACCGACGGTGAGCAGCGTGACGAGCGCGGGCAACAGGATCACGTGCAGCGCGTAGAACCGGGTCAGCGTCAGGTTGCCGTAGTCGTTGCCGCCGAGCGCGAGCGAGCGCACCTGCTCGCCGACCAGCGGCGTCCCGCTGGCGATCTGCATCTCGACGCGGTTGGCCCAGAACCCGGCCTGATCCCAGCGCAGCACGTAGCCGGTCACCGCCCACGCGAGCACGAGCACGAGCAACATGACGCCGAACCACCACACGAGCTCGCGCGGGCGTTTGTAGGCACCGGCGACGGCGGTCTGCACCAGGTGCAGCCCGGCGACGACGACGATCGCGGCACCACCATGATGATGGAGCCCGCGGACGACCCAGCCCCACGCCGCTTGATCCTGGACGTACGCGACGGAAGCCCAGGCGTCGGTCGAGGACGGGCTGTAGAACGCTGCGAGCGCGAGCCCGGTCAGCGCCTCGACGCCGAGCAGGAACACGAGCACCGAGCCGAACACGTACGCGAACGAGGCTCCGCCCTCGATCAGGTGCGGTGCGGCATCCCGGACTCCGGCGCGCTCGCGGACGAACGCGCGCACGCGTTCGATCACACGCGCTCCTTGGTCGGGCGGCCGACCTGATAGCGCTCCCACGTCAGCCGGAGCCGGCCATCACGCGTCACCTCGATCGGGAGCGAGTCGAGGCCGCGCTCCGACGGTCCGGTCAGCTTGTCGCCGTTGACCGCGAAGCGACTGTCGTGGCACGGGCAGAGGTAGTTGTTCTGGGCGCGATCCCAGCCGACTGCGCAGCCGAGATGCGGGCAGATCCCGGAGCGGGCGTCGAGATCCTTCGGGCCGCTCCCGGTGCGCCGGATGAAGGCCGAGCCGAGCACGACGTTGCGCGCCGCCATCCAGCCGTCCTTGACGACCGGCGCGATGACGTCCACCCGCTTGGGATTCTTGCCGAAGCGCTCGGCCGGCCCGAGATCGATCGGCTCGCGCGGCGTGGTGACGGTCTGCTTGCCGACGGGATCGAGGATCACGCGCACCAGCGGCGCGGCGATGACGAGCCCGAGTCCTCCGCCGACGGTGCAGGTCGCGATCGAGAGGAATCGTCTGCGGTCGGGTCCGTCACCGGCCATACGGTGACGGTATCAAGATCACCCCATCGTGCGCTCTTCGCGCTCCTGGTCTTCTTTGCACTTGATGCACAGCGACGTCTCGGGGCGGGCTTCGAGCCGTTTCTTGCCGATCGGCTCCTCGCAGATCTCGCAGATCCCGAACGAGTTGTCGTCGATCTTCTTGAGTGCGAGATCGAGCTTCGATAGCAGGCTCTTCTCGCGACCACGCAGTCGGAACTCGAACGACTGGATGTATTCGCTCGAGGCGAGGTCCATCTCGTCGGGCAGATCGTTGGCGTCGAGGACCATGCCCTCGGAGAGCATTTGACGGGCGCGCTCGAGTACGACCTTCCGCTTGTCCTCGAGCAGCTCTTGAAACTTCTTCAGCTCTTTCTTGGTGAGTGCCTTCGACTGCGCTGCGGTTGCTGTGCTCACGGGTCCCTCGGTTTCAGGCTGACTGCGGCTCTAAACGAAGCGCGGTAGGATAGTGATGCGCGGCTTAACTGACAACCCCCACGCCGTTCTACCTCTTACATCCGCGGATGCCTTGACACTTAGTAGGCACTCCTCGAAACTAGCTCGCGATGGCCGGCTCGGATAAACGCAAGCAGTCCCTGTATTTTCCCGAAGACATGCTGAAGGAAATCCAAGACGAAGCGACGCGTCAGGACCGCTCGCTGTCGTGGATCGTCCAGAAGGCGTGGAAGATCGCTCGCAAAGAGATAATGAAATACCCCTCGGTGAACGAGTTCCCGGGCGAGGAAGACGAGAAAGAGATCGCCTGATACCGGACGTCGTCCGGTGCCGGCGTGGGGCTACGCCATCGCTTCCGATGGCAGCCCGCTGTTCTACGAATCCTGGGGTGAACGGGGCACTCGTGCGCCCGTGGTCTTGTGCGACGGGATCGGCTGCGACGGGTACGTCTGGCGTTACCTGAAGCAGGATCTCGACACACGTTTCGGGCTGCACCCTCATTACCGTGGTCACGGGCGCACCGCTGCGCCGCGCGATCCCGCGCGCATCAAGATCGAGGACCTCGCGGATGATGTCGCGTGCGTGCTTGATGACGCCCTGGTCGATCGGGCAGTCCTCATCGGGCACTCGATGGGTGTTCAGGTCGCGCTCGAGACTTATCGCCGCCACCGCGACCGGATCGCGGGCCTCGTGCTCGTGTGTGGGGCGTCGTCGCATCCTTTGAAGACGTTTCGCGGCTCGGCCACGCTCGACGAGCTGCTCCCGACCATCCAGAAGTGGATCCATCGCGTGCCCGGCGTGATCAACCGCGTGACCCGCCTGGTCCTTCCCACCCGGCTCGCTTACGAGGTGGCGAGCCGGCTCGAGATCCGCCGCGATCTGATCGAGCCGGCGGACTTCATGCCGTACCTCGAAGGCATGGCGCGCATCGACTCGCGACTGTTTGTCGCAATGCTGAGCTCGGCTGGCCAGCACAGTGCGGACGATCTACTCCCGGAGATCGCCTGTCCGGTGCTCGTGGTGGCGGGTGGACGCGATGGTTTCACCCCTCCCGAACGCAGCCGCGCGATGGCCGATGCAATCCCGGAGGCGGAGCTGTTAGAGATCGACGACGCCTCGCATACGGCACCGATCGAACGGCCCACGCTCGTCGATCAAACGGTCCGAGAGTTCCTCATTCGGCGGGTCGATCAGGTGTTCGACAGTCCTCCGATCGATGTACAGGTCGAGACTGAGTGAGATGCTCCCGTATCGCCTCACGAGGCCTCTGAACCCCAGTCGGACTTTATCTGAGGCACATTCGGGTTAGGCCCGGGTTACTCACCGAAATTCGTCAGGTTTCGTCTAGAAATTCATCGCTTTTCTAAACCTGATCAGGCAAGGTCGCGGTAGAGCCACCCAGGTTGGGGGAAAAACAGGGGTTGACACTGCGAACCAGGACAAAAAAGCCATGGAAACCGACAAGTCAATGACACGCCCTGTCCTCCGTCGGCCTGACGACGACAACGATGGTCTGGTTGCCTTGCCGCCGGTTCCGTTGGTCCGTCAGCGCCTGCGTTCTTCCGTCAAGGAGTTCGCCACGTCGCAGCCGGGCCGTCGTGCCGCCGCGCTCGCCGCCGTCTGGATTGCCGCAACCGGTTGCGAGGCTGATCTGGGTCATTACGACCCCGAGGAAGCCCTCCGCACCTACCGACTGATCGAATCCGAGCTTCGCGCGGAACTTCGTATCAGTCTCGGGCGCGCGATCACCAACGAACCGCACGCCGCCACCCGCAACACGATGATCAGCATGCTCGAACACCTCGAGGAGCTCGAGGCCGCTGCCGTCGCGCCGCGTCCCGCTCGCCGTCGTCGCCGCCGCTAGCCTTCATCCACATACATAACGAAAGAGCCCGCCCGGTACGCCGCGCGGGCTCTTCTCGTTTCGGCTTCTCGTTTCGGCCCGTTCGTCCGGACGTCCGACGAGCCTCGGCCGCGCTGTCCGGACTCCGGACATTCAGCGCCTCAAGCGTTCGAGATCGCAGCGTCGATGCGCCGGCAAGACCTTTGCTCCTGCGTGCGGGTCATGGCTTCGCTACCCGCACACCGACCAGCCGCAATGCCGGCACAGCCGACACGCACTCTGCACGACGAGCGTCGAACGACATTCGGGACACACGGGCGAGGCCGCGATGAGTGCCGACCGAGCTCCGGTGACGAGCACCTGACCCTCGCGGCTTGTGTCCCGGTAGACCGTGATTCCCTTGCAACCCAGCTCGTACGCGAGCTCGTACGCAGCTTTCACCTCGGCGGGAGTCGCGGTGCGATGGAGGTTGATGGTCTTGCTGACCGCGGCGTGAACCCGGCGCTGGAAGACCGCCTGCATCCGGACGTGTGTCTTGACGTCGATCTCGTGCGCGGTCGGGAACGAGCGCTGGACCTCGTCGGGCACGTCGCTCCGGCCACGGACTCCGCCGTGCTCGGCGACAGCCGCGAACAGCTCCTCCGACGCGAACCCGCGGTCGTTGGCGATCCGCCGGAACGCCGGATTGACCTCGGTCAGCTCGGCCCCGTCGAGGACGTTCCTGCGATACGCGAGTGCGTACAGCGGCTCGATCCCGCTGGAGCTGCCGGCGATGATGCTGATCGTCCCGGTCGGCGCGATCGTGGTGGTGGTCGCGTTCCGCAGCGGGGAGTCCCCGGCCTCCTGCCACCGCGACCCCTTCCAGGTCGGGAAGGCACCGCGCCGCTCGGCGAGTGCGCGCGAGGCTGCCAGCGACTCGTCTTCGAGGAACGTCGCGAGCCGATCGCCGAGCGCGAGGGCCGGCTCGGAGTCGTACGCGATCCCGAGTGCCGCGAGCGCGTCGGCCCAACCCATGATCCCGAGGCCGATCTTGCGGGTCGCCTTGGTCGCCCGCTCGATCTCGGGAAGCGGATACCGGTTCGCATCGATGACGTCATCGAGAAACCGCACGGCTGTATGGATCGTCTTGCCGAGCCGCCCCCACTCGAGGTCCCCGCGCGCGACGAACTTCCCGACGTCGATGCTGCCGAGCGTGCACGACTCGAACGGCAACAATGGCTGTTCGCCGCAGGGATTTGTCGCTTCGATCGCGCCGAGACGTGGCGTGGGCTGGAGCTGGTTGATGCGATCGATGAAGACCATGCCCGGATCGCCGACGGCCCAGGCGGCGTTGGCGATCGCGTCGAGCACACGACGCGCATCGAGCTGGCCGGTGACGACACCGGTCCGCGGGTTGACGAGGTCGTAGGTCGTGCCGGCGTGGGCCGCCGCCATGAACGCGTCGGTGATGGCGACCGAGAGGTTGAAGTTCCGCATCCGCGCCAGGTCGAGCTTGATCGCGATGAACTCGAGGATGTCGGGATGGTCGACGCGCAGCATGCCCATGTTGGCGCCGCGCCGCGTGCCGCCTTGCTTGATGGCCTCGGTCGCTACGTCGAACACTTGCATCAGCGACACGGGACCCGACGCGTTACCACCCGTCGAGGCCACGAGGTCGCCCGCTGGCCGGAGCCGCGAGAACGAGAAGCCCGTCCCGCCGCCGGTCTTCTGGATCTCGGCGGCCCAGCGCACGGCCTCGAACACGCCGGTCGTCGAGTCGTCGACCGGGACGACGAAGCACGCCGCGAGCTGGCCGAGTGGGCGGCCTGCGTTCATGAGCGTGGGCGAGTTCGGCAAGAACTCGAGCTCGGACATCATCTGCATGAACAGCGCGCGAGCCGTGGCGATCTCGTCGGCGGTGTAGCCGTAGCTCGCCTCGACGGCACTGATGTGATCGGCGACCCGGCGAAACAGCTGCTCCGGCGTCTCCACGGCGACGCCGTTCTCGCGGGCGAGGTAGCGGGCACGGAGGACTGCGAGGGCATTGTCGGTGAGCGCCGCCGGCACGTGCGCACCGTACGCTTGGCCGCGCAGTCACGCAACCGACCTCGTCGGGGCCTGGCGTGGTTCATCGTCGTCGTGTTGTCAGGTTTGATCGCGCTGTGCGCGCGCGCCGCCGCCTCGCCGATCTCCGACGAGCCGACGTCGCTCGACGTGCTAGAGCTCGACCCACTCGCCGGGCTCGACGTATCGCGAACGCTGTCAGCTGCCGAGCTCGAGGCGATCACGCCGACGCTCGCGCGCGACGAGCTCGACGATGCCGAGCACGCGAGCGATGGCGCCGAGCTCGTACCGTCGCCGCGACCATCGCGCTGGGGTCGCATCGATCTCAGCCTGACGTGGCGGCGCGGCCTGACGATTCCGCGCACGAACGAACCGCGCATCGATGACCAGATCTGGCTCGTCGCGACCTGGAGGCGGTGATGCGGGTCTCGCAACTCGTGGTCGTGGCGGTCTCGCTCGCCGTGGCTTCGCCGGTACGAGCTGATCGCGATC
>Ga0193708_1000292_pt1 | contig 11809 bp, 9 predicted proteins | sample H3c1metaG_FD_160570 | JGI IMG/M metagenome (GOLD analysis project Ga0193708, IMG submission 160570) | Soil microbial communities from a riparian zone of the East river system, Colorado, United States - H3c1 | ecosystem: Environmental > Terrestrial > Soil > Riparian zone | place: USA: East River...
CGCGCGCGAGCGCAAGGCGCACCGCGATCGCTCGACGCTGCAGGACGTGATCCTCGGCGACGGGCTGTCGAGCGTGTATCAGCCGATCGTCGACCTCGGCACCGGCGACATCTTCGCCTACGAGGCGCTGACGCGCGGCCCGCGCACGACGTCGCTCGAGTCACCGGCGACGCTGTTCGCGATCGCCGACGAGGTCGACCTGACCGTCGAGCTCGATCGCGCGTGCTTCCGCGGCGCACTCCGCAATGCCCAGCAGCTCGAGCCGGTGCATCGGCTGTTCGTGAATCTGCTACCGATGTCGTTCTACGACGCGGCGTTCATCGAGGTCGAGGTCGGCAATCTGTTGTCGGCTGCGGGGCTGACGCCGGCGAACATCGTGTTCGAGATCACCGAGCGCCTCGCGATCGAGAACTTCGCGTCGTTCAAGCGCGCGCTCGCCGCATACACGGCGATGGGCTTCGGCGTCGCGATCGACGACGTCGGCACGCGGCACTCGAACCTCGAGACCGTGATGTCGCTGCGCCCGCACTTCATCAAGATCAGCGACGTCCTCGTGCGCGGCATCGCGCGCTCGACGGTGAAGCGCGAGATGCTGCGCTCGCTCCGCCACATCGCCGACACGATCGACGCGGTCATGATCGCCGAGGGCATCGAGCACCTCGAGGACGTCATCGCGCTGCGCGATCTCGGCCTGCGCTACGGTCAGGGCTATTACATGGCGCGACCCGGTCCGCCGTTCGTGTCGCTGCGCGACGACATCCGCGCCGAGCTTCGCAACCTGACGCCGAACGTGCGGCCGACGATGCCAAACGACGACGACGAGGACGAGGATCGCGAGCTCGCGATCCCGCGCGCTCCGCGCAACCCGGGGAATCGCAGCGGCAACCAGGTGTTCGGCACCGGCTCGCAGCACGCGATCCCGCGCAACGCGTTCGGGCGTCCCGACGACGAGATCACGAACGACTTCAAGATCCCGGGCGAGCCGGAGCAGCGGGCGCGACCGCGCGCCTCCGAGCCGCCCGCCGAGGTGACCACGCCGACCCAGCCGTGGAAGCCGCTCGTCGACGATGAAGGCACGAATCCCGGTGAGCCCTTGATCACCGCGCTTCGCAAGCCCGAAAACACGCCCGACGGCGAGCGCGGACCTGGGCGACCGGGTTTAAACTGATTCGGTCCTATGGACCGCAACGCGTTCCACAAGCTGCTCGCATTCGGGATCGAAAAGGGTGTTTCGGACATCCACTTCGAGGTCGGCTACCCGCCGCACTACCGGCTGCACGGTGAGCTGCTCGGCGCGATCAAGGTCCCGCCGCTGACCGCGCACGACACCGAGTCGATCGCGCGGATGATCCTCGAGGATCGCAGCATCACCGTCGACTTCACCCGCCGGTTCACCGAGATCGATGTCTCGTACTCGCTCGCGCAGCGCGGGCGGTTCCGGGCTTCGATCTTTCGCCAGCGCGGCGCGGTCGGCATCGTGATGCGCCTGATCCCGATCCAGGTGCTGTCGCTCGAGCAGCTGAACTTGCCGCCTGTCCTGTCCGAGATCGCCGACGCGCGTCGTGGCCTCGTGCTGATCACCGGCGCGACCGGTAACGGCAAGACCACGACGATGGCCGCGATGCTGCGCTACATCAACGAGACGCGGCACGCGCACATCGTCACGATCGAGGATCCGATCGAGTTCATCCACGAGCCGCAGAAGTGCATGATCATCCAGCGCGAGGTCGGCGCGGATACCGAGAGCTTCCGCGACGCGATGACCGCGGCGCTGCGCCAGGATCCCGACGTCATCCTCGTCGGCGAGATCCGCGATCGCGAGACCGCGGCGACCTGCCTCAAGGCCGCCGAGACCGGCCACCTCGTGATGTCGGCGATCCACACGCCCGACTCGGTCGCCACGATCCAGCGCTACGTCGGGCTGTTCGAGACCGACGCCCAGGATGTCGTCCGCGATCGTCTCGGCGACTGCCTGCAGGCGATCGTGTCGCTGCGGCTACTCGCCTCGAAGGACGGGCGCCGGCGCGTGCCGGCGGTCGAGATCCTGCGGGTCACCCGCACGATCCGCGAGTGCGTGCGTGGCGGCCGGATGGCCGACATCCCCGAGCTCATCCGCAAGGGTCGCGATCTCTACTCGATGCAGCTGTTCGACCAGCACCTGATCGATCTGGTGAACAGCGGCGTGATCTCGATGGAGACCGCGATCTACGCGTCGTCGAATCCCGAAGAATTTGAGCGCGCCCTCCGGGTCGAGTAAGACTCGACCCGTCGCGCGCGCCTCATCTCGCGCTGTCCGCTTCGCGGCCAGCCGTCGCGGTGTCCGCGTCGGCTGCACCGCGCTTCCACCGCGTGGCTGCGGCTGCACGGCGCTGCCACTGCTGCGCGGCGCGCCGGCGCTCGGACGCGGCTGGATCGTCGGTCCCGAAGGTGCGCGCGTCGGCGGCGACTGCACGGGCGGACGCGCCGGCCGCGGCTGATACGCGCCGCCACCCGACGGACCAGAACCGGGGTTCTCCCACTTCGGGCCCGGCTGTCCGGTCGGACGCGTCGGCGGCGTGCCCGTGCGCGGCGGTGGCTGATACCCGCCACCACCACCACGCGGCGGCTGCGGTTGATACGTGCCGCCACCGCCGGTGGTCGGCGGACGCGGCGATGGTCGCGACGGCGGCGGTTGATACCCGCCGCCACCACCGGTGCTCGGCGGGGGTTGATACCCGCCGCCACCACCCGGGCGCGTCGGCGGTGCCGGGCGCGGATCGTTCGTCGGATCGTGCCACGGCCCACCCGGCGTGGTCGTCGGGCGACCCGGCGGGCGCGGCGGCGGAGGTTGATAGCCGCCGCCACCACCACCACCGGTTGTCGGCGGAGGTTGATAGCCGCCACCACCACCGCCGGTCGTCGGCGGTTGATGCGTGCCACCGCCACCCGTCGTCGGGCGCGGATCGTTCTGTGGATCGTGCCACGGCCCACCCGGCGTGGTCGTCGGGCGGCCCGGCGGACGCGGCCGCGGCGTCGGAGGTTGATAGCCACCACCGCCACCACCGGGCTGCGGATCATGCCAGCCACCGGTTCCACCACCACCGGGTTCCGTGTGCGGCGGGCGCGGGCGCGGCGTCGAGCCACCGCCCGACCAGCCACCGCCACGTGGCGGCACCACGACCGCCGGACGACCATCGCGATGATCGCGATACGTCCAGCCGCGCGGCGCACGATCGCGCGACGACCAGTAGCCGGGCGTGTAGACGTACGAGTCGCCAGAGTAGTCGTAGTACGGCTGGACGTAGACGTACTCGGCGCCTTGCTCGCGCTCCCAGCGACCACCGACCCAGACCCATTCGTAGCCGTTCCAGTGCCAGTAACCGTCGATCCAGACATGGCCGTATCCAGGCGAGACCGACATGGTCTCGTACAGCGGCTCCGGAGGCATCGAGGACACGGTGTACGGCGCGGGCTGGCCGACGGTCACGCTGGCGCTCGAACGATAGTAACCCCCGTTCACAGGGCGGCTTTCACGGACCACACACGCTTGCGTCGCCAGTGCCAAGCCAACTGCACCGATCCACTTGATCATACGCATGCGCTGGTCCTCCTGAGCTTTCAGACTGCGAAGCCACCCAAGCTCTTCAACAGTCTAGTTGACGGTTTCACTCGCTACAAGTACACAGAAACCCGATGAAAACGGTCTTCTCGGGCATCCAGCCCTCCGGGGAGCTCCATCTCGGGAATTACCTCGGGGCCATCCGCAACTGGGTGAGTCTGCAAGACCAGTACCGGTGCATCTTCTGCATCGTCGACTATCACGCGATCACGCAGGACTACGACCCGAAGGAGATGCCGCGCCGGGTCGCCGACATGGTCCTCGACCTGCTCGCGCTCGGCATCGATCCGGATCGCTCGCTCCTGTTCCTGCAGTCGATGGTGCCCGAGCACACCGAGCTGTGCTGGGTGTTCAACAACGTCACCGGTTTCGGCGACCTCGAACGCATGACGCAGTTCAAGGACAAGTCGGAGCACCAGCCGGAGAACATCAACGTCGGGCTGTTCGACTATCCCGTGCTGCAGGCCGCGGACATCTTGCTCTACCGCGGTGACCTCGTGCCCGTCGGGCAAGATCAGGTGCAGCACATCGAGCTCGCGCGCCGGATCGCGCGAAGCTTCAACCATCGCTGGGGCAAGGTGTTCCCCGAGTGCGAGCCGCTGTTGACGGATCTGCCGAAGCTGATCGGCCTCGACGGCAAGGCGAAGATGTCCAAGTCGCTCGGCAACCACATCCCGCTCTCGGTCTACGGCAACGACAAGGCGCTGTGGAAGCTGCTCGGTCGCGCCGTCACCGACGAGAAGCGCGTGACTCGCGAGGACAAGGGCAACCCCGACGACTGCAACGTCCACACGATCCACACGATGTTCTCGACCGAAGCCGACGTCGCGTGGGTGCGCGAGGGTTGCTCGACCGCCGGCATCGGCTGCGTCGACTGCAAGAAGAAGCTCGCCGAGAACATGCAGGCGCACTTCACCGGCTACGTCGAGCGGCGGGCCGCGCTGGTCGCCAATCCAGATCGCGTGCGCGAGGTGCTCGTGCAGGGTGCCGAGAAGGCACGCGCGATCGCGCAACGCACGATGGGCGACGTCCACAAGAAGCTGGGGCTATGGCGCTCGCGCTGACCACGCGGCGCTCGACGATCGCCGCTGCCGCGAGCATCCTCGCGGCGATGGCCGTCGCCGCGGCCGTCGCCGGTCGCAGCTGTCGCGTCTCGCAGCCCGGACCCGAGGCCGCGGTGCGCGATCTCCTGCAGGCCGCAAAGACCGGCGATCGCGACATGGTCTACGACCTGCTGACGCCGTCGACCCAGGCCCGGCTCGACACCGAGGCCAAGCGCGCGACCGATCTCGTCGGCGCTGCGGTCCGCTACACGGCGAAGGATCTGCTCTCGATCGGCAGCGCCGACAGCCTGTCAGCACCGACCGACATCACCGTGACCGAGGAGCGCGGCGATCGCGCGGTCGTCCAGATCATCACACCGGCGGGCCGCTCGGATCTCGATCTGATCCGGATCGGCGGCCGCTGGCGCATCGATATCCCGCACTACGGCAGTAACTGATCTGCTATCACGCAGCATGATCAAGGTGATTCCCGTCGCCGCGCTCGTCGCATGCGGCAGCGCGTCACCCCCCAATCAGCCCGAGGGCTCACCGATGCAAACGCACCCCTGGCCGAGCACCCGCAAGGAAGCCATCGTCGACGTCCTTCACGGGGTCAAGGTCGCCGACCCGTACCGCTGGCTCGAGAATGAAGAGAGCGCCGAGGTCCAGACCTGGATGAAGGTTCAGGATGACCACGCACGTGCCGAGCTCGCGAAGCTGCCGACTCGCGGCGCGTTCACCGAGCGCCTGACCAAGCTGCTCTACTACGACGCCGTCAATCCGCCCACGCATCGCAAGGGTCGCTTCTTCTTCGCGCGCAAGCACGCCGACAAAGAGAAGTTGATCGTCTACTGGAATCAGGGCGAGCACGGCACCGACAAGGTGCTGTTCGATCCGAACAAGTGGAGCGCGGACGGCACCAAGGGCCTCGGTGACTGGTGGCCGAGTCCGGACGGCAAGCTCGTCGCCTACTCGGTCAAGGAGAACAACTCCGACGAATCCTTCACCAAGGTGATCGAGGTCGCGACCGGCAAGGATCTGCCCGACGTCATCCCGGGGACGAAGTACACCGACAAAGCGGCGTGGCGCGCAGACGGCAAGGGCTTCTACTACGTGTGGCTGCCGCCGATCTCGGACAAGGTGAAGATCGCCGATCGCCCGGGCCACGCCGAGCTGCGCTACCACGCGCTCGGATCCGATCCCGCGGTCGATCCGATCGTCCATCCGGCGACCGGCAACGCGACGGCGTTCCTCGACGGTGGGATCTCGAGGGATGGCCACTGGCTGTGGGCGATGATCCAGCATGGCTGGCGGTCGAGCGAGCTGTACTTCAAGGACGCGCGCAAGCCCGGCGCGAAGTGGACGACGCTGGTGAAGGACGTCGACGCGTCGTTCGAGCTGAAGATCTGGCGCGACAGGTTCTACGTGCTGACCAACGACGGCGCACCGCGGTTCAAGATCTACAAGATCGATCCGCAGAAGCCGGAGCGCGCGGCATGGAAGGAGATCATCGCGCAGGGCGACTCGCTGCTCCAGGACTACAGCATCGTCGGCGAGCACCTGACGCTGAAGTACCTGCGCAATGCGGCGAGCGAGGCGTTCGTGCACGACCTCGACGGTAAGCGGGTGCGCGAGGTAGCCATGCCGCCACTCGGGACGATCGGCAAGATCATCGGCAATCCCGACGAGGACACTGCCTACTTCGGGCACTGGTCGTTCACGTCACCGACGGTGATCTACAAGACCTCGATCAAGACCGGCAAGGTGACCGAGTGGGCGCGCGTCAAGCTGCCGATCGAGACCGCGAACATGACGGTCGAGCAGGTGTTCTATCCGTCGAAGGACGGGACCAAGATCTCGATGTTCTTGATCCGCAACGAGGACAGCAAGCCGGACGGCAAGCAGCCGACGATGCTCTACGGCTACGGCGGCTTCAACGAGCCGATGACGCCTGGATTCTCGGCGTCGATCGTCGCGTGGCTCGAGCGCGGCGGCATCTACGCGATTCCCAACCTGCGCGGTGGCAACGAGTACGGCGAGGAGTGGCATCGCGCCGGCATGCTGCTCCAGAAGCAGAACACGTTCGACGACTTCATCGCCGCCGGCGAGTTCTTGATCAAGTCGGGCTGGACCTCCGCCGCACATCTCGGCATCTCGGGTGCCTCGAACGGCGGACTGCTCGTCGGTGCCGTGCTGACGCAGCGGCCGGATCTGTTCAAGGCCGTGGCGTGTGGGGTGCCGCTGCTCGACATGCTGCGCTACCACCTGTCGGGATCCGGCAAGACCTGGGTTCCCGAGTATGGCTCCGCCGAGGATCCGGCTCAGTTCAAGGCGATTCACGCGTACTCGCCGTACCGCCGCGCGGTCGAGGCCGGTCCACAGAAGTACCCGGCGGTGCTGTTCGATTCTGCCGACCACGACGACCGCGTCGATCCGCTGCACGCGCGCAAGCTCGCCGCGGTGCTGCAGGCAAACCAGCTCGCGACCGCGCCGCTGCTGCTGCGGATCGAGCGTAACGCCGGTCACGGCGGCGCCGACATGGTGAAGCAGACGGTCGAGCGTACGGCAGACGAGCTCGCGTTCTTCGATCGACTGCTGCGGTAAGCTGGAACATCCGCGCGCGTTGCTCTGGTATCAAATGCCGATGAGGCTTGCTCTTGCCATCGTGATCGCGACGCTCGCGGGCGGCTGCCCGTCGGGCGGCGGTAGCTTTCCGAATCCGCGTCCACAGGCGACGGCGCCCGATGTCGTGGCGCGACTCGCCAAGCAGCGCGAGACCCGGCGGTCGTACGTCGCGAAGACGATCATGGACTACTGGCTCGGCAAGGATCGCGTGAAGGGCTCGGTCTGGGTGATGGGCACCGCACAGCGCCAGGTGCGGTTCAACGCGTTCTCGCCGAACGATGACGTGCTCGTCGACATGGCGTGCAACGGCACCAGCTTCACGTACGTCAACATGCAGCAGAACTGTCAGATCGCCGGGCCGTGTGATCGGTCGTCGATCGCGCAGCTGCTCCACGTCGAGCTCGAGCCGGATGACTTCGCGGCGTTCGCCGTCGGCGTGCCACCGGTGATGGCGAACGCGACGGGTACCGTGACCTGGGACTCGAAGAAGGGCTACGAGCGGCTGGCGCTGACGTCGCCGCAGGGCAAGCAGTCGCTCGTGATCGACGCGCGCGAGGGTCGCAGCGACGTGCTGTCGGCCGAGCTGGTCGGTAGCGACGGCAAGGTCGTGTGGTCGGTCGAGAATGCGGACTTCAAGTCGGTCAAGGATGCGGCTGGTGTCGAGCACCGCGTGCCCGGCAAGACGCGCTTCAAGGCGCCGAACCAGGCCGCCGATCTGCTCGTCGACTGGAACGAGCGCGAGCTCAACAAGGAGCTGACGGCGGACAAGTTCATCGTCCCGGTTCCGCAGGGATTGCCGCCATGTGGGGCTACGGCGAAGTAGCCGTAAAGGATCCTTTCCTGGTCGCATTGCGCATCGCGACAATGGAAGTCCGCACACTGCAAGTGAAAGATCCGAGCGCATACCGCATGCGTATGTAAAGAATACGGCGCGGACTGCATCCGTTTCACTAGCGACGATGGGGCACACGTCATACGAGCCAGACAACGACCGGACAAAAGTCGAGCGTCATGACCCGTTACTCGGCACGCTCCTGAACCGCCAGTTCAGGATGGTCGAGCGCATCGCCGCCGGCGGCTTCGGAGCGATCTATCGCGCCCAGCACCTCGACTCGAAGGTGGACGTCGCGATCAAGGTGCTGCTGCCCGAGCTGGCTTCGAACCCGAACCTGGTGGCGCGGTTTCGCCGCGAAGGCGCGACGCTGGCGACGCTGTGCAATCCACATACGGTTCGCACGTTCGAGTTCGGCGAGACCGACGACGGCATCCTCTACATCGTGATGGAGCTGCTGCGCGGCGAGAGCCTGTTCGAGCGTTACCGCGCGCGTGGCCCGATGCCGTGGAGTCGAGCGACCACGATCGCACGCGCGGTGTGCAACTCGCTCGCCGAGGCGCACGCGCTCGGCATCGTGCACCGCGATCTCAAGCCGGCGAACATCTACTTGATGCCGCACGCCGGCGAGGACTTCGTCAAGGTGCTCGACTTCGGCATCGCGAAGATCCTGACGAACACCTTCGACGGCGATCTGACGCAAGCCGGCCAGATGATCGGCACGTCCGATTACATGTCTCCCGAGCAGATCCTCGGCGGTGCCGTCGACGGGCGGAGTGACATCTACACGCTCGGCGTCTTGCTGTACGAGCTCGTCACCGGCCGCCGGCCGTTCCAGGAGTCGGCGAGCACGACCGCGCTGCTCGCCGCGCTCCTCACGAGCACGCCGCCGTCGCCGTCGCTGTTCGCGCGCATCCCGCCGTTCCTCGACTTCATCGTGACGAAGTGTCTCGCGCGCGAGCCGCAGGATCGGTTCGCCCACGTCGGCGAGCTCGCTGCCGCGCTCGATCACCTGCACGCGACGCATGCGGTGAGCCAGACCGACCACGTGCACCAGCTGCCACAACCTGCCGCCCTCCGCGGGCGCATGGCACGTGGCTCGCAGCACATCGTGCCACGCGATGAATCTACGCCGGCGGCGATCGTTTCACTGCCACAGCCACCGGTGCGTGGCAGCCAGCCCACCTACGAGATGGCGCACGTGGTCCACCGCGACACCGTGGTGCGTCGCGTGGTGTGGGGACTCGTGCTGGCAATCGGTGGCGCGATCGCGCTCGCCGTGACGAACCTCATCTAACGACCAGGTTCGCAAGCGTAACGGGCGATCCACCTCAGGATCGTGGTCGTAGTCCAGACACCCAAGCACGCGAGCGGTGTACGGGTCCAAAGACCCGAGCTGCACGTTCGTGCGTTGACACGCGAGGGTCGTCAACACCAGCGGTGAGTACCGTGCAGACGATTCGAAATACCCAGACCGCCCGTTCGGTTTACCCGACGTACCTTCCGATGATCTGTTCATCCTGCCACAGCGAGCTCGACGAGTACGTGACGTACTGCGGCCAGTGCGGCCGGCATTCCGTCGCGCGCTTCGATCCGCTCGTCGGGACGATCATCGATGGTCGCTACCGCATCGACGCGAAGATCGCCGTCGGGGGCTTCGGCGCGATCTATCGCGCGACGAACGTCACGACGAACGACACGCTCGCGCTCAAGATCCTGCACCCGCACTTCGCGTCCGATCCGAATCTGTCGGCGCGGTTCCGCCGTGAGGCCACCGCGCTGACCAGCCTGCGCGACGCGCACACGATTCGTACGTACGAGCTCGGCGAGACCAACGACGGCACGCTGTACATCGCGATGGAGCTGCTCGAGGGCGAGAGCCTCCAGGATCGGTTTCGCGCGCGCGGCCCGCTGCCGTGGCGCGACGTGATGCGCTTCGTCTCCGCCGCGTGTAGCTCGTTGCTCGAGGCGCACTCGCTCGGGATCGTCCACCGCGATCTCAAGCCGGCGAACATCTACCTCGTCGCCGACGGCTGCGTGAAGGTGCTCGATTTCGGCATCGCCAAGATCCAGCACGGCAGCTACATCGACGACGGCTCCGAGCTGACGCGCGTCGGCCAGGCGATCGGTACGCTCGAGTACATGTCCCCCGAGCAGCTGGTCGGCGGCGAGGTCGACGGCCGCACGGACATCTTCACGCTCGGCGTCGTTGCCTACGAGATGATCACCGGCCGCCGCCCGTTCTGCGACGCGACCGGTCCGACGAGCCTCGTCACCGCGCTGCTCACGGCCGTGGCGCCGCCACCGTCGACGCTGTTGCCCGCCCACGTTCCGCCCGAGCTCGACGCGATCATCATGCAATGCCTCGAGCGCGATGCTCCGGCGCGGTTCGTCGATGTCGAGCAGCTCGCGCTCGCGATCTCGCGCATGCTGATGCGCTACTCCGAGCAACGTCCCGAATTCGAGACCACGCTGCCACTCGCGGCACGGTCGAGCTTCGTGCCACAGCTCGACGACGAGCCGACGTGGATCGACACCCGGCCGGTGTTCGACGATGTCGTGCGGCAACACGTCATCGCGACCTACGCGCCGCCCGTGCATTTGCCGGTGCTACCTGCCTTCGTGCCGCACGGCACCGACACGCTGCCGGTGTTCGAGGCCCACGTGACGGGCAGCTCGGTCGGCCCGCTGCCGACGCCGAACAAGCTCGGCCTCGGCAAGCTCGTGGCCTGGACGGTCGGCCTGCTCGCGCTCGGCGTCGGTCTTGGCGCCACGATCACCAGCCTGCTGTAACTACTGGATCTGCCACCGGTTCTGGCGCTGGTTTTGGTACTCGATCCGGTTCGGGGTAAGGGTCGTAATACCGGCGTCCATGAGCGGGAGGATCATCAGGCAGCGCCGCACGTTCGCGGTGACCGCATGCCTCCTCTGGCTGCTCGGGGTCGAGGTCCTGCCGAACCTCCACCTGGCGTCGCACGACGACCACCACACCCACGCGGCGGACGGCACCATCGTCCACGTCTCGTTCGGCGAGCACTCGCATGCGCACGCCGATGGCACGGTGCACGCCGATCACGATCACGATCGCACCCAGCGCCACGAGACGAACGACCAGCTCGCGATCGACGCGCCGAGCGGTCACGCCGCGGCAGGCATCGCCCACCACGCGATCGCGCTGCATGACCCACCGCCTCCGGTGCTCGCACCGATCGCGATCGATCGCCTGACCTGGCAGATCGAGCACGCACCGACCGACCACCTCGTCGCAACGACTGCTCTTCGCCCGAGTGCCCGCGGACCGCCGGCTGATCGCCTCACCTCGATCACCCCGTAGTAGTCCTCCCCCGCACCCGGAGAGTCATGTCCATTCCCTCGATCGTCGAGGCTGCCCTCGGCTCGTTCTTCACCCTCCTTCATCCACCCGAACCGATGGGCGATCCGCGCCCCGAGCCGACGCAGAGCGCGCCGGGTCTCAGCGACGAGGAGCTCGCCACGCTGTCGGAGAGCTCGGCCGAGACCATCGAGGTCACGAGCGATGCGCCCGCCGAGTCGGCGTCGTCGGTCCATTTCGATGCGAACGCGCTGCGCTACCGGCTCAAGACCCAGCCGTCGGATCTGCTCCGTCAGGTGCCGGGGCTCGTCGTGTCGCAACACGCGGGCGGCGGCAAGTCGGACCAGTACTTCATCCGCGGCTTCGACGCCGATCACGGC
>Ga0193708_1000293_pt1 | contig 11801 bp, 26 predicted proteins | sample H3c1metaG_FD_160570 | JGI IMG/M metagenome (GOLD analysis project Ga0193708, IMG submission 160570) | Soil microbial communities from a riparian zone of the East river system, Colorado, United States - H3c1 | ecosystem: Environmental > Terrestrial > Soil > Riparian zone | place: USA: East River...
CTGTACGACCGCGAGCCGAACCGGCCGGCAGTTCGATACCAGACTCAATTTCATACGAACTTGCTGCAGGTGCAGGAGCGTCGCCAGTCGGCGCAGGCATGCCCGCTCCAGGCGTCTGAACCATTTCAGTACCCTTTGCAGTCGCCTTTGCCGCGACCTTGTCGTTCTGCTTGAGCAAAACATTGACTTCAATCAGCGACTCTGCAAGCAGCTGCTTTCCTTCCGCTTCCGAGACAAACACAAATCCGCCTGCAGCAGTTGCGGCAACAATTTCCTGCAGCTTCGCGTAAGACTTTTTATTAAGTGCCATGTTAAAAACTCCTGATGATTAAAAAACGATTGGTATACAAGCGTCCTTATCTTAATTCTCTTTAGGTCCGCCGTCAACCCTTTCTGCCTCTAATTCTTTGCTAACTGTATCACAACCTTGCAAAACACAACGCTGCACAGTCATGCAATTATTCTCCAGGCTTGACAACGAATTCGACAGATTCTCGACAAGTTTTGGTCGCTGCCCTGTTTCTCTCTTTACTTGTTCGTCAACTATATCCAGCATGTTCATAATCGATTGTAAACTTTTTATAATCATTGTGTTGTTACAATACAACAGCGGTGCAGCAATCAACAAATATTCGGCTTTAGGATGGATCGCCATCAACGGAGCAAGCATTTCCGGCTGTGCGTCCAGGTTTCGAACGTCTCGAACGATAATGCACCTCGGAAGGTGCAGCTTCTGCAAAATCATGTGCTGTATGTCATCGTCGGTAAACATCTTTATTCCTCCTTGTCATCATGAAGTGCTGCCCACACTGTACCGAGCACAAAGCCGAGCGACAGCACAATAACCAATGTAATAATGTAAAACATATCAGCGCTCCGCTATCAATACAGTGCGGCGATAAATTCTGGCTTTGTCAGCAAAGCTAACATGATACTTGTTACCATACTTTTGATTAAGTTCAAGCATTATATCAACCATGCCTTTTTGCTGATAAATGCGCCACGATGCGAGCACTTTCGCACGAGCTATTTCACATCTTGTGCAATTCATTTTTCAGCTTCCTGTGAATCAAAACACGTATTTCAAAATCTAATTTAGTGCTTTTATTGTTGCATTTCATGCAAAATTTTGATAGACCGTGCGATTTCCATCGTCCGTAAGAAGTACGACTATAACGCCTTTTAAAATACTGAAATGTATTCGGAAATACATCTTGACAATTACAGCAAGCTTTCGAATTTATTTCGAGATTCTGCGCCATACGTCAAAGCTACTGCTAGACTTTTCGAAGCCGAGCGAAGTATAAAAAGGGTTCAGAGCTTCTACACAGACAACACGTAAAGCGACTTCAAATGCATCTGCATCCGCTATCACTTCTTCCATCACCTTACGAGCGTAACCTTGCTTTCGATACTGCGGCAGAGTGCTAAGCAGATCGATGGTATAAACGCGATACTTGTACTTTGACAGTCGGACAGTAGACGCCACAAAGAGACCATCACCCGAAGAATAGTATTGTTTCATTTCACTTCCAAGTAACTGATAATGACATATTTAGCATTCTGCCATCCGAAACATACAGCCCAAGCATAGTTATTCTGATCACAATGTATTTTGAACGCTGATTGCTCTTCTGTAACGTCACTAGGCTTTCCGTTTTTACGCTTCATTTCAATATACAATCCATGATATCTAAAGCGGCTGTATTCCATTTGCGGCACTGGCAAGAAGATATCAGCAACGCCAGCTTTAACGCCTTCCGCTTTCAAGTGAGCTGCAGCAATCTTGTTTCCGCGCGCTCCTGCATTCGGTATCGCATGCATCCATCGCAACTGCTCTTTGTATTCACAGGTTGCTGCCCAAGCAAAAAGCGCCATCTGTTCTCCATGCTCTGTGCCGCTACGTGCTAATTGTTCAGGAGTCATTGCTTACTTGTCCTATGCCAGCCGTCACAAAACTTGCATTTATAAACTCTCATTATTCGCTTACTTGTTTCGTTTAACGCTATCCATTCTGTTGCAAAATACTGCTTTTCAGTGCAACTATAAAGCTTTACACGTTCTTTTGACGTCAGTTTTGCCATTACATCGTCGCCCGATTACGCAACATCTGTGTAAGCTCTTTCATTCGCTTTTCAGTGATAATGGCAACTACACCTGGAGTTTTGTATTGTATCTTTCCTGACACAATACAAACGAATTCTGGACGACAAATGTTGACAGCTTCATAAGCTCTTGCATATTGCTTGAAAATGCGTCTGATACGTTCGTTGCCACGCTGGCGCTTCTTACCAAGCGGGAGTTTAATGTTTTCAACTTGAATTGGCTTATCAAGATACGTTCTATGGTCTTGATGCGCGCCGTCTTCGTTAATGAACGTTTCTTTGTAACCAATAATTTCAGGCTTGTTCATGAACGCACCAATCTTACCGTACTACGGCAGTTAAAATGCTGAGCAAAAGGCGGCTTCGGCCCATGAATACGCTTCAGTTCGTCAATGGTCAGCTTCGGTTCTTTTTGTTGCGACTTCTCCAGCTTCTTGAGGAAAGCTGACTTTTTCGTCAAACGCTTCTGCTGAATATCTTTCAGCAATCCTTTCGGCTTTTTGTAGCTCATGGTGCATTCACCGCATGCATATGCAGCGAACCAACCGGAAGATGTGCATAACCTGCGCGCTTAAGCTGCGGCCAACTTGCTTTTCGAACAATGTCTCGAACTGACTTATAAACAACTCTACCGCGTTTTGTAACGTAGATATCATACTTAACAACGCCATACGCGTCCTGATATTTCCAGCTACCTCTTTGACGCGAAACAATTCGTAATACACTGTGATCCATTTTTCGCACTCCTGTTTAAAGTGCGTTTAGACTATTCGGTTTTGTTTCGATAGTCAACCGTCTTTTGCAATGCTTCGGAAGCCGTCATATTAAATTGTGACGTGCTTATCATTTCTTTATGCAGCGGTAGCAAGTGCTTAATTGCTCTGCCAGCTCGAATTAACAAAGGTGCTAATTCCTTGTCATGGTGCTCATATGTGATCGTCTGAGCCGCTTTCTTGCCAAGCTCTATACACAAGCCTTCTGCCTCAATAATTGCCGCCTGATGCGCTGCAATCGTTTCAGCCTTACTTAGTGCTTCGCCGGTCGGGTTACTCATAGTGTTTCAACCTTTTTTCAGCCTTACGTTGACGTTTAGCTTCAGCAGAATTCATTTTATCAATCTGCTTTTCTCGATTATTGCGAGCGGCGGTAATTTCACGTTCAAATTGCTGCTGCGCCAATTGGTCGCCAATATCAAACAGCTTGCCAATCATCATGCGATTGCCTTTAAACCGTTCAGCAGTCATAGGACCAACATGGCCGACCTTTGGCGGTTTATCGTCACTTCTAAACGATGCGCCAGTGCGTTTAGCTAAATGTTTATTGCTTGTCATTGCTTTCACCTGCAGCTGCTTTCAATTCGTCTTCTGCAGCAATATAAGCCATGATCGCATCGTGCCGCTTCTTTTCGGCATCGACCGTTTCTCGTGTGTATTGTTCTTCGGCTTTCTCCCAATTGCGTTTAGCAACAGCCCAACGATACATAGGGCTATCATTTTGAGTTTTCATTATCCAAAGCTTTTGGTCAGGCATTTTTTCAACAGGTACTCCGACCGATGCCGGCTCAACTTGAACAGCAACAGGTCGTTTCTTAATCGGAAGTGCCCATAACAAAATAACAGCAACCAATAGGAGCAAGCCAATAACTAATTCTTTACCACTCATATGCGTTTAGTCCCTGTGTTTTGAATGTTATCTTCATCAAATGACATGACAACTTCTACAACCTCACTACATCGACAATAGCAAGCTTCTGCTAATGCCTTGTCAGTATATAGAATCGGCCATGCTTGTTTATCAACAAGTCGTTTTTGAAATACGATGTAAAGCACTTCAGTTTTATTCACGTCACACCTTCAAGATAAGAGCCGGTCAAGCTACTGGTTCGCCGGCTGCGGTACATCGCTATATTCTTGTAGTCTTCCTATAGCTTTCGATTCAGAAAATATACAAGCACGACATTATATATGATATTCTGCGTACAAAGCTCGCCAGCTAATTCTCTGTTCATATCTAATGACAATTTTGTCAACGCTTATGCAGCGCGATTGCCCATTGGTGTTCTCCTATAAAAATACACAGCTGTGCTCATTGACAGGCCATTTAATCGGGCTCTTGAGCAATCATCGAGCATTGCTTTACCGAACTGTGCTAAATCGTTGCCCTGCTGCACAACTTTTAACATTGTCGTAATAAAATGATCTTTCTTTAAACTCTTCGAGTGTGCACGTCGCTTCGCATTCAACTGGCACTTCAGAGCAATCGAACACGTCAAAGCGAGCCGCCGACTTGCAACCCTTGACAGCAGCTTGCACCTGCCCAGCAGATTTAGCAATAGCGGTAATGATGACAGCTGGAGGGCGACCGTACTGGAACGCCTCTATGCTTGCCCAAGCTGAGATATAAAACCGCTTCATGCTGCCGCCTGTTCTTTTTGCGCTTCAGTAATGTACGCGCGCATGTAATACAAATTCTCTCTGTACTTCAACGCAGGCGTCAGTCCCATCACCCGGTCCGACCGACCGCGCTCATACATCAAGCGCGCTTCGGCATGTGCCTGTCGGATCATCACGTGCCTTTCAGCAGAGGTGCAATGTTTGATTGTGTTCATGAGTGTAACTATCGGTCATTCAATCAAAAACTAAAGTGACTTACGTCACATTTCTTCATCCCAAATGTTAAACACTTGAATTTTATCTATCCAACGTTTCTCTATTGCAATTTCATCAAGTTTTAACTTCTTAGTCACAAAAGTAATCGCTGCCAGAACATCACCTAACTCTTGTTCAAGTCGAGTGCGCAAATGTGTACCGTCAGGATGTAACTTTTCACATTCGTATCCTTTTTGTAAATACGGATATTGCAACATCTTGCCCACAATTTGTTGCACTTCGCCTAGCTCTTCCGTGAGCTTGGACAAGCCGTTATTTGTCATCATCGATGATTCATCCTGTTACAAAAATTTAACGCTAATTGAACTAATTTAACGTCACACTCCAAAGTATGATGAATAACTATCCATGCTTTAATTATTCTATTAAAGCAAATATGAGGCTTGTTTGTCATCATGATGGCTTACCATCTCCGTTAAACAGCTGATTGTTAGCTGGCTGCTGTCCGTCGATTACAAGCGTGCGCGTTGCTCGGTTGAGCTGTTGCAGTTCATCAATCCAAGAAATCAGCTCTGATCCGAATATGAATCCTATTGCGCCTCTTGCTTGAGCTACAGCTATTTCCTTCTTCATATGCTCCAAGCCAATGCTATTGCGGATAACCATTTGATACAGGTGAACTGACGCCATGAGCAAATTCAACGCGTCAGGATGAATGTCAGATAGCTTAAATAGCGGCGTTCCTATCAACATGCTGTCTGGATTATCTGTTAAGGTTGACTTTGCTTCTTTGAACGCCTTCATGTCAAATAAGACCGCTGTCACCGGCCCTTGACTTTCATCTGTCGTTGCAATGCCGTGCGTGACTAACTTCTTATGGTCAAATGTGTTCATGTGGAATACCTTGCTTGCGGATGAAAGCGTTCAAAATCAACTTTCACATAATTTTCAATTTGATCTGCGCGAACATTTCTGAAAATGTCACAGTTCCATCGATAGCTCAAATAGCCAACATGCACTAAACTAAAATAATCTGGTGCACCTTCGGCTTTCGCTATCAATGCAATTTGCTTGTACGCAATGTCAAGCTCTTCTGCGGTTTCAGTTTGAATTTTCAGTGTCGATATCATTTCTTTACCCTCATTTCTATCTTTTCGATATTCTCTTCAGTATATGCGTCAATCAAGTCGCGTATAGCTGTTTGTTCATCGACTGCACTGACGCTTGGCGCGCCGATATCAATCTCGCCGAGGTAAGCGTACCATCGCATATGCGGCGGCGCTTCAACCATCAGAGCTGTTTCAACAAGCAGCGTTAAACCTGACTTGGTTGTGACGTTGAAAAGTCTCATAGAACTAAAGTCCGTGTTGGGTTATCGGCAACAAACTGAAAAGCACGTATAAAGCCAGCGTCTTGCATATACGTTAAACTAAAATGAAATTCAGTTCGGTAATAACTAACTGCTTCCCAAGAAGTCATATCGCACGACCTTATCAGTTCACATAAAGCTTCAAAGGTATCTTTTTCTTTAGAAGCAATCATGCTATTCATTAAAATATCTCCTGCACAATTGCACGTGCACCGATCTTTTCGTTCAACTGCTTGAGAATGTCGCCGACAGTCAGCTGAGGTTTGAACTCGTAGGTCATTTCGTTGATAAGCGGCATGTCTTCAGGTGTCGCACAATGAGTGCCTTCCATCATGTCGGCAAAAGCCTCAGCGCGCTTACGAGCTGCTTCAAAATCGATGACCGTCATGTTCGCTACTCCTATTGCCTGACATATGTATCGGCAAGCAACGTCAGAACTTTAGCAGGTATTCGTTCTATCCGTGAGCAGCTCGACGACGATGCCATGCGGCCATCATGGTGCGGTTCGCTGCTTCCACCGATCCGTGCTCGCAAACAACCTCATCGGTCGCCATGTTGCGAATCCGCAATGCGTGATTCGGTTCGCTCTTGCGAGCCTCGAACATTTCAGTGAGGTGCTGCAAATCTTCGGACATGACTGCGATGCCTGCCCCGGTGCTGTAAAGCTCGGTCTGGCCGTAGATGCGGGCTGCTTCGTACATGTACATGAGCTGCTCTCCTGTCATCTGCGATTCAATCTGTTTATTCGTTAGGGTTGCTTCGGGGCACTTCGGCAAGGCTTGACGTCTTGCTTTACACATGGTCTAACAGCCCTAACAGATAAATAGTCTCCGATTAGGACGCTGGCGGTTTCGATCTGCCAGTTATGGGCTAACGCTGCCCCGTCCTGATGTATGAAGTATCGGCTTCCCTGTCCAAAACTTCAGGTATCACGTCACACTTTCAGCTTTATTGCGTTCGGCCTTCACGTAGTTGCGAATGGACGTTTTTGAAATGTTGAACTCGCGGCCTTCATCATTCCGACAACGCATGTATCGCGGGTTGCTACAATAGCCTGTCACTTCATACTTCCGTTCGCGCGAATCGACAAACTTCAAGCCCTTGACAACATCAATCACTTCAGTTCGCTTAACCGGAATCAACGCCGTGCCATAAATTCGCGACTTTAGTTCAATCAAAAACTTGACATGCTGTTCAGCATTCGTTGCGTTCATCTGATGGCCGAAAATGTCACGCTTTACCTGTGCTTCCTGATGATAAACCGACGCTTCAGACCAAAGCGAGAAGCGATCAATGTACGTCATGCGACCATTGACAACCTTCCTGTCATTGCCGACAAGTACCTGAATCGGCTTGATTTCGCCGCTCTTGAGCTTCGCAGCAGCGTCAAGGTTATTCGCTGCATAGTTCGTCAATCGGATCACAATATCATCCGTAATGACGTGCTGCAGCTGCAAAGGCTGTTCGCCCGAACCGCTGCAGACGCCATTGAAAAAGCCGAAGCCGGCAACCTTGTAACCATGCTTTGCAAGCAACTTCGTCAGATTGTCAACAGCCTGAATTCGGCCGCAAATCTGACAATGACCTGTGTGCGTATGCTTTCGACTTGTGCTCATGTGCTTAACTCCGCTGCTTCAGTGTGTGCGTACTATAACGTCACTAAAGTAGCGTTGTAAAGTGCTTTACGTCACAATTCATACAAGATATCGTTCATAGATAAACCTGAATGACATAATAAGCTACCTACTTATCGCCTTTGCGTATCCGACTGACACTTGCAACGCTTCTTGATCCATTTCAAATTGAGCGACCCTTTCGTTCCATCGATCAGCATCAAATATCTCATACACCTGTTCTTCTATCAACTTAGCTATGACACTCGGCTCAAGCGCATCAAGTTCCCATGACTCATTGCCATATTCTTCTATGTACTTTGTTGCTCGGCAGTCCGTCAACTTAGCGGGATTCGGTGGCGGATCGTATAACTGCACTTGATCCATGTTCAACGCTATTCGACGCACTTCAACTTCAAAACCTGCAAACCGAGAAAGTCGCTCTTCATTGTCGCGCGTCATATCCATCCCTGACGGATCATGATCGCCTAAATGCAGCATGATGGTTTGCTGTCCGTGCAGCTGATATCGGCTTTCAATCCGCTTACCTGCTGCATACAGCTCGGACTGCGACACATAGCCTTTGCAAGCAAAGAAGTTAATGTCCCATGTATTACACACAGGCTGAATCACGCCAGCAAGCGCGTCTTTTTCTATCCAGGCTTCTATGCGAGTTTCTTGATTGCTCCACATGTCAATACGGTATCGTCTAGCGATATCCTCTATTGCATCAGCAGGATTTTTATAAGTTCGATGACCTTGCAAGAATCTTGTTCTATCTTCTATGCCGTCCCAATCAATCAATCCTGCCTCACGCGCATCGCTAATGATCGCACCGAGATTATCGTAATTCGGCTGAGCGTTGATAGTTCCATTCACATAATCTTTCACATACCGCGAGCCTGTCCAAGTATACTTATCCTCGAACAAATCACGCGCTACAAACTGATAATAGAGCTGCCGCAATGTCAATGTAAATCCTTGCGACTCATATTGTTTAATGATCGCATTGGCTGCGTTGATAATATTCCATGACTTCGACTTGAAAGATTTTGTTATAAATGCTTCTTTCACGTTACACCTTTATGCTAGTTTTCAGATAATGTTCTTTCTTGCTTTCGCCTTTACTATCGACCGCTTTTTCACACGCAACAATAGTGAGGCACAGCCGGCAAGGCTTGACGATAGGACCGCTGTAGAGGAATTGCCGCTCGCACTGGCACGCCTGGAGCGCTAAATAGCTCAAAGCGGCTGCAATCGCGTCCTGTGAAGCCTGCTGACGTTTGTGCCATGCCTCTGAGACCCCCGAAAGCGCGCTTAGCAGATCGACCATCAGCGGAGTTGTCAAGTCCACTCGCAAGCTCTCAGCCATCACCTTGAATTGTTCTATCATTTCGTCTATTTCATTCGCCATTGCATGCACTCCTGCTGCCCACATTAACCGACACGGGCGACTTCTAAAATACCATCCGCTTTATGCTTGATGACAGTTATTTTTTTCTTGTTATCTCTACCCCAATTGCAAACATAACTTCTAAATGACTTTTCTTTAACATCATGTATTTTTACAATAAAACAATGACCTATATGCAACGCTGCTAAAGGATACTTAGCTTCAAGCGACAGCTCATGAAAAGCTTTTATCGGTTCGGTTGAAGTTGCGTCGCCTATCAACAGTTTTGCTTTCGGCGAACATAGATGAATTCTATACATTTGCAAAATCCTCCTACAAAAGAATAACACAATACTGCCTTTTACGGATAACAGCAATTTTAACTTGCTTTTTCCCTTTGATAATGTAAATAACTATAATAATTTAATAGATAGATAGATAGATAATATAACACAATACAATACAATACAATAGGATATAATACAATACAATACTTTTCATATTGTGTCGGAATGGTTAAGAGCGCATTATTCTATTATTTCTTTATTGCTAGAGTATTCAAGCACTTGACCGCATTATTGTCGCATTATAGTGCATTACCGTTTTACATAATATTTTTTGGTTGTTGACATAATATTCCACCGTTCAATCTGTGACGCCCATCACTTGATATCTGAATCCAAACGCTGCTATAGTGACTCCAATAGACGAAATGAAGTCGCGATAAGCGATGGTCCCATAACCTTCTAAGGGAACCTGGACGACATTAACGTCAACATTACCAGCTTATCGGTTATTGTGGGCATTGATTGAAGTTGACAACGCGCTTTATCAGCTGATATAGTCGAGCTGCAATAAATCATCAGGAACGAACATGACCAACAAACAAACAGAAGCACGTATTGAAAAGATGCGTCGAGCTTGTCGGCCGGATTTGAATGATGAAGAATGGATAAGATTTATATATTTGAGTAAAACTAACTTAGAAGAATATCAAGGCAATTTAACTGTTGACGAACGCAAAGAATACGACAGACTTGCGCCGTTTCAAGTTATCAATGTACCTTATAAAAGTACTTATGTGATTACGCATCATATTTCGCCGTCAGTTCCATGCTCGCCGCACTTCCGACGTGAAATGGAAGCCTTCCGAATAGCTTCGTGGTTGAATCGATTGGAAGATTTGCGAGTTAAACGTAAAGACGGAGAAAATACAAGACGAATGCTATCAGCTGAAAACCCTACAGGGTTTGAATATATGGATAGATTGAGAGAAGAAAGAAGTAAATAATGTGACGTGGCGCACTAGACAAGGATGTTTAGTGCGTGTATATTTGAATCATCAAGTAACGGAGTTTAAGAAGAAATGAGCAAAAAAGAAATGATTAAGCAGATGGCGGCAGCTCGCAAAGCTGGCAACTTGAAGCTTGCAAATGAAATTCAAGCTCAGATTCAAGATAACATGAGAATTAATCCGATTGAATCTCTAAATAAAAGCTGGCTTTCACATACACGTAAGAACAAGTAAAAATTGAATCGTTGAATAACGGAGTTGAACAGATGAAATTCTCAGCTTATCAAGAAAGCATTTTCGACTTCGGTTCCAACGGCACTGGCAACGCCATTATTGAAGCTGTTGCAGGTTCTGGCAAGTCAACGACGTTAGTCGAATTGGTAAAGCGATTGACCGGCTCGCACATCTTCCTGGCATTTAACCGCTTCATTGTAGAAGAACTGAAGAAGCGAGGTTGCAATGCAAAGACATTCCACGGTCTTTGCACGCGAGCTGTCCTGCAATTCAAGCGAGCCGATGAAATTGAACCTAATAAACTGTCAATTCTTGTCAATCAGAATTTCAGCACCGAAAGCAAGCATAAATATCAGAGCTTTTGCAAGAAGCTTGTAGGTTTGGCCAAGCAGTCGGGTATCGGTTGTCTCATTGAAGATAATATTGAAAACTGGGAACAGATCGTCGCCTATCATGATCTTGAAGTAGATAACGATGAAGGCACGATAGAAAGAGGTATTGAACTGGCTCAGATGCTTCTTAAAGAATCCAACGAATCGCGTATGGTGGATTTTGACGACCTTCTTTATCTAGTAGTGAAAGAAGGGCTAGCACTGCCGCGATTCAATAATGTACTAATTGACGAATCGCAGGACACAAATGCAATTCAGCGCGCGATCATTCACAAGATTCTAATGATGAACGGCAGACTGTTTGCTGTTGGCGATCCTGCACAAGCTATCTACGGCTTTCGTGGCGCAGATAGCAACTCCATGAACATGATCGCCGAAGAATTCAAATGCATTCGGCTGCCGCTCACTGTCTCCTATCGATGCTGCAAAACGGTTGTAGAATACGCAAGACAATGGGTTGCCCACATTGAACCGAGCGAAACGGCATACAGTGGCGCTGTTGAAACGCTCAGCGATTGGACGCTTGATCTGTTTGACACTGAAGATTTAGTCGTATGCCGCACGACTGCCCCGCTGATTCAGTTAGCTTACAAGATGCTCAAGGCGCAGAAGCCGGTTCGAATTCTAGGTAAGGACATTGGCGAAGGGCTCGTGAGCTTGATTGGCAAGATGAAATCTGAAAATGACGTTGATGTGTTGCAAAAGAATTTGTACGCCTATCAGGCTCGTGAAGTCGAAAAGGCTCGCAAGGAAGAGAATGAACAGAAAATGGAGAGCATTAGCGACAAGGTC
>Ga0193708_1000294_pt1 | contig 11796 bp, 8 predicted proteins | sample H3c1metaG_FD_160570 | JGI IMG/M metagenome (GOLD analysis project Ga0193708, IMG submission 160570) | Soil microbial communities from a riparian zone of the East river system, Colorado, United States - H3c1 | ecosystem: Environmental > Terrestrial > Soil > Riparian zone | place: USA: East River...
ATATCAGGAATATAGGCGGTATTGCCCGGAGTGCATTTTGTTTTGGCGTAAATGCCATCATCATACCGGATAAAGGTGTAGGCGCTTTGAATGAAGACGCCATATTAACATCGGCAGGAGCACTGGAAAAAATTGCGGTTTGCAGGGTCGGTAGCTTAATGAAAGCGGTTGATGAATTGCATATGAATGGCATTAAGGTCTTTGCCAGCGAAATGGCTGCAGGAAAAAATATCTATGATTGCAATTTTAGCGAACCATGCGCTATTGTAATGGGTGGTGAGGAAAAAGGAATTTATCCCGCTTTATTAAAAATATGTGATGACCAATTTCAAATACCAATGACCGGCGACTTTGATTCGTTGAATGTATCGGTAGCTACAGGTATCATTTTGTACGAGGCAATGAAGCAAAGGCAATAATAACCCCTTCATTTTTTACGTAGGGCGGGAAAACAGGTACCGGAATTTTTGCGTTACACCCTTGATCTTAGGTAATCAACATGTATTATAACCCGGCTATCACCAACAGGCCTGCTCATCTTAATCCGGGTTTGTTTCAATTTGTTACCCTTAACGAAAGACATCTTATTTAGCCTGTCTTTAGTTATTTTTGCAGAATGAATAATGCGTTGAAACTGGTCGAATGCCCACGTGATGCCATGCAGGGCTGGCCGCATTTCATTCCAACTCTAAAAAAGATCGAATATATCAATGCTTTGCTGAAAGTAGGTTTTGATACGATCGACTTTGGAAGCTTTGTTTCACCCGGGGCCATTCCCCAGATGGCAGATACGGCTGAAGTATTGAAAGGTTTACAGCTTGACAAGACCAGCAGCAAATTACTTGCGATCATTGCCAATGAAAGAGGAGCAAAAGATGCTGTTGTACATGATGAGATAACTTATCTCGGTTTCCCTTTTTCGGTTTCTGAAACATTTCAAAAACGAAATACCAATTCAACTATTGAAGAATCTTTGCAAAGGGTAGGAGCCATCCGGGATCTTTGTCTTGTCAATAATAAAGAGCTGGTCATTTATATCTCAATGGGTTTTGGAAATCCTTATGGCGATAAGTATAACGAAGAAATAGTTTTTGAATGGGTGAATAAGATGGTATCAATGGGTATCAAAATAATTTCCCTGGCTGATACCGTTGGGCTGGCTACCGCAGAACAGGTATTCAATGTTACAAAACACCTTGTTGATTCATTACCCCTAAGCGAGATAGGTGTTCACCTGCATTCAACAGCAGTGAACTGGAAAGAGAAGGTTGACGCTGCTTTGAGGGCAGGCTGCAAACGTTTCGACGGTGCTTTAAAAGGAATTGGCGGATGCCCCATGGCCGATGATGAGCTTGTAGGCAATATGGATACAGAAATGATGATACCTTATTTTGAGGAAAAGGGTTTGATTAGCGGGCTGGATAAAGAAGCTTTGAAAAATTGCAGCCGCCTGGCCGGGAAAATATTTTTGTAAAGGTTTGAGATCGTTTAATTCGTGTAATTAATTATTATGGACTTTCATTTAGAATTCTCTCCCAAACCATTTGATGTTAAGATCAGCCACCGGCAGAATTTACTATTGGTCGGCTCCTGCTTTACGGAGCAGATCGGTAACAAGCTTGCCGGCCATAAATTTTCTGTTCTTGATAATCCCAACGGCATTCTTTTTAATCCGGTCAGCATCAGCAGGTCGGTTATATCTTACATCGAAGAAAATCAATACAGCGAAAAGGACCTTTTCTATCAAAATGAGTGCTGGAATAGCTGGGAGCACCATAGCCGTTTTTCAAACCCGGATGTTGCCGCATGTTTAAAAAATATTAATCAATCCCAGGCGAGGGCTCATGCTTTTTTAAAAAAGGCAGATTGGTTATTGATCACTTTGGGATCTGCATTTGTTTACGAGCTCGAAAACAAAGCGGTCGTTGCCAATTGTCATAAAGTGCCAACAGATAAATTCAATAAACGCCTGCTGGCAATTGATGAAGTAGTTGCTGGCTTGCAAATGATGATGGAAAAAGCTATTGCATTTAACCCGGGGCTGAAGATCATTTTTACCATCAGCCCGGTCAGGCATTTGCGAGATGGCTTTACAGAGAATAACCGCAGCAAAGCCACACTCATTCACGCCGTACATCAGTTTGTAGAAAATAATAATAATTGCTTTTATTTCCCCGCATATGAACTGGTTATTGATGACCTGCGGGATTACAGGTTCTATGCCGAAGACATGGTACATCCTAATTATGCAGCTACAAATTATGTATGGGAAAAATTTGTTGCTGCCTGTATTGATGAACCGTCACAGCAACTCATGAAGGAAATTGCCATTATCGTTGCGGCTAAAAATCATAAAGCCTTTAATCCTGCCTCCGGGCAGCATAAAAAATTCCTCCTGATTAACGTGGAGAAGGTTAAAAAGCTGCAACAACAATATCCATATATTAATTTAGAAGAAGAGGCAGCATTTTTTTTGCAATGACACTCTTGGTATGAATAAAGGGTTTATGAAAATATTATTGGCCGTTTTCTTCTTACTCATTTTTACAAATGCGGTGCCCAGGAAACGAACAGGCGTACACCCATATTTCAAAAAGGCTGGTATCTCTCTTTTAACCCATTCTCAATAGTAGAACCTGAGCAGGGAGGCATTGGTATCGGAGTTGGATATCGTATCAATAAACAGTTTGAGGTTTGGACCGAATTGAATTACTTATACCATTTTAAATCTGATGAGATAAGTGAGTTTGATAACCTGAAAGGTTTCAGGAGTATAACAAGCCTGAAATATTATTATAATCAAAAGCGTGCCTTTTTTGTTGGCGCCGAATTTCGTATCAAAAAATACAGCTTTGATGATAAGACCGATCTTGTAAATATTCAAACAAATGACACCCTGCGGCTTTTTTCAAACACAGCGAGCGATACATTGATAGGAGGGGCAGTTTTATGGGGTAAGCGTATCAAGGTTTCCAGGAACGGTAAGTTTGAATTCGAAGCAAATGTGGGGTTGGGTGGAAAATACAGGACAATTAAGCGTAAAAATGTACCTGCAGGTTATACAAGAATAAATAATGATCCAGGGGCGCACAGGCACCGACCCGATACTAATATTGAAGGTGCCCAGGCTTATGTTCCGGCAACGATCAGGTTAATTTATCACCTGTGATCTTAATGTATCCTGTCACCTCGCATTTCCATTTCTTTCATGAGCTCTTTTTCATACTTCAACCATTCATTCCATCTCTTTCTTACAATTTTTTTATCCATATAATGTTCAGCAAGGTTTATGAATAAAGTATAATGCCCGGCTTCACTTTCCATAAACCGCCTGTAAAAATTCCGCATGTATTTGTCGTCAAGGCCTTCACTCAGTCTTTTAAAACGTTCACAGCTCCGGGCTTCTATTAACGCCATGGTAAGCAGATGATCTAAAAAGCGATCTTCGGGACTGCCGCCTTTTTTTTGAAACTCGAGTAATTTATTTACATAAATGTCTTTGCGTTGTTTTCCCAATTGTAATTTTCTTTTGTGCAATTCCGCCAGTACCAGGCGAAAATGCCCCCATTCCTCGGTAACGATGGGGCTTAGTTCTTTAACGAGTCTCTCTTTATCGGAATAGCGCTGGATAAGTGTAATGCAGGTTGTTGCAGCTTTTTGCTCACAATAGGCGTGATCAGTTAAGATCTCTCCCAGTTGTAATTCAGCGAGGTTAACCCAGCGGGGATCGGAGGGGAGTTGTAATCCTAAAATATTTTTAACGTCCTGGGATGTATCATTCATTTGTTACAAAAATAAAACAGCCTGGCTATATAAGCCAAACTGTTTTATTATTCATTTGGGTTCGATTAATTCATTATTCTCTTGTTACCGAAAACACCCCTGCACCCGAAGTACTCGTTCCTAATCCCATCGTACCAACAATGACATTAGAGTTGCTCGAATATTTACCGGCTATAGAATAAGTAGTTGCTGTTCCGCCAACATAAGTGAAGGTTGCCCGCACACTGTCAGTTGCCATGGCCCATGTACCATTGGCAATATCCGGCGCAGAATTATCGTTGGCCTGCACCAGCAATGTACCACCTGGGTTAAAGGTGACTGCGAAATAAAAAATTGGCCCTCCCAGTCCGTTATGATAGTTGCCAACCCATTTTCCTTCAATGCTGTTGTTGGCAGAACCTTCATTGGGATCATCCTTATCACAGGATGCAACAAAAAATATCAGGGCAAAGCCAAGTATGGCAAATAATAAGTTCTTTTTCATAGTGATCGTTTTTAATTAAATTCTTAAAAATTGTTTAAACTATAAGAGACAAACAGTATGCCACTTAAGGTATAGTTTAAAAAACTAGCCGCATCCAACGCAGAAATAGCTGTACATAAAAAATATATTAGTGATCCAGCTCTGGAACTGGATCACTATGCTGTTGACTATCCTTGCCTGGTTACTTGAAACATAAAGCTGCCACCTGATGCGCTTTGTATTGTGCCGGTGATATTTTCTTCATTAACATTACCGGAAAGCGAATAAGTGTTACTGCCGGTTCCTTTCGCAGTAAGGGGTGTAATGGTGTATGTGGCAAATACCTGGTCGCCTGACATAGTCCATGTTCCATATCCGTATTCATCACCTGATTGTACCTGGAGGTTGCCATCGGGCATAAAATATAACTTTAAGTAAACAAGGGGTCCGCCGTCCGGAGAGCCGCTCCAATAACTTCCTACCCAGGTTCCTGTAATATCAACAGGAAGAGTCGTCTTAACAATATTTCCGGAAGGAATTATATCAGTTTTGCTGACAGCACTTGTAAATAATACTATGGTCATGCCAAGTATCATTGTGAATATTATCTTTTTCATAGTGTTTGATTTAGTATTTAAAAAATTTCAAACGATTTCATATTATGAATAGATCAAGCACTATGCCATAAATGAAATTGAACTGAGGAAATTTTAGGGGTATTTTCTCTACAGAATGAGTAAGTCATTTTTACGCATATTCCGCACTGGTATTTATTCTCATGTGTTTATAACATGCCCGGAACTTAGAATTGTAAAGCGCAATTACGGGATTAAATTTCTTTTAGTTATTTTACAGGAAATATATCCTGTTATGAGAATTGTTCCGTTCATTATTACTGCGGTTATTACTACGGCTTTAATAATAACTTTAAACATAAGGCTTACAATTGGCGGGAAAGAAGCGCCTGCTTTTGGAAGTTTTTTAAGTCCGCAACATGGCTTTTGGCAAAATGCAGAGAACAGTAATGAAGATTTTGCAGGTGACCTGAAATTCTCACAGCTTAACGGAAAGGTTGATGTTTATTTTGATGAACGCCTTGTTCCCCACATTTTTGCAGAGCAGGAAAATGACGCTTATTTTGTGCAGGGCTATCTTCATGCAAAATTCCGGCTATGGCAAATGGAATTGCAAACTTTTGCAGCGGCAGGCAGGGCAAGCGAAATAGTCGGTGAGAAAGCGATCGGGCACGACCGGGAATTCAGGAGGCTGGGAATGGTTTATGCAGCCGAGATCGCATTAAAGGAATTAGAAAATGATCCTGCAACAAAATCATCCTGCGATGCTTATACTGCCGGCGTTAATTCTTTTATTGATGGCTTGACAGAAAGCTCTCTTCCACTGGAATATAAATTGATAGGGTATAAGCCCGAAAAATGGAGCAACCTCAAAACCTCCCTCTTCCTGAAATATATGAGCTATGATCTTGCAGCACGTGATAATGATTTTGAATTGACAAATGCAAAGAGTTATTTCACCGCTGAGGATTTTGAAAAATTATTCCCTGCTACACAGGATTCACTCGATCCCATTATTCCCAAAGGAACAATTTTTGAAAAACAAAAAACTTTTCCAGTTGTGCCTGCCAATGCAGATTCTGTTTATTTTAAAACCAGTGTGGTAACAGTGTTGGAAAAAGAGAAACCTGCACCGGGAAATGGTAGTAATAACTGGGCAGTAAGTGGTAAGAAAACAAAAAGTGGTGCACCCATTTTATGCAATGACCCGCATTTGGGACTGAACCTTCCTTCGCTTTGGTATGAGCTGCAGATATCGACACCGCAATACAATGCGTACGGTGTTAGCTTTCCCGGATCACCCGGGGTTATCATTGGTTATAATGACAGCTGTGCTTTTGGCTTTACCAATGGCGGACGTGATGTGAGGGATTACTACGAGATCAAATTTAAAGATGATAGCCGCCAGGAATATTCTTTCAATGGCCAATGGATGAAAACAAGATTCAGGATAGATACCATTAAAATAAAAAGCAGTCCTGATCTTATGGATACCGTAGCTTATGTGCAATTGGGTAATGACTGGTGTCCTGTTATGTATGACAGAAGTTTTGACGGGGGCAAGAATACCAATGATAAGAATTACGCCGTACGCTGGAAAGCGCATGATCCGAGTAATGAATTGAAAATATTCTATATGCTGGACCATGCCAGGAATTATAATGATTATTCCGCAGCAGTCACCAACCTGCACACACCGGGACAAAATGCTGTCTTTGCCAGTAAAAATGGTGATATCGCTATCCGCACACAGGGTGACTGGCCGGCCAGGTGGAAAGGCCAGGGAGATTTTGTGATGCCGGGAACAGACAGCAATTATTTATGGCAGGGAATGATACCACAGGATGAGGTGCCTTATCAATACAATCCCGAAAGAGGTTTTGTAAGCAGCGCAAATCAAAAACCGGTTAATGACAGTGCGTATCCATATTATTTGGGAAGAGATTACCCGCCATACCGCGGCCTTGCCATCAACCGAAGGCTGAATGCTATGAATAACATCACACCGGAAGATATGATGATATTGCAAACAGATGATTTTGACCCCGCAGCGGAAATGGTTAAGCCACTCATTTTGGCCAACATGAAAGAGAATGAGCTGAGTGTATCAGAAAAAAAATACTTTGATATGCTCAAAAGCTGGAACCTGAAATGTGATGTTGGATCGAAAGGAGCTACGGTCTTTGCTGAGTTTTGGGACAAGTTTGAAAAAACAGTATTTGACGATGAATATAAAGGAGCGCCGAAAGGGGCCATGCGCCCGTTCTTTAACACTTTGGTAGAAGCTGTTATAAAAGATACTGCCTATATTTTTCTGGATGATGTATCAACCCTGCAAAAAGAAACACTGGCGGATGATATAACAACAGCGTTTAAAAAAGCGGTGATCAACCTCGAAGTAATTGAAGCCTCCGGAAAATTAGACTGGGAAAAAAGTAAAGCCACAAGGGTTAACCATCTTGCAAAATTAGCTCCATTCAGCAGGATGAACCTGGTGACTGGCGGAAGCGGCCGCAGTATTAATGCTACCAAGGCTGATCATGGTCCGAGCTGGAGAATGGTGGTAAGCCTTACGGCTAAAACAGAAGCCTGGGGTGTTTATCCCGGCGGGCAAAGCGGCAACCCGGGCAGTAAATACTATGATAATTTTATAGACCAGTGGGCAGCAGGAAAATATTATTCACTCTGGATGATGACAAAGGAAGAAGTGGGCGATAAGCGGGTTATTGGAAAAATGACATTCACAAAATGATTTGATGATTGAATGCATCGCTCCCAATTACCAAATCATCAAATTTTCAAATCATCAAATTGGTTTTATGAAATTCATCATCTCTCTTGTTTTAACGGCTTTATTAAGTTTTGCAGCCTGCCTTTATTTCCCCTGGTGGAGCATTGCAATTGTTGCATTCATTGTAGCGGCTTTAATAGCACAAAGGCCGGGCCGGGCTTTTCTTGCCGGGTTTACAGCATTGTTCTTATTATGGGGAGGATTAGGCCTTTGGATAAGCAGTAATAATGATCATGTGCTTGCCCATAAAATATCTTTGCTGCTCTTACAAATGGATAATCCAAGCCTGCTCATTTTTTTAACTGCTTTTATCGGCGCACTGGTGGCGGGGTTGGCTGCATTAACGGGTAGTTATCTCCGTAAAACCAGGGCATAGGATATTTCGTTAGTTAAATTTAGATTTTCAGTAACAAATTCACCGTTCATTTCGTTGATACACAAACCTGTTTATGTCAAAAGCTTTATTTGCTGTTCTCACTTTTTTTTTGTTTTCCTTTTCTTCTTCGGCTCAAAAAATTTACGGCACCGTATTTAATGATAAAGGGGACCTTTTGCCATATGCATCCATCACCATCAAAGGGACCTCAATAGGCGCCAGCGCTAACAATAAAGCAAAGTTTTCTTTTTATATCGCACCCGGAACTTACACGGTGGTTTGCCAGCATATAGGATACAGCAAACAGGAAAAAACAGTTACTATAAAAAATGCAGATGAAGAACTGGTCTTTATCATTTCCAAGCAGCAACTCGATCTCACAGAAGTGATCATAAAAAGCGGGGGAGAAGACCCGGCCTATGCCATCATACGCCAGGCTATAAAAAAACGTCCCTTTTACAATAAACAGGTAAATGGATTTGAATGTGACCTGTATACCAAGGATATCATGAAACTGCGCAGCCTGCCCGAGAAAATACTGGGCCGTAAAATTCCTCAGGAAGACAGGAAGGATATGGGCGTTGATTCTTCCGGCAAGGGCATTATCTATCTCTCGGAATCTGTTGCAAAAGTGTATAGCCAGCAGCCTGATAAATTTAAAATGGAAGTACTCAGCAGCAGGGTAAGTGGCAGCGATGGATTTGGATTTACTTTTCCCACCTTTATCAGTTTATATACCAATAATGTCTCTGTTTTTTTAGATCGTTTGAATCCCCGTGGATTTGTTTCACCCATCGCCGATGCTGCTATCAGCATGTACAGGTATAAGTACCTGGGGAGCTTTTATGAGGATGGCAAAGAGATCAACAGTATACAGGTAATTCCACGCCGCACTTACGAACCCCTGTTCTCGGGGATCATTAATATTACCGACGGAGACTGGCGCATTCATAGTTTTGATCTTACACTTACAAAAAAATCGCAACTCGAGATCATAGATACGCTCCAGATAACCCAGATCCATGTGCCGGTAGGCAGTGATGTGTGGCGGGTAAAGAACCAGCTATTACATTTCAATTTTAAAATGTTCGGTATCGATGCTGTCGGGAATTTTGTTTCTGTCTATTCAAACTATGTTATTAACCCGGAATTTGCAAAGAGCAGGTTCAATAATATTATTATCAGGTATGATACAGCGGTCAACAAAAAATCAAAAGCATATTGGGATACCATACGCCCTGTTCCTTTAGAGCCTGAAGAGAAAAAAGATTACCAGGTAAAGGACAGTGTGTTTGAATCGAACAGGGACTCTGTATTGACCCAGGCACATGTTGATTCGCTGAATAAGCGGCAGGGCAAACTAAAATTATACACGCTGTCCTGGAAAGACGTGCAACGAACGCATTACAGTAAGACAGGCAGCTACAGCTGGAGAATTGAATCCCTGTACGAAGGACTGGAATATAATAGCGTTGAAGGAGCAGTGATAAATATTTTGCCATCCTATAGCCAGTACATAAAAAAATGGAAGACCAATTTTTCCCTTGAGCCTGGTTTTCGATATGGGTTTAGTAATACCCATTTTAATGCATGGGCTGATATTCATTTCCGTACAAGGGATTGGGAAACGGACAAAAAACTAAAGCGCCAGACCTGGACCTTTTCGGGAGGAAAAAGGGTAAGCCAGTTTAATAAGGCAAATCCAATAACAACGCTTACCAATACCATCAATACTTTGATCTGGGGAGATAATTTCATGAAGATCTATGAGAATCATTTTGGCAGTATCAATTTCAGCAAAAGATATGAAACAGGTTTCCGCTTCAATGTAAATGCATTATACGAGGACAGGATACCTTTAGACAACACAACTGATTATACCCTGTTTAAAAAAGACAGCGGTTTTAAATTGACGCCCAATTATCCTTACGAAAAGATCTCCGCACAGTTCAAACGGCACCAGGCATTTATTTTAAGTATTGATCTCAGTATCAAACCAGGGCAAAAATATATCCAGTTCCCGAACAGGAAGGCATCGCTTGGATCCAACTATCCTACCTTCAGTCTAAACTATACAAAAGGCTTTGAAAACATTTTTGGCAGCGACGTGAATTTTGATAAATGGCGCTTCAGCATAAATGATGACAAGAATTTTAAACTGGCAGGATTATTAAAATACAAAATTGGTATTGGAGGATTCTTAAATACCAGCAAAGTGTTTATACAGGATTACCAGCATTTTAACGGCAACCGGTCCACAAGGGCCAGCGAGTATGTGAACAGTTTTCAAATGGCGCCCTATTATGCCAACAGCACAACAGCTTCATTTTATTCTTTCGTGCACCTCGGGCATCATTTCAATGGATTGATCAGCAATAAAATTCCTTTGTTCAAAAGACTGAACTGGAATTTTGTAGCCGGTAGCAATGCCTTTTATGTGAACCGCTCAAATAATTATGTTGAGATTTTTGCCGGTGTTGAAAATATCTTTAAACTGTTAAGGGTTGATTTTGTTGCTTCTTATACCAATGGCAGGAAAGGCCTCACAGGCATACGTATTGGTACCGGGGGAATCCTTGGCAGCAGCCTGCGGGTAAATTCAAGGGGCCGAAATTCTTCCATCAGCCTGTAATTATCTATATATTTGCACTTCAATTTGGTTTGCCTGCAAGCATCCAATCTGGTAAAATGATCTGACGTCCCCGTCTGATCATTTTATAAACGATTTCCCCATTATGGTCAGACGAGTGCGTCAGACCAAGGGATCAAATTAAATCTTATGGCAGTATTACACAACCGTATTTCCCAGTCGGTATTAAAGAAACTATTGTACGCTGAGACCGAGCATCGTACCACCATTTCCTTCTACCAATATTTTCCTGTTGATGATCCTAAGCAATTAAGGGATGAAATGTATAAGGCATTGCATGCATTAAAGGTCTTTGGCAGGATCTATATTGCTAAGGAAGGTATCAATGCACAGGTTAGTGTGCCCGACTGCAATGTTGAATCATTCAGGTCTTACCTGTACAGTATAGAACCACTGGATGGTGTTCGTTTGAATATCGCTGTGGATGACGACGGGAGATCTTTCTGGGTATTAAAAATAAAAGTAAGGGAAAAGATAGTGGCTGACGGGATCGATGACCCGGGTTTTAGCATGCAGAATAAAGGCGGGTATGTAAATGCCGCGGAAATGAATAAACTCTTACAGGAAGAAAATACCATCGTGATCGATATGCGCAATCATTATGAATACGAGGTAGGGCATTTTGAAAAAGCGATAGAGGTACCCAGTGATACATTCAGGGAACAACTTCCCATGGCGGTGGATATGATGAAGGATAACCGGGATAAGAATATCATCATGTATTGCACCGGCGGTATCCGTTGTGAAAAAGCAAGTGCTTACATGCTGCACCATGGGTTCAATAATGTATTTCACCTGGAAGGCGGGATCATTAATTATGCAAGGCAGGCAAAAGAGGAAGGGCTTGAAACGAAGTTCATCGGCAAGAACTTTGTTTTTGACGACAGGCTGGGGGAGCGGATCACCGAAGATATTATTGCCCATTGCCACCAATGTGGTAAGCCTGCAGATACGCATACCAATTGCAAAAATGATGGTTGCCATTTATTATTCATACAATGTGCTGAATGTGCTGTAAAATATGACGGGTGTTGCAGTGAAGCCTGTCAAACTACTTTCAACCTGCCGGTTGAAGAACAAAAAGAATTACGAAAAGGTATAGAAAAAGGCCAGATGATATTTAATAAGAGTAAGAAAAAGTTAAGGCCGAGATTGAAT
>Ga0193708_1000295_pt1 | contig 11763 bp, 10 predicted proteins | sample H3c1metaG_FD_160570 | JGI IMG/M metagenome (GOLD analysis project Ga0193708, IMG submission 160570) | Soil microbial communities from a riparian zone of the East river system, Colorado, United States - H3c1 | ecosystem: Environmental > Terrestrial > Soil > Riparian zone | place: USA: East River...
ACAATAGGTAACTTATGGCTCAAAAAAACTAGGTATTAGGCATGCTGCCATACGGGAATATGCTGCTCAAAAGCAGCACATCACCAAAAAGTGCTTAGCTTTTCTTTGAAGCAAAACTCAGCCTCAGGTACTCATAACACTAATGGCTTGAACTGCTACGCTGCCATAAGTTGCCTTTTTGAACAGCTAAGTTCATCGCTTTAGTGTCATATTCAAAGAGCTTGTTTGCGGTAGCACAAATTGTTTACTCAGCCTGACATCTCTTTTTAAAATTTTCAAACTGAGACACTACCCCAAAAAGGCATCATTTTATGAACTCATTAATTTATACGATTTTTACACAAATAATGTTACATGCAAACTGCAGAAGAAGTAAAAGCCGGCGCATTGAAGTACGTTGAATCTTTCAAAAAAATTGTCGGCGACGCCTATGTTTTCGCGGATGAAGAAAGTTTGAACAGCTATGGCCACGATGAGACCGAGAACCTGCATTTCCCTCCCGATATAGTTATAAAACCGAGGACAGCTGAGGAGATAAGTGGTATAATGCTGCTCTGTAATGAACACAGGATCCCTGTTACACCAAGGGGTGCGGGTACGGGCCTTAGCGGGGGAGCCCTCCCTCATTTAGGTGGCGTATTGCTCTCTATGGAGCGCATGAATTCCATTTTGGAAATTGATGAGCGAAACCTGCAGGTAACCACAGAGCCGGGCGTTATTACAGAAGTGTTGCAAAATGCTGTAAAGGAAAAGGGCTTGTTTTATCCGCCCGATCCCAGCAGCAGGGGCAGTTGTTTTATTGGGGGGAATATTGCCGAGAACAGTGGAGGCCCCAAGGCAGTAAAATATGGCGTTGTAAAAGATTATGTATTGAACCTTGAATTGGTTCTGCCAACCGGTGAAATTATCTGGACAGGCGCAAATGTGTTAAAAAATTCAACGGGTTATAATTTAACACAACTGATCGTGGGAAGTGAAGGAACTTTAGCAATAGTTACAAAGATCGTGTTGAAGCTTTTGCCTTACCCAAAACATGAATTGCTGATGCTGGTTCCTTTTAGTTCATTGGAGAAAGCAGGTGAGGCGGTAAGTGCAATTTTCAGGTCGGGTTTTATACCCAGCGCCCTTGAATTGATGGAGATAGACTCTTTAAAGATCGTGAGCAGGTTCGTATCCAGCACTGCAATACCTGTTACAGATGATATTGAAGCGCACCTGATCATTGAGGTTGATGGTAACCATATGGATACACTGATGAAGGAAATGGAAGAGATCACGGAACTGCTTTCGGAATATAACTGTGGTGAAGTATATTTTGCTGATGATGCACAACAAAAAGCCGAGTTATGGAAACTGCGCAGGCGTGTTGCTGAAGCTGTAAAAATAGATGGCTATACAATTGAAGAGGATACGGTAGTGCCGAGGGCAGAGTTGCCTGCTTTGATACGTGGCGTAAAAGCTTTGGGAAAGCAATATGATTTCAAGGCAGTTTGTTACGGGCACGCAGGTGATGGTAATCTTCACATCCGTATAAAAAAAGAAGGATGTATTTACAGTCTTAATAACGCCGAAGTAATACCGGCCCTGACAGCTTTATTTGAATTGGTTAAAGCATTGGGCGGCACCATCAGCGGGGAACACGGCATCGGCCTGGTACAAAAGGAATATATGGGTATCGTTTTCCAGGATGCGAACCTGGAGCTGATGAGGGGAATTAAAAAAGTATTCGACCCTAATAATATTCTGAACAGCGGGAAGATATTTGATACCCATCAAGGCTTGCCTGCATAAACTATTGAAAGTATAATTAAAAACGTGTTGTGCCATTTAAAATATATTTAGTGATAAGATAGTGGCCGGTGGGACACCGGCCACGGCGATGGCCGCGGTTGGTGTCCCCACCAACCGCAAGTTGAAAACTTTATAAAAGGAAACGAAAGACAAACTAAAATTCAGTCACATGAAAAAAGCATTTGTTTTTTTACTGTTATTAAATATTTCTTATTCGGCTATCGCACAGGAGGAAGATATGCAGGAAGAAAAAAAGGGCGGATTTAAAAAAGAGAATCTTTTTACAGGCGGGGGAGCTACGGCCTCAATATCCAGTTACTTTACTGTTCTAGGGGCGAGCCCCGTTTTGGGTTACAGTATTACCAAATGGCTGGATGCCGGTATTGTGTTTAACTTTACCTATGCATCTTCCCGCCCTGTTTATTATGATCCATATACCAATACCTATTTGGTAAGTGACGATAAATCAAGGCAAACGGTCCTGGGGCCTGGTATTTTTGCAAGGATTTACCCTTTAAAATTCTTATTCATTAATATACAAACAGAACAAAATTTTATTACGGACAAAACGATCTATGCGGTTGGTCCGACTGCAAAAGATAAATATTCTGCAACAAGTCTTCTGCTGGGAGTGGGTTATGCAGGCGGAAGGGAAGGCATTGGTGATATGTATTATTATATATCCATTATGGGTGATTTTTCCGGCAACAAAAATTCACCCTATGTGGGTATTTCCGAAAGTGGGAAAGTTGTGGTCACGCCGATCTTCAAGGCTGGATTGCAAATCCCTTTATTCCAGGGAAGGAGGAACAGGGATTAATTACAGGTAAACCAATAATTCCGCAGGCCCGTCAAGCACAACGAATTTGTCTTCTATTTTGTCGTACAAAAAATTTTCATTTTGCATTACAATAGCGTGTGCAAGTAAATGGTTGTAGAACCCGGCGGTGTTGAGTATGAATATTTTTTTATCATGAATGCTCAGCTGGTTCCAGGTAAGCATTTCAAAAAGCTCGTCCAGTGTGCCAAAGCCACCGGGTAAAATAACAGCCGCATCACATTTTTCGTAAAGCATTCGCTTACGGGTGTGCATGGTGTCGACCACCAGCAATTCTGTTATGCCCTCGTGCTGGTGTTCCCAATCCGTTAAAAGGGTAGGAATGATACCGATCACCTTACCCGACTTTTCCAAAACAGCATTTGCAAGTTCGCCCATTATACCTTTATTGCCGCCCCCATAAATAAGTGTGATATCTTTTGCTGCCAGCAAATGGCCTAATTCCCTGGCCTGTTCCCTGAACACAGGATTGTTACCGCTTTTAGAACCACAAAAAACCGCCAATGAAGTAATTGCCATAAATTAATTAACTTGAATTTTATTGCAAGCTAATTATTCATTATTAATTCTTCATTATAATTTGACTTATGTCTCCTATTGTTTTATTCTCTTTCGTTATCGGTTATTTTGTGGTGTTACTGACGGTTGCCTATTTTACGTCAAGGGGCAGCAATAACGAATCTTTTTTTATAGGCAACCGAAATAGTAACTGGATGCTGGTGGCATTCGGTATGATCGGTACAAGTCTTAGTGGTGTCACCTTTGTTAGTGTGCCGGGGAGTGTAGGCAGCGGTAATTTTTATTACTACCAGATCGTGTTGGGTTATTTGATAGGATACATGGTCATTGCTTTTGTATTGATCCCTCTGTATTACCGGATGAACCTTACCTCCATTTACACCTATCTCGAAAAGCGGTTTGGCATCAATGCACATAAAGCAGGAGCTTTCTTCTTCATACTTTCAAGGGTAGTTGGCGCTACAGCCCGTTTATACCTGGTGATCAGCATCCTCCAGATCTTTATTTTTGATAAATTAAAAATTCCTTTCGAAGTAACCACGCTGGTGATCCTGGTCCTGATCTTATTATACACATTCGAGGGCGGCGTAAAAACAATTATCTATACGGATACATTGCAAACGACCGGCATGTTACTGGGCCTGGTTGTTTGTATCATTGTTATTGTGAAGGCAATGGGCATGGATTTCAGCAGTACTTTATCCCTGATGAATGATAAGGGATATACCAGGATATTTAATACGGATGTAAAAGCGGGCTCCTTTTTTTTAAAGCATATCATCGGCGGTATGTTCATTGCTATTGCCATGACCGGCCTTGACCAGGAAATGATGCAAAAGAATATAAGTGTAAAGAATATAAAAGATTCGCAAAAGAATATGATGACCTTTACCGCGGTATTAATGGTAGTGAATTTCCTGTTCTTATTTTTAGGAGGGATTCTTTATTTATATGCCAGCACCAACAATATTTCCGTAGCTCCCGACGACCTGTTTCCCACCATTGCATTGAGCGATGCTTTTAGCGGAACGATCGGCATCATCTTCATCATTGCATTGATATCCGCATTATTCCCAAGTGTTGATGGGGCCATCACTTCGCTTACTTCCTGTTTTTGTATAGACATCCTGGGCCTGAATAAAAAACCGGGAACGGAAAAAGAAAAGAAACGAACAAGGCTAAAAGTACATTTTACTTTTGCGGTCGTGTTCTTCCTGATGGTACTGATCTTTAAAGCCATCAATGATAAACTGATAATAGATTTTATTTTAAAATTTGCGGGGGTTACTTATGGGCCGTTGCTTGGCTTATTCTCTTTCGGTATTCTTACAAAAAGGCAATTGAATGATAAACTGGTCTGGACAGTTTGTATCATTGCACCGTTGCTGGCTTTAGGTTTGGATATGCTGAGCAGCCCGGAATGGTATGAAAAGAAATTGCATGTTTCACTTGGCGAATTAAAAACCATCTCACAAAATATATTTGATGGCTATAAGATCGGGAATGAATTGATCTTAATAAACGGGTTGTTAACTTTCATTGGCTTATTGTTAATTTCTAAAAAAGACAATAATAAACCTAATATTTCTCTGTAACTTCACAGGGTTAGTAAGTGCCATTCTCCATTTAAATAAAATGAGGAATGGCATTCTATTTTCAGTTCTGAATAGTAATTAAAACATGAATTTGTGCCATTGAAATTATATTTAGTGATAAAATAGCGGCCGGTGGGGACACCGGCCACGGCGATGGCCGCGGTTGGTGTCCTCACCAACCGCAAGCTGAAAAATGTTGAGATGCTCATTGGTATTGAGTACTAATTAATTAAGATTTTTCAATAGCAACACGTAAGTAATTAAAACATGAATTTATCGTTACCTGTATGGAACTGATCAACCAAAAAACAGAGCAATATGCAAAGCAATACACATCCCCGCTGGATGAACTATTGCACCAGGTTGAGGATGCTACCCTAAGTGGCCATCCGCATGCACAAATGCTCAGCGGGCATGTGCAGGGAAAGGTGCTGGAAATGTTCAGCAGGATGGTGAACCCGGCGAGGATACTGGAGATCGGGACTTTTACCGGTTTTAGCGCCATGTGTTTGGCAAAGGGTTTGCAGGAAGGAGGCCAACTGCATACGATCGAAATAAGAACTGAAGATGCTGCTACCGCAAATAATTATTTTAAAAAGGCAAGCCTCGGTAATATAATTGAATTACATATTGGTAATGCATTGGAGATCATTCCGGCATTAAAGGAAACATGGGACCTGGTGTTTATTGATGCTGATAAAGTGAACTATATAAAGTATTACGAATTAACTTTGCCTATGGTTAAAAAGGGCGGCTGGATACTTGCTGATAATGTCCTTTTTCACGGCGAGGTGCTGGAAGATACCATAAAAGGAAAAAATGCCATAGCCATACAGGCTTTTAACGAATATATAAAAAACGATGACAGGGTTCAACAGGTAATGCTGACGATTAGGGACGGACTGCTGTTAATTCAAAAAAAATAAAGATGATCAAACTTATCCTGGCCGGTTTATTTTTATCCGTTTCTTTTTGCGCGGGTGCACAAAGAATTTCGCCTGAACAATACATTGAACAATACAAAGATTTTGCGATCCGTGAAATGAAGCGGATGGGTGTGCCTGCTGCCATTACATTAGCACAGGGGATACTGGAAACAGAAAGCGGCAATAGCGACCTGGTATTAAGGTCAAACAATCATTTTGGGATCAAATGCAAGGAATCCTGGACCGGCGGAAGGGTATTTCATGATGACGATGCCAGCGGGGAATGTTTCCGGGCTTATGGAAATGCAGAGGACAGTTACCGTGATCACAGCAATTATTTGCGTGGCAATAAGCGCTACGAATCATTGTTCCGCCTGGAAGCGACAGATTACGAAGGCTGGGCTTACGGTTTAAAAAGAGCCGGTTATGCAACCAATCCGCGTTACCCGGATATTCTTATAAAAAATATTAAGCAGTATAACCTCCAGCAATACACATTGGCTGGTATTGGCGAAGTTCCGCAATTCGAAACGGGGAAATACCAGGATGATAAAGCTAAAGTTCTGCCCGTGCAGGCGGAAGAGGAAAAAGAAAATACCCCTGGAACATCTTTGGCCACTGATGTGCCGGATAAGGTGATCACTATTAATAAAGCCGAATGCGTATTTGCAAGGAAGGGAGCCTCTTTATTGGTTATTGCAGCCAGGAATAATATTAACCTCAATAAATTACTCTCTTTTAATGAGCTGGCCGAAGATGGTATCCTGGGCAAAGATCAATACGTGTATTTAAATAAAAAATCAAAGACAGGAGATAAGGACCTTTATATTGTGCAGGAGGGTGAGACCGTTTATGATGCAGCACAAAAGAACGGGATCCAGCTTGAGTATCTTAAAGACTATAATAATTTAAAAGGGAATGAGATCCTATACGCCGGTACCAGGCTATCCCTGCGGCCAGGACCTGCAAAAGGCAATAACAATGAACAGGCAAAGAACAAAACGCATACCGTAGCTCCCAAAGAAGGCTTGTATGCGATCGCAAAAAAATATAACGTAACTGTGGACCAGCTGAAAGCATGGAATAGCCTTGATACGAACGATCTGAAGATCGGCCAGGAAATAATCGTTTCTAAATAATCAACACCGGCCTGGTCAAACAGGTATTAAACTTTGTAAGCAAATGATCATACAGGTACTTGATAAAAAATTTCAGCCTTATATTAAAGCGGAGCAGATACATGAACAGATCGGCAAGCTTGCCGGCCAGATCAATATAGATTATGCGGGCAAATGCCCCTTGTTCATTGCGATATTGAATGGCTCATTCATGTTTGCTGCTGATCTTTTCAAAGAACTTAATATGGAGGCGGAAATATGTTTTATCAAACTGGCTTCTTATAAAGGCACAAAATCCACCGGCAACGTGATCACTTCTATCGGCCTTGATGAATCTTTAAAGAACAGGCACGTTATAATCGTAGAAGATATTGTGGATACCGGGAAAACCTTACATGAATTTTTACCCCAGTTATTGAACCAGCAGCCGGCAAGTTTAAAGATCGCCGCGCTTTTGCATAAGCCGGATGCATTGCGATATCCGCTTGCAATAGATTACCTTGGGTTTAGTGTACCCAATAAATTCCTGTTGGGATATGGTCTTGATTACGATGGGCTTGGCCGTAACCTGAAGGAAATTTATCAGTTAGTGGAGAATTAAGCGGGCAACATAAATGAAAGAAATAATGTCTTAGTTCTGGAGATTATAAGTTTTGCTATAATAACCCTTACTTGATACAACGGATCATCCATATTCCTTTGCTATTATTATTGGCATTTACTGCCAATGCCCAGCATTATTTACGAGGAGAGATAAAGGATGAGAAGAATGAACCCCTTCAGAATGTAAGGATCCTCCTGCATTCCAATAACCATATTTATTATACAGGAACAACCGGCGGTTTTGGGATAAATACAAATTTGCTTCATGATTCTCTTACTTTGACCATGGATGGCTATGAGGCTAAAACCATTAAAGTAAATACGGAGCAATGGCAATATATCACGCTAAAGGTTTTGCCTTCGAATGTTAACAGGAACAGGCCGAAATTGATATCCGTAACAAAGAACCTGAATCAAACCTCAAGGGTCCGTTGGTTCATTGATAATGAAACTTACTTTCAGCTTGTAGAGAATGAATATGTAAATGCAGGCAGGTATCCTAATACAGGTTTTGCTCTCAATGTAAATAAAGCATCTTACAGTAATGTGCGCCGGTTCATAAATATGAAAAGCGTGGTGCCTCCCGATGCTGTCAGAACTGAGGAACTGATAAACTATTTCAACCTGCATTACCGGGAGCCTTTGGGTGATGATATTTTCAGGATGGAATCCCAACTCACTTCCTGTCCCTGGGATATAGATAAGCAATTGCTGATATTGAACATCAATGCCCGCAAAGTAGATCTTGATAAGGTACCGCCCAGCAATTTTGTTTTTTTAATTGATGTATCCGGAAGTATGGATATGCCCAATCGTCTCCCGCTACTCAAAGCAGCGTTCCAGCTTTTTGTAAAAAATCTCAGGCCAATTGATACTGTTTCCATTGTTACTTATGGAGGCACAGTAGGTATCTCGTTACAGCCAACCAGCGGGGCTGAAAAAGAAAAGATCATAAAATCCATTGAAGAACTCACTGCCAGTGGTGATACGCCCGGTGAAGCTGCGATCATGACCGCTTATATGTTAGCTAATAAAACTTTTAATAAAAACGGAAGCAACAGGGTAATACTGGCAACTGATGGAGATTTTAATGTGGGACTTACTTCCGAAAAAGCGCTGGAGGACCTGATCACCAAAGAACGCCAAAGTGGTATTTACCTTACCTGTTTGGGAGTAGGCATGGGCAACTTTAAAGATTCAAAGCTGGAGACATTGGCAAAAAGGGGTAATGGCAATTATGCATATCTCGATGATATCAGGGAAGCCGAAAAAGTATTGGTGAAAGAACTGACCCAGACCTTTTACGCGGTAGCCGATGATGTATTCATGAACCTGCAGTTCAATTCTAAATTGGTTAAAGAATACAGGCTGATCGGTTTTGATAACAGGAAGGACGCCGTATCTGATAGCACCATTGACCTTGAAGGAGGGGAGATCGGGAGTGGAAACAGTGTTCTTGCTATTTTTGAAATAGTACCTGCAACAGATAATCTTTTTACCGAAGGGTCACTGGGAAAAGATAAGCTGGTGAGTGCAGTTATGCGCTACAGCCTTTGCAATGACACGATGCATGTTGAAATGATAAATAGTTGTCCGCCTAACTTTACAGCGTTTAAAAATATTGACAAGGAGTTCCAGTTTGCAACGGCCGTTGCCATGTTCGGGCTTAAGATAAAGCAATCAAAATATATTAAGAATGTTGACTGGCCGGATATACAAGCCATCGCACAGGCGGCTTACGATCCAAATAGTTTTCTCCAGGCAGAATTCCTGCAATTGATAGATAAGGCAGAGAGTATCTACTCCCGGAAAAAGAAGAAGAAAGGCAATTAAGAGAACATCTCCCGCACTTTATCAAAAAATGATTTCTCATTTTTTTCAGGCTTGGGCTTGAAATTTTCTGAATGCTGCATTTTATCCAGCATATCTTTTTCCTGCGGCGATACATGTTGAGGTGTCCAAACATTTACCTGTATAAGCTGGTCGCCTTTTTCATAGCTGTTTACGTTAGGAAAACCCTTGCCTTTTAACCTGAAGATCTTACCGCTATGTGTACCGGGTGGGATTTTAATTTTTGCCCTGCCATCAATTGTCGGCACTTCTATCTGCGTTCCAAATACGGCATCGGGTATGGAAATGTGCAGGTCAAAAGCAACATTTAAACCATCCCTGTGCAAATGCGGATGTGCTTCCTCTTCAATTAACACAATAAGGTCTCCGTTAGATCCGCCACGTTCGCCGGCATTTCCCTTTCCTCCCACGCTTAATTGCATGCCTTCCTGTACACCTGCGGGTATATCAATGGATACGGTCTCTTCCCCGTAGATCCTCCCATCACCTTTGCAGGCTGTACATTTATGGGTGACTGTACTTCCTTCTCCACTACAGGCAGGACAGGTAGTAACAGTTTGCATCTGTCCCAAAAAAGTATTCTGTACCCGCCGCACCTGGCCACTGCCATTGCAGGTGCCGCAGGTTTGTACGCTGTTCTTATCTTTTGCGCCACTGCCATTGCAGGTATTGCAAAGCACATATTTTTTTACTTTGATGGTCTTTTGCGTGCCTTTGGCGATCTCTTCAAAATTAAGTTTCAGTTTAACCCGCAGGTTACTGCCACGTGTGCCACGGCTTCTTCCGCCGGAGCTTCTTCCGCCTCCTCCAAAAAAACTACCAAAGGGGCTGTCGTCTCCAAAGATGTCTCCAAACTGGCTGAAGATATCATCCATATTCATTCCCCCGCCGCTGTATCCGCCACCGCCTCCTCTGCCCGGGCTGAATGCCTGGTGGCCAAACCTGTCGTATTGCGCACGCTTATCCGAATCACTTAAGATCTCATAAGCCTCGGCAGCCTGCTTGAATTTGTCTTCAGCGGATTTATCACCAGGGTTCCTGTCGGGATGATATTGCATTGCTACCTTACGGTACGCCTTTTTAATTTCATCCTGGGTGGATGATTTGGATACACCTAATATTTCGTAAAAATCTATTTTAGACATTTTTTAGATTCTGGTATTTAAGCCGGTTGCAAATAATAAATTTTATATGCCGTTCTTTATAAACGGCTTTGTTGATGAGCATATTATTTTCCAACCACAACTTTTGCAAAGCGGATCAGTTTATTATTCAGGTAATAACCCTTCACGATCTCATCCACTACTTTCCCTTTCATTTTTTCAGGTACCTGAACTTCAGTAATAGCTTCATGTTTCTCTACGTCAAAGTCGGTGTTAATACTTTCCATGGGTTTTAATCCTTTCGACTGCAGGATATTCCTTAATTTATTAAATACTAAAAGAATCCCTTCTTTGTTTGTTTCGATGTCACCGCTTTCTTCAAATTGCTTTTCTGCACGGTCGCAATCGTCCAGTACTTCCAATAATGAAATGATCACGTCTTTACCCGCTGTCTGGATCATTTCCATCTTTTCCTTTGCAGTACGGCGCTTAAAATTATCGAATTCAGCAACCAGGCGGAGGTATTTATCTTTCTGCTCCTCCAGTTCTCCCTGCAACTTTTCTGTTACGTCTTCTGCCCCTGCGTTACTGAGATGGGTATTTCCCGGTACATCGGCATCCGCATTGATATTCATTTCTTCGTTTTCTGTTATCATATCTCTTTCTTTCATATACAGGATTTTAAAATTGGTTGCGAAGGTACAACAGTCAAAGATTTTGCCAAGCTTGTTTTGCGGTCAAATTGGCAAATAATCAACGAATATGTGTCTGTTACCCTCAAACTGTATGACATGCACGTACCTTTGGACCATGAAGAGTATCATTCTTAATAAAAACATCAGCCGGAGAGTGGAATCAGGCCATCCGTGGATATTTGCAAATGAGGTTAACAGGGGCAAAGCGCTTGATTCTGCGGCAAAGGCAGGCGAGGTGGTAAATGTATATACCCATGATAAAAAGTTCATAGGAAGGGGATATATAAACCCCCAGTCGCAGATAATGGTCCGTTTGCTTACAAGAGATAAGGATGAGGTGATTAATGAGGACTTTTTCCTGAACCGGCTAAAAAAGGCCTGGGCATACCGGCAAAAGATAGGATATACTGAAAATTGCAGGCTGATCTTTGGTGAAGCAGATGATCTGCCCCAGCTCATCATTGATAAGTTCAACGATTATTTTGTTATTCAAACACTGGCATTGGGAATAGATGTTTGGAAGCCGGCAATAGTAAAGGCAATAGAAAAAATATTTTCACCCAAAGGGATCTATGAACGCAATGATGTTCCTGTGAGAGAGCTTGAAGGATTGGAACAGCATAAAGGTTTTCTGTCAGCAGAATTTGATACCAATATTATTATAACAGAGAATGGCGTAAAGTATCATGTTGATATTGCCAATGGGCAAAAAACCGGTTTCTTT
>Ga0193708_1000296_pt1 | contig 11762 bp, 10 predicted proteins | sample H3c1metaG_FD_160570 | JGI IMG/M metagenome (GOLD analysis project Ga0193708, IMG submission 160570) | Soil microbial communities from a riparian zone of the East river system, Colorado, United States - H3c1 | ecosystem: Environmental > Terrestrial > Soil > Riparian zone | place: USA: East River...
CCGCGAAGACTTCGGCGAGTTCCTTCTCGGACGCCTCCACCAGCAGGGACTCGTCAACCGGCGTCTCGGCCGCATCCTTGACGATGTTCGCGATGCGCTTGGCCGCCAGCACCACCGAGAGGAAGGCCGCCTCCTCGCGCACCTTGTGGAGAGCGTCCACCCGGGCCTTGAGGTCCGGCAGATCGCTGACGCCGGCGGCGAGCGCCGCCTCGATCTCGTCGTAGGCGTAGCCGGCGAGACCGAGGATGTAGCGGATGCGGTCGTAGAGGAACGGCCGGAGGTCCTCCAGGATCTTCTCCGCGCCGCGGTTGAGGCGGTCGCCGTAGAGGCTCGCGGACTTGACCGCCACCGCCTCGAGGTCGATCGGCAGCCCGCCTTCGAGGGCGATGCGCACCACCGCCTGCGCGGCGCGGCGCAGTCCGAAGGGGTCCTTGGAGCCGGTGGGGATCATCCCCAGGCCGAAGATGCCGACCAGGGTGTCCATGCGGTCGGCGAGCCCGACGACCTGACCGGCCCGGCCGCGCGGGGTGCGGTCGTCCGCCGAGGCCGGCATATATTGATCGTAGATCGCCTGCCAGACCTCCTCCGGAGCGCCGTCCTCGCGGGCGTAGATGCCGCCCATGATCCCCTGCAGCGAGGTGAACTCCTTGACCATCTCGGTCGTGAGGTCGACTTTCAGCAGGCGGGCCGCGTCGACCGCCTGCGGCTTCACCGATCCCCAGCCGAGCTGGTCGCAGATCTCGGCCGCCAGTGCCACGATCCGCTCGGTCTTCACCGCGTAGGTGCCCAGCTTCTCGTGGAAGTTGAGGCGCTGGAGCTGCTCGGCGCGCTCGGCGAGCGGCTGCTTGCGGTCCTCGCCGTAGAAGAAGCGGGCGTCGGCCAGACGGGCGGCGACCACCCACTCGTTGCCCGAGCGGGCGCGCCCCGCCGGATCGTCCGGCCGGTCCATCACGGTCAGGAAGTACGGCAGCAGGCGGCCATCGCCGTTCGGAGCAGAGACTGTCAGCGCGCTCTGGTGATCGCGCAGGCTGGTGGCGAGCACCTCGGCCGGCAGCTCCAGGAACGCGTCGCCGAACTTCCCCTCCATCACGCCGGGGATCTCGCAGATGGCGGCCAGCTTCTCGATCAGCGCCGGGTCCTCGACCAGCCGGCCGCCCAGCGCCTCGGCGCGGGCGAGCATGGTCTCCTGGAGGGCGCGCCGGCGCTCGGCCGGGCTCACCTCGAGGGAACGCGCGGCGAGATGGCGCCGGTAGTCCTCGACTCCCTCGACGCGGAAGACGGTGGGCGAGAGCGTGGGATGCCCGAAGCTCAGGTCCCCCGCCGCGATGCCGAAGAGGTCGAACGGCACGACCTCGCCGTCGAGCAGGGAGACGATGCCGTGGATCGGGCGCACCCACGGCCCCTCGCCGCTCCCCCACCGCATGGTCTTGGCCCAGGAGATGCCGGTGAGGATGCGGGGCACGATCTCGGCCAGCACCTCGCGCGTGGCCCGCCCCGTGGTCTTCTTGGTCGCCGCGAGGTACTCCCCCTTGTCCGTGGTCACCCGCGCGAGCTGGTCCGGCTCCAGGCCGGTCCGCTTGGCGAAGCCGAGCAGGGCCTGCGTCGGCGCGCCGTCGGCACCGAAGGCGGCGCGCACCGGCGGCCCCATCACCTGCTCCTCGCGGTCGGCCTCGCGCTCGGGCAGACCGGAGAGGATCAGCACCAGCCGGCGCGGCGTGAAGCCGGTCTCCACCTTGCTGGGAGCGATGCCGCGCGCCATCAGCTCCTCGAAGACCCGGGTCGAGAGCTCCTTAACCCCTGGCTCCAGCATGCGGGCCGGGATCTCCTCGCTTCTCACTTCCAGAAGGTATTCGCCAGAATAATCACCGCGCGGCATCGGCCACCTCCGTCACAACTTCCTGTCGTGCCTCCCCCTTGAGCAGCGGGAAGCCCTGCTGCTCGCGGCTCTCGACATAGGCCTTGGCGCAGCCGACCGCGAGGTCGCGCACCCGTTTCATCAATCCCACCCGTTCGGTGACCGAGACGGCGCCGCGGGCGTCGAGCACGTTGAAGCTGTGCGAGCACTTGAGGGCGCACTCGTAGGCGGGCAGCACCAGCCCGGCCTCCAGGCAGCGCTTGGCCTCGCGCTCGTAGCCGTCGAACAGGCTCTGCAGGAACGGCACGTCGGCGACCTCGAAGTAGTAGCGGGAGAGCTCGTACTCCTCCTGCTTGCGGACCTGGCCGTACGGGATCCCCTCCACCCAGTCGATCTCGTAGATGCTCTGCGAGAGCGAGAGGAACATGGTGAGGCGCTCGAGGCCGTAGGTGATCTCGGCGCTGATCGGCTTCAGCTCCAGGCCCCCCGCCTGCTGGAAGTAGGTGAACTGGGTGATCTCCATGCCGTCGAGCATCACCTGCCAGCCGACGCCCCATGCGCCGAGCGTCGGCGCCTCCCAGTTGTCCTCCTCGAAGCGGAGGTCGTGCTGGGTGAGGTCGAGCCCGATCGCCTCCAGACTGCGCACGTAAAGGCGCTGCACGTCGAGCGGCGAGGGCTTGAGGATCACCTGGAACTGGTGGTGCTTGCCGAGCCGGAACGGGTTGTCGCCGTAGCGGCCGTCGGCCGGCCGGCGCGAGGGCTGCACGTAGGCCACCCGCCAGGGCTCGGGGCCCAGGACGCGCAGGAAGGTATCGGGATGCATGGTGCCGGCGCCCACCTCGAGGTCGAGCGGCTGCTGGAGCACGCACCCCTCCCGGGCCCAGAACTCCGAAAGCTTGAGGATCAACTCCTGGAACGTTTGCATGGCCTCTCCACGACTCCGATGATTCCAATGCCTGAAGCCCCCAGGGGCGGCAGGCGCGCAAGGGCCGAATCCTATCCTGTCGGGGCCGTCCTGTCGCCCCCTCCGGCATGGGAGAGGTCCGCCGGCGTTTCCGAGAGCCTCGCCAACGTTTTTGAGGGTCTCGCCGGCGTTTCACGGAGTCTCGCCGACGTTCCACGGAGTCTCGCCCGCCTTTTTCGGGGTCTCGCCAACGTTTCCGAGGCTCCCTGAAACGTTTCCGAGGCTCCCCGAAACGTTTCCGAGGCTCCCTGAAACGTTTCCGAGGCTCCCCGAAACGTTTCCGGGTCTCCCTGAAACGTTTCCGGATCTCCCTGAAACGTTTCCGGAACTCCCTGAAACGTTTCCGGAACTCCCTGAAACGTTTCCGGAACTCCCTGAAAGGTCGTGTCCTATTAGTGTGTGGGCGGTAACGGGGTGAAACGCATGGCGGATACTAGCTCCTGCGGGGGACTTCTCTCCCGCGCCAACGCAAACGGCCCGGAGGTGTGCGTCAACACGTCCTCCGGACCTGAGCCCAGCAAAGGAGCTAGCCAATGCCGGACCTGCCCGAAGTGTATCCGCCCACCGTCCCCCCTGTCATTGCCCCTACAGCCTGGGAGGACTTCCCCGCCTTCCGGGAAACCTTCCTCATGTACGTCACCCCTCCGGGTTACTCGGCTGCTCTGCGAGCCATGGGAGAGATGCTCTACTCCCTGCTGCTCGACTCTCCGGCTGAGTGGCCCGGTTGGGCGGAGTCCTCGACACGTACCGAGATGCGTGCGGCTGTTGCGGATCTGCGCCACATACAGGGGTTTTTGGCTAGCGTTGGAAGGGAGCGGGAGACGTCTAGCCTGGACTCGGAGGACGCCTACCTTAGCCAGATCGCGGCCAAGCTCTCCCGCCAGATCGGACACGCGGCGGATGGGATTGACCGAGAGCTCGCGGGGGTGCCGTGATGGGATGGGACTCAAAACCGGGCTATCCCGCTTCTGCCCTGCGCACCGTCCAGGTCAAGGCAACCGACTGGCAACGCGCCCGTTGGGAGGCGGAAGGCAAGCGCCTGGGAGTGAGCCGTGGGGCCTTCATCGCGTGGGCGGCGGATATGGCGATCGGCTTCCGGGAGGCGTACAACAAAGTCACCGAGGAGCACGACCGTGAGATGCACCCCGAGAATTATAGGGTGCTGCCGGAGTCATGAAGACTCTCAAGGTTGCGAGTTTTACCGTTCGCGCAACAGTCGTACAGTCCGCGAGATGGAAGCAGGCGGCAGAGTCGGAAGGTCATGCTTCTGTGGGGACGTGGATGGCGGAAGCGGTGGACGCCTATCTAGAGCACCGCACGCGGGCGGGGAACCCTCTGCCCCTGTTCTGGAGTCACGGACGGTTCTGTGTCGAGCTGGAGGACGAGAGCATGCCGGAGGTGCGGGGGCAGATCGCCCGTCCTTTCGGCATCTTCCGGGGGACCGATGCCGGGCCGCGAGGTCGAGGAAGCCACGCCTTCGCCCTGGTGTACATCCCAAGCCGGCGGATCGTAGCCAGCTTTCGCAGCGCTCGACACTGCAAGAGTTTGGCTTCTGAGCTGGCAAGGACATGGGTGCGTTGGGGCGGACAAGAGCCTGTAGAAGACCCTGCGCCGTTGCTGCAACGGTTTCAGCGGGAGAACGTCTAAGAGAGTCTGCTAGAATTTGACTTGAGGGACATTTTGCCTCATGCTTAACGGGGCAAAATGTCCCTCTTGCACATACGGTCGGCGTTCGGGCAAAATAGGAAGAAGAGGTACTCCAATGGTTTCAACGCCCACAGCAACATCTACGGACAGTGTTAGCGAAGCAACCAGAATGCAGATCTGGCGCTTTCTTCTAGACAGTGACTTCGGTGAACGTTACTACCAAGAAATCGCAGCTAAAGTATCGAAGCGCGAGAGACAGCTTCAGGGTCTGCAATTCTTGCTTAGCTCTGGCGCTCTTGCAACGCTGCTCGGTGGAGTCCCATCTATATGGAAAACAGTTGTGGCCTTAGCAGCAGCTCTGCTCAGTGGAGTCCTCCTAATTCAGAAGCTCTCACGGTCAAGCAGTACGGCTGCGCAACTTCAAGACGGGTGGTCCGATCTTGCTCGGCGGACCGAATTGCTTTGGACTCGGCTGGAGAAATTAAGCGAGGAAGAAGCTCTCACAGAGTGGGAGAAGCTTGCCGTAGAGGGAAAGGCCCTCAACAGCAAGGCAACTCAGACATTTCCCGCAGACAGTTACAAGGAACTTCAAGAAAAGTGCTGGAATTCCATGTTGCAGGACCGGGGTCTTCCTCAAGCGGCTACGACTTAGAGCGCAGGCGAATTTACCCGACACCCCCACCCACACCTCCACCGCCGCCACGGTCCGAGCCTCCACACAGGCCACTAAGGGAGGCCCCAAATCCACCACCCCCACCGCCGCCGCCTCCACCACCTAGGCGACAAGGATATCCCGCATAGTCCAGGGCTTCCGAGCAATCCCCGCCTTCATGGCGGGAGTCATCCTGATACCCTTGTGCATCCAAGTGAAGTTATAAGTGGCGAAGTGCAGCGCTAGTGCAGCCTGTAGATTCTCACGCTTCCGACTAAACGCATTCGTCAACCGAGTAAACCGTCTCATTTGCATGCGAATGTGAAGGTTAGAGCGCTCGACATGCGACGTGCAAATCTTCTCCTCTAACGGACTCCCCGAGACAGCTACCTTCTCAGCCGATATTATGTGCGCCGGTGAGTACCGGCGCTCTGAGTCCACCGTTTCCGCGCTGTAAGTCTTGATAAGCTGGCCGAAGTCTACGCGGCTTCCGAAGTGCTCTTCTACGGCAGCGGGATAGCCATGGAATCCGTCCGTGGAGATCTGGAATCGTCCAGTAGTTGCCGCATCCATCTTCGCCATGAAGATAGACGCATCCTCAGCGGTACGCCGTCCCATATGGAAGCCTAATAGCAGTTTGCTAGTCCGCTCAATGCCAGTGAAGGTATAGACGTCTCCCATGTTGGGGTCGCCGTTCTTCTTCAGCTTCTTAGTCCGCTCCTTCATCCCGACGTAGCACCAGAGTTCATCACACTGCACGTCCTCGACAGGGACACGTCGCACCAGACGATCCATGAGCGTCTGACACTTGGCACCCGCAACCCGAAGCAGGCTGCAAATGGTGTCGCGGTGGGTGCCAGTGATCCGCTCCGTGCTGCGGATGCTGGAACCCTCGGTCAGCAGGGAGAGGCAGAGCACAGCCTTGTCCATGTCCAGGCGCATGGCGCCGAGCGGGCGCTCCGGGATGATCCCGAACGTCGCTTTGCAGGCCCGACACTTCCGGCGCGGGTTGCCGTACCGGTCCTTGCCCCAACCAATGGACGGCTCGCCGCAAGTGCGGCAAGCAATCGGGTTCGGGGCTGAAGTGGTAGCGGACATAGACGTTTTGTTCTCGACCTGCATGCATTGTACTGACAATGCATGTCGCCGTCAAGGGGTTGGGGCTTGAATATGGCGGATATTTTCCGTACGCTGTATGTCATGGCTACCGACACGAAAACCTCCAGGCTGGACCTACGGTTGACCGAGGAAGAGCGGGACCTGTACGAGCGAGCGGCAAGAGCCGATTCCCGCACCCTAAGCAACTGGATACGGGATCGGCTCAACAAAGCCGCGAAAGCTGAATTAGGGGATTAGGAGAAGAACAGTAGTAGCTCCCCTCCTCCCCCATTGCGGTATCTGCCCCCGGGGGAGACCCGGGAGCAAGAGACCCTCTAGCTGGCGGTGAAGAGACACGACTCCGCCAAAGAAAAGGGCCATAAGCACCTCCTTTCTTGTTGACAAGAGAGGGCTTACGACCGTAGAATGGCGGTCTCTGAGGTCGCCTTATTCTTTGGTCGTAAGTGCCTCTGAATTTGGTTAGAGGAGCCTGCCAGTGGCAGGCTTTTCGCTTTTAGAGTTCCACTTTCTCCTTTCTCATCTGCTTAGATTCTCCATAGAAGCAAGTCCTTTTGAATCAGAGGCTTGCAACAGGGGCACTGTACGCCCATTCCGGATTTTGTGTCAACTTTACATTTCTTAACATCGAAATAGGACTGCAAATGTCGCCAATGATGAAGACTGAAGATCAAAATTAGTCTCTGTGGCGAGATCTTACAAAGATCCGAAATTGGACACGTCCTTGAAATTCGCCAGCTAAGAGAGAATTCAGCCCGTATTTCAGGATTGATACAAGACTGGATGCGAGGATGGATGCCGGACAGACTTCTAGATAGATCTGAGAAGAGATAGATATGCAAGATCAGGCATGTCTAGCGCCCACACTGAGCTAGGACACGACCCCCTGAAACGTTTCCGGAACTCCCCGAAACGTTTCCGGATCTCCCTGAAACGTTTCCGGAACTCCCTGAAACGTTTCGGCGGGTCCCGAAAACCCTGGCGGGCTTCCAAAAAACTCGGGCGGATCGCGAAATAAGCCGGGCGAGCGGCGGTACGGCCGGGTCTACAGCTTCGCGAGCGTCCTCTGGATCACGTCGTAGCTGCGCAGCTCGCGCTGGAGGAAGTGGCGCCGCACCTGGGCGCAGAGATCCTCCACCTGCCGCAGCACCGCCGGCGAGGGTGGGTTCCCGGCCGCCGCTGGCAGCCCCTCGCGGCCGATCCGCCGCAGGAAGTCGAGCGTCGCGGCTCCGATCCGGAGGCCGATCACGCCGCCGCACTCGAAGCAGAGCATCGTCTCGCCGCCGCGCGGCAGGATGGCGCCCTCCGGCGGGAACGGCCCGCCGCAGGAGGGACAGGAGTGGGGGGACGGGAAGACGCCCGCCAGCCGCAGCATCCAGGACTCGAAGTAGCGGGTGGCGAGGTCGCGGTCCACCCCGGCGAGCAGGGCTTCGAGGGTGGAGTCGAGCAGACGGAAGAGGTGGTCCGAGGCCTCCTGCTCCTGCGCGAACTCCAGCAGGTGATCGGCGAGATAGCTGCCGAGCAGGAGCCCTTCGAGGTCGGTCTGCAACAGATGGGCCGTGCGCACCAGCTCCACCGTGGAGATCCGGGCGAGATCGCTCCCCTCCTTCTCGAACCAGGTCACCTCCACCTTGGCGAGCGGCTGAAGCTGGCCGCCGAAACGGCTGTGCTTCACCCGCGCGCCCCGGGCCACGCCGCGCTTCTTGCCGTACTCGCGGGTGAGAAAGGTGACGATCCGGTCGCGGTCGTGGAGGTCGGTGACGTCGAGGATCAGCGCCTCGGCGGTTTGCAGGCCCATCGGACAGATCATAGCATGATCAGGGCGTAAGTTATTGATTTCAAGGCCCCGCAGTCCTCACCCTGACCTTCAGCAGGAAGTCCTGCAGCGTCTGGCCGGGTTCCAGGGCGAAGGGCTCGGCGAGGACCTCCGGGTTGGCGAGGCGGTCGAGCCGGAAGCTGCGATGATCGTTCCTCAGCTCGCACCAGGCGACGAGGGTCCAGACCGCTCCCCAGTAGAACAGGCCGAGCGGCCAGACCGTGCGGACGGAGGCGCCGCCGTCCTCCCGGGTGTAGTCGAAACGGGTCTTGCGCTGCTCGGCGACCGCGCGGCGCAGGAGCCCCACGTGCTGCACGGGGTAGCCGCGGAGATTGGGCGCGTAGAGCGCCTCGCCCGGATCCTCCAGGTCGGGCGGCAGGACGGCCTCGATCTTGCGCAGGGCGTTGGCCGCCGCCTCGGAAAGCGCGGGATCGGCCCAGGTGCGCACCATGCGGGCGCCGAGACGCAGGGCCTGGAGCTCTTCGCGATCGAACATCAGCGGCGGCAGATCGAAGCCGCGGGCGAGCCGGTACCCGACGCCCGCGGCGCTCTCGATGGGGAGGCCGCAGGCGCTCAGGTCCTGCACGTCGCGGTAGATGGTGCGTTCGGAAACCTCGAGCGCCTGCGCCAGGTCGCGGGCCGTCGCGATCCGGCGGCGGCGCAGGTAAAGGACGATCTGGAAGAGACGGTCGGCGCGCCGCATGGCGCCAAGCTTAGCGCTACTTCCGTGGCCTTACCGCGGCGAGTGGAGCGCCATCCGGTTCCCTTCGCTGTCCAGGAACATGGCGATCGAGCCGATCTGGTCGGAAAGGTGCGTCGCGCCCATCACGACCTTGCCCCCGGCGGCCTCCACCCGGTCGAGAGCGCCGGCGAGATCGTCCCCGGCGTCGAGATAGACGATCGTCCCCTGGGTGCTCGGCTCACCTTTGATCAGGGCGCCGCCGACCCCGCCGTTCTCATAGGGCAGGATCGCCATCTCCCGGCCGCTCATCGACTCTTCCCGCAGATCGGCTTGCAGCACGCGGCCATAGAACTCCTTGGCGCGGGCCAGGTCGGTGACGGGGATCTCGAACCAGTTCAGGGCGTTGCTCATGGCTTACTCTCCTTGGGATCGCGGACCGGCGGCGTGCCGGTCCGCTGTGAGAGAAGCCTAGAGGGGTGCTCCTGACAGCGTGGTGTCAGGAGGGTTTGCCGGCGAGGAGCGAAATCACCGCTGGAACGGAACCTCCACCACCTCGGAAGCGTCCGAAACAAAGGCGACGCCGGTGGGTCCCACCGATTTCACGCTGGCGTCCTGGAGCTTCAGACCGGCCTCCAGAGAAAGAAAGGTCCTCCAGGGGGAGTAGGCGTAGGCCTTCCAGTCGCCTCCGCCGCGGCCGAGGCCCGCCAACTCGAGATCGGCGAGGCGCATCTCCGGCAGGCTCCGTTGCGGTGCCAGCCGCGAGGGAGGCCCGGAGTCCGGGATCTGGCAGACGTCCACCGCTTTCGACCGGCCGCGGACCTTCGCCGCCGAGGCGGTGCCGCCCCACAGGCGGTCGCCGTCCGGCTTGGAGACCAGCCCGGCCGAGGTGAGCGCCCCATCGAATATCTGGTCCCAGGGCAGGTATTCGACGAAGATCGAGAGCCGGCCCGCCAGCTCGCGCGGAGCCGAGATCTTGCGTTGCGAGATCTGCTCGAACATGCACAGGAAGGTCGCCAGATCGCTGTCCTGGAGCGACACGGTGATCTTTTCGCCGGTGTAGGGCGCGTGAGACGGCGCCGCCGCCGGCCGGCTCGCCGCCCGCGACACCCGCCGCAACGGACCGGGCCCGACGGCCACCCCCACCGAGCTCATCGCGGCGAGCGTCTCCTCGATCGTCGCTCCCTCGACCTCCACGCTGACCCGTCCTTGCACGTCCGGATCGACGACGAACTCCTCGCGGGTCAGATCGTGGAGCGCGAGAAAGAGATGGACGAGCTCGACGTCGCGCATGCGCAGGGTGAGAGCGCGCCCTTCCGGGGTGGCCTGGGCTCCATGGGCCACCACCTTGCCGAGAGAGGGCCGCGAGGCGCAGAACGCGGCGGTGTCATTGTCGAACAGGCCGTTGCGGAGCACCACCGCCCTCTCCTGGTCCGGTTCCCCCGGATCCAGCCGCGCCGTGATGGAGAACTTCTGGCATTCCTCCGCGGGCGACGTTTGCACGTTCCCCACCTGGAAGCCGGCCCTCTTCAAGGCCGGTTCGAGGCCGGTCCGTGACGAGGCGCCGGAGACCACCCCCTCCAGGACGATCTCCTGGGCGGAGCGGACCTCGGTCAGCGTCACCGCGCTGTTTCCGATCTCACGGCCGAAGGCGCCCAGGGCGAGGGCCAGCCGGGACGTATCGGCACGGGCGGTCAGCTCCTCCACCTTTTGATAGGTTCCGAGCAGCCAGGAAAGATGGTCGGCGAGGAGCATTTCGGGGGTCGACCCCACCGGTGCGGGGTTTTCCTCATCCGAGTAGCAGGGCAACGCGAACCGCGCGGCAAAGCTCACGGTGCCGCCGGCCTCGGCCCTGAGGCGCAATGTCTCGAGATCCATGAGGCGCGGGCGTTGAGCGATTCTCGAGAGGAAGACGTCGACCCTCTCGTACGGCTCGCGCCCCGAGATCTCCATCCGGAGGAGCTTCATCGGCGTTGGGCGGCCGTCCTCCAGCCGCAACCTCTCGGCTTCGGCCACCGGCTTGACGTCGAAGGACTCCAGCTCGCCCGTGGTCTTGGCCCACACCGCGAGCTGATGTTTCTCCTCGGCGGGATCGCATTTGGGCACGCGGCGCCACAGGGTATCGAGCTGGAGCTCTAGCGACGCCATTTCCTGCTTGAGCTCGTCGAAGGTGGGCTCCGTCTTTGGCGGTTCGGCCGCACCGGCGACGCTCGACGCCTGGGCCAGGCTGGCGGCGATCAGGAAAGCTCCGACACTGCGGCCAATAGCACCCGTGGCCCTGAACAGGGCGAATTTGTCTCTGTCCACGCCTCCCCCTCTCCAAGGTAAGGTAATCCTGCGGCTATTCTTCCACAGGTAGGCTGGAAGGGCGCGAAAAGGGCCGCTTCCTCAGCACGATCTGCTGACCCGTAGGGTGCGCTGTGCGCACCATGAACGACCTCGAAGGTGCGCACAGCGCACCCTACGAGCGCCTCCCGTCTGGGCGGACGTCGCGGAGAAGCGCGGAAACCCCGGCGAGCTTCAAAATAACCTGGGCGAAGAGGAAAACAAGCTGGGCGAACAGCGGAATCGCCCCTTCCCCTCACGGTAAAACGTCCTGGACCGTCCCCGGAACGCGGGCGGCAACGGGAAAAAAGCCGCGAAACCCGCTTTCACCCTCCCCTTCCCCCGGCAGATCCCTGCGCTATGCTCGCGCGATGAGTCCGGAGACCTTGCGATGACCGTCGGAGGCGATCCGTTCCTGGCGACACTGGCGCTAATCGGGACGGTGATCATCATCTCCGCCCTGCTCTCGGGGCTGATCGAGCGCAGCGGCGTGCCGCAGGTCGGCGTGCTCCTCGCGCTGGGCGCCGTGCTCGGCCCCTACGGCCTCGGTCTGATCGATCCGCGGCTCGACTCGCCGGCGCTGCGCGCGGTCTCCATCCTCAGCCTGACGCTGGTGCTGTTCACCGACGCCCTGTCGCTCGATCTGGCGCAGATCCGCCGCCACCTCCGTCTCACCCTGCTCGTCGTCGGCCCCGGCACGATCCTCTT
>Ga0193708_1000297_pt1 | contig 11715 bp, 11 predicted proteins | sample H3c1metaG_FD_160570 | JGI IMG/M metagenome (GOLD analysis project Ga0193708, IMG submission 160570) | Soil microbial communities from a riparian zone of the East river system, Colorado, United States - H3c1 | ecosystem: Environmental > Terrestrial > Soil > Riparian zone | place: USA: East River...
GTCCTGCACGCCCGCCAGCACCAGCGCCGCGCGTGGCGTCGGCGCGAGCGCGATGCGATGACGGAACCCCAGCGCATCGAGATCCGCGCGCAGGCGCGCCTCGAAGCGCGGCCACGGACCGAGCAGGCGGAAACTCGCGCCGGCCTCCAGCACGATCGCATTCGGCCACTGCATGCTGACCTGCGAACTGTGGCGATACGCCCATGCGGCGAGGAAGCGATGCCAGCGCTCGGCCGCGGCGGGATCGTATTCGGCCGTATCGAAATCGGACACGAGCGCATGCGCCGCACTCAGGCGCTGTCCGGCTTTCAGGCCCGCTTGCGCGGCTGCGGCGTTGACCGCATGCAGGCTGCGCAGCTGCGCCGTCCCGGTGACGAGTGCGAGCGGGCGCTCAGGATCTGGCGTACGACGGAGGACGGCGTCCAGCGCCAGTTGCGGCAGCAATACACAGGCCCAGAGCACGGCGGCGTGCGCTCAATGCCGCCGCGTCAGCGCGAGCGAATGCGCGATCGCATTCGTGCCGCGGCATTTGCGTATCCAGGCTTGCGCGCCGTCGAGTTCGATCCGCAACGCCGCCGGCGACGGATTGGCCAGGTGCTTGCGATCGCGGAACGCGAAGCCGATGACATCGCCGCTGTCGGCCGCCACCTGCAAGCGGCGCAAGGATTGCGGATCGGCATGCAGCGGCCAACCCAGCACCACGGCGCACGCGCCCGAACGCAGGCATTGTTCGAACGCCCACAAGGCATCGCGTTCGGAAGCGTCGACGATTTCGAGATGGTGCAGGTCGACGCCTTGCGCCTGCCACGCCGGCGCATACGGGATGTAGGGCGGCGCGATCACGACCACGGTCTGCTTGGCCTGCGTCATGCGCGCGAGCGTCGGCAACACCAGCGCGAGTTCGCCGACGCCGTCGGCGGCAATCAGGACTTCGGTCAATGCGCGCTTCGGCCAGCCAAACTGTGGCAGCGCGGCATCGAGTTCGGCATGGCCGGTCGGCTCGCCCGTTTCGGGTTGCGCAAGCGGTTGCCCACGCCACACGGTCTGCGCGGTCAGCAAGGCATCGAGGGCTACGGCAGTCCCGATCACGGCAGCGCCCATCAGTCCGCCCGCACCAGGCCGCAGTACAGGCCCTCGATCGCGAAATCGCTGCCAGGCTCGACCACGATCGGCGCGTAGTCGGGGTTGCGCGGCAGCAGGCGGATGCGCGAGCGCGTCTGCTCGAAACGCTTGATCGTGATCTCGCCATCGATGCGCGCGACCACGACCTGGCCGTTGCGCGCCTCGCGCGTGCGGTGCACGGCGACGAGGTCGCCGTCGAAGATGCCGTCGTCGCGCATCGAGTCGCCCTTGACGCGCAACAGGTAGTCGGGCTTGGTCGAGAACAGCGCACGGTCGAGCAGTACATGGCGCTCGATGCCGGCATCGGCGCCGATCGGCGCGCCGGCAGCGACGCGGCCGAGCACCGGCAGGCGCAGGCGGTCGCGGTTGCCGCGCGCAGGCGCACCGGCGAGACGGATGCCGCGCGCCTGGTTCGGCAGTATCTGCAGGTAGCCCGCCTCCTCCAACTTGCGCACGTGCTTGAGCGCCGCACAGGCCTGGCGGAAACCGAAGGCGTCGGCGATCTGCTGCAGCGTGGGCGGCATGCCTTCCTCGGCAGCCTGGGCCTTGATGTAGTCCAGGACGGACTGCTGACGATCGGTGAGGTCGGTGGCCATGGGTAAAAATCTATTTACCTTTGCGGACGAACGCAAGCGCTGTGTTCGTTCATAGTCGACCGCGTCGCGTTCTCAAGAGCTAAGACGCTTTGAGGATCAAGCGCTTAGCCGGGACAGACCCATGGGGCCAGGGACAAGCGGACCGCGAGGCCTGCACGCCTTACCGGACACAGACTGCCTTTTCACGTCGCGATTACTGCGGCGGGACGTCTAATTTGTCCGCTATGCATCGCTATTTCCCAGTCGCGATCGCGGGCTCGCTGGCCCTGATGTTTACGGCTGTCGCCGAGGCGCGCACGGTCTACGAGTGCCTGCGCGACGACGTGCTCAGCCTCGCCACTGCGCCGGAACCGGGATCGCGTTGCGTGCCCAAGCGGGTCAACGAGCGCAAGGCGAAGGTAGCGAACTTCTGGGGCGACCTCGGTCCGGTGCGCGGCCCGCACTATCAGCGCCGGATCAATGGGTGGATGGTGATCAGCACGCGTCGGATGCCGGGCTGGACGGAAGTCGAATCCGTCGTCTCGCTGACGCCGCCGCGCGACTCGTGGGCGCACTTCGGAATGGGCGCGGTGGGCAAGCCCAGGCTCGACGTCTTCGATGCGCAGTTCAAGTCGACGGCGAAGAAGCTCGGCGTCGAAGATGCGTGGTTGCGGGCCATCGCGCATGCCGAAAGCGACTTCAATGCCCTGGCGGTGTCGTCCAAGGGCGCGCAGGGCGTGATGCAGCTGATGCCGCAGGTGGCGCGCGAATACGGTGTTGCTGACCCGTTCTCGTCGGCGCAATCGATCGACTGCGGTGCCCGGCACCTCAAGGCGCTGATCCGGCGCTATCGCGGCGACATGGCACTGGTTGCCGCAGCCTATAACGCCGGCATGGGCGCGGTCGATCGTTTCGGGGGCGTGCCGCCCTATGCGGAGACGCGCGCCTATGTCGAGAAGGTACGGAGCTTGTATGCGCTGTATCGGACGGCCCTGGATCGCCCGCGGCGCCTTCGTAGCTGATGGTTCGTTGAGCATGCAGGCAGCAGGCTAAAGCACGGCGCTCGCGCGGGCTGTTTTGCGAATGAGGCTAGTTCTTTTTGGCGGGCGCAAGCCGAGCGGCCATGTTCACGAGGTCGGCGAGAGACTTGGCCTTCATCTTTCGCATCACTTTGCCGCGATGTGCCTTCACCGTGATTTCGCTGATGCCGAGCCTGCTACCGACCTGCTTGTTCAACAAGCCGGAGACCACCAGCGCCATGACTTCGCGTTCGCGACCGGTGAGTGACGCATGATCGTTCCTGAGCGCCCGTACCTCTGCTTCGTGACCAAGTGAAGCACGGCTGCGCTCGATGGCGTGCTGGACTGCACTCAACAGCACTTCACCGCCGAACGGCTTCGTCAGGAACTCGACGGCACCTGCCTTCATCGCCTTGACCGTCGTCGGCACGTCGCCGTAGCCGGTGATGAAGATGATCGGCATGTCGGTCCGATCGGCGGCGACGCGCTTCTGCAGATCGAGACCATTGAGGTCCGGAAGACCGACGTCGAGCACCAGGCAGGACGGTGCAAGCGTACGTGGGTGAGCGAGGAACTCTTGCGCGGACGAGAATGTCTTCGGCTGCCACCCTTCATGGCGGATCATCAGTTCCAGCGATTCGCGCACCGAGACATCGTCGTCGACGACAAACACGATTGGCGTAGCTTGCGACATGGCTGATGACCTCGATGTATGGTCAGGCGCGCTCGCAGAGCTTGATGTATATGCCTCGCATCCCTTCGGCGCAAGCGCCCGCGCCCGGCTCAGACCACCCTAAACGCAGTATCAATCGCCCCAAGCAGGGCCGTTTCGCTAAATGGCTTGATCAGGCACTCGACCGCACCCTGTTCGAGGACGCGTGGGCGCACGGTCTCATCTCCGTGAGCGGTAATGAAGATGATCGGTATCTCTTCACGGCGAAGCGTCAATTCCTTCTGGAGATCGGGCCCGGTCATGCCGGGCATGCACATGTCGAGAATCAGGCATCTGGTCCGACCGACAGAATCGGATGCGAGGAACTCTTCCGCGGACGCGAAAGCTTCGACTGCGAAGCCGCACTCCTTCAGCAAGTCAGGCAAGGACTCGCGTACGGACTCGTCGTCATCGACGATCGATACGAGCGAACGGATGCCCGTCATGGGGTTCTCATAATATGCGCCGCGTCCATCGGAGCGCGCGCGCGAAGAATGCCAAGACTCTTGACCTTCGTCATGCGTACGGGTCCGCGAGGAATCGAAAATGAGAATGTGGCTCCTGGACCATCATTCTGCGCCGCCCATAGACGTCCATGGTGACTCTCGATAATGGAGCGGCTGACAGATAGGCCGATCCCCATGCCACCATTCTTCGTCGTGTAGAACGCTTCAAAGAGCTTGTCCACGCAGTCAGGATCAACGCCTACGCCGGCATCCTCCACGGCCAGGCGCACGCGATCGTCGTCGTCCTGTCGGGTCCTGATCACCACGTGCCGCGGCCGATCGTTGACGCCGCTCATCGAATCGGAAGCGTTCAGCAGCAAGTTCAGGATGACCTGCTGAAGCTGGACACGATCGCCGGTGACAGGCGGCAAGTCCTCGGCGAGCTCGGGCCGCAGTATCACGCGGCTTCTCTGCAGCTCGCTCAACGACAGGGCGATCACTTCCCGCGTAGCTTCGTTGAGGTCTACCGACTCGGTCGTGACGTCTTTCTTGGCAAAAAGCGAGCGCAGTCTTGTGATCACGTCGGACGCCCGATTGCCGTCGCGAATCGTGCGCCTGGCAGTTTCGCGCGCACCGTCGATATTCGGAGGATCGACCGCCAGCATCCGCAGACAGGTGCTGGCGTTGGTGATGATGCCGGACAGCGGCTGGTTCACTTCGTGCGCGATCGATGCCGTCAATGCTCCGAGGCTCGTTACCCTGGCCACATGGGCGAGTTCCGACCGGGCCTTGCCCAAGGCCTCGTCCGAGAGTCGGGTTCTCGTCACGTCCTGAACTGCACCGATGTATTCCAGCCGGCCATCCGGATCCCTGTTGCCATGGGCAACGATGTGCAAATTCTTGACGGAGCCGCTTGGCAGCAACAGACGACATTCGTAATCAAGATTCTTCCCTTCGGTTGCCAGAGCGATCGCCCGCCATGTGAGTGCGACGTCTTGCGGATGGATCCGGTCCAGGATCATCTGAAGAGTGACCTTGTTCGAGGGGTCGTACTCGAAAATCCGGAACGTCTCGTCGGACAGAAAGTGTTCGTCGGTTGAAACAACCCAGCCAAAGCTACCGGTGCTGCTCAGTCCTTGCGCTTCGGAAAGGTAGGCCTCGCTTCGACGCAGATTCTCTTCGACCCGATTGCGCTCGATGGCAATGCTGGCCAGGTGAGTGACCTGTGCGACTACGACCTGGTCGTCCCTGGTAGGAGTACTCGGTTCGCGGGCGTACAGGGCGAAGGTCCCCCGTACAAGGCCCTGCTGCGAGAAGATGGGAGTCGACCAACATGCTCTCAGGCCGTGCACCAGGGCCAGGTCGCGGAATGCTGTCCAACGCGGATCGGTGGCGATATCGGAGGCCACGATCTGCCTTCCGTGGTATGCGGCCGATCCGCACGAGCCGACATTGGGGCCGATCTCGAAGCCATCGATTGCCTCGGCATACCCCTTGGGAATGCTGGGCGACGCCCCGTTCCAAAGCTTGCCGTTCTCCGGATCCAGCAACAAGATGGAACAACATGCCCAGCCCGTGCAGAGCTTTTCCACCAGAAGGCACAGGTCGGTCAGGGTGGTCGGAAGAGACTCGCCCGTTGCGATCATTTCAAGAATCCGCATCTCGCCCGCGAGCAGTGCCTCGGCTCGCCTCAGATCGTCGACATCGGTTTGCAAGAGGTACCAATAGACCATGCGTCCTTCCGCATCTCGCAGCGGAAAGGCGCGCGTCTGGAACCAGCGGTAGACACCATCGGCACGACGCAAACGCGCCTCGAATTCGTACGGCCGGCCGCTATCGAGCGCTTCTCTCCATCGTGCAAGGACATCCGGACGGTCATCCGGCTGGACGGTGTCGATGATCGAGCAGCCTTTCAGCTCTTCGGGCGTCGTGTCGAGGTATTTGAGCACCTGGCGGTTGACGAGTTCGATTTCGCCCGCTGGATTCATGAGCACGACCAAGCCCGGGATGTCATCGGCGATCGAGCGAAAATGATGCTCGCGCGCAGGCGGCCAGAGCCACCAACGTGCATGCATGGCTTCCTCGGACTGCAACCGATCCTCGATATCGGTGTCGACTCCACACCATCTGACGAGCTGTCCGGACGCATCGACCAACGGACAAATACGAAAAAGGAACAGGCGATATGCCCCGTCGAAGCGACGCAGCCGCGCTGCCATTTCAAGCGTCTTGCCGGAAGCCAGAACGGATCGCCAACGATCGAGCACTTCCGGCAGGTCTTCGGGGTGGATCGCAGTCTCCCACCCTTGGCCACAGGCTTCGTCCGCGCTCAGTCCGGTGTACTCGCACCAGCGTTTGTTGAGGAAATCGATGCGCCCGTCTGGGAGCGCAGTCCACACCAGTCCGGGGAGCGCGTCGACCACGCGGCTTAGCTTGTTCTTCATGCCGGATCCTTTCGCGGCAGTCGCTGCGGCTTGAGGATGCGCCACCCTGCACGCGAAGTCCCATCATACCTTGGTGTCGGGTATGCAGGAGGAAGCCACCGAGCATGCTGCGATGCACGACTCGATGATCGGGAAAGCCGATACCCCGCCCGATGGTCCCGCGTTGTCGCACATCCACTGAGCTGGCTCCGCCGAGGAAAACCGAGGTCGCGACCGATACCTTCGTGCAATCGATTCGCTTCGACGTTTGTAGTCTGATGGCTTTGCTCGTAACGCTTTCGATTCAATCGCTTGCGCGCGTCAAGCCGTGTCCTCACGAAGGAGCCGACCATGAACAAGCTCGAAAAGAAGGTGCTGTACACCGCCAAAGCCCACACCACGGGCGGCCGCGACGGCGGCGCGTCGCGCAGCTCGGATGGCCGCCTGGACGTCGCTTTTTCGACTCCGGGCGGGAAGGGCACCGGTACCAACCCGGAGCAACTCTTCGCTGCGGGCTGGTCGGCATGCTTCATCGGTGCCATGGCGTTCGCGGCTCGCCAGATGAAGGTCGCGCTCCCGCCTGACACCGCCATCGACCCCGAAGTGGACTTGTGCCTGTCGGACGACGGCTACTCCCTCCAGGCTCGCCTCAACATCAGCCTTCCGGGGTTGGATCGCGAAGTTGCCGAAGCCTTGGCGAAAGCCGGACACGAGACCTGTCCGTATTCCAAAGCAACACGCAACAACATCGACGTCGTGATCAACGTCGTCTGACCCGACGTGCGACGCGGCAGTCCTTCATTGAACACGGGAGGACGCCGCGAACCACCAGCAATGCATGGGATGCGTTCACCATGAAGTCAAACCAGGTCCTGCTCGCCGCGATACTCGCCGGCTTGATCGGGACTGTGATCTTCGCCCTTGCAGCACAGAAGAACGTGCTGCCGTCTACGAGGCCCGTAGTGACTTCTTTACCTGTTGAAGGTGAGTTGCCGCCGCTCGGCAGCGCGAGCGAGTGGCTCAATTCACCCGAATTGACGACGACTGGTCTTCGCGGAAAGGTCGTCGTCGTCGAGTTCTGGACCTATTCATGCATTAACTGGCTGCGCACATTGCCGTATGTCCGCGCGTGGGCCGACAAGTACAAGGATCAGGGATTGGTGGTGATCGGCGTGCACTCGCCCGAGTTCGGGTTCGAGAAGGACGTCGATAACGTTCGTCGCGCCACAAAGGACCTGGGAGTCGATTTCCCCATCGCGATCGATAGCGACCACTTGATCTGGCGCGCTTTCAAGAACAAGTACTGGCCGGCGCTGTATTTCGTCGATAGGCAGGGGCGTATCCGGCACCATCACTTCGGCGAGGGCGAGTACGAACAGTCGGAAAGGATCATTCAACAGCTGCTGGCCGAAGCGGGGCAGAGGGGCGCCGACCAGGGACTGGTTGCAGTCGATCCTCGTGGCGTAGAACTCGCCGCCGATTGGGGCAGTCTGAAGTCTGCGGAGAACTATGTCGGCCATGGGCGCACGGAGAATTTCGCATCGCCAGGCGGTTCAGTACTGGACAGGCGTCGCGTCTATTCCATGCCCGCACGGTTGACGCTCAATGATTGGGCCCTCTCGGGTGATTGGACGGTCGGCAGACAGTCTGCCGTGCTAAACAAGGCCAACGGTCGGATTGCATACCGTTTTCATGCGCGCGATCTGCATCTCGTCATGGGCCCGACAGCGCAAGGAACCCCCGTGAGATTTCGCGTGCGCATCGACGGACAGCCGCCTGGGGCTGCCCACGGAATCGATGTCGACGACCAAGGCAACGGCACGGTGAGCGAACCGCGGATGTATCAGCTGATCCGGCAACCGAAGCCGATCGCTGATCGGGAGTTCGAGATCGAATTTCTTGATTCGGGCGCGGAGACGTTCGCGTTCACGTTCGGCTAGACCTCGTTGAAGGATCGCCCTCCACAGATTAGGAGATTGAACATGTTCAGACCTTATTCGCTGATTGGCAGGCCCCGTCGTTTTGCAGCTTCCGCATTGGCCGGAGTGATCGGCATCTTTCTTCCCGCGGTCGCCGCTCACACCGGAACGACACCTCCTTCGCCCGGCGGCGTCGACGCCGCTGCGCAGGCGCCCATCAGCTCGAATTCTGCTGCGGCGATTGCCCAGGCTTCCGTGACCGGAGCGGACGCAAAGGCGTCGAACGCAGGCGACCCATCGATCCGGCCGTTTCAGTTTCATGCGTCCGATGAGGATCTGGCGGACCTCCGCCGGCGGATCGCCGCGACCAAGTGGCCGTCGCAGGAGCTGGTGCCGGATGCGACGCAAGGCGTGCAGCTCAAGACGATGCGCGAACTCGCGCGCTATTGGCAGACGGATTACGACTGGCGCAAGGTCGAAGCGAGACTGGACGCCCTGCCGCAGTTCGTGACCAATATCGACGGGCTCGACGTCCATTTCATCCACGTTCGTTCGAAGCACAAGAATGCGTTGCCGCTGATCATCACGCACGGATGGCCGGGCTCGATCATCGAGGAGTTGAAGATCATCGAGCCGCTGACCAATCCGACGGCGCATGGCGGGCGTGCATCGGATGCGTTCGATATCGTGATCCCGTCCCTGCCGGGTTACGGATTTTCAGGCAAGCCGACCATGCTTGGCTGGGATCCTGTTCGCATCGCCCGCGCGTGGACCGTGCTGATGAAGCGCCTCGGTTACAAACGATTTGTCGCTTCCGGCGGCGATTGGGGTGATCCGGTGACCGAGCAGATGGCCGTGCTGGCACCTTCGGACGTGCTCGGGATCCACCTGAACATGCCTTCCGCCGTACCGCCCGACATTGCGAAGGCGCTCCAGTCCGGCGGGTCCGCGCCGTCCGGCCTCTCGGCCGAGGAGAAGCAGGCGTACGAGCAACTCGACTTCTTTTACAAGACCGGCCTGGGCTACGCGAACGAGATGAGGCTACGGCCGCAGACGCTGTACGCGCTCGAGGATTCACCGGTCGGCCTTGCCGCCTGGATGCTGGATCACGACGCGCGCAGTTACGCGCTGATCGCACGCGTCTTCGACGGTCAGCCCGAAGGCCTGACGCGAGACGACATCCTCGACAACGTCACGCTCTACTGGCTGACCGACACCGCGGTCTCGTCGGCTCGCCTGTACTGGGAAAACAAGCTCGCCTTCTTCGCTCCGCAGGGCGTGACCGTCCCGGTCGCCGTGAGCGCATTTCCGGACGAGCTCTACCAAGCGCCGCGGAGCTGGGCGGAAAGCGTGTTTCCAAAACTCATTCATTACAACCGGCTAGACAAAGGCGGGCATTTCGCGGCCTGGGAGCAGCCAGAGATCTTCGTCCAGGAACTCAGGACGGCATTCAAACCTCTGCGTTAGGAATCGTTGGAATCGGAGGACGGCGTCTTTGCGGCGCCGTTCCCGTCCGCGCGGCGGACTGATGCAAGGTCTGGGCGCAGCATTCCGGTCGATCACCCGCGCGCAATGATCACCTGACCACCACGACGAGCGGCTTCCCTTTCTCGACGATATACGTGGCGAGTTCCGCCGCGTTGCCGCTGCCGACGTTCTTCACCGCGTGGATCGCCCCAGCCGGGATGAACAGGACATCGCCGGCCTCGAGCGTCACCGGCGGTTTGCCCTCGACCTGATACTCCATCGAACCTTCGATGGCATAGACGATCTCTTCGCCCGGATGGTGATGCTCGGGGAACGCCGCCCCGGGCGCGAAATCGACACGCACCTGGATGACTTCGCGCCCGGGGACGCTGAGGTCGTGCCGCTGCAGATCGGTTCGCGTGATTCCCGACGGCGGCTGCGCCTGCGCCGTTTGCGCGTAGGCAGGGGAGGCGAACACGACCAGGCCAGCAAGCGCTGCACTGGTAGATGCAATCGCGACATAGTGCTTCATGACTACTCCCAATCGTGAGGACGGTGAACAAACGGACGATGAGGGCATTGGATATCGTGCTGGTATCGACGAAGTGTCGGGTGCCCGTTGATTTGTATTCGCGTGTATCCGCACTCCTGTGAGACGCGGCTGGCCCAAGCGGTGACGGGAGAAGTGATGGCTGACGCTACGTGGCCCAGGTGATCGAGAGTTGGGCTAGCGCTCTATCTCGACTGGCTCGTGACCGCCGAGACTATGCGTCGCGCATGGGCATGGGTCTATGACACTTAGGTGTCGAGCCCCGGCGGCGACGAATGATGGCAGCCGCGGCGAGCGCCTTGGTGTCGATCAATACCATCGTGCAATCGACTGGCGTTCGTCGGTTCTGCGATCATGCGAGGTGTGCACCGTGCGCGGTCCTGCAACAGCCGCTCAAGCATGCACAAGGGTTCCACGGGCGCCCAGGCGCAGATCCCCGAGTCCACAACGATCCGCAACGATGCGCATGGTGGGTTTGTCATATGCAAAGCAACGATGAAAGCCGATTGGAAGTGGCCGTCCTCGCAGGTGGCTGCTTTTGGGGCGTCGAGGACATCCTTCGCGACGTCAAGGGCGTCGTCGATACCGAAGTCGGGTACACCGGGGGGACGCTGGAATCCCCAACGTATGCCAAGGTGCATGGCGGCGCGACCGGTCATGCCGAGGCCGTTCGGATCACGTTCGATCCCAGCTTGCTCAGCTACGAGGATCTCCTGGAGCAGTGGTTTTTCAAACTGCACGATCCGACGACGCTCAATCGACAAGGGAACGACGTCGGAACGGAGTACCGCTCCGCGATCTTTCCGCTGACCGCCGAGCAGAAAACCGTTGCCGAACGTGTCCGCGCGCGCGTGGACGCCTCGCACAAATGGTACGGCCCACTGACCACGAGCATCGAGCCTGCTTCGGCCTGGTACAGCGCCGAGGCCGACCACCAGGACTACCTCCGGAAGCATCCTGGTGGATATTCCTGCCATTTCATGCGCGAGTGAAGCTGGATGACCTGATCAAGCATCATCGAGAACATGACCTGCCCGTGCCTGTCGGGCAGGCCATCTCTATCAGACGCCGGTCAATGCCGTCGAATCCGTCGGAACCGAAGCTCCAACCATCCAACAGAAGAGGCTTCCGAGCTGCCGGACAGCTTCTGTCCCAGCGGTTGTGAGCCGGACTCGCTCATTCCAGCGTCACGACTTGGGCGGCGTGCTCGGTTTGGCGCGGACCTTGTTGCCCGCGACCAGCAATGCGTTCGGCGCCAGGACCACGGTGTCGCCGGAGGAAACCCCCGAGAGCACTTCGATCTCGTTGCCGAGGTTGCGACCCAGCGTCACGTCGCGGTACTCGAGCGTGGAGTCCTGGCGCAAGGTCGCGACTTGCGTGCCGGTGGCGCGCTGGATCACCGTCGAGACCGGCAGGATCACGGCCGGTGCCGCCCGCGGCAGATGCAATCGCACCGTGCCGACCATGCCAGCGGGAATGCGG
>Ga0193708_1000302_pt1 | contig 11679 bp, 10 predicted proteins | sample H3c1metaG_FD_160570 | JGI IMG/M metagenome (GOLD analysis project Ga0193708, IMG submission 160570) | Soil microbial communities from a riparian zone of the East river system, Colorado, United States - H3c1 | ecosystem: Environmental > Terrestrial > Soil > Riparian zone | place: USA: East River...
GGTATTGGACGCTCTACTGCCCAGTACATTTTGTCTAAAGCAGGTATTGACTTTAGTAAAAAGGTGAACCAGTGGAACGATGATGAGCAAACTGCCATCCGTAATGTTATCAATAACGAATTCAAGACCGAAGGTGCTTTACGCAGTGAAACACAGATGAACATCAAGCGTTTGCTGGATATCGCCTGTTACCGTGGATTACGTCACCGTAAAGGATTACCTGTTCGCGGACAACGTACACGTACCAACAGCCGTACAAGGAAAGGAAAGCGTAAGACAGTTGCGGGTAAAAAGAAAGTAGCTAAGAAGTAATTAATAATAAGGCTTATATTTTTTGAATCAGCACCAGATCGCTTAATAAGCCGGCAGTAGGGTTGATTCAGTCCCGATAAATATCGGGATAAAATTTAAAGATTACCTATCAGATCAAATTATGGCAAAAGCACAAGGCGCAAAAGCACCAGGCACGAAAGCAGCCTCAAAAAAAAGAGTAGTAAAAGTTGACAGCTACGGTGATGCACACGTTACAGCAAGTTTCAACAATATCATTATCAGTTTAACCAATAAGCAGGGCCAGGTTATTAGCTGGAGCAGCGCCGGTAAAATGGGCTTTAAGGGTTCTAAAAAGAACACACCTTATGCTGCACAAATGGCTGCCGCTGATGCTGCAAAAACAGCTTTGGATGCAGGGTTAAAAAGAGTTGATGTATATGTGAAAGGTCCGGGTTCAGGCCGTGAAGGCGCTATCCGCTCCCTGTCTCAGAATGGTATTGAGATCGCTATGATCAAAGACGTCACACCTTTGCCACACAATGGTTGCCGTCCTCCAAAGAAAAGAAGAGTTTAAACCCCTAAATCCCCTAAAGGGGACTTTTGGAGTTTTTATAATTATAAGTTTATTATTAATACGGGTGCATTATTCATTTTAAAAGGTCTTTATAATGATGCACCGTCACTAAAAGACCAACATTCAAATTATGGCACGTTACACAGGCCCCAAAACAAAAATCTCCAGGATCTTCGGAGAACCCATTACCGGCAATGGTAAATGGTTAACAAAGAACAGTAACCCTCCAGGTATGCACGGCGCTACCCGCAAGCGTAAAACTTTAGGTGAGTACGCTTTGCAATTAAGGGAAAAGCAAAAAGCCAAGTACACTTACGGTTTGCTGGAAAAACAATTCCGTAAAACATTTGATGAAGCCGCACGCCGTAAAGGTGTTACCGGTGAAAATCTTATCAAATTATTAGAAGCCCGTTTGGATAATACCGTTTTCCGCATGGGTATTGCACCAAGCCGCCAGGCTGCACGCCAGCTTGTATCGCACAAGCACATTACCGTTAATGGTGAAGTGCTCAACATCCCTTCTTACAGTTGTGTACCGGGAGATGTGATCAGCTTAAAGAATAAGAGTGCTGCAAATGCTGCTATCTCAGGTAATTTACGCGGCAAGAATGCCAAGTTCAACTGGTTAGAGTGGAGCGAAGCTGATACAAAAGGAACTTTTATTACCTATCCTGAAAGAGAAAGCGTTCCTGAAAATATCAAGGAGCAGCTGATCGTGGAATTGTACAGTAAGTAACATTAATAGCATACCCCGCCGAGGCGGGTCCGGTATCATAAATCAATAAAATAAAACAACAAAATACAAATGGGCATTTTAAATTTTGTTAAACCCGATAAGATCGTTCTTCAGAAAGCAACCGAGTTTGAAGCTCAATTCGAATTCCGTCCGCTTGAACCAGGTTATGGTGTAACAATTGGTAATTCACTGCGCAGGGTTTTACTTAACTCCCTGGAAGGTTATGCTATCATTGGTATCAATATAGCAGGAGCTGATCATGAGTTTGCAACCTTAAAAGGTATCACTGAAGACGTAACGGAAATAATCCTGAACCTGAAACAGGTTCGTATCAAGAAAAAAGTAGAACATGAAGCCAACCTGGAAAAGGTTACGCTTTCCATTAAAAATAAAGCTGAATTCACTGCAGGTATGATCGGTGAGGCTTCTCCTTCATTTGAAGTGATGAACCCCGACATGCTTATCTGTACCATGGACAGCAGCGCAAAGCTGGATATCGAAATAACAATTGGCAAAGGCCGTGGTTATGTTCCTGCTGAAGAAAATAAAGAAAAGAATTCTCACTTTGGATATATCCCTGTAGATGCTATTTACACACCGATCAAGAATGTAAAATACGCTATTGAAAATACCCGTGTTGAGCAGCGCACCGATTTTGAAAAGCTGATCATTGATGTAGTTACTGATGGAACCATTCACCCCGAAGAAGCAGTGAAGCAGGCGAGCCGTATTTTAATACAGCACCTGATGATCATCACTGATGAGAACATCACTTTCGATACAAAGGAAGATAAGAAAGAAGACCTGGTTGATGAACAAACACTGCAACTGCGCAAAGTATTGAAGACACCGCTGGAAGACCTTGATCTTTCTGTTCGTGCATTCAATTGCTTAAAAGCTGCCAAGATCAATTCATTGAGCGAGCTGGTACAGTATGAGCAGGAAGACCTGATGAAGTTCAGGAACTTTGGCCAGAAATCTTTGAGCGAGATCGAACAGGTATTACACGAAAGAGGCTTAAGCTTTGGAATGGACCTGAGCAAGCTGAAATTAGACGACGAGTAATCAATTTGGTGATTTGAAGATTTGATGATGTGCCGATTTTTTAAGCCATTACCAAATCACCAAATTACCAAATCATCAAATAAATTAATAATCAACTCTATAATTCCTGACACGGTATAGGGTTTAAAACACAAATGTCATGCGTCACGGTAACAAGAACAACAATCTGAGCAGAACGGCTTCTCACAGGAGAGCCCTCTTAATGAACTTAGGCTGCCAGCTGATCACTTACAAAAGGATCACCACAACTTTGGCTAAAGCAAAAGCTTTACGTACTTATATTGAGCCATTGATCACCAAAACAAAGAATACTGCCAGCAAGGAGGCCATCATGCACAATCACCGTATTGTGTTCAGCTACCTTAATGATAAGAATGCGGTAAAGGAATTATTCACCGTAGTTGCGCCAAAAGTTGCGGGCCGCCCGGGTGGTTATACCCGTATCATTAAACTGGGTGCAAGAATTGGTGATAATGCTGAGATCGCAATGATCGAACTGGTTGACTTTAACGAGATATATGGTAAAGGAACGGCTAAATCTGCTGCTGAACCAGCTAAGAAAACACGTCGTGCCGGTGGAGCTAAGAAGAAAACTGAAGCAAAAACTGAAGAAACAACAACAGATACTGCGGAAGAGAAAACTGAAGCTTAGTCCAAAACCAACTGTTATTATACGGCCCCGAAACTATCGGGGCCTTTTTATGTTCATTCTTTTAAAATCACTCCCTACTTTTAAAGTAAGTGGTCAAAATGTAAATTTTAATATAAAACTTTCTATAAATATGTATACTTTTAAGCTAAACTCTTAAAACTAGCTTAATATGAAAAAAATGCCCCTAATTATTATCGTTAACCTCCTGCTATTATTTACAACGCATTTGCTGGCTCAAAAAAATGTAAAGGTCAGGTTTGAAGAAGTGCAGGAAAAATGTAAAGGATTAACCCAGGATAAGAAAGTAAGGATTGCGGTCGCCCGCTTTAATGTTACTACCCCCAACAGGGGTGGCGAATTTGGAGAAAATATGGCTACAATGCTTACTAATGCTTTACAGCAAACAAATTGCTACATGGTACTGGCCCAATTGAAAAATTTGGGTGATTTAAAGGGTGAAATAAACTTTAATAAATCGGATGATGCCAACGGAGAGAATGGACCTGAAAAAGGCAAAATGAGTAGTGCCCAGATTGTCGTTACGGGTGAGATCACAGAATATTCTGTTCAAAAAAAATCAGTAGGTGCTGGCCCTTTTAAGACTAACAACTCGGTTGCAAAAATTGGCTTTATAGTACAAATAATTAATCCTGAAACCAGGCAGATTATTTCATCTCAATCAGTTAATGTAGAGGGTAAGGTATCCGGTTCTGCAGCAGTAGGTGTTCGTGTGCCAATATTCGGAACTATCAATGCAGGCAGTGGCGGTAATGATGATCCTGCTGTTGCCAATGCACTGGAAAAAGGCATTATTGAAGCCGTAGAATATCTTGCTGGTAAAAAAGAAGAATTAGCAGTAAGTTTTCCGCCTAATGCTGTTCAGGTTTCTACTGATAAATTAACGGTTGTAATTATTAATAACACTGATTTTTCTTTTCTTTCATCGCTCAGCGAATCTTTGAAGAATATACCGGGAGTGAATGATATCCAAAAAACCCTGTCAAATGGAGTCGGCACACTAAAAATAAAACACACAGGTACTACAGATAGCCTGTTAAATGAAATAGCAAATAAGCAAGGCAACAAGGTAGAAGTTACAGATTTTTCAGAAGGAAAGATCACGCTTAAAGTAAAATAAAGATGTAGAAGCTACCCTTTATTTCTTTTTTTTGAATTGTTTATCGAAAATAGTTTTCATATTTATTGCAACAGCGATCGGTTCATCTTTTTATGATATACCTGTTAAAGGAATTGTAAGAGAAAAAATCTGTTTGGTCAGCCCAATAAAAACGCAATGTGCAGGCTAAGGACTTTGATAGAAACAGATGCTTCAATACAGAAAAGCACTACGTCAATTAAACATTGTGAAAAATTTTATTTGCTTAATCTGCTTCTGAATGCTTTTCTTTGCAAAACCCTTATCATAAATGGCACTTCCAACAAATCAACCTGCGATATTAATCTTAGAAGACGGAACAGTTTTTAAAGGTACCGCTTTTGGTAAAAAAGGAACTTCCACCGGCGAAATATGCTTTAATACCGGCATGACCGGTTACCAGGAGGTATTTACAGATCCCAGTTATTACGGCCAGGTACTGATCATGAACAGCGTTCATATCGGCAACTATGGTGTAAAAGCTGCAGATGTGGAAAGCGACAGTGTGAAAGTAAAAGCGGTCATCGGCCGCAACCTGGAAGAAAAGTACAGCCGCTTTATGGCTGATGCTTCTTTACAGGAGTATTTTGAAGCCCAACAGGTGGTGGCCATTGATGGTATCGATACCAGGGCCCTTGTTGCCCATATACGCACACAGGGCGCAATGAACTGCATCATCTCTTCCGAAACTACCGATATAGAAAAACTGAAAAAAGATCTTAAGAAGGTTCCGTCTATGAACGGACTGGAATTGGCTTCAGCAGTCAGCACAAAAGAAACCTATTCTTTGGGAGATGAAAAAAGTGCGTTGCGGGTAGCAGTCCTGGATTTTGGAATAAAGAAGAACATATTGAATTGCCTGGTAGAAAGGGGAGCGTATGTGCAGGTATATAATGCCAAAACAAGTTTTGAAGAGCTGGAAAAATTCAAACCGCATGGTTATTTTATCAGCAATGGCCCCGGCGACCCTGCTCCAATGGACTATGCCATAAAAACGATAAAACAGATACTGGCAGCCAATAAGCCCTTATTCGGCATTTGCCTCGGGCAACAGTTACTGGCACTTGCCAATGACATTCCTACTTTTAAAATGCATCACGGTCACCGGGGATTAAACCACCCGGTTAAAAATGTCATCAGCGGTAAATCGGAGATCACCACGCAGAACCACGGTTTTGGTGTTGATCCGAAGGCAGTGAAGGCAAATAAAAACATAGAGATCACACATGTTAATCTGAATGATGAAAGTATCGAAGGCATCCGCGTAAAAGACAAACCGGCTTTTTCTGTACAATACCATCCTGAAGCCACGCCGGGCCCGCACGACAGCAGGTATTTGTTTGATGAGTTTATTTCACTAATGAATAAGAAATATGCCAACCAGGAAATATTTTATTTTCAAAGCAATGTTGAAGGTGAACTGATCAACGGGATACAGCGTGTTGGATTTAGCTTCGACGGGATAATTCTTAATCCCGGCGGCTATACCCATACTTCCATTGCAATAGGTGATGCCGTTGCTGCTATCACTACTCCCGTTATTGAAGTACATATCTCCAATATCTTTGGAAGGGAAGAATTCCGAAAACTCTCTCATGTTTCCGCAAAGGCCAAAGGCGTTATCAGCGGCCTTGGATTAAAAGGCTATGAACTGGCTGTGGAATGGCTGGTAAGCAATAAATAGTTAAAGTATCACTCTTAAAAGCAGGGCAAATCCTGTATCTTCTTTGGGATTATCGACAATGGTTACAATGTGCAATCCTGAATCAGACCACACTTTAAAAAGATCACCTTTTTTATGTTTCACTAATTCTTTATCGAGTTGAGGCAACATCACGCCTTTTACAAACCAGCCCAGGTCGCCACCTTTGCGAGCTGAGGTTTGATCAGCGCTGTAAATACCTGCCTGTGCGGCAAAAGTACTTGCACCGGTCTTTATTTTAAGGATAATGCTATCCGCAAGCGATCCGGCAAAGCCCGCGGTAAAAACGGATGTGTCTAACAGGATATGCTTAACGTGGTAAAAAGTATTAGGTGCTTTTACTAAAATTTTCACCAGGATATTATCTTTTTTGAAAGGGCCATATACTTTTCCGGTCTTTCCATGGTAAGCAAGGCTGTCTGCTTTTCCTAAAAATTGTGCAGTACTCAATACTGATATGGTATCAATGTAGAATTTTTTCTTTAACACGTACTTTACATAGCCAACCGGGTTACTGGTTGTATCGAGTATCTTTTTTATTTGTGCAACCGTTTGGCTTTTTGCAGAAATCATCAAGCCGGCAAAAAGAAAAATAAAAAGAAGTTTTTTCACGATAAAAATTTGAAGGGTAAAGATAACTGAAGGGATGGAGCGTTTATGGAAGCTTTGTTAATATTATGATTTCATTTTTTTTACAATTTCCTTCACCTGTTTTTTCATCTCTTCCAGTTCGCCCAATTGCTGTTGTATAAAACTATTGTCTTCCAGCTTTCCCATTACTTTATTCATTTCTTCAGTGCTGTCGTAAACCATCTTTTTATAGGGGTTGCTGTAATCCTTTGCCCTGGAATCAAAGATGCCTTTGCATATCCACGCTTTGGTATCGAGTGCCTGTTGTAATAGTTTGCGAAAAACCGCCGGGGTAAACTGTTTGGGCGTGATGTTCAGTATTTCGAGCAGGGAAGTATATGCATGATTTAGTTTATCAGTTGTATAAGCAACCCCTTGCTGACGGTAAAAATCATGCAATTCATCCCAGTTCTTTACTTTGCCTGACCTGGTATTGCGTTTTAATTTTTCCACTTCCGTCTTTTGAACCAACTGACCGCCAATGTTGAGCCATTCACTGCGCTGTATCTTTGCTGAAAGCGTTTTTTTCATGGCTTCAAAATCAAAAAGCCTGTTTGCAAGGATATGCTTTAATAATCCCATTGTTCCGTAATAGCCTACCAGTTCCCTGAAAACCTTTATCGCCTGCGGAACTTTCTGCAGTTCTGTTTTCCTGTTTGTATTTTCCCAGCCGGTTATTTCCGCTGTACCTTTTGCGTCAGGCTTTAATTTTTCCAGGATCTTTAATGCGTCAAATAATTCGTTGATCGTATCCGGCGCCAGGAAATCATATTCTATACGTTGAATCTTTTCCGTTCTTTTATCACGGTCAACATATTTCCAGGCATTGCGTGCAAGCGCATACATGTTATACATGAACCAGTAGCCCGGCACAACGATCAGCTTATCATGTGCAACATCATTGCTCAATAAACTAAAAGGGATGGGGATATTTAATTCCGCGGGAAAATCTCCCTTGGCTATAATGGTAAAGGAAGCGAAGTTTGAATTGTGTTTTAAGCTTACACAGAGGCCCGGCCAAAACCCGCGACCCGCCACTATTTCACCATCTGCAGCCCGGCTGTTATGGTTACTGCCGATGGTAGCGCCTGCTGCCATATTGCTTTGGCCCATTACAACGGCAGCACACAAAAAAGAATTATTGTGATGCTGCTCGTGTGCAGGAAAGATGAGGGAGTTCAATACCTCACAACAGGAAATGGTGGAATTATTACCGAGGTAAGAGTTAATAAGCCTTGCACCGTATTTTAATTGAGAATGCGATGCCATAACAAAGCGAACCGCTTTAACGCCGTAAAAGATCCTGCACCCATACCCAACAATACCATTCACTATTTCGCAGCCCTCGCCGATCTGTGATTTTCTTTTCTCATCGCTGTTTACGGTAAGGTTCTTTAATTTATTGGCGCCTTTAAAATAAGCATCTGTCCCTACCCACACATCTTTGATGATCTTACAATTCTTAATTACTGTTCTGTCCCCGATCTTTCCGTAATAACCCCGCTGCTTATCAAAACGCTTTTCGGTAAATTCCTTGAATTTATTAAGTAATTCTTCATCATCCCTGTACTTACTCCATAGCCAGGCATCGCCGGGTAACATGCCATTAAAGGGGATCACGCTTCTGCCACCGTTCTCATTACACAATTCCATCCATACCCTCGTTTTCTCTTCTTCGCCTTCTTTTAATATCCCATTCCCGAATTTTGAATAGTCGGTTGTGGCCAGTTCATTTACATTCACGATCATTACATCATTTCCAATGATATAATGGCTCAGGTAATCCACGTTATCGATACATATATTATTTCCCAGGTCGCAACTGATGATCGTGCTGTTATAAAGTCCAACGGCCATTCTCAGGTTATGGAATTCCAGGTAAAAAGGTTCCAGCTTGCCAATACGGATAAGACCATGGAATTTACAGTTGCGAACCAGCTCAGGATTGAATTGTTTGGAAACAAAGATCTTGTTCCAGTCCTCAGATGTATTGCGGTTGTGAATGAGTGCCTCTATTTCCTGCGCAGTTAATTTGCGGTATTCGATCCCATTGCGGTTCTGCAGATCACGCAGGTGATATTCATCCTTTCCTTTCGGAATATATTTTTTGTCTACAAAATTGTAGCCGAGGTTATTGACCGGGTGTTTTTGGATGATGTTCATGTGCGTTTATGGTTTGTGGTTTGTAGTTTGCTGTTCTATCACACAATTCGTACGCTGTAAAACCACAAACCACAAACTACAAACAAAAAACGAAAATTTTATTCAACTGTGACGGATTTGGCTAAATTCCTCGGCTTGTCAACATCAACGCCTTTTGATATACCTACATAATAGCTTAACAACTGTAAAGGGATAGTACTTAACATCGGTGCAATGATCTCATCGGCGCCCGGTACAAAGAACACATCATCTGCCATACCGGGAATAACTTCATCGCCTTCTGTAATTATTGCAATGACCTTTCCCTTGCGGGCTTTTATTTCCTGGATATTGCTTACAATTTTTTCGTGGTAAGAATCCTTTGTTGCTATAAATACAACAGGCAGATTTTTGTCCACCAGAGCAATGGGGCCGTGTTTCATCTCAGCCGCGGGATAGCCTTCTGCATGGATATAAGAGATCTCTTTAAGCTTTAATGCGCCTTCCAGTGCAATGGGGAAATTGTAGCCCCTGCCTAAGAATAATGCATCTGCTGCAGCTTTGTATTTTTCAGCGATCGTTTTAATGGCTTCTGCATTTTTTAATATGGCAGCTACTTTTTCGGGTACGGCTTCCAGCTCAAATAATAAATTACTGTAACGCTCATCACTGATGGTTCCTTTTTCTTTTGCGATCTTTAAAGCCATCATGGTAAGTACTGCTAATTGGCCGGTGAATGCCTTGGTGGAAGCCACCCCAATTTCGGGGCCCGCATGGGTATAGGCACCGCCATTGCTTATCCTGGCAATGGAAGACCCTACCACGTTCACAATGCCGAAGATGATGGCACCGTTCTCTTTCGCCCTTTCAATAGCTACCAGGGTATCCGCGGTCTCGCCGCTTTGCGATATGGCAATGATGATATCTCCTTTATTAATGATCGGGTTGCGGTAGCGAAATTCAGAAGCATATTCAACTTCTACAGGAATGCGGCAAAGTTCTTCAATGATGTATTCAGCCAGCAGTGCCGCATGCCAGCTTGTGCCGCAGGCAACGATGATAATGCGGTTGGCGTTTTTAAAATGTTCCATATTATTTTCAACGCCACTCATGGTTATTGTTCCTGCTGTGGCGTCAAGTCTTCCTCTTAAACAATCATGAATGGTGCTGGGCTGCTCAAAAATCTCCTTTAACATGAAATGATCGTAGCCTCCTTTTTCTATCGCTGCCAGTTCCATATCAAGCTTGGTAATAAAGGGGGTGATCTTTTCGTTACCGAGGTTTTTTAATATCAGTTCATTGGGCCTTACGATCGCAAGTTCATAATCATTAACATAAACAACTTCTTTGGTGTACTCCAGCATGGGGGATGCATCAGATCCTAAAAAATGCTCACCTTTTCCTACGCCGATCACCAGCGGGCTTCCTTTCCTTGCGGCGATGATGGTGTCGGGATTATCTGAATCTAAAAGTAAAATAACATAGGCCCCGGTCACTCTTTTTAATGCAACCCTTACCGCTTCTTCCAGGTCACACTGGTTATTTTTTTTAATGTCTTCTATGAAATTCAATAACACTTCGGTATCTGTTTCGCTTGTAAAAACATAGCCCTTATTACTCAGTTCTTTCTTCAGCTGGGCATAGTTCTCAATGATACCATTGTGGATCATTGCCAGTTTACCGCTGGCTGAAGTATGGGGATGGGCATTCCTGTCGCTTGGCTCTCCGTGTGTGGCCCAGCGGGTATGTCCTATACCGGTATGTGAGTGGAGGTCTTTTCCAACAATGGCATCTTCCAGTTCAGACACACGGCCTTTCTTTTTGTATACTTTTAAACTGCCGTCAAGTAAAGCAACGCCGGTACTGTCATAGCCACGGTATTCCAGTCTTTTTAATCCTGTTATCACGATCGGGTAAGCTTCTTTCGGCCCTGTATAACCTACAATTCCACACATAGTAAATGAGTTTAATTTTTTTCCGGGTGCTGGTCAGATAATGTACATTTTTAACCCTGTCAAACGTAATTAAGACAGGTGGCAGTATGTATCCTTACTCAAAGCAGCCAGAACAATTTATCAGCGCAATTTAGTAAAAATGTTCTCATTATATACGCTTTAGACGCTAAAGTTGGCAGTATTTAGCGACTATTAACTTAAATTAGGGCCGAAAATCATTGATATGAAATTTTTATTGTTTTTTATAGCGGTTATTTCTTTTTCGGGCAGGTCGATTGCTCAATCAGCCAACAGGGAAACCAAAATTTATATTATTCGCCATGGCGAAAAAGAAACGGGCAGGGATCCGTTATTAACTGCAGCAGGGATAAGCAGGGCAGGAGACCTGCTGAAGGCTTTGAAAAATGAATCTGTTCAAAAAATTTATGTGAGCAGGTACCGGCGCACCCAGATGACGGGCGACAGCATGCGCATTCAATTAGGTATTGATACGGTTCACTATACTGCCGATACGCTTTGCGATGACCTGGTGAATACTATCATGCAGCACGGTGATTTTGGCAAAACGATCTTAATAATAGCCCACAGCAATACGATACCCAAAATTATCAGGAAACTTGGTGTTTTGGATTACCCGCAGGCTGATATCCCGGATAATGAATTTGATAATTTGTTTATGATAACCTACAAAAATGAGAAGGCGAGGGTTAATCTAAAGAAGTTTGGCGCAAGATCAACTGCGTCTGTTCCCATGCAATGATCATAATAAAACGCCTTTCAAAAAAAGATAGGCT
>Ga0193708_1000303_pt1 | contig 11677 bp, 11 predicted proteins | sample H3c1metaG_FD_160570 | JGI IMG/M metagenome (GOLD analysis project Ga0193708, IMG submission 160570) | Soil microbial communities from a riparian zone of the East river system, Colorado, United States - H3c1 | ecosystem: Environmental > Terrestrial > Soil > Riparian zone | place: USA: East River...
CTCTTCCATTTGGGTATTGTCTACCATCTTGCCAAACATTGCTACCGTAAGCACGCCGCCTAGTAACAAAATAATAGTAGGATTAAGTGCCAGTAAGAACCCTGTGTAAAAATAAAAGAAAGTAAAACAGCTAAGAATGATCAACGTCCACCAAAACATTTGAATTTTTGAAAAACTAAAGGGCCGTTCTTTTAGTTCTCTTAACTGATTTGTTGCCGGATTATAACTCAGGTCCCTGCACAGGCCGGTTTTAAATAACAGGTAAAAGCCCAGTACCACCACCAGCAGCAAACTCGCAATCAAAGAGATGGTCTTGACCTTGGCTTTGTGTTTATATAGCATGTCAGAATGTTGCTGTTGGTAAGCCAGATCTTTTAATAATGTGGTGGAATCCACATTTTCTTTTTTTTCTGCATTCTGCGTACTATTAGTTGCTGATGCGGTTTTAACAGTACCAGGTACAACCTGTGAAGTAGCAGTATCCTTTGGCGATGCCACAGTTGTGGCGGCTGTATTTTTGTTTGCCGTATCTATTGGTTTATTCTGCGCAAAACTTATTGTAGTACATAAGCACATAGCTGGAACAATAATTACATTCTTCATAAAATAATAATTTCATATACAACATAATATTTAATTATGAAAATTGCAAGTTTTTGGGGAGTTACTTTCATCTTTCTTTTAGTACTACATAGTTCGTGTACCATGTAAAACCATTTCAACTATTATTGGTTCTCCTGCTGGAACACTTACAAAAGGTCCTAAATGAAAGACTCTTCAGGAGACAGTGAAATATTTTTTCCATCTTCGTTTAGTTTATTCCAATCTATCTTATTGCCAGCCGCATTTAGCTTATGAATCTCATCAAAAGAAAATAAGCCATTCTTTACAACTTCACCATTGTCATTACTTATTCTTGCTTTTATATCCTCAATTTGAAGTGTGTCTGTTTTCCCTTTCTTAAAAACAAGCTTGAAAGCAAACCAATCTTCAGTAGAATTTTTGGATTGCCGTTTCGTTAGTATTGACACTTCTACGTTAACAACAAGCCAGCCTGCTACAATTTATCAGATAAAAAAAACAGATGCCGAAAAGGCTACAATAATCGTGAGATATTTTTTTGCGTCCTCCATATTTTTAAAATTTTATTTTTACATCAACTTGCCATTAACCCACTTCAATCTTTTAGTAACTTTTTTTTATATCCATTTTGGTATTACCCTTTTATTTTTACGATATCACAATCATTATTTTCTTTTATGCAATAAGATGGTGGTTGCTCCGGAAGGCGAAAATTGAAAATAAAGAGCTGGAATTACAAAGCAAAATGATCCACCTGCGTCAACAGGCATTAGGTGCATTGATCAATCCTCATTTTATTTTTAATTGCCTCAACTCTGTTCAGCATTATCTTAATAGAAATGATAAAGATCTTGCAAACAGGTACCTTGCACAATTCGGTCGCTTGATCAGGTTAACATTAGAGTATGCGCAGGAAATGTATATTCCCCTCACGGTGGAAATGGAAAGACTAAACCTTTATCTTGAATTGGAAAAACTGCGCTGTGGTGAGTTGCTTAACTATAAGGTAACTGTCGACAAAAATTTACTCCGCTCCAATCTAAAAATTCCGAACATGATTTTACAACCTTATGTAGAAAATGCAATATGGCATGGCATAATGCCCAAGGAATCTGTGGGCTACCTGTCAGTCGACATAGTAAAGCAAAATAGTGATGAAATTAAAATAACAATTGAAGATGACGGGCTGGGTATTGGAAACCGGGCTTTAGCTGTAAAAAACACTTCAGGTAAGCGTATTTCTGTTGGCATGGTACTGATTAAAGAGAGACTGGAATTATTTAAAAAGGCCGGTAACAGAAATTATGAAGTAAGGATTACAGACAAATTATCTTCAGGAATGGGAAATTCAGGAACAATAATTGAATTGGACTTCCCTATTTTACCCGGCTAATTACTCAATCCTTTATCTGTAATAGTTAATGCACATTTTTTCATGCGTGTAATTGGGCAGCCTGCAGCTGAAAAAAGACACTTCCATTCTTCTAAGTAATACTGTTAACTAAAGAGAACAGCCCGTTTCCTCATTTTTCTTTACCAATAACCTATACTGTTGAAAATAAAAGAATGGATTTACCATCTTTACAATAAGTTCCAACTTACTATTCTTCTTTTCCAGGATGGAATAAAGTTGAAATGGTTAACTAATTCGAAAACAGTTTATGACTGGTCTTAGTAAAGGTGGACTGGTTATAAATGGTGAAATGTAAAAAATCACAAGAACTGTGGGAGTTCTTGTGATTTTTTTTAGACCATGTTATTAATTTTCAACTTGGCTATAGACGGAGACATTCAGTCCAACCCGGTCCAATTCATAAAATTACATTACGCACAAAGTCAATTTATTGTCGCTTATTTTAATGGATGAATTATTCGTTCAAAAAAGGATTTTTTGTAGGACCCGGAAATAGGGATGAAAGCTTCTTTAATTTAATCCGGTCCTTTTCGATTGAATCAATTTTATCAATTGAAACGGCAAGCTCTCTTCAGACACCAATTAACCTGTAAAAATTTTTACTTTTTAACAAACCTTAAAACCCTTGATCTGTCATTTGCTGTCATCACAGAAACAGAATAAGTACCGGCAGCAAGATTATTTACATCAATGTCAATACTGTTGTAACCTGCTGCTACCCGGCCTTTCTTCTTTACCAATATCCGGCCTAGCTGTCTTCACTTCCGTTACTAAAAGCTGGGTAGTTCAGTCACCCCCGCACTCCCTGCTTCCTGCCATGTTGCTTGTCTCGTCCTGAAAAAAGTTTACACTTGCTATTAATAATCCTGCTATTGGTTTACAAATGTAGTAATCCTGTACAGGGTTTACAAAGTGTGTGGGCAAAAGTATTTTCGTTGCTGCTCATAGCTAAAGGAAATATTTTTGTGCGGCGGATGTTTAAGGGTCTTTCATAGTCAGTTGTTTTAGTTTTTTAGCTTTATAATAGTTTTTCCATTTCTTTATTTGTGGCCATTGTTGTTGATGCACCTGTTCAGGTATCTGCCAGTTAAGGCTGCTGTGTACTCTTCTGTAATTATAAATGGTAATGCACCTGGTTATATGCTACATCGCCGCTTTAAGGTCATCGTATCTGGCGCTGATTAACTCTGTTTTCAATATGCCATTCACTCTTTCTGCCATGGTGTTTTCATAAGGATCTCCATTTTGTGTCATACTGATACGGGCATGATGATCTTAATATATCGTCAAGCAATCTTCTTGTCTTTTGCACCCATAATTATAAGCCATAAACAAGTTCCTATTTCTCCAATACTTGCAGGCAATCTTATGTATGAGGAAATTCCAATTTTTGAATAATTGGTAATCAGAGTATTTCCTATGAAATTTATTAAATAACCAAAACAGCCAAGCATTAATAATACACCTAAAATTTTGGGTAGAAATCCTGATTTGAAAACTAAATAACCAAATGGGAATAACCAGAGTCCTGAAAATATGTGAACAATTCGCATACCATTGTTATATTGCTCGATGTATAACAAAACCTGCGATTGGGTTTGTTCAGCGGAAAAACCAAAGTGGTTGTTTGTACTGTTTACAAGTGAAAGAACTGTAAATTCATTTTGAACATTTAAAAAAAATATGGGTACACTGAGAACTGCCAAAAGAACCATAAGTCTGGCATAGGTTTCATTAACAGATTTTAATAACCTGTACAGCACAAGAGGTAAGAACAGAAAAAATATATAGCATAAAAATCCGCTAACAATTCCAAAACGGAACAGGGATTGAGAAGAAACAATATTTTTGTAAGTTAATGATGGATTGTCTACCACAATTAGTTTTGAAGGCACATACATTAAGGTAAAAATACCTGTTAATACTACTCCAAAATATAGAAGTCCTGAAATTCTTGCTAATTTTTTGTTTGAAAATACCATCTCCATAATTCTGAATTTTTTAGTCTATTTTTTTATTTTTTTCCAATTCCATGCAATCACTACAATTATTGAAGTAAGTATGCTTTCAACTATTGCATAAAAAACATAGAAAAATCTCCATTCAGAAAACGATGTTATTGCTATCAAAAGCATCACTGCTGTGAAAAAAATACCTGCTATTAAGTTCAGGCGTCTGTTCACTGATGGCTTTAAAATGACGGATAGGCAAACCATTAACGCAGGAATTGCCAAAAGCAATGAGGCAGCAAATAATTTTATTGGGTTATCAAGCATACTGTTACCATTGATTATTCCTTGTACTTTGCCGGGAACATAGAGTTCAAAGTAATCACCATAGATATAAAAAAATGTCACAGAGGTCCAAAGTGCCGAAAGTTTGATTTTGATATTTACTTTTACTTCTTCTAAAGTATTTGTGTTTGTCGTTCTTGAATACATTGATAGTAGGTTTTATTTGTTGAATTTTTTATCCAACTAAGGAAATTTGTTATTGCTGATGTATAAACATTTGGATTGTCCCACCAGATCCAGATGATGTGACCTGCATTTTCATTTATAATCTAATTTTTTATTAAATATTCATTCCAGCTATGCAAGTCCCTTTAATTAGTTTACTGAGTCGATGCGGTGTAATAAAACCCAAAGGTAGTTTTATTTCATTTTTGCTTTGAAATAGTCCCAGGTGATCTTTGAAATGTCTGCTATAATTTTTTCATTGGTGTCTGCATTTTCTGTTGAATTGGTAACAAACACACTTATAAAATAATGTTTTCCGTTTGGTAAAAAGACAATTCCAATATCGTTTACCGCTGCTGTTATACCTTGTTTGTTTGCTCCTGATGAACCTGTTTTGTGAGCAACAACTGTCCCTTTTGGGAGTTGTCCTTTTAATCTCCCTTCTCCTGTTTCAGTTTCCCTCATTATTTTCCAAATGAAGTCATAACTCCTTTTAGAAAGTAATTTATTCTTGTTGTAATAAAACTTTGCCAGTGTTTCGTTACCTGCAAATGGTGTCGTCCAATTTTGAAACTGTAAATCCCAATCAGCTTGTTGCTGTTCTTCGTTGAGTTTTATGGAAATATCTTTAAGTTTATTTGCTATAAAATAATCTTCAACCACTTTCGGCCCACCAATTAATCTTAGTAAAACTTCACATCCTACATTATCGCTTGTTGAAACTGTGTACTCCAAAATTTTTGAAATTGTTAGTGTCGCACCATTCGGATAATCGTCTCTAATTGGACTATATAAATTTGGTAGCAAGTCTTTTTTTAGAATCTTTATTTTTTTATCAAAAGAAAATTTTCCTTTATCAATTTGAGATAGGACTGCTAACGCAATATGAAACTTAAATACACTTTGCATTGGGTAATGTCTTTCACCATTTAGAGAAACCGTGTCTTTTCCATTGTTACCAATAATTGAAACGCCAACAATAGCGTTTTTTGTAGAAGCGATTTGTTTTATTTTTTGTAGAAGTGAATCTGTCGTTTGAGCAGATGTCGGAGAAAATATAAATACAAATAGCAAGGTCGTTAAGTAGAATAGTTTTGTCATATTTTTTTGTCTGTCTTTAAATATTGTAAGTTGTTCGAAAAATTGCCACCAAAGTCTCTAATTTGTTTTTTCCTGTGCTTGCATTCCTGTTGAGATTGCTAAAAACAAAGCAAAAAATAAAATATGTCTTTTGTTCATTTATATTTCTTTTAAAATTTAAAACCTTAAACTGAATTAAATCCATATTCAGTTGGGCTTCTATCTATTTCTTATCCCAAATAGTAGTCTTACATATTTAATTCTTTTTATTATTTCATAGCAAAGCAAGCTGCCAACAATCGTCCCTGTTAATACGCCGAAAAATTTAATTTGAGCATTCATTTGCAATGGCAATATCAAGCTACATGATAATCCTAGAAACATCATGTGTAATATATAAATAGGATATGCCGCTTTTGAGAAGTATGTTAACTTTCGATGAGGAATATTTAGATATTGTTTTGCGAATGAAAAAATGGTAAAAACCCAAAGACAGGTTTCTATTGGCAGGTTTACCTTTTTAGGAAATGATACATAATTATTTACCCTTACTATAAAAAATAAAATTGCCAGAAGCATAAAAAGCCATCTGAATTTTACTAGATTATTCCAAAACCCTTCACCAGAAATAGCAAAGAAACATCCAAATATGAATGCTAACCACCCAAGAATGAATCCGTGTGTAGTTGAGGCGTACATTTCATAAATTGGAGGATTGACAATTATTGTTTCTAAAACAAAACATACAATTACTATTATAAATACAATTGGATTACTAAATAACTTACGAAGCTTAGTGACAAATAAGCTATTTGCCTCTCTTTTTATATAGTACAAGGGCACAATGCTTAAAATAACATAGCAAAGAATATTCCCCAAAAACCAAAGGTGTGAAATCTGAGGTATGTATTGAAGTTTCCAATCATAATAATTTTGTATTATTAGCAGATATAGTGGAACAATAAATACAATTCCGAATACAAATGGTATCCCAATTCGAAGTGCTCTTTCTTTTAATAACTGGTGCCAGTTTCTATTTTGAAAAGAATAGTAAACACCTATGCCTGCAATGAAAAACAAAATAGGTATTCGCCAAACGTTCAGCATGGTCATTGGGATCCATAATGATTCCCACGATTCTGTATTTACCATGAAGCCAATCATAAGCCCCCATGGTTGGAAAACAATTGCCACATGATATACTATCAATAAGGCAATGGCTATCACTCGTATCCAATCGATATGATATTTTCTATCTGGCATCATTTTTTATTTTAGCATGGCTGCAATAGCTGGCCTTGTCTTTTTCAGATATTCATAATCTAATTTCAATCCCAACGGAGCTAACGAATTACTTAGCATATCATAAATGGGTTTTACATCTTGAAATGTAGATGAAACTGTTTCAATAGCTGTATTGCCATAATTATTTTTAATAGTTTTATCAGCCTTTTTAGCCAATAACATTTTTACTATTTCTGGTCTGCAAAAAAAGGATGCTGTAATAAGTGCGGTAGAGCCTTCATTATTTTGAATATTGAGTTTTGCCCCGGCATCAATCAGTAATTTTGCAATTTCAGTTTTGCCAAATAGTGCCGCACTTATTAATGGAGTGCTGCCTCCAATACTTTCTTTTAGATTCAAATCTGATTTTGCAGCAATATGTTGCTTTATGGCAACAATATCCCCTTTCATGATCGCAGTATGAATATCAGTAGGTGGTACTACTTGGGTTACACTCACTTTTTTACTTTGATTATTTTGTCCACAGGCAGGTAATGCAAGGACTGAGATTATCATTACAAGGAATGATAGTTGTTTAATACTTGAAATTGTTTGTAAAATCACTATTTTATTTGTTTTTAGTTTTAATTTTTCAATGCCTTTATTAATTATTCGCATAAGGGTGCCCAAAATCACAGATTGTGAAATTTATTTTTGAGAAAAAAATTGGTAGTTTACTTTAGTGCATTAATGATTTCCTTCATCAATATATTCTAGAATATCGGCAGGCTGACAGTTTAATGCCTTACATATAGATTCTAAAGTGCTAAAACGTATCGCTTTCGCTTTTCCCGTTTTTAAAATAGATAAATTGGAAAGCGTCAGCTCAACTTTTTCTGATAGCTCGTTAAGCGACATCTTTCGCTTTGCCATCATTACATCTAAGTTTACAATGATGGGCATAGTTATACAGTTAAATCGGTTTCGTTCTGAAGTTCAACACCTCTTTTAAAAATTTGTGCTATGACATATACGACAGCCGACATCAAAATAAAAGCCGTGCCGTCTTCCCAAAACTGAGTTAGTTTTTCGGTTTCGTATCCAGAATGCAGTAAACTTTTAGCAACCTGGCGGGCAATAAGGCTGATGATGCCGATCGAAAATGTATAATAGGCAATGATTTTGATTTTGTCGGCAACATAGCTGCTGAATGGTTTGGATAGATTCAATTTGAACTGTAGTATTATCAAAATATAGAAGAGGATTGCCTTTAAAAAGGACACAAATAATAAAAAACCATACATCCCAAAGAAAACCCATCGACTTTGCTGATACATTTTGCTTAGATCTAATTTCTGGTACAGGTTACCCACAAATTCGGGTTTGAATACACTAAAAACAAAATTTACAAGCAGTCCGCAAGCTTCAATGCTCAAGCCGACAAAAATCAACCAAGCGATAATCTGCAGGACAATAAATACGAAATTGTTTCTTTTTGACATACATTAACGTTTAAATTGATTTAGCAAACTTAGTAAATAATTATCGATAAACAATAAAAATAGTTTGATAAGGGGCAAAATATTTTCTTTTATCTTGAAAATCAGGCTGGTAGCATTCTCGGCCAGAATTCTGAAAAAGAGTGGGTTAGAAATATTCAATTTCGAAAGGTGCCAGGGGTTATTGTTGGGCTGCTAAATCGGGGTTCAGGTATAATGATATCAGATCTTTAGAGCGAAAATCCATTAGAATTTCAACCGCTGAATTTTGCGCTAATGTTTTCAATGCAAATCGTCGGCCCGCCTGACGCAAAGCTGTGTCAGCGGCAGTTTATACCTGTGAATTTATATTTCAATTATTATCATTTTTCCAGCAAAGGAACCTGGTCTATTATTTCCCCTTGCGGATTGATTGCCGCCGTTGGTCCACAGGAAATCCGCCCATCCCGTTCTCCTGTTACATCCCGGAGACAGTAACCAGCTATTATTTTCTTTTGCCCGCTCAATACGAAATTTATTATGCAGCTCTTTATATTTAGCAGCGGTTTCGTATTGCATAATATTATTAGAAGGACATAGGATGAGTGTTGCACCCTGGCTTGTAAGATTAGCTGCCGCTTGCGGGAATTGTGTATCGTAACAAATATTGATTCCAAATTTCAGTTTATTTATTTCGAACACCGGGTAGGATGTGCCGGCTGTGTTAAATAATTCCCCGTTTTCTTCCTCGATTAAGCCCACTACAATGCCAGGAGCATAGTGGGACAATCGCAGGACAATTTTTTCGAATGCGCGGGACTGAAGGTTCATTGCCCAGAGCTAGTGAGCATTCTTTTGTTATGCCACTTGTTTAATACCTATAAACAATAAATATCGGTTAGTTAGATGTAAAAAACGGACATTGTTGCCAGGTATGTAAATGCCATTTATCACGCTAATAGACCAAACAAAGTATTATGTATTGCAAAGTACAAGCTTTAGACAATATCTTTGTTATGCAACTGAATGATAATAAGACTCGGAATTGATAAATAAAAGCCCCAAACATCAAAATGGGTGACCGCTAAAGGGATAGTGTCTGTAAAAAGAGCCCGGTTCGTGTCTGAAATTCTATTGCCTAAAAGTTTACGCTATGAATAAATTAATTATCAAAAATCTGAGCAAGACTTACCCCAATGGAGTAAAAGCCATCAACAACATTTCATTGGAAATAAGCAATGGCTTGTTTGGATTGTTGGGACCAAATGGTGCTGGAAAATCATCTCTTATGCGTACTATAGTTGGTCTGCAAACTGCCGATAGTGGTCAGATCCTTTTCAACAATGTAAATGTTGTTGATGATTCTTTCTTCCTTAAAAAGCAGTTGGGCTTTTTACCGCAGGACTTTGGCGTGTATCCTAAAATATCTGCATACGATCTGCTGAACCACCTGGCCATCTTGAAAGGAGTTACCAACACTCATGATAGAAAGGAACAAATATCATCGCTGCTGCAAAAAGTGAATTTATTTGCTTACCGAAAAAAAGAAGTGCATACTTTTTCAGGTGGCATGAAACAAAGATTTGGTATAGCACAGGCATTGTTGGGTAATCCGAAAATTATTATTGTTGATGAACCCACAGCAGGACTCGATCCCGAGGAACGCAACAGGTTTAACAGTTTGCTCAGCGAACTGGGAAAAGATATCATTATCATTCTTTCCACACACTTGGTAGAGGATGTTCGGAATTTATGTTCGCAAATGGCCATCATCAATAAAGGCTCTGTTTTAAAGCAGGGCAATCCTAATGATTTGATTGCAGGTCTGCAGGGCCGCATCGGAAGAAAGCAAATAAAAAAGCAGGACCTTGATGACCATACAAGAGAACACAGGGTTATATCCTCACAATTCATAACAGGCAATTTAAATATTCATATCATGTCAGATGTGATGCCTGCTGACTTCCAGGTCATAGACCCCACCCTGGAAGATGTGTACTTTTCTATACTCGATCAAAATTCAAATTAATTATGAATTCCGTATTCTTATTCGATATAAAGTGTTTCTTCAAAAGATGGACCACCTGGGCATTGCTGGCTTTGATAGTTGCATTGTTTACTTTTGTCAACACGCTTTTTATAACGGCTGTGCTAAGCTTTGCAGGATGGATTTCAAAAAACAAACTGACCATATACGTTAGCGGACTATTGCTGTACATGCTTTATACAGTCACCCTCATTTATTCGGGTTCACCATTGATGGCAGGAGCATTGCCGCAATCGGAGCAAGCCAGATTAATCAGTGCTATTGTGGATCCGTTTGGTATGTCCGCATACTTTTATCAAACATCAACCTGGACCGTTGAACAAAGAAACACACAGCTGATTTCTTTGAACGGATTGTTTGCTTTGAATAGAATGATTGTTCTACTTATCTCTTTCTTGTTGCTTTATATAAGTATCAGGAAATTTAGTTTTTCAAAAAAACAATCAAAGCTCCGGTCCAAATCAAAAGAGAACAGTAACGAAAATAATTTAAGCTTCAGCTACAAACACACAGCCACACAACATCATGCACCGGCACACCTAAAAGCCTTACTTTCCTTTTCTAAAATACATTTAACCTATATTGTAAAAAGCATCCCCTTTATACTGGCTTTATTGTATGTACTTTTTGGGGTAGGAATGGAAATACATGCAGCAATTGAAAAAGGCATCAGGATACCGCAGCATTATGCAAGCTCTGGATTAATGACCACTACCATTATTCAGCATTTTTACGAATTGGGTTTGATCATAGTATTGTATTATGCTTTTGATATTTTTTGGCGAAGCAGCAATACACGTTTTAACCTGATTGAAAACAGCACCGCCAATACCTCAACCGGTTTTTTTGCAAAGTGGATCTCATTAGCACTGGTAACAATAATATTTACCGCTATATTAATTTTTGAAGGAATTGCATTTCAACTATTCTACAATTACCCAATCATTGAATGGAGAGTGTATAGCAACCTGTTTCTTTTTGTTTCACTACCATTGATACTCATGAGCGGATTTCTATTGTTGATTAAGAAAACGATCAACCGGAAATATGCAGGATTGGTTTTTGCAGTACTATTCGTTTTCATAATGGCAACGTCAATTGGTAAAAAATTTATCACCTATCCCCTGGCGAAGATATTCTATGGCATTCGATTGAGCTATAGTGATATGAATGGATTTGGCCTGTATAGCTCTGCCTTTGCAACAGGAATGTTCTATGGATTTTGTTGTTTGATAATCTTACTCACCATTTACTACCTGATAAAGAAAACCAATAGAAGGTGGTATGTATGGATGATATTGATTGTAGCGATCACCGCTTGTTCCTATTCCGGAATAAAATTAGTGGATGGGTATCAACCAAAAAATGAAACAGTCAGTTTATTAGCACAGGC
>Ga0193708_1000304_pt1 | contig 11669 bp, 6 predicted proteins | sample H3c1metaG_FD_160570 | JGI IMG/M metagenome (GOLD analysis project Ga0193708, IMG submission 160570) | Soil microbial communities from a riparian zone of the East river system, Colorado, United States - H3c1 | ecosystem: Environmental > Terrestrial > Soil > Riparian zone | place: USA: East River...
GCATTCATAATGGCCATCATTCCAAAAACACCAACACGGTTGGCAATAAAAGCCGGTGTATCCTTACACAGCACGGTTGTTTTACCCAGCGTAAGGTCGCCGTAGTGCATTAAAAAATCTACAACCTCCGGATCTGTGAAACGCGTAGGGATTATTTCCAGCAAACGCAAATACCTTGGCGGGTTAAAAAAATGTGTTCCGCAAAAATGTTTTTTAAAATCATCGCTGCGCCCTTCTGTCATCATATGAATAGGGATGCCCGAAGTATTAGAAGTAATTAATGTTCCCGGCCTGCGGTATTTTTCTACTTCTGTAAAAACAGATTGCTTGATATCCAATCGCTCTACTACAACTTCTATCACCCAGTCATGGTCAGCAATATCTTTCATGTTATCGGTAAAGTTGCCGGTCCTGATCCTTTTTATGACGTCTTTTGTATATACCGGAGATGGATTTGATTTTATTGCTGCAGCAAGTGCATCATTCACGATCTTATTACGCTCTGCCGGTTTTGCATCTGCGGGTAGGTCTTTGGGAACAATATCTAATAACAACACCTGCAAACCCACACCTGCAAAATGACAGGCAATACGGCTTCCCATTACACCACTTCCCAAAACCGCTACCTTTTTTATGATTCTTTTTGACATGTATTAAAATTAGTTAGTTAAACAACTATTTGCAAAACCGAAATTAAGACATTATTAATTACGCTGGAAATAAAACAATCGTCAGGGATATAAAACAATAAAGACCTCTTTGCTGCGGGCCGCTTTTCTTTTAAATAACCAGTTTACAAAGCTCCACTTATCATCATCAGCCCAGGTAATAAGCGGGTAGTTTGGAAAATAATGGTGCAGGAAGTCATACTGGTAATAATAACCGGAGATCGCATTTACTTTTGAGTTTTGAATTGCTTTGGTAAGACTGTCTACCCAATAGTTTACCTGGTCACTATTGAACTTATATGGATTGAACATTGGGGTATAGTAAGAAGTGAAAAAGCCGCTATCGGTAAATGCTGCCAGCAATTCGGGCCGTCTCGATTCTACCAGTATCTTCCCGGCCAGCCCATATTTATCCCTTAATCTCACAAGTTCTGTTACCGCCGGTTTATAATTATACTCATCAAGGTCCTTAAAGTCGAGCCAGATACTCGCCTTTAAACCCCTGTTCGTATAGAGCTGCAAAAGGGTATCAAAGTTCAAACCAATTGATTTATCGGGATCATGGTGTACATCAAATATATTTTTAGCCGTATCAAAATAAACATCACATTCGATACCACTGGCATTTATATCAACTGTACTTATTTGTTCTTTGGTATCAATTGCTTTTTTCCATTCCTTATTGGTATTGATAAGAACATTTTTATTCTTCGGATAGCTATTGTCGATCTTATAGTCATGGAATTTTTTTGGAAACAATACCCTGGTCAATCCTTTATGCATTGCCACATCTACCGACAGGTAGAGCACAATGAGGATAAAAGGCATTAGCTTATATTTGTTTTTTGCTATCCACTTCAGCATAACATTCAGTTTTTATGAAAATGAAATACTCGTCTTTTCCCGGAAAGAATGTTTGGCAAAATAACAAACCCTTTATATTGTTCCTGCTGGCTTTGTTGCTTGTTCTTTCCATTTTAAAGATAATATTTTATAATTATAATTACCCCCTGTTATTCACGAATACTGAGGAGATCAATACAGGAAATGCCTGGATCAGGCTGGTTAAATGGTCTTTGGCAAATGACCTGCTTACCATTCTGCTGATAAATGCTCCGTTCCTGCTGCTGCTGCAATCGGGCAGGTTAATACCTGTTAGATTTTCTGCCTGGTTCATCATACCCCTGTTTTTTTTATTGAACAGCTTTGTCATTTTACTTAACATTACCGACATTTTTTATTTTCCTTTTCATTTCCAGCGGGCAAATGCCGACCTGCTTTATGTTTTGGATCACCCTTTCAAGCAACTCTTTCATTTCAATATCTTCCTGGTCATTCTTTTCATTCTTGCAGTAACCGGCCTGCTCATTTTGATATGGAAACTGCATAAAAGACTGTTCCTTTCTTTTTCAAAAGGAAGACATGCCAACCTTATGACCCTCATCTTTCTTTTATGCATTGCGTTCTGCCTGGTATACAGGAAGGGTTTTTCTAAATTACTGGTACCTGCTTACCCGCTTGTGGATATCAAAAGCAGGCAATTGCCGGCGGTACAAAATTCTTTCCATACTTTTTCATATTCTGTTTTCAGGGAGGGCCAGGAGCTAAAACCAAAGCTTTACTTTTCCGATGCTGAAGCTGATGCCATTTTCCCTTTAAGAAAAACCCTGCAGGTAAGCAACAGCAAAAAAAATATTGTCCTTTTCATAATGGAAAGTGTTCCCTACGATTTTTTTGATCCCGCAAGTGCACATAAAGTGCAAATGCCTTTTTTTGATTCTCTTTTAGAAAAAAGCAGTTTTTATAAAAATGCTTTTTGTTATGCACATGAATCCAACAAAGGTGTTATTTCGATCCTTGCAGGCATCCCCACGCTCACCGATATCCCGGTTTATCATTCACGATTCCTTAGTATGCCTGTTACCGCAATAGGTACTGCGCTGAAAAAAAATGACTACAGCTCTTTTTTTTGCATCGGTGATGATTTTGACAATTTTGGCTTTGCAAAATGTATGAACTGGCTGGGTATTGATAAATATTACAGTAAAGAAGACATCCCGGATTACAAAAATAAACCTGCACACAGCATGGGGTTGCAGGATGAAGCAACCCTGGCCTTTATGCAACAAAAAATAAAAGAAACACGGCAACCGTTCTTTGCGATCAACTATAATATCTCCACGCATTATCCTTATGATCTCCCGAAATCTTTTTCTCCAAATTTCCCGCCCGGTTATACCGACCCGATGAAAAGCATGCGCTATTATGACCATTGCCTGCAGCAGTTTTTTGCATCAGCCAAAAATGAATCCTGGTTTGCAAATACAGTTTTTATTTTTTGTTCAGACCACTGGATGTTCCCCGGGGAGAGCAAAGCGGAATATGATCCCTTCGCCGCTTACAGGATACCCATCATTATTTATGATCCTGCTGTAAATGAAAAAAAGATCAGTGAACAAATGGTGAGCCAGTTTGATGTGATGGGAACCATTTTAGCAATAAGCGTGTATAAAGACAGTATCATATCATATGGCGGGAATTTGCTGGACAGTAATTCACTAAAGAAATACGTCTTTTCCAAACCAAACAGTTTCCTATACCAGGTTACCGACAGTGCTTATGTTTTAGGATTTAATATCAGCAATGATAAGGCCGAGTACCTTTATAATTATAAAAAGGATCTAAAGCTGCAGGAAAACCTTTTGACGAATAAAAATTCAACTGCAAAACTAAATGAACTGACGATCCAGGTAAAGGCATTTATGCAAAAAGCAACTTTACACTATACCGGCGCCAGAATAAAATAATTCCGCCTAAAAAAATACCGGTTGGGAAAACCGGTATTCAATATTTCATAGGTAATAATTTTATTGATCAAAATATTCTGTACCGTCTATACTCACATACCCGATCTTACCATCCTGTGTCTTCACCATCAGGAACCTTCCTCCTCTTATCAGTTTTACATCACTGTAACGTGGTTCAATCATTTTATTATCCAGGAAATAAAAACCCTTCCTGTTATCAGTACCGGTTAAAACGAACCCGCCCTCATCATCATATAAGATCTCGGAGTAGTTTGCGGTTACAATATCTTTATAAGTAATATCTTTTACCATTGTCTTGCCGTCCTTCGAAACAATAAAATAGTCGCTGCCGTTCATTCCTTTTACATATACCAGATTATTGTTTTCCAGGGGCATTGATACCGTACCGTTTCCCTGAAGCAATCCATACATCCCGTTCCTTACGCCCTGCAGGTAAACCGTTTCCCCGATATTTATTTTTTTGATGGTAGAATATTCAAAGGGAATGATCACCTCGAATTTATTATTGATCACACCATACTGGTTATTTTTTACGCCTACATAATAAGTATTTTCATCTCCCCGGATCTTATAATCATCAACCAGTTTATCATAGAGGTTTGCATTATTGACCAGGCTGTAAATTTTTTCTTCTGTTACCATAACAACTTTATTGTTACCGGGAACACTGTTCTCATTAATAGCCGGGCATTTAGACATCACCCTTCCCTTGGTATCTATACAACTTTCGGTACCATTGGGAGTCAATGAGGCGCCTGCAAACAAGACCGTATCCTGGTTCTGCACAACTTTACCTCCTGCTTTATGTGTTTCTGCCCTGTCAAAATATCCAAAGCGGAATGGCTTGGCAGAATAGAATTTAACGGGAATAACGATGGTACCTGCTTTATTGATATAGCCATACTTTGCACCTTTTTTTACTACAGCCAACCCTCCCACAAACCAATGAGCTTCATTGTAAGCAGGTTTGATAATGATCTTTTTATCCGGGCTTGAATATCCCCAGAGATCGCCCTGGCGGTAAGGTATCAGTGACACATCAATCTGCTGCGCAAACAGCGGTAAGCTAAATAAAATAGAAAGGGTAAAAAGTAATTTTTTGCTGTTCATAGTCATAGTTTTAATTGGTATGAACAAAAATGCGACCAAACATCTTTTTGATGCAATAAAAAATGCTAACTGTGTAAGCGTTAGCATTTTACAAAACGTATTTAGTTTTAAGGATTTTCAATACCCGTATTACTCTTTAATTTACCCCACTACCGGGATTTATGATATTCCCCGGGCTCACAAAATGCAGTTTCCCTTCCTTATCTTCTGCCATTAATATCATTCCCTGGCTTTCGATTCCCCGCATTTTCCTTGGCGCAAGGTTGGCAACAACAACTACCTGTTTGCCAACAATGTCTTCGGGTTTGAAGTGTAAGGCAATGCCGCTTACTATTGTTCTTTTTTCAAAACCCATGTCCACTTCAAGCTTTAAAAGCTTGTCTGCTTTGTCTACTTTTTCTGCACTGAGTATGGTGCCAACCTTCAGGTCGATCTTTGCAAAATCATCGAATTGAATTTCAGGTTTTGTCGCTGCAACTTCAGGTTTTGATTCCTGTTCTTTATTTTCCATTTTTAATTTTTCACTTTTTGTTTTTAATTTCTCTACCTGTGCCTTTACCTCATCATCCTCAATTTTACGGAATAATAATTCGGGTGAACGCAAAGAGTATCCAATACTCACCAGTTTTTGTTTCCCGGCATTTTCCCAATCCAGCATTTTATCTACCACTTTCATCATGTAACACATTTTCTTTGCGGCAAAGGGCAGGAACGGGTTAATGAAGACAGCAAGATTAGCCGTTAATTGCAAACAAACGTGCAGGCAATTATCAATTTGCTTTTGCGCTTCCGTGGTCAATGGCCCGTCACCAGTAGTCTGTTTGGCAACTATCCATGGTTGCTTATCCTGCATATATTTATTTCCTTTCCTTGCCAGGTCGATCACTTCGTACAATGCATCCCTGAACTTATATCCTTCTATTAAACCTTCGATCTTTGTTTTGGTTAGTGCGATCTCTTCAAACATTTTTTTATCCGCATCATCCAAAATGTCATTATGCAGCGGCGGCACTTTTCCCTTGCATAATTTATGCATCAGCACAAAGGCCCTGTTCACGAAATTGCCAAAGATGGCTACCAGCTCACTATTCACCGCATCCTGGAAACCCTTCCAGGTAAATTCACTGTCCTTTGTTTCCGGTGCGATCTGGGTTAAGTAATAGCGCAGCGCATCTACCATCATATCACCACCATTCTCTTTCTTCACAAAATCGTTTATGTAATCATCCATTTCTATACTCCATCCCCTGCTCGTGCTCATCTTATCCCCTTCCAGGTTCATGAACTCATTGCTGGGAACATTATCAGGCAATACATTACCGTGCAGCTTCAACATCACCGGGAAGATGATGCAATGAAAAACAATATTATCCTTGCCAATGAAATGAACCAATTTTGTATCTGTATTGTACCAATAAGGTTTCCAGTCTTTATTATTATCCAGCGCCCATTGCTTAGTAGCGCTGATATAACCGATCGGCGCATCGAACCACACATAAAGCACTTTGCCCTTGCCTCCTTCCACATTTTCCGGTAATTCAACTCCCCAATCAAGGTCTCTTGTTACAGCACGTGCCTGTAATCCCAGGTCAATCCAGCTTTTACATTGGCCTACCACATTCACCTTCCAGTCTTCCTTATGTTCTTTTAATATCCATTCCCTTAAAAAATCTTCGTGCTTATCCAGCGGCAGGTACCAGTGCGTAGTAGATCTCTTCGTTGGCGGGTTACCGCTTAATGTACTGCGAGGATTGATGAGTTGTTCGGGGCTCAAAGACGTTCCGCATTTTTCACATTGATCGCCATAGGCATTTTCATTTCCACAAACAGGACAGGTACCAATGATATAACGATCAGCTAAAAATGTTTTGGCTTCTTCATCATAGAACTGCTCTGTCTCTTTTTTTTCCAGGTCGCCCTTATCATTCAATGCTGTAAAAAACTCCTGTGCCGTTTCGTGATGTAATGTTGCTGAAGTACGGTGATAGATATCAAAAGATATTCCCAGGTCGGCCATATTGCTTTTCAGCATGGCATGGTATTTATCCACGATCGCACGGGGCGTGGTATTTTCCTTCATGGCCTGTATGGTAATGGCGGCGCCGTGCTCATCACTGCCGCAAACATATACCACGTCCTCTTTTTTTGCCCGGAGGTAGCGTACATAAATATCCGCTGGAAGGTAAGCCCCTGCCAAATGGCCAACATGCTTGGGGCCGTTTGCATAAGGAAGCGCTGAAGTAATTAAATATCGTTTGGGTTTATTCATTGCGGTGCAAAAATACTTGAAAGCAAAGCATTGCCCAAAAGTAAAACGGTCTTGCAAAAGCAAAACCGTTTTGATCCTCATTTTAAATACACAGATTTTATTATTGCAGGTCTAAAGCTGCTATTTTCTTTTTGAAAGATTCAGGTGTAGTTTCTTCAAAATTGGTAATATTCACTTCGCCAGTGCCTGTTTTTAATTTTTCAAGAAATGACACCACCTTGCCATCTTTTTCACCAAGCCCAACAATATAAACAGGCATGTTTGCGGGTATATTCAGGAAACCGATCTTATTTTGATACAAGCTTCCTGCTAAAACAGAACGGATACTGATAAATACCAGCTGGCTTACAAAATTATCAGCATTTACACCCTCCGGCAGGTTTATGACAAAGTCTGTCTTATTGGTATAATTGCTGAACCGGTCACAATTAATCCAACCCAGGTTCTTAATACTAAAAGAATAAGCCTGTTGTGTTTTCAGGTATAGTTCGTAATATTTATCCAGTGAGTCCTGGCTCATTGATAGCACCTTTTTTTCTTTTACCATAATAACCTGTCCGTTAAAAAGTGTTCTTCTGACTTGCAGTGCATTTCCTAAAAGCCTGTTTGCGAAAAATCTTTTAAAGAAATTGATGCTGTCTCTTTTAATTCTTTCAGCATAAAAAGCACTGTCTTTTCTATCTATATATTTCCAGCGCAGGGCCTGGTCAAGTGTTAAAAACACTGAATCGCCAATCCTGGATTTTACCTCCATATCAACAGATGTAATACCCGGACTTTTTTCCACCCAACGTACTCTTCTTATTTTTATCCGGTCATATGAATCTCCGTATTTCTCGGTCAGGATTTTTCTTACCTCCGCAGTTGTTAAACTCATGTCTCTGGGTATTGCAAATTTTGCTATGAACTTTCTTCCGGCTATTATCCTGTAGGGCTCATCCTGCATATTCAGAAATTTAGTCGTACCATCAAATACCGGCATTGAACTTTGACTTCCTGACTGTATCCAGTTTATATTCCTGGCCCTTACAGGCGAAGCTGATCCGGCAGCAATAGTATCCATCGTTTGACTTACCCCTGCCTTATTTAATTCAGTTTCTGATACAAACAACTGCATTGCATCATCATAATTTTTTGTTGGCATGAAAAGCTTAATATCTTTATCTGTTCTGAGATTAACTGCACGGCCATTCATCTCCGCGGTTATCCTTACCATTCCCCCTGTGATCAATTGTTTGCCTCTGGACGATGTTGTAAGGTTGGCGGCAATTATATCAGCGTATTTATAATATTCCAGGACGGTAATTTTTACTTCGCCCTGAATATTATTGCCCTCCTGATCAACAAAAGCAAATGCAGGAACCAGCAGCCTTGTACCTTCTATGCAGGTAATGTCAGCGCTCTTATCTGAGTTAACTGTGAATTGCTCCCCCTGCTTTTTTAAGCCTTCATAAAAATCATTAACCAGTTTTTTTGGATCTACTGACCTATTAGTATTGATGACAGGAATGGAATCAATCTCCACATTAGGATTACCTTCTGAAAACATTGCAGATATTTCATCCTTACCTGTTGAGCTGCTGACCTGGTTAAGGAAAGCATTTTTTTCTTTTCGTTTACCTTTTGGAGGGTTGTTAAGCGTGTCGGTCGCAGTATAAGCTTCATTTCCGCTTTTTTCGGGCAAGGCTTTTTTTGTAATAGTTGGAGCTGCCTCTACTTTATTTTGTTGATCAGCCTGGCCATTCACCAGGAGCCATATCAACCCAATAATTCCCACCAGCGAAGCAGCCCAAAAAAATATCTTCCTGTTAAATATAAAAGAATTGCTATTAGCGGACTTTACTATGTTTCCGGTTTGAATCAGGTTTTTTTCCATTGACTTCCAATGCTCATCCATCCGGCTAAGATCCGGCAGTTGCTGATTCTCAAGCTGCCTCAGTTTATTTTCTATATTGTTATTATCCTGCTGCATTTGTTTTTAATTCGGTTTCAGAAATTTTTTCCAACTTTTGTTTTAATATTTTTTTTGCTTCACTCAGGTGCCATTTGCTGGTGCCGTCACTTATACCAAGCTGTTCTCCTATTTGTTTATGGGTAAACCCTTCGTACACGTACAGGTTGAAAACTGTGGCTGTTGCCGGCGGCAACTGGCTGACCAATTGTTGCACATCCCTGCCAGATAGCCTGTCAAAAACATCAGGGAATATTATGATCTCATTTTCTACATTAATATCTGCAGACCTGCTAAAAATATTTTTCTTTTTAGAGAAATCAATACAGCAATTAACAACTATCGTTTTTATCCACCCCATCAGTTTTCCCTCCTCTGTATAATTATTGATCCCCTTAAATACCTTCAGCATCGCATTATTATAAATTATACCGGCCCCATCCATATCATTTGCATAGCGGGAACAGATCTTTATCATATCGGGATAACAAGACTTATACAATTGCTGTTGACACAGTATATCATTTTGCCGGCAACCTTTTATCAGTATCGCAGTGTTTATACTCAAGAAGCGTTTTTTGGGTAAAACTGGTTCCATGTAATATATATAACTACCAAGGGAGAAAGAAGGGTTGGGTAAATTTTAAGTTTTTTTTGGGATAGCCCGCTATTGTCCAAAAATTAAAACAGCCAATGAGGGCATTGGCTGTATAAGATCAACAGGATGATACTATTTCTTCATGGCTTTTTCCACTTCCGCAATTGCCTTGTAGGTTTTCACTACCGAGTCAGGTGTTACAGAAATACTGTCGATACCCAGTTCCACCAGGAACTGTGCAAAGTCAGGGAAATCGGAAGGCCCCTGCCCGCAGATGCCCACTTTCACTTTCATTTTTTTAGCTGTGTTGATGAGCATGCGCAGCAATTCCTTGACCGCAGGATTTCTTTCATCATATAAATGTGCAACAAGGGAAGAATCCCTGTCAAGCCCCAGCGTTAATTGTGTAAGGTCATTGGAGCCGATAGAAAAGCCATCAATATGTTTTGCAAATTCTTCAGCCATGACAATATTGGAAGGTATCTCCGCCATTAAGAAAAGCTCAAGCCCTTCTTTCCCTCTTTCGAGCCCGTATTCTTTCATCACATCATGCACTTTGTGTAATTCTTCCACTGTTCTGCAAAAAGGTATCATCACCACTACGTTACGCAATCCCATTTCTTCCCTTACTCTTTTAATGGCTTTACATTCCATCCCGAATGCTTCTTTGTATTTTTCAGAATAGTACCTGCTGGCGCCTCTCCAGCCGATCATCGGGTTCTCTTCATGCGGCTCAAAATGTTTTCCGCCCAGTAAATTATAATACTCGTTGCTTTTAAAATCGCTGAAACGAACGATCACTTTGTTTGGATAAAATGCGGCGGCGATCTTTGCTACGCCATAGCTCAGCTTCTGGATAAAAAAATCTTCTTCATTCTCAAATCCACGTATCATCTTTTTTATAGTGGCGCTCAGTTCCGGGTCATTCAGTTCTTTGTGTTTCATTAAAGCCAGCGGGTGTGCCTGGATAAAATTGTTGATGATGAATTCCTCCCTTGCCAAACCCACGCCGGCATTGGGCAAATGCGAAAACCGGAATGCAAGGTTTGGCGATGCCACGTTGAGCATGATGGGTGTTTTCACCTTTGGCAGGTCATTCAGATCTGTTTCAATTTTTTTGTACGGAACATCACCTTCGTAAACAATACCCTCATCTCCTTCACCGCAGGAAGCAGTAACAAACTGTCCTGTGCTCAATATCTCTGTTGCATTCCTGCAACCCACGATTGCCGGCACACCCAGTTCCCTTGCAACGATAGCAGCATGACAGGTCCTTCCTCCTTTATTGGTGATGATGGCAGAAGCTTTCTTCATGATGGGTTCCCAGTCCGGGTCGGTCATATCTGTTACCAGCACATCCCCTGCCTGGAACTCGTGCCCTTCTGTTACCCTTTTATCCATGGAAAATAAAATGGAAACTTTACCCGCACCTATCTTATCACCAACGGCAATACCTTTTACCAATGTTTTTCTTGGCGAATTTTCATCCATTAAATACTCAGTGATCTTTGAAAAATCTTTTTGAGAATGTATGGTCTCGGGCCTCGCCTGTACAATAAATAATTCTTTCGTCAGCCCGTCAACCGCCCACTCCACATCCATCGGGCACCAGTGGCCTTTTAATTTGCTGTAATACTCTTCTATTTTGGTTACCCATTTTGCCAGTTGCAGTATGCGGTCATCTTTTAAGCAATAGCGGTCCTGCAAAGGTTTTTCAACATGGATGATCTGCACCCGTTCATCCGGGTTATCACCATAAACCATCATCTTATCCTTTATACCTAATTTTTTTTCGATGATACTGCTGAAGCCTTTTTGCAGGGTTGGCTTAAAAACAATATACTCATCAGGAGAAACGGCGCCCTGGACGATCATTTCACCCAGGCCAAAAGATGCGTTGATGACAACCACGTCCTTAAAGCCACTTTCTGTATCAAGAGAAAAAGCAACACCGGATGCGCCAAGATCACTTCTTACCATTTTTTGAATACAAACAGAAAGGCCGATGCTGAAGTGATCATATCCAAAGCTCTGGCGATAGCTGATGGCACGGTCGGTAAAGATAGAAGCAAAGCAATTTCGCACGGCATTCATCAATGGTGCCGGCCCGCGAACGTTGAGGTATGTTTCCTGCTGGCCCGCAAAGGAGGCATCGGGCAGGTCCTCTGCCGTTGCAGAAGAACGAACAGCCACGTCTGTAATATCCTGGTCATACAGCTTACTCAGCTCATGGTATTTTTCTATG
>Ga0193708_1000305_pt1 | contig 11668 bp, 14 predicted proteins | sample H3c1metaG_FD_160570 | JGI IMG/M metagenome (GOLD analysis project Ga0193708, IMG submission 160570) | Soil microbial communities from a riparian zone of the East river system, Colorado, United States - H3c1 | ecosystem: Environmental > Terrestrial > Soil > Riparian zone | place: USA: East River...
CGCTTCCCACGCTGCTGTCCATCCCATACCTCGCTCTCACGGTTGGGAGGAGGGGGGGATTTTTAGGTGATCCACGGGGGGGAATTTAGGACGATCGGTGACAAGGCAACCACAGTCGAGACGTTAAGGCCGAGCTGCTCGGCCAGGGCCGTCTGCGAGAGGCCCTGCCGCTCCCGCTGCATCCGAATCCGGTCCCCGAGCTGCCCGCTCTCCTGCCTCGGATCGTATCCGAGGAAGGCCACCACCTGGGGAAGGAAGCGGGTCGCGACACTCGTGTGGTTGCCCTCCCAGTTGCAGATCGTCGAGACCGAAACGCCAAGCTCCGCCGCCACGTGCTCCTGCCACAGCCCCCGATCCATGCGTGCCTTCCGCAGGTGGTCGCCCACGGTTTCGGGGTGCTCCGGGTACCACCGGGGAGGAGGAATCCGGCCCCGGAGGACGAGACCGCAAAATGGCCATGCAGGGAGCCAACTTCATGCGCTACCTCAACTCCAACCTGGCGCGGGAGGTGGGCCGGCTCATAGGCTGGAGCGATGGGATCTGGTCGCGGCGTTACCAGGCGATCCTCGTCAGTGGGGAGGAAGGGGCGCAGATCTCGAGGCTGAAATACGTCCTCCCTCCCCTGCTGGAAGGATCTTTCCGCGGATACCCGGAGAACACGGGCACTCAGTTTGATCAGCCAGATCGAAACCGAAGCCGCCGCCCGGAGAGCCAGGACCGGCGGCGAGCCTCTAGGGGTGGCGGCGATCCTGGGCCAACATCCGCACCATCGTCCCCGGCATTTGAAAAATCCCCCGCACCCTTGTTCCATACGGTCAGCCAAGCCGTGCGCCGGGAGCTCTACGAAGGCTACGCCTGGTTTGTCGCCGCCTTCCGGCAAGCCGCGGAGAAGTTGAAAGCAGGTGATCGCAACGCGGCTTTCCCGACCGGAAGCTTCCCGCCAGCCCTCCCCTTCGTTGGGGGATAATCTCCGCCAGGGCTGTCTGCCCACAGACGCACGAGTTACGCAGCGCCCTAAGAGCTCTTGCTCGGAGGCCGTGCATCCAGGCGTCGGGTTTTCCGAAGCTTCGGGCTCGCAACAGGCAAACTTTGTCCGATTCTTGCCCTTTCGTCGCTGGAGACAGTGCCCGAATCCACGAAAAAAGCGGCTCCAGCAGCTTAATCTGCCCCGTTCTGCCCAGCAGATGAGGACCCTCTATGGAATCACCTGTCACCTTCTTGGTCACCTTCTTGGCACTGCTGGGAATCACCTGACACCTTCTTGGGTTCGACGTTTTCGTCTTCATTTCTCCTCAAGTGAACTTTCGAGATCCTCGAGACCTTGTTTCATTTGCCTAAGATGGCTCGGGCTGATTAACGATCCAAACTGCGACGCGATGACATCGAGCTCAACTTTTCGCGAGCGGGCCAGAAGCCTAATCAACTGCTGAATCTGATCACCAGCCTGCTGGACCTCATGCGTGGCTTGTGCTAAGTGCCTAACCCTGGCTGACTCTCGGAAGCCAAGCTTCTTGATTCTCTCCAGGATGTCCGTGGTTGGAGCACCCAAAGCAGCACGTATGTTACCGTCCGAGTGAGGTGCATAGGTCGCAGCTGTCACCCCGGCCAAGTCGGATGGTAGCTGCATCTTCGCTGTTCGGTCATAGCGATGAAGGTTCTTGGCCTGCCCAATCCTCCCATGAATAGACCCAGCTCAAAGAGCACGTTGTCTCGTGCACTCGGATGCTCTTGGCCTCGACTGAGGATCATGTCATCGGGGGTCAGCACGAGTATGGCGAAGTCGAACTCATCAAGTGCCAGGACCAACGATTCCAACGTGCCAGTGCTAAGACCGAAGACACCTTGATCCCAGAGCTTGACCTCGCATTCTCTATCGAGCAAGGCCTGAATGTTTCGGGCAACGTTCAACCCTTCCGAAGAGGAGCCGACGAAAACAGAAGGTCTAGGCGGTGTCATCTCTATGTCGTTTCACGTCGTCGAACGTCGGAGCGTTGAGCGGCGGGGCCGCACGATAGTGCGGTATCCGTCCGCTCGAACGCTTGTGTTATGCGTTCTCAGGTCTACTCCTTTGGTAAAGCCTGGTCAACCTCAGCGATACCGATAATTGCTTCTGTACGCCAAGACTCAAGCCAGTCCTTCCAGGGACGATTTTTGGTGCTAGCACCGAGAGCCTCGCTTAGTTGTTGAGTTGCCAAGAAGCTCTGGGTTTCTTCACCCAACACCTTCGCCATCTGCAGCGTAACCCTGTCACGAAGATCTTCGCTGGCAGCCCGGTCGACTTTATAGATGAGTTCACAGGCACGAACCTTTTTTAACCAACGCGGATAGTATTCCAATAATTCAGAAGGCCCAGAAGCTTTCCCAGCCCGCGCTCTCATCATGGAGATTGTATAGCGTAGGCATGAATCAAATTTGAAGGAATCCGACGAACTCTCCCAAATACTCTGGGAGAGAGTACCTCGAGCGGCCTCATCGAGACCCTCGGTCGGGTCTGGTGCTGGAGACACGCACGACAGCCCCGTCAACAGAGCAAAAAGAAGAAATAGAGAATAAAAAGTCCCTTTCATGCAATCACGTCCCAAGCTCCTGAAGTAATCATTACCAGTCGCGGCGCGGCTTCCTTATCGACGCCTAACGTGACTGGGCTTCAGCGGTGCCGTCAGGCATCCGCTGCAAGCCCCTGGTTCGGCGAACGAAGCCCGATTCAACGCGCTCATGATGGCCCATCACGAACTCTCTAGGAATGTGTAGACCTCTGGCTCCCCCACCTTCAGCCCCAGCGGGAAGCTACCTCAAGAAACCAGTATAGCAGTTTACTGAGCAAGCCCTCCTTTGGAACCCAAGCCTCGGGCGGCAAATAGCCCGCCCGCTCGTAAATGACCTGCATGTGGCCGGTGGACGGATTGGGAAGTGTATTCATCGCAGGGCCAACAAGGAGGGCATCATAATTAAGCCCCCACGAGCACTGATCAAGCCCGTTGTTATTATAAAGATCATAGCACTGCCGAACCTTGTACGATGATCCATCTACATCTTCGAACTCTAAGCTGAATTCCAGAAACGTGAACAAGCGTGCCAAGGGAAGGTCGAAGATTGGAAATAATCCCTCGACTTCGCACGATGCACTAGCTCCGGGAGGCAATACGCTGGGGAGTTCGGAAATCCTGCCGCCATGTCCATCATCAACCCATTCGCACTCGTCGAGCTTCTTGGATAGTGCTCTGCCTGGGATGGAAACAACATCGGATCTGAAGCGAATCGCAGGTGTGGAACCGTGGTTGGCGAGGGTCAGCTTACATTTGATCTTTCGGAACTCCTCCAGACCCTGGAAGACTGGCGGATCCAAAGTAAGGACAATATTCGGCCGTCGCGAAAGCGTGCGCGAACGCACAAGTTCGCTCACCGTAGCTCGCGTGATCCTGACGTACGCTAGGGTTGCTACGACGAGGAGGGCCGTAAGCACACTGTTGAGGATCGAGATTGTCAGCTGGATATCAAGTGGGGCGTAGGAGGTTGAGCGATGTGGATATAACAGAACGATACTGATAATGCTAGCCAAAATAGTGAGCGCAGCGAGTCGTCGCGTCGCGATGGTTGCAAGCCTGAAGAGTACAAGCCTGCGTTGACGCAGCATGTAGCGTTTCAAATAGGACATCGAGGGAGTCCTAGAGTTGCTTTGCCAAGGCCTGAAGCCAGTTTATTGGTAACATGCTCATCCTGGAATTTCCGACGCTTAATAGGTTTAGCGACAAACTTCATGGCATATTGGACCAAGCCGCCGAACGTAATGTGCCTCAGCGTGCGGCGTCAGCCGTCCGCTGCAGGCGCGGTGTTCGGCCCTCCTGGCAAACTGCATTGCTCGGTGGCTCCGAACAGCAGCGCTGCTACGCACTAGACACCTGCCGGAACGCGCTGGAGTAGCGATGACTATCGCCTCGCGCCTTTTCCACGAATGCAGAGCCCAGCTTGGTGATCGCGAACTCCGCACCACCACCTACGGGCTGAACGAGTCCCAACTGGCAAAGAAACCTGAGACGATACGTTAGCTCGTCCTCGAATCGAATCCCGTCGGGTTCCTGACGAGAGGCGAGCGCCTGAGCCTTCTGGCGCACCTTTTTCGGCAATAAGCTGGAGCCCTGTTCTAGAAGAACGATCAACACCCTCAGAGAGTTTGTACTAGTAGCGGTGGCGAGCGTGTCGTAGGTCTTAGCCACAACCTTCTTCGCGGCTTCACCTGGGTCGTGTCGGCCCGCGAGTTCTAGGACCTTTTGAAAGACGCCTGCAGAAGCGTTTACAATCGCCGCAACTATCAATGGTTCCATCGCTTATCCCCTCTCATCCGGCGCCGAACGCCTTGGAAGCTCACCGCGCGGCAAGCGCGCGGAGCGCGGTTGCCGTCCGGTGAAGCGCTGGGTTAGCTGCGTTTTGCGTCAACACAGTTTCCTCGACTCTCCAAAGTATTAACTATCCTTTCTCACGAGCACGAATGGCAGTTGGGCATACGAAGTGAAGACTTGCCCAAGAGCGCGTATTCATATGGCGCAGCACCTCGCGCTCAAAGCTGTAGATCCGACTCTCAAGATGGTCAAGGTCCTGCGCTATAGCACCAAGTTCCTTCTTCCTCGCACCCGATCTCTCGACACTCCCACCGATGAGCCGAAAATCATGGTGGATGGACTGAAAGCAAGATCTCGCTGCGGCCCCAAAGTACATTTCCAGTAAAACGGAGTTGCGATTACGGTCAAAGTTCCAGGAGTCCAGAGAGGCCCTGTATTCTTTCCACAGCGAAGATGTATCGGCATAGTTCACATCACCTTGAAGCCCCCACATCAATTGCCTAGTGCGATACATGCGAGCGTCCACCTGTCTTGCCACTTCACTGAAAACCTGCTCCTGCTGTGCCTTGAACTTACTCCTGTCCTGGAGATAATTTCCCAGCAAGGCACCCCCGACCGTCGTAAGGATAAAGCCCAGCAATAGGAGTGCCAGCTTTTCGAAGCGGCCGAAGAGAGTTGGTTGGACATGACTTTCGGTTACTCACCGGCTAACGATGCTGGGCCTAAGCGTGCGGCGTTAGCCGTCCGCTTGAGGCCCCGGGTTCTGCTCCTTCGACGACCTCTTGCCCAACTTGAACCCTCCCGCCTTGATTTCTTCGATAACATCGGAATAGATTCTACTTTCTTCGTAATCGAATAAACCAACGCGAAGATCTCCTCCAGAACGGAGAAGAAACAATTCACGCGAGTCGTCGAATGGACGCCTGTCCACTTTAATCATTGCTACATAAGAACCCAAGCTAAAGCGATAGCAGTTTACCCCTTCAGAGCGGATCGGTCTTGGGTGGTAAAATGTTCCAGCCGCGAGTGGATGTTCATAGCGAACAAGTAATACTCCGAACTTGTTAGGTTCGCCAGGGTCAGTTCTTAGGAGCATGGTGCGGGCCTTTTCGCGCCAAGGACCAAGATCCACTAAATCGAAGAATTCGTGCGTTGACTGATCCGCTCTCCAAAGAAGAGCTATGAAAAACAACTTAAGTCGAGCATAGTCCGGTGCGGGTATCGAGAAGGACTCTTGCTTCTTGAGAATAGCAGGGTTCCCATAATCTTCAAGAGGGGTCAGGAGAACGCTTTGGGCATAGTTATCCCAGTCGCCTATGCGGTTGTCACAGCTTGCACACAAGATTCCAGGATCATAGATTCCAATTGGTGCGCGCTTGGGGAATGCTCCATCTTCCGTAGAGTATACCCGTGGGACCTTCGAATCCTTCCGCATGGGCTCATACAGAGACTTTGGGATGATGTGTGCGTTGATCAGCTTCTTTTCCTCAAGACAGAGCTTACAGGTACTCATACTATCTCTCGCAGAACGCTCTGAAGGTGAGCGAGCGGGAACCGCGCTTTTTGCGGTTTCCGTCCGCTCGACCGACCGTGTTAGGCTCCGGGGCGTATCTCGCCCTTTCGCACGATCATTATTAGACTTCCCGCGACAGCTTGGTCGAAAAGGTCTGGCCTCTCAACCAATGTCTGTATTGCGTACTCGTTTTGCGCTGACTCTGCCATATGGAATAGCATGGAGCCCCACAGCGCACAGAAGAAGAAGAAGGTGACATATTGGTGAATGCTAAAGCCATCCTTAATCCACACGCCGATGCAGAGACAAAGAAACAAAAAAATAATCTTTGACCTTCGTGTCGCTAAATAGGTCCCAGCGTAAGAAAAAGGAATCCCAAGCAGGAGCCACCAGTTGTGCTCGTATAGAGCCCATGCAGAGACCAAATACAGGCGGAGCAACCATGTAGAGCAGCACCAAGACATTGAAGATGACTTTGCGGCCACCCGTGACCAGACGATGTGGCTCTCCGAACATGCATCTGAAGCCCAACGTGCCACTCTGAACGCCAGCCACGAAATCGGCGTGAGTGACACCTGCATTTGCCTGGGCAATACTATCCTCGAGCATCTTCGCGAACGAGTCCCCAGAAGGTGGATCGTATTTGTCTTGCATACAGTGCTCAGTGCCTAACGTTTTGGAAGCTCACCGAGCGGCAAGCGTGCAGAGCACGTTTGCCGTCCGGTGCAGCGCAGTGTTATGCGCGTCTTTGGTACCACATCTAGAACTGCTAAGCCCGCTACATACTCAGGAGACTCTCCCACGCATTACTTCGCTCGGAAAAGCTCTCCATCGATCCCACTGAGTATTCTGTCGACTGCCGGCCGTTCAGTGATCGCAAACCCGCCCAGCTCTCCCTTTTCCTTCGACACAAAGAACGCCACTGGCGTATCGCCCTTCTTGACCACACCTTCGATGACTACAAACCCGTAATTGTTCTTAAAGTTACCTGATTTTCCTGGATCCGCATCTGTAAGAGTAAGGTCTAGCGTATACGGCGCTCCACTCGTTCCCATGCTCTGGGTCTGTTCTTTCAAGTAAGTTAGAATGTCACCGATTCGCTCGGCGGCCTTATAGTCGACTCGACCAATAGAGTACCCTTTGCTCGGATCGAACTCGGGCGACTTGTAGAGCAGGCTGAGCCGTTCGCCGGGGGCAAGCTTCGAATAGACATCTCCCGGCAGGCTCTTCACCTTAAGCTCCGTGACCTCTACCTTCTCACCCGCATAGCCACTCGACACCTGGACCAGGACAGCAACGCTTGTAAGCAACGCAAAAGCCCTAGACTTCATGTTGAGATCTCCTTTGTTAGAACGCATAACCTCGTATTCGACCCGCCACTCCAGGCTTCCATATGACCTCCCTCTCCTGGCCCAGTCGAAAAATGGAAGCATGGCTATTGAGTAATGGCCTCTCAACTTCTTAGCTTTCCTTAAGAGTAGGGGAGGTCAGCACTGACGTCAAGGGAAGACTCCTGTCGTGTAAGCGCCTGCGTTTCCGAAGAGACGGCTGGTTGCTTACACGACAGTCGAAGTCCAAGAATGAGCTCTTGGGCGGCATTCAAGGCTGTCGGTAAGCAAGTATTCTCCGGGGGCGGCGGAGAGTTATACGTAGGGTCCGATGTCGGTAAGTACCAGGAGAATTTGAAGGAAGAGGCCATAAATATCCAGCTACGAACAGTTTACAGAATTCCTCTGGTAGGGGTGGGCTGCTTACACGACTAGGGCCTGTCGTGTAAGCAGCCACGGGGTCAGAGGGTGTCCACGGGGCTCTGCACTCCCTGGCCGCCGCGGTTGAGGACGTGGGTGTAAATCATCGTGGTCTTCACGCTCTGGTGGCCGAGAAGCTCCTGCACCGTCCGGATGTCGTAGCCTCCCACCAGCAGGTGGGTGGCGAAGGAGTGCCGGAGTGTGTGGCAGGTCGCCGGTTTGACGATCCCTGCCTTCCGCACCGCTTCCCGGAACGCCCTCTGGACGCTCCTCTCGTGAAGATGATGCCGGCGGCGCGCTCCCGAGCGCGGGTCGGTCGAAAGCTCCGGCGCGGGGAACACGTACTGCCAGCCCCATTCCACCGCGGCGCGGGGATACTTCCTGGCCAGGGCGTAAGGGAGGTGGACCGATCCGTGCCTATCCCGCAGATCCTGCTCGTGGAGCTTCTTGACGGTCTTCAGGTGATCCGCCAGGGCCTGCTTGAGGCTCCCCGGCAACATGGTCACCCGGTCCTTGGCCCCCTTGCCGTCCCGAATCAGGATCTGGTTGGTAGAAAAGTCGATGTCCTTGACCCGCAGGCGGAGCCCTTCCATCAGCCGCATCCCCGTGCCGTAGAGGAGCGCCAGGAACAGGTGATCGGGACCGCGCAGGTGGACCAGGGCGCTCTTGACCTCCTCGCGGGTGAGCACGACCGGCAGTTTGCGCCGCCTGCGGGCGCGGACCAGGCCATCGAGCTCGCCGATCTCCCGGTCCAGGAGGTTGCGGTAGAGGAACAGAATCGCGCAGAGCGCCTGGGTCTGCGTGGACGGGCTCACTCCCCGGCTGACGGCAAGGTGCGTCAGGAAGGCATTGATCTCCGCCTCTCCCATCTCCTGGGGGTGCCGCTTGCCGTGAAAGAGGATGTACTGCCGGATCCAGTAGAGATACGCCTTCTCGGTCCGCAGACTCAGGTGCCGCACTCTTATGGCGTCCCGCGCCCGCTCCAGGAGCTTCGGCTCGCGTGCCTTTTCCGATGAAGAGACGAGTGAGATCGCCGGCATGAATCTCTCCTTACGCCTTATTTGTCCCTATCCTGCCACAGGTCGTTGGATGCCGCAATCCAGGTATCCCCGAAGACGACATGCCAGGCGCTTCGCGACTGCCCGGGTTCGCCGGGTGACGTAGAATGGCGCCTCAATCGTGAAAGGAGCCTGCTTTGAAGAAGAGTCTGCGAAAGTTGAATCTGTCCCGAGAAACCCTGCGCGCTCTGGAGACCCCGATCCTCGACGCCGTCCGGGGGGCCGCCAAGACGACGACCACCGTCCAGACCGGCGGCACCAGTTGCGAGTGCACGTTCTCGTGCCCGAATCTCTGCCCCTCGCAGTACACAACCTGCTGAGGATGAGCCCGACGTCCCGGGGCGGCGATTGATGGAAGGTCATCGCCGCCGCGGAGACGTTCCGCGGTCCCCCGTGGCCTTCGCCGGTGGGTTGGACGCGGTTCGGGCCGATCAAAGGTAGGACCAGAGGGAACGGCCCCGCTTCCGTTCCCCCTGGCAGGTCCATCAATTGTCAAAGAGCTCGGGCCGTTCCTCGGGACGGCAACGGAGCGCGGCCTCGACGCCGCCAAGCGACGGCGGAGTCCTGCGATCCGCGGGGCCGCCCCAGGCCCTGCGCCGGGCTGCTGAGCGCCTCTTCCCGAAGCCTCTGGACAGACAAACGCGATGTGAATAGTATTCACTGTGTGGAGAATGTCGTCAAGACCCTGTGGCGGAGAGCCGGGAGCGTTCAGCGCCTCAGAGGCTCGCTTCGCGGTGGATTCCCTAGAGGGAAATTGATTTTCCCTCGGGGGAATGAATTGCGCGAAGGGGGAATGAGGCATTCCCCAGAGGGAATGAGACGTTCACTTCAATTTGCATGGTATGAATACTTTCCGGCGGCCATTCCCTGGGCCTCGGGCGGCTTTCCCCGCGGGGAATGCCTCATTCCCGAGGCTCCATGGAGCGTGAAGGGTGGGGAATGGGACGAAGCCTGGACTTCATCCCTGATTCCCTGGAGGGAACGGGTTGCGGCGGTGGGGAATGGGTCTCGCGATGGAGCGGAGGAGCCTCGAGAGGCGGGGAATGCCTCTCGGAGAGCAGGGAATGAGGCTCGAGGCGCGGGGAATGAGGCGTGCGGAGCGCTTTTGACGAGCAGAACGCTCTTTGACAACTGAATCCAAGGAAAACCCGGCGGGTTTGACGGGGCTCCCGCGTCTGGACGCGGGGAGCCCCGTCTTTTTTCTACAGCTTTCGCCCACGCCGGTACGGGGAACGGCTTACTTCGCCGGCACGAACTTCAGCGCCACGCCGTTCATGCAGTAGCGCAGGCCGGTCGGCTTCGGGCCGTCCTCGAAGACGTGGCCGAGGTGGCCGCCGCAGCGGGCGCAGCGCACCTCGGTGCGGCTCTGGAAGAAGCTGCGGTCGGTTTTGGTGGTGATGTGGGTGGGGTCGATCGGCGCCCAGAAGCTCGGCCAGCCGGTGCCGGACTCGAACTTCTGGTCCGAGCTGTAGAGCGCCAGGCCGCAGGCGGCGCAGACGAATACCCCCTTCTGGTGATTGTCGTTCAGCGGGCTGGTGAAGGCCCGCTCGGTTCCCTCTTTCCGCAGCACGTTGAACTGCTCGGGGGTGAGGACCTTCTTCCACTCGTCTTCGGTCTTGACGACTTTCTCGATCACTTGGGTCGATCCTTTCTTCTCAGCCTTGGGCGCCGGCGCGACGGCCGCGGCGAGCGCGAGGGCGCCGAACAGCGCGAGGGCGATCAGTGTCACTGCGAATTTCATTGATGGGCTCCCTTTCCGGACTCTGCTTCCTCTCCGTAGAACAGGCTAGACGGCGATTCCGTTCCCGCGGAGGAAGACGAGGAATTCCTCTTCGTTCATGATCTGGACCCCGAGCTTGCGCGCGTCCTCGGCCTTGGAGCCGGCGTCTTCGCCGACCACCACAACGTCGGTCGCCTTGCTGACGGAGCCGGTGGCGCGGGCGCCCAGGGACTCGACATAGCCCTGGGCGTCGCGACGGGTGACTTGGGTGAGGCCGCCGGTGAAAACCCACTTCTGCCCCGCAAGAGGTTTTACGCGCGTCGCCCCCTCTTCGGACGGCTGGGACGGCTCGGTCTCGACGAGATGGAGCCTGGCCGTCAGCTCGTCGAGCACGGCGGCGTTCTTCGGCTCGCCGAAGAAGTCGAGGATCTGCTGGGACATCCGCGGCCCGACGCCGGGGACCTCCTGGAGCGCCGTCTCGTCGGCCGCGCGCAGGCGGGCTAAGGTGCCGAAGTGCCGGGCGAGGTCGCGGGCCACGGCGACGCCGACCTCCGGGATCCCCAATCCATAGAGGAAGCGGGGGAGCTCGGCGGCCGCGGCGGCCTTCTTCAGCGCGTCCACCAGCTTGTTGGCCGACTTCTGGGCAAACCCCTCCAGATGGAGGAGCTGCTCGGCGCGGATCTCGAAGAGGTCGGGAAGCTGGCGGACCAGCCCCTCGGCGACGAACAGCTTGGCGGTCTCGTCCCCCAAGCCCTCGATGTCAAGGGCGTCGCGGGAGGCGAAGTGGACGATGCGGCCGGCGAGCTGGGCCGGGCACTCGAAGCTGTTGGGGCAGACGGTGAAGGGGCCACGCTCGATCAGCGCTGTGCCGCAGGAGGGGCAGGCGTCGGGCATCCGCCACTCGGGGGCGCGCTCGTGATCGGGCTCCTCGATCCGCTCGATCACCTGCGGGATGACGTCGCCGGCCCGTTGGACGCGCACGCGGTCCCCCTCGCGGACGTCTTTGCGCGCCACCTCCTCGCGGTTGTGCAGGGTGGCGCGGGCCACGGTCACGCCGCCGATCTCGACCGGCAGCATGAGCGCGACGGGGGTGACGACGCCGGTCCGCCCGACCGAGGGGAGGATCGAGAGGATGCGGGTGATCTCCTTGCGCGGCGGGAACTTGTAGGCGAAGGCCCAGCGCGGATGGCGGGAGGTCCAGCCCAGGGTGTCGCGGTGGGCGAGGTCGTCGAGCTTGATCACCACGCCGTCGATCTCGTAGCCGAGGTCGTCGCGCTCGGCCTCGAAGCCGG
>Ga0193708_1000306_pt1 | contig 11628 bp, 10 predicted proteins | sample H3c1metaG_FD_160570 | JGI IMG/M metagenome (GOLD analysis project Ga0193708, IMG submission 160570) | Soil microbial communities from a riparian zone of the East river system, Colorado, United States - H3c1 | ecosystem: Environmental > Terrestrial > Soil > Riparian zone | place: USA: East River...
TCCGCTCTGTGGTCCTCTCATGCTGTCCTTTCCTTCATGCCGCCGCTCCTTCCACGAGGATATGAATCCGGGGCGCCAACTCCGGCAGGCGCCGCTCGACTTCTGCCCGCAATTCCTCGACTCGGAACCGGCGCGACAGGTGATGCAGGACGATGGCCTCGTTCTGGAACTCCGAAGCCTGGCGCTCGATGTCGCCCAGGTGGAGGTGCTTGAACCGCTCCCCCTTGTCCCGGTGCTCCTCGTCCAGGAAGGTGCACTCCAGCATCAGCACCTTGCCGCGGAAGATCCGCGGCTCCATCTCGAAGATCTTCGGCCCGGTGTCGCCACAGTAGGTGAGCCAGATGTCCTCGATGACCTCGCCGGTCTCCACCCCCTCCTCGCGCAGCCTGATCAGCTCCGCCGCCGCCAGCCCCGCGTAGGTGGGCGCCAGGCGCCGCCGCCCGCGCCAGAGATGGTAGCCGAGGCTCGGCACCACGTGGTCCGTGGCGAAGGCCTCCATCGTCAGCCCCTTCCCCACCGGCACCCGGTCGCCGGGGGAGAGGGGCACGAGATCGTAACGGTACCGGGCCCGCTCCAGGCGCTCCGCCGCGGCGATGAACGCTCCCACGTCCTCGGAGATCTCGGCCGGGCAGAACACCCGGGTGTGGACCAGCCGGTGGAGCGAGCGCTGGGAGAGCACGTACGGCAGCCCCATCGCATGGTCGAGATGCCCGTGGCTGATGAACACGTCCGGGGCGCCGGCGAGCTGGTGCGCGCCGCGCCCGACGTCGAGCGCCAGCCCCGGGGGGTGGACGCGGAACCAGTTGTCGTCCCCCGCGCGCGACCATCCCTCGATGCGGAGGTCACCAAATCTGAGCTCGACGGGTCGCATACAAGATCAAAGGGCGGACCCGCCGCCCGGTATTTCAAAGCACAGCGTCCGGGCGGCGGATCGAGGGATCGGGGCGGTCAGATCTCCCGGTACAGCCAGCGGCGGAGCGGCTGCAGGCGGTTGTACACGCTCTGCCAGTCGGGATCGATGAGCCAGAGGGTCGCCGCCACCGAGGAGAGCAGCGAGTTGCCGTCCTGGGGCGTGAAGCAGAAACCATAGACCTCGCGCTTGTGCCGCACGGCGAGGGTCGGCATCACCGCCACCGTCTGCGACAGGATACGCCCGTAGTACCCATGATCGCGGCCGAAGCTGAAGATCAGGTTGGCGTAGCGCTTGTCGGTCACCGCCACCAGCGGGTTGTCGCGCAGGCGCTTCCTGGCCTCCTCCAGCGTGCTCGAGGTTGAACCAGATCGAGTGCATGTACTGCGTATTCAGCTTGACCGCGCTCGAGAAAAGGTTGAGGTCGAGGTCCAGCGTCTCGAAGACGTGGTGGGCGTCGCGCGCGTGGTGAGTGCCGAAGTTCGGGTCCTCGTGCTTGCCGACGTTGGGGGCCGGCACGAAGCCGTCCGCCTGCGAGATGTCGTTCGACCGCCGCATGCAGACGAAGGTCCCCTTCTTCAGGGCGTACTTGCCGTCCTGGTGGGTCAGCGTCTTGATCAGGGTCGTGATGTTGTGGGTGTTGCAGGAGACGATCTGAATGAAGCGGTCCTCGCCGGCCACCAGGACCTCGTCGTTGATGCCGCGGGCGTAGGGCTTGCCGAAACCGAACTCGCTCCCCTGGGCGAGGAACCCCTTGGGGCCGCTCAGGTTCTCGTAGAACTTCTCCTTGTTCTCGTTCCCCGCCGGGGTGCAGTCGACGATCACCGTCGCCCGCTCCAGCGCCTCGCGGGACTCGAAGCTCACCTCGTGGCCCAGCTTCTCGAACTCCGACCGGACGTCCTCATCCACCGCCAGCCTGGCGCCGCGCTGGATCAGGTGATTCAGCTTCGCCCGATCGGACGCCAGCGGCGTCCGCTTGTGGAAGGTGACCTCATCGATTCCCATCTTGTCCCGGAAGTCGGTGAAGAGACCGAGCAGGGGCTCGCCAATCGTTCCCGTGCCCACGACGTGGACGATCTTTTTCATGGTTCCCTCACGAGAAAACGGTTGAAAGACGAAGCGAAGGAGTTGAAACCCGCGACGCGCGGGAGATTAGCACAGGGCATGCCATCCCCTCTTGCCGTCCCTGGGTCAAAATATTGTAAAGTCTCTATGTGCAGACGTACCGCCCCTCACTCCTCCGCGCTGCCGTCCCCCACCTCACCGTGCTTCCCGCCGCCTCGCCACTGCGGATCGCGGCGGGCGAAAGAGTCGATATCCTGCGGCACTTCGACGATCGTGCGAGTGATCTTGGGATCGCAGATGTCGTTCTCGCACTCGTAGGTATACACGTTCCAGTCGTCCCGCCGTCCAAACGACGTAAGTGTCTGGTACGTGTTGCAGTTACCGCATTTGATTGAAATGTTGCGGATGTTGACCTTTTCCTCTTCAGCCATGAAAACCTCCCGCTGGACATCTTGTCACGATGGCCCGGCTCTTGCAGTTTGGGGCTCGACATGAGAGTAGCACCACGCCTCAGGGCGTTCCTGGCACTGGCGGTGGGCCTTCTGGCCCTGGGGACGGAACCGGATCCCGCGCTTTCCCAGGAGCCGCAGTCCAGGATGAGGTCTCGGTGGGCCTGGTGCTGGTGCCGGTGGTCGTCCGCTCCGGCGCGGGCTATGCCAAGAGCCTGGATCAGAAGGATTTCCAGCTCCGCATCGAGGGCAAAACGGTGCCCATCGAGAGCTTCGAGCGCCGCTCGGACGCCCCGGCGAGCGTCATCCTGCTCCAGGATCTCTCGGGGAGCATGGCGAGCGGCGGCAAGCTCGCGCAGAGCCAGCAGGCGTTGCGCTTCTTCCTCGACAAATCGCTCCCGGGCGACGAGTTCTCCATCGCCAGCTTCGCCGGCGGCATCTTCGAGGTCGAGGTCCCGTTCACCAAGAACCAGGGGGCGCTGCGCGAGGCGAGCGAGCGCTGGGTCGCCTACGGCACGACGACCCTGCACGACGCGGTGGCCCGCATCCCCCAGATCTCGCTCGAGGGGCGCAACCCGAAGCGGTTCGCCCTCTTGATCACCGACGGCGTCGACAACGCCAGCCGCCTGACGCCCGAGCAGGCGCGCGCGGTCGTCCAGGAGGCCCAGCTCCCCACCTACGTGCTGGGGCTGGGCGCGGGCAACCCCTATGAGCTGACTCAGGAAGGGAAGAAGATCTACCGCTACGCCGACGTGCTGAGCCTGCTCGCCGCCGTCACCGGCGGACGCTACTACTCCATCTCCAATCAGGAGGATCTCCAGAAGGCCTTGGCGGAGATCCTCGACGATGTCCGGCACCAATACGTACTGGGTTTCTCGACCGGTGACGGGGCGGTGAAGTTCCGCCCGCTCACGGTCGAGATCAAAGGCAAGAGCAGAGAGCGCCGGGCTGTTGTTTTCCGGCGCGGCTACAAAGGAACCCCACCCGCGGAAACCCGCGCGGGCGGCTGAACCGCAACTGGGAACCCCGCTCCCCGCCGGAGGGACGGTCCCCGAGCCAAAGGGAGAATCGCCATGAACAGGAAACCGTGGATTATTGCCCTCTCGTTGACCGTCGCCCTCGTCGGCACCACGGGCTGCGCGACCAAGAAATACGTCAAGCAGGAGACCGGCACGGTCAACACCCGCGTCGACGAGGTGCAGGGGCAGGTCGAGCAGACGCAGACCCGTCTCAACACCCACGACAAGCAGATCGGCGAGATCTCGCAGACCGCCCAGGACGCCCTGCGCCGCGCCCAGGAGGCCGGCAAGCTCGCCGAGGGGAAGTTCCTCTATGAGACGATCCTGACCGACGACAAGGTGAAGTTCGGCTTCGATACCTCCGACCTCTCGCCCGAGGGCCAGGCCGCCATCGACGAGTTCGCGGCCAAGATCAAGCAGGACAACAAGAACGTCTACGTCGAGATCCAGGGGCACACCGACAACGTCGGCTCCGAGAAGTACAACGAGGAGCTCGGACTGCTGCGCGCCGAGTCGGTCCGCCGCTACCTCAACCAGAAGCAGAACTTCCCGCTCCACCGCATCAACGTCATCTCCTACGGCGAGAGCAGCCCGGTCGCGGACAACAAGACCCGCGAGGGGCGTTCCCAGAACCGTCGCGTCGCGCTGGTTGTGCTGGACTAGGGAAACCTGAAAACCGGTCAGTGGGGGCGCCCCTGGTGGGCGCCCTGCCCGCCCTTTTTATCCCCGGTTTTCTAAGCCCCGGCCTTCTTGATCAGCTCGCGCAGGGTGTCGCCGTCGGCGATCCCGGTCTGCAGGTAGGAGATCTTCCCCCTTTTGTCCACCACCATCAGCGTGGGAAGACCGAAGACGCCCATTTTGGTGGCGACCACCTGGTCCGGATCGAGCAGCACGGGATAGGGGAACGGCTTCTCCTTGAGGAACTTTTTCACGTCTTCGGGCGCCTCCCCCACGTTGGCCGCCAGGAACTGCACGCCCCGCCCCTTCAGGTCGCGATAGACGGGCTCGAGGATCTCCGCCTGCAACCGGCACGGCATGCACCAGGTGGCCCAGAAGTCGACCACCACCACCTGGCCGGGGAAGCTCTTCGGCCCCAGTTTGCGGCCATCCACCGACGCCAACTGGAAATCGGCCGGAGTGCCGGCGGCCGCGGCCTTCGGGGGAGCCCCATTGGCGGCCTTCCCGGCGCTCGCGCCATCCTTGCAGCTCACGACAAGAAGAGAAACGAACACGGCAGCCGCCAGAACAGGGCGCCGGGAGCGGAGCACACGGGAAAGGGTCGTGATCATCATGGCCTCACAAGGATAGAGGATGGCATTGCGCCCCGAAAGCGGGGGCGTCCACCGGCGGGAACAAAAACAGGGGGCCGGGAAATCCCGGGAGGGTGGGCTCCCGCCCTCATGGGGGGACGGCTGCGGCCCCGCGGATTTTGTTCCCGCCCCTGTGGGAATCGGTTGAATCCCCGGCAGCGACGTCACAATCCCCACGGAAATTGGTCGGAGCCCCGAGAAAGACCTCACGCGCTCCGCGGGAAATCTCACGAGCCCCGCCGGGATGGGTTGAATCCCCATGAAGATCGGTTGGAGCCCCGGCCGAGATGCTTCGATTCCAGGAAGGGCCGTCACGTCGCCACCGGTATCCAGACGATCCCCGCGGGGATGGTGACCAATCTCCAGGGGAGCCAACCGAGCCCAGCGGGGACCGGAACAAAATCCGCCGCTCTCCAACCGCGCCCGCGGACCGCGGAATCAGAGATCAGGAGGGCGCGGACGGCGGATGCGGGGATTCATGCGCGGGATGCCGTTGCCGAGCCGGTGTTCTGTAGGGGCGGCCCTATGTGGCCGCCCTGGGCGGGGGCGGCCTGTCGATCCAAGCATCCCCCACCCAGGGCGGCCACATAGGGCCGCCCCTACAAATAACGAAGTGCCATCCTGAGATTGTTCTCCCTTCTGGTATAAAGTTGTGTCATTGCGATCGCGATGAGATACGACCCAGACAAGCACCACCGCCAATCCATCCGGCTGAAGGGATATGACTACTCCCTAAGTGGAGCATACTTCGTCACCCTCTGTGTACAGCACCGTGAATGCCTCTTCGGCGATGTCATTGGCGTAATCCTTCAAGCCAACGATGCGGGACAAATGGTCGAACGCTGGTGGAGGGAACTAACCCGGAAATTTCCAACTGTATCCATGGACGAATTCGTAGTGATGCCCAATCACCTGCACGGCGTCCTCATTCTGCAACGTAGCCAGGTCTCACAAGGATCCGAGTCCTCTCCACTCGGAACCGTTATGGATTGGTTCAAAACGATGACAACGAATGAATACATCCGCGGAGTCAAGAATCACGGGTGGAAGAACTTCCCGCGCCGACTCTGGCAGCGCGACTATTTCGATCGCATTATTCGAGATCAGAACGAGATCGAGATGATTCGTGAATACATCCGGCGAAATCCGTCTCAATGGTCTCAGGATCCGGAGAACCCCATGAGGGTATCCCTGTAGGGGCGGCCCTATGTGGCCGCCCCTACAGAATACCTCCCAAAAGCCAGGGGCGGGGACAAGCCCCGCCCCTACATTTGTTGCGGTTTATCGGCAGCCGCCCCCCTAGCTGCACCCGCTCGTAGACCCGCAGTTCAGGCACTTGTAGCAGCTGCCATTCCGCACCATGATCGAGCCGCAGTCGTGGCAGCTCGGGGCGTCCTGCTGGTAGAGGAAGGTGGGCTTCTGGATCATCTCGGCGTTGACGGCCTGGGCTACCGTGTCGAGACGGCCACCGCCGAGGAGGGGCATGGAGACCGGGAGCTCTCCCGCCAGATCCTCGCGCAGCACCACGCCCGCCGCGATCTTGTCCTCCCGCGAGAGGAACTTCGAGGCCAGCCAGCGGAAGATGTAGTCGGTGATCGACTTGGCGATCGGAATCTCCGGGTGCTTGGTGAAGCCGGAGGGCTCGAAGCGCGTGTGGCTGAACTTGTCGACCAGCGTCTGCAGCGGCACCCCATACTGGAGCGCGATCGAGATCGCCGTCGCCAGGGAGTCCATCAGCCCCGAGATGGTGGAGCCTTGCTTCGCCATCACCAGGAAGATCTCGCCCGGCGTGCCGTCCTCATAGAGGCCGACGGTGATGTAGCCCTCGAACTCGTTGATCGAGAACTTGTGGGTGATCGCCTGCCGCTCGTCCGGCAGCTTGCGGCGCACGGCCCGGCGCTCCTGGAGCGGCACCACCACGGCCACCTCTTCCTTCTTGTCCTTCTTGGTGGAGAGCGGCTGGCTGCGCTTGCAGTTATCGCGGTAGATGGCGACCGCCTTGAGGCCCATCTGCCAACCCTCGACGTAGGCCTGCAGGATGTCCTCCGGGGTCGAGTCCTCGGGCATGTTGATCGTCTTGCTGATCGCGCCCGAGATGTAGGGCTGCACCGCCGCGAGCATCTTCAGGTGCCCCATGTAGTGGATGGAGCGGCTCCCCTGCGCCGGCTTGAAGGCGCAGTCGAAGACCGGCAGGTGCTCTTCCTTCAGATAGGGCGCGCCCTCGATGGTGTCGCTCTCGTCGATGTACTCGACGATCGCGCGGATCTCGTCCTTGTCGTAGCCGAGCCGCTTCAAGGCGGCGGGGACGGTGTTGTTGACGATCTTGATCATGCCGCCGCCGACCAGCTTCTTGTACTTGACGAGCGCGATGTCGGGCTCGACGCCGGTGGTGTCGCAATCCATCATGAAGGCGATGGTGCCGGTGGGGGCGAGCACCGAGATCTGGCTGTTGCGCAGGCCGTGCTGGTCGCCGAGGAGGACCACCTCGTCCCAGGAACGCTTGGCCGCCTGCAGCAGGTCCATCGGCACGTGGGCCGCTTCGATCTTCTTGACCGCGTCGCGGTGCTTGCGCATTACCCGCAGCATCGGCTCGCGGTTGACCTCGAACTCGTCGAACGGCCCCATGGCCTCGGCGACGCGCGCCGACTGCGCGTAGGAGGCGCCGGACATCAGGGCGGTGATCGCCGCCGCGTAGTCACGGCCGGAGTCGGAGTCGTAGGGGAGGCCGCGCGCCATCAGCAGAGCGCCAAGGTTGGCGTAGCCGATCCCCAGCGGCCGGAACTTGTGCGAGTTCTCGCCGATCTTCGGAGTCGGATAGCTGGCGTTGCCGACGATCACCTCCATGCCGGAGATCACCACCTCGCAGGTGTGCTTGAAGCTCTCGACGTCGAACCCCTTGTCGGCGTCGAAGAACTTCATCAGGTTGAGCGACGCCAGGTTGCAGGCGGTATCGTCGAGGAACATGTACTCGCTGCAGGGATTGCTGGCGTAGATGCGGTCGGTGTTGGCGCAGGTGTGCCAGTCGTTGATCAGGGTGTCGTACTGCATGCCGGGATCGCCGCAGACCCAGGCGGCGCCGGCGATCGTCTTCATCAGGTCGCGGGCCTTGTAGGTGCCCATCACCGTGCGGTCGCCGGTGCGCGCCCGGGTGTGCCACTCGCCGTCGGCGAGCACGGCGTTCATGAAGTCGTCGGTCACCCGCACGGAGTGGTTGGCGTTCTGGTAGGCGATCGAATCGTAGGCGCCGCCGGGAACGTTGAAGCCCCCCTCGAAGCCGGCGTCGATCAGCGCCCAGGCCTTGCGCTCCTCGGTCTCCTTGCACTTGATGAAGTCCTCGATGTCCGGGTGATCGATGTCGAGGATGACCATCTTGGCCGCCCGGCGGGTCTTGCCGCCGCTCTTGATGACGCCGGCGAAGGCGTCGAACCCCTTCATGAAGGAGACCGGACCGGAGGCGGTGCCGCCGCCGGCCAGGGGCTCGCGCGAGGAGCGCAGCTTGGAGAGGTTGCTGCCGGTGCCGGAGCCGTACTTGAAGAGCATGCCCTCGGTCTTGGCGAGGGTGAGGATGGAGTCCATGGTGTCCTGGGCCGCGTTGATGAAGCAGGCCGAGCACTGGGGCTTCTCCTCGATGCCGACGTTGAACCAGACCGGCGAGTTGAAGCAGGCGTACTGGTAGAGGAGGATGTGCTTGAGCTCGGCGTGGAAGGTCTGGGCATCTTCCTCGGTGGCGAAGTAGTTGCCGCCACGCCCCCAGGCGGCGACGGTGTCCGCCACCCGGCCGATGAGCTGGCGGACGCTGCGCTCGCGGTCAGGAGTGCCGATATGCCCGCGGAAGTATTTGGAGACCACCACGTTGGTCGCCGTCTGCGACCAGAACTTGGGCATCTCGACGTCCTTCTGCTCGAAGACCTTCTCCCCCTTCTCGTTCGAGATCACGGCATTGCGCAGCTCCCATTCGACCGTGTCGAAGGGGTCCACCCCGGGCGTCGTGTAGTAGCGCTCGAAGTGGAGACCTCGTAGGGCTCCTTCGAGAGAGGCCCTTGATGGCTTGTCATTCGTCGGCAAAGAACTCTTCATACCCAAAGCATCTCCATGGACCGACGGCTGCCTTGCCATAGCTTAGGCCTCCTTCCGATTTTGATTAGAGCCCAGATGTGAGTGGTGCCAGATCGAGCCCGGCCTCCGTAACTACGTTACGGAGGCCGGGCTCGATCTGGCACCAGAAGGGGTCAACACACAACTAGCCTAAGCACTAGATGTGGGGGTGTCAATCCCCTGCAACCCCAAGATGGGCGATTAACAGCTTCTGCACAACTTTTTCCACAGACTCAAAACTACATTGGCGCCGAAAGAAAATCGGGGAGACTCTCTCTGTAATTTTGGAACTTTCCCTCTATGTAGAAACAACATCAAACAACCCTTGCCTCGGTAAGCACCAAGGCAAGGGGATGAACGCGCCCTAGATCCAGAACTCTCGCATCTCAGTACCAATCTTAACTACTACAGGACGAAGTGGTGGCCTGAGAGGTCTGGCTGTAGTTCCTTTGAGAACTTCTACAGTGATAACGACCTTCATTCTTGGAGCTCCTGTTGAATGGAGCGTTCCGGTAGAGTAGTCTTCGCCTCATACTCATGTGACCGCGTGAAGGCTTTAGCCGGAACGCACCGTTGTTGGTATATCCAAAGGGGGTTGCCCCCCCCTTTGGGCTCTCTTTGCCTCGCAGTCCCTGCGGAGGTGATCTCTCCTCCATGAGGCCTCCTTTTCCCGCTGACACTGTCTTGAGTTCCGGTTCACCCCTTCCAGAAAGGCAAACGGTGACCCGCTCACCGGACTGTCTCCAGTTCTCGCCCAGAATTGGGCAGGAAGGCGGTGGACAAACTCTAAATTACACTGTCAGCGAGCACCCGGTCAAGGGGGTAAAACACAATATATTGTGTACTTTACAGTCGAATGGCACCACATTTGGTATATATGTAAGAGGAAGATCTTGCAATCCGCACCTTATCTACAGGATTTCCACAGCCTGATTTACGCGGCTCCCTTGGAAGCTGCGGAAATCTATATGTAGGGCTTGGAACGGTGGGAGGCCACAAGGGAGTGGGGCCGGAGGAGAGAGAGACGCCCCCGCGGGCGGGGCGTCTCCGGGATCGCGGGCCGGTCAGGGTCCCCTCAGGGCGGCGTCTTTCCTTTCAAGCCCTTCTTCGCCTCCTGGTAGCCGGCCTTGAGGGCGGCGGCCTCGTTCATCCACTGGCCGTGCTTGGTCTTGCCGTACCAGGGGTCCCCCGGCTTGTGGAAGATCTTGGTGTCCGGATTGACCCACACCATACCCGCGGCGGGCGGGGTCCGGACGGCGCCCGGCTTGAGGGGCTCGATGTCCGCCGAGTTCCAGCTCACGGTCACCAGCGGCTTGAGCTTTCTGGATCCCCTTGGCCGAGAGGCCCGCCCGGGAGAGCTCCTCCACCGAGTGGTAGGGACGGGCGGCGACGATCCTCTTCGCCGTCGCCATGCCGACGCCGGGGAGAGTCTCGAGCTGGGTCTGGGTCGCCTTGTTGAGGTCCACGGGAGCGGCTGGAGCGGCGGCGGCGGCCGGAGCGCCCCCCGCGAGGAGGACGAGAACGAGCACCGAAACGAAAGACAGCACAACTGCCTTGTTCAATTTCAAAGACATCTCCAATCTCTCCCTTTCCCTCGTTTGGAACGTTTCTCGCAACGATCAGGAACCGGAGGTATCAGCATGAAGCAACACCGACATTCTACACTCGCTCTCGTCCTCCTGACCGCTCTCGCCGCCGGGCTCGGCGGCCAGAGCTCCGCGGCTGCCCAGAAGGAGGACCAGAAGGGCTCCGCGACCCGGCATGGCGACGCCGCCGAGGTCGCCTCGGTCCTGATGGGCACCTACCGGCTCCAGGGTACCGACTCCGACGTTCGCCTTCAGATCGAGAGCAGCGGCGGCACGGCCGATTCCGGCAACCTCGTCGCCACTCTCTCGGGGAGATTCCAGGGCAACGATCTGAACCAGCAGGGGATCATCCACCTGGACAACCAGGGGTCGCAGGTGCTGATGTCCCTGACGCCCAAGCTCACCCAGGGACCGGAGGCGGCCGCGAAACCTTCCGGCCAGGTCTCGTCGACCGAGATGCAGGCCGCCTGCACCCTCTACCTTCAGCCTTCCGGCCAGGGGTGGACCGGCACCACCAAGGACCCGGGCAACTGCGTCAAGGCACTGGCCATGAACCGGGACGTGGGGCAGTGGCAGTTCCAACTGCTGCCGCAGGAGATCCGCGTCACCGACTCCACGAGCAAGCAGACGCTGGTGTTCGAGAAGACGTCGGGCAGCGGCAAGGTGGGGCAGTAGGGGCCAAGCGCCCGCGACCTCACCGCCCGGGATTGAAATCCCGGGCTACCGACAATCGCCCCTACCCGGGGCTCTGCTTCGGGAGTCCCGGATGGGACGGCCGTAGGTAGCCCGGGATTTCAATCCCGGGCGGCGAGGCCACCGACGCCGCCCTCCCCTTCCTTATCTATATAGAATCCCCCCCATGGCCACCGAGACCAAGACCGCCGACCGCCCCGCCGCCACCGCCACCACCGTTGAAGTTGCGGAGGAGGAGCGGCGCACCTCCTCCGAGATCCCTATCCGCCGGTTCTACACGCCGCGCGACGTGGCGGGCATCCCGTATCCGGAGAAGCTGGGCGACCCGGGGCAGTACCCCTATACCCGCGGCCTCTATCCGGACATGTACCGCAAGCGCCACTGGACCATGCGCCAGTACGCGGGGTACTCCTCCGCCGCCGAGTCGAACAAGCGCTACCGCTATCTCCTCTCCCAGGGGACGACGGGACTCTCGGTCGCCTTCGACCTGCCGACCCAGAT
>Ga0193708_1000307_pt1 | contig 11590 bp, 7 predicted proteins | sample H3c1metaG_FD_160570 | JGI IMG/M metagenome (GOLD analysis project Ga0193708, IMG submission 160570) | Soil microbial communities from a riparian zone of the East river system, Colorado, United States - H3c1 | ecosystem: Environmental > Terrestrial > Soil > Riparian zone | place: USA: East River...
CGCAAGCCAATCCCGCGGCGACGGCGGAAGAAGAAGAGACTGTTCCGGAACGTAGCGACGAAAGGTCGTTGGCATACGGCTATTTTACCGCATGCCAACGATTCCTGCCGCGCAGGCTCCTAGCACCTCAAACATCTTGCGCAGATCGGCAACTTCTATTTTCATTTCAACGCCACTTGGCATCGCACACCGCTAGCGAACCGCGAGGGGAGCCAACTCAATGTATTTCTCTGAATACTCGAAAAGATCAGGGTTCACCTGTATTGCGCCGCAGAAGAAATACTCTGCACAGAAGAGCACCGCCTGAGCCTTACTTTTCCTAATTACAGACGCTTTGACGCTCAGAGTGCCCAGCTTATCAGTTCGCCCAAGGCTATGCTCGACGGCAGAAAGGAGAATCACCTCCACCCCTGGCAGAGGCTTGCTGCTTCCGCTAGTGCCGACCAGGAATTTGATCTCCTCCTGCTCTGCTGCTGAAGCACCGGCGAGAGCTATGCCAGAAAGGCAACCAATACAACACAGCGTTGCAAGTACGAGACCGTAGGCATATCTCCAGCGCATACCAAAAACCTCCTCAAGCAGACCTCTCCGAACTGAGGGTGGCTCTATAGTCATTTTTTACAGCCTACTCGGGTTAATATCAATCAGTTACACCCAACCGTTTCAGGGCTGTCTTAGCTTGCCGACGCACCCAAGCCTTACCATGTTCCTTCGCGATGATCCTTAGCTTGGGTATCGCCTCCTCTGCCCGCAAGATGCCGAGACCCTCCGCGATCGCCAACCTTCGGATGGTAATCATGGATCGTCTCCAACCCGGATACTACCCGGATGAAACTCAGAATCGAGCAGAGTCAGCTTCACGCTCTCCCATAGTCTGTGGTTGAGGAAGGTCATTTTACTTCTACGACTCATGCCAGCCGAGGCGAGCAATGACCGCATCGACATGCTCGCCCCTTTTCACTGAGGCAAACTTCTCCCATGTAAAGTTACTGGAGTGGACAATCCCCCCATTCGAAAGGAATAGAGTGAAAAAATACAGGCCGGCCACGAGCAGGCAACACGAGACGACGAGAGCCACTGACACGATAACGGTTCTTTTCCTCATCATCCGCAACTAAGCCCCCTCAACCCTCATCAGAGACTCTAAATGCGGCATCAATATCAGCAAGCAAGCGCTCATACTCCTCAGAGTCGGCAATGGTCATAAACCTTCTCATCTCTTGAAAGGCTTCGCGCGGTGCGCCCAACTTCCATAGCGAATGGAACAGGCCTAAAGAAGCGTACTCATTCTTCGGACAAGTGGCCAAGACTTTCCGAAAAGTATCTGCCGCCTCTTCAGACCTATCAAGCCTGAAGAGAGAAGCCCCGTACAAAAACAAAGCATCTTCATGATTTGCATCTTTGGAGAGAAGCATTGCAAGCACAACGGCAGCTCCTGCGTGGTCCCCATGACTTCGCAAGCTAAGCGCCTTGCAAAATAGCTCTTCTCCACTCTGGTCTATTTTTTTCCTTGCCATCTCCACCCTTACCTTCTTCAAGCTTCCGGCACCTCAGGAGCAGCAATCTGGTCGATACGGTGAATGTAAAGCCCAAGCCTCGAAGACTTTGCAAAAAATTTCCTCCCGGCTCCGTTCGGTTCAATCGAAAATCCATCGTCCCTTTCAAGCGTGGATTGCCCCCTGATAAGCTCAGCCAAAAATTCCAGAGACACCCTGTCGCCTTCCAGCAAGACCACATCACCCTCAAGCACTCGTATTGACAACTGAACATCGCGACCAGAATAGTTGCCACACACTTCATCAGGACTCATGGTTGTTTCCTCTTACAGTAAAAAGCGCGGATTTCTCATAACCTCTGCGCGTCATCATGTCAACCACTCAACTTTGAGCCCGGTTCGGGCCTCCAGGCAACTACGCTGTTCTGGAGTTGCACACCCGATCAGGCAGTCCTGCCCACCCAGGTTGATGTACGTGAACCGCTTGCCAACGTTTCGGGAATCGAGCAACTCGGTGAGCTTGGCGATAATGAACGGATCAACCCAATCATCATCGACCTTTGCCTGCCACTTATACGGGTGCCCATCAAGAGTAAATGAAAGCCACGCTTCTCTTTCCTCTACATCGACGTAATCTTCCACGTTAAGCAGCGGAAGGCCTCCCTGTGCGAGCACAGCCATACGGTTGGCAATAGCGGCATAGGATCCGTGATCGTCTATGCATTCAGTGTCGAAGTGCCAGATATTGTCGGACAGGTAACCGGATAGCTCTTCTGGCAACTCACCTTCCGCTTCTCCTCCCAGGACACAAAGCAGTAGGAGGTATGGGTCCTTTTCGTACCCTCCGCCAGAGACTGCATGAGCGAGGTATTCAGGCGTGACGAATGGAGACAACTTGATCCCGCAGCCAGCAAGGACTCGCAGTTGTTCTTCCCGCGAGATGGAATTCTTCTCACTTGACATCCTGCCCCCCAACTGCGTCCGACAGGCAAGCCTGCTCCCTCATGAGCCTTTCCCTTTGCCTTCTTCGACGCTTGCACCCATACGTTTCAATGCTTTCAAGGCCTCACGGCGAATCCAACTATTCTTGGTGGTAGCCAGAATTTCTTTAAGCTTAGGAATTGCCTCTTGGGCCCCCAAAACTCCCAAGCCGCGAGCAGCAAAACCCTGAAGATCTGGTGAATCCAAATAGTCCAACAGAACCGGGATCACCCGGCGATCTTTCGTCTTTGCCGTCGCGATACTTAGCAAGCCCCTAGCACGTGCACTTCGAGGATCTTGCAATAAACGCATCAGAGCGTCGACGTCACCCTTGCCCCCAATCATTTCCAACGTATTCGCTATGGCCCATCGGAAACCCTGGGCGTCGGCACTCTTGTCTGCCAGAGACAATTCGAACTCAGCAATGAGCGCGTCCTCCACTCTACCCTTGGCCGCCCTTACCCCCAGAGAACGAATAATTATCTCTTTTACTGTATAGGTCTTGACCTTACCCAACATATCGACCAGCACAGGAATGGCTTCAGGATAGGGACCTCTTGTGTTCATGAGGTCCTGGGAGGAAGTAACACCCAATCCTACCCGCCTCAATGCGTCAACAACTAGCTGATCTTCCACGCGTACCTGCTCATCCATATCTAAACCATCCTACTTAGGCGGCAATTGCTTCAGTGAAATCACCCCAGAGTCCACAAGCTGCTGCAGCGACCGAGAGATTTTAGTCGGATCCTTTACCCACAGCACAAACTTGTAGCCATATTCTTTGGCAAATAGAACGAAGTCGTTAATCTGCTTAGTCAGCTCTACCGTACGTGAACTATTTTTTACCTCTGTCAAAATCTTGTTGGCTTTGTCTAGCGCATCAGGTATTCTTCGGGTGGCGGTCCCGGACAGCGACTCTATTGCTTTCTTACCGCCCTGAACAATCCCTGCAAGTCTCTCCCCAAGCTTTCCAGCTTCAACATTTTGGGCCAGTCTTTGTGCCGCAGAGATGGTCTCCTCGGCAACACCGACTAGTTCCGCCTCGCCAGCCGCAATGGCTTCCTGACCAGCTGGAGATTCTGCCGCCGCCACAACACCCGCAACAATAGCCCCTTCGACAAGGCAACCGTCAGGACACTTTCCGCTTGGATCTGTGTACCGAATTGGATTCCCGTGAACATATGCGAAACGGTTCCAGCCTTGCGGCTGCTTCAACGATCGCTTCACATCGATAACAGGATCTATGCTGAGAAACCGCCCCGTCAACGGGCTGTAGAACCGAGCATGCATGTAATCCAGGTCATCCCCCGCTCCGGCCGGATTCCCGAGGTCCCTTTCGTGGCCGGTGAACTTCTCGCGGACGGTGTCCTGGTTGAAGGCGGTCGCTTCTTCTCCGTAGGGGTAGTAGACGTGGTAGGCCTTCTGCTGGCCGAGGCTGTCGGAGACCAGACGCGGGGTTCCCAGGTGGTCGAGGTGGAGGTGACGGGTGCCCTGCGGGGTCTCGGCGGCGAGGAGGAGGCCGTCGCGGTAGATGTAGTCCTCCGCCATGCTCCAGGTGCCGTTGGTCGTGTACTCGCGGAGAACCTTGCCGTCCAGGCCGCGCAGCGTCCAGAGGGAGGTGTTGTCGGTCTTGTAGGACCAGGCCCTCTCGTCGTCGGCGGTGTAGAGGTAGACCCACTCGTCGCTCGGGGTCTTGTAGCTCCACATCAGGTGGAACGGATCGTAGGTATAGGCGTTGCCGTTCCAGGCGGTCACGTTGCCCGCGGCGTCGTAGGTCGCCGAGGTGAGACGGTTGGTCCACGGCGCGGTCGGCGTGTTGCGGGCGACGCTGCCGCCGATCGCCAGCAGGTTGGCGAAGGCGTCGTAGGTGAAGGTCTGGGTGCGTAGTGTCGCCGAGCTCGTGGGCTCCAGGTACTGGTTCGAGGCGGTCAGGCGGCTCACCTTGTCGTAGGTGAAGGTGTGCGTGCCGATCGCCTTCACGTTGCCGGCGCCGTCGTAGGTGTAGCCCCCGGTGGACCAGCGCACCGCGCTTGCCGGCGTCGTCACGGTGATCGAGGCCGGACGGCGCATCAGGTTCGGATCGTTGGCGTAGGTGTCGGTCAGGCTCTTGGTCGCGTCCGCCGGATTGTTGGTGTGCACCACCTGGTTCACCAGCAGGTTCGGGTGATAGGTGATCGAGCTCGCGTAGTAGCCGGCGTTCGACGAGGTGCCCACCGCGCTCAGCAGGTCGTCGGAGTAGGCGAAGCTGACCGCGCGCGGCGACGGGGCGGCGCAGGCCGCGTGGGTGCACCGCGGATAGCCCAGCGAGGTGACGTTCCCCAGCGCGTCGTAGGTGGCGTTCGGCAGGACGAAGGTCTCGTTGACCGCGTCATTGACCCAATTCTCGAGCGTCCGCCGTGACAGTCGGCCATCGCGCCCGCAGTAGGTCATCGCCTCCCGCATCTCGACCTTGTAGGGGCTCCCGAAGATCGTCACGTAGTTGAACCGGGACTGCTGGCTGAGCTTCCCCTTGCAGTAGTCGGTGCAGGTGGCGCCCGTGCCCGGATCGGTGAAGGTGGTGTTGGTCCCCGCGTAGGTGAACGACTTGAGGGTCCGGCCCCCGGTCTCCTTCACCTGGAAGAGGCGCTCGGCGGGATCGTAGGTGAAAGTGAGATTATTGGCGCCGTCGATCCGCTTCAGCAGGTGGCCGCGGGAGTCGTAGAGCGGGTAGGTCGTGGAGCCGTTGCCGGCCGCCCCCAGCTCGGGGTGGGTCTCGGACTGCAGCAGCCCCGCCCGGTCGTAGCTGAAGCTCCGCGTCTGGGTCACCGGACTGCCGCTCACCGTCGCCGGAGTGGAGACCGAGACGAGGCGGCTGCCGACGTCGTAGCCGTAGCTGGTGGTGACGTTGGCGCCGGCGCTCCCCGAGGGCTCGGTGACGGAGAGCAGCCGCCCCTGGCGGTCGTAGACCTCGGTGGTGGTGGCGGAGGTCTCGGAGCCGACGGCGGTGGCGATCTTGACCGCGCGATTGATCTGCCGCGCGCCGAGGTAGGTCAGGGTCAGGTTGTGGGCGGCGCCGTCCGGCGGCTGGATGGTGCCCGGCCGGCCGAAGGGGTCGTAGTTGAGGAATGAGGTCTTGCTGGTGGGCGTCCCGGTGGTCAGCTCGGAGACGGACGCCTTGTTGCCCGCACCGTCGTAGAGGGTCTCGCGCTTGTTGAAGGTGCCGCCGGGCAGCCGCCGCTGCTCCTGGTAGACGCGGCCGAAGTAGTCGAAGCTGACGAGGTTGACCCCGAGGATCGCCGCCGTCTTGCTGCCGTTGTCGCGGCGGCGGACGGTGACGAGGGCCTGCGCGGATCCCACCGGATTCGCCGCGGCATAGACGTACTGGGTCCACCCGCCCTGCCCCACGTCCGGCTTCGCCCAGGTCATCCGGCCGAGGCTGTCGTACTCGAAGGCGGTCTGGATCCCCGCGCTGTCGCGGCTCGCCGAGACCAGGCCGGTGCTCGGGTCGATCGTCTGGTCGAGGGCGAAGAAGCTCGTGCCCGCGTACTGGGAGGTCGCCCGCACGCCGGAGGCGTAGGTGTGATTGATCTGGACCTCGGGCGAGGCCGGCAGTCCCATCGTGCACAGATCGCTCCCCCCGGTGGGGATGCCCCCCTGAACATCACCGCCGTAGGAGCTCTCGCTGGTCACGTTCCCCTCTCCCAGCGGCGAGAGGCCGTAGACGGCGACCAGATCCTGCGTGCCCTGGGCCGCTCCGTCCAGGCGGTGGCTCCGCTTGCGGGTCACGGTGGCCGAGCCCGGGGCGTAGCAGAGGTCGGTCTGGGCGGTGGCGCCCCCCTCGGAATCGGACAGGTAGGACGGCGTCTCTAGCACCCATGGCGAGCCCGCCGGAAAGAGCGAGTAGCCGGAGCCGGTGTTGGCGCCGGCGTTGACCGTGTACGTTCCCTGGGCCGGGTTGTAGTTGCCGAAGTGGGTGCGGACGTTCGAGCCGGGGAAGCTCCCCTCGGTCGTCTGTGTGCGGTAGTGCCCCAGACCATCGAAACCGGAGCTCACGACGCCGCTGTAGATGCCGGGGTCGTCGTTGTAGACCGTGCGGCTGCGCAGCATGCGCCGGTTGGTGTTGTAGCTGTCCGGCGGCTCCGACCCGAAGGCGGGATCCCGCTCGTAGAGCACGTACTCGGAGCGCAGCAGCGTACCGGAGGCGTTGAAGGTCTGCCGCGAGAGGTTGAGGTCCACCCCGGGAGCGACGTTCAGCGTCTGGTTGCGGGTGAACGGCAAGCTGTAGTCGTACTGGCTCCAGCCGGTGTAGACGGGCTGGGTGGAGACCGAGAAGTAGTTGACCGTCTTGTGCCCGAGCGGATCGGTCACCGTGGTGGAATGCTCGGGGTTCATGGCCGGCAGGGAGCTCGGCGTGTGGACGTAGGTCCAGACCCCTTGCAGCGAGCCATCGGCGTTGCGCATCGCGCGGGTCGCCACCCCGGAGTTGCGCTGCGCGAACGACTTCGCCGTGGAACCGGTCGGGAAGGGGACGGTCTGCCAGGTCCACTCCATCCGGCCCAGGGTCGGCAGGGTCAGGGCGGTAAGATTGCCACTGTGCTGGGTGCAGGCGTTGTCCGGCCAGGTGCCCGAGGGCAGCGCGGTCACGTAGTCGCTCGCCGCCGCCTTCCATACGGAGCCGTCCGGCAGCGTGACGCTGGTCAGCAGCGGCACCGTCACGGTGGCCCCGAGGCTCCCCATCTGGTCCGTGTCGTTGTGGGGGCAGATGCGGCCGATGGTCTGGGTGGCGTAGTTGAACTGGTAGGGCGTCGTGACGCCGCCGAAGGTCACCAGGTCGATGTGATCGACGGTCCGCGCGTAGTTGGGCAGGTCGGTGCGGAAGTAGATCCGCTGCGTCCTTCCCTGGGTGTCGGTCAGCACCCACTGGTTGGGCGTGGCGTAGCTGATCGACAGCTTGTTGCCGAACGGATCGCGCAGCTCGGTCGGCATGCCGGTCGAATCGAACCGGCGCGCCGAGCCGTCGGGGAACTCGATCTCCCGATAGCCGGCGGTGTAGACCTTCAGCCGCAGGTAGCTGCCGTCGCGGGTGTACTCGACGTCGGAGACGCCGGCGACTGGGGCGTCCTCGGCGTCCCCGGCGTGCAGCGTCGGATAGAAGACGTGATCGGTGCCGTTCTCGTCCTGATAGTCGAGAACCCCCGGCGGCAGCGGGTCCACCGACAGGCAGGGTGGATTGAACCGGCCGAACGACACCCGCCAGCCGAGGCCCGCGTTGGAGCAGGGGCTCGGATAGGCCTGGGTGCGGAAGAGGGTCGGATTGCCCGGGAAAGTGTACTCGACCGTCTTGAACTGCCAGGAGCTGGAGTTGTAGACCAGCTTCAGGTTGTAGGAAAAGCCGCCATCGACCGGATAGGAGCCGCCGATCGGGATCGTCAGCGTCAGCGCGCCGTTGAACAGGTTGACGCTGTCGACATCCCCGACATGGAAGGACTGCTCGACGGGAAAGCCGGCCGCGGTGTTCGGATGGATCTGCGCCGCGCCCGGCAGGGGCAGGACGAGCAGGAGCAGCGGCAGCACCCGGAGCAGGAGCTTGCGGCCGCTCATTGCGCCACCCCGCCCTTGTGCACGGCGATCTCCATGGCCAGCGGATCGACGATGAACCAGAGATCCTTGCCGCCGAGCTTGGATGGCGCGGCCGGGCTCCCGGGAAACGGGCGGAGCCGGTCGAGGGCGAAGCGGAGGTGGCCGTCGTTGACGCCGTCGCCGTCGCTCGGGCCGCCATCGCCGACCGCGAACGCCCAGGCTCCTTCCGCGGGTCGAACCACCAGCCCCACCAGCAGAGGGTGATCGTCCAGGATCTCGTCGGACGCCCCTGCCGCCCCGGGCCCGAGACGGGCGGGGCGCCCCGGCTTCCGCAGACGGTAGCCGTCCGGTCCCGCCACGGCGAAGGTGCCGCTGTCGACATCCACCGCCACCCAGAAGGAGCTCGGCGCGGCGGGCTGCTCGAGGTCGAGGCGCGCCGTGCCGTCCGCCGCGGCCGTGCCCGCGTCGTAACGCTCCGCGATCTCCCCCGCGAAATCCGCGCCGATCCGGTGCTCGACGGCGAACCAGGCCACCGGCTTTCCAGGGGTCAGGCCGCTCGCCACCACCGCCGAGCCCTCGAAAGCGATCCGGGGGTCTGGCTTCTCAGGAGTTCCCTGGGCGAGGGCGGTTCCGGCGAGCAGCAGGCAGAGCAGGAGGGACGACAGCGACGGCAGCTTTCTCATGCATACTTCCTTATAAATTGAACGGCAAGGAAGTGTATACGGAGAGATGCAGGAAAGCGTCTAGGGTTTTAGTTACCACCCCTCTTCTTCGAAGAAGGGGAAGACCGCCTCTTCAGGCCGGGCGAGATCGGCGGCGAGGACGGCGACTCCCACGGCCCCCTTGTAGAGGCTGTCCGGCGCTTCGGCGGTCCGCTCGATCGCCAGCGTGGCGCGGCCGGCGAGCTCGCGGGCGCGGGGGAGCCACTCCTCTCCCCCGCCGTGCTTGTGGAGGTGGAGGAGCGCGTAGGCGCGGCCGGCGAGGCCGCAGCAGAGGCTGCCGTTGGCGTCCGGCGCTTCCCAGGCGTTCCAGGCGGCCCCCTCGGCGAGCTGGCGGTGGAGCGGCTCCCCCGACATTCGATGGGCGAGCGTCCAGAGATAGACGAACCCGGCGCTGCCGTTGCACCAGCCGGCCATCGAGGAGATCCCCCACCGCCCCTCCCGGCCGCGCCCCCAGCGCCAGCGGAGCCCGCGCCCCCAGGGCCGCGCGCAGGCGGCGTAGAGAAAGCCCGCCCAGCCGTGCGCCATGCCGAGGCTCGCCTCGTGCCCGGCCGCGGAGAGCGGGGGCATCCCGTCGAGTTCGCGCCAGAGGTCGCGCAGGATCCGCTCGCCCCTCTCGATCAGCGGCCCGGCTTCCGGCGCGCCCTCGGCAAGGGTGTCGAGTAGCAGCGAGCCGGCGAGCAGGAACCCCGAGCGGCCCAGGGTCAGGTCCGGCTCGGGGCAGGGCTCGCGGATGGCCTCCAGGAACGCCTGGAGACTTTGCCGCCGCTCGGCCGGAACCCCGAGGGCCCACGCGATCAGCGCCCGCACGCAATGAACCCCGGTCGCGGAGTGATGGATGGAGCTCCGGCCGACGGTCTCCGGGGTGATCTCCGCGGAGGTCGAGTAGACGTCCCCCTCGTCCCCCCGCCCCCGCGCGGCCCGGAGAGCCCAGAGGTCGGCGAGGGCGAGGAGCTCGGCGTCGTCGCGGGCGAGAGCGATGCGGTGGAGCCCGCAGGCGATCCCCGCGGCGCCATAGCTGACGGTGATCCGCGGCGGCTCGGGGAGTCCTTCCCGGAAGAGGTCGCCGCCGGGGCCGACCCGCGCGAGCACCCGCGCGAGCAGGGCCTCCGCCGGAGGGACCCCCGCGCTCGGCCTCGGCCGCGGCGGGGGCGCGGCGGCCGAGAGCGCGGCGAGCAGATCGCCGATGCCGGGAAAGCGCGCCGGCGGCTCCTTGCCGAGAGCCCGGGCGAGCGCCGTCTCCACCTCCGGCCAGGGCTCGGCGCCCCGCTCGGCGAAGGGGAGCGGCGGCTCCTCGGCGATCTGGCGCAGCATCTCCCCTTTTTCCAGGGAGAAGTCGCGGTAGTGGGACCCGGTCAGGAGCTGGTAGACGAGGGCGGCCACCGCGTGCTGCTCGCCCGCTCGGGAGGGGGGCGGCATCCGCGCGCCGGACCGCATCGCGGCGGCGGCCTCGGGCTCGTAGTAGAAGGCGACTCCGGCGCGGCGGGGGCGGCCGAGCTCGCCCGCTCCCTCCCAGCGCGCCAGACCGAAATCCACCAGTTGGACCCGCCCACCCCCCGCCACCAGGATGTTCCTCGGATGGACATCGCCGTGGATCACCCCCCGCTCGTGGAGGCCGGCGTAGGCCGCGAGGACCGCCCGGCAGAGCGCCAGCAGGCCGGTACTGTCCGGCTCGCCGCGGCGGAGCTCGGCGGCGGCCGACGCCGCGTCGATCCCTGGGCACCAGTCGGTCGCCAGCCATCGCCTGCCTTCGAAGTCCCCGGTGGCCAGCAGGCGCGGCGCGCCCGCGCCGTCGAGATGCCGCAGGATCGCCGCCTCGCGCTCGAAGAGGGCGCCGCCGTGCCCCTCCCGTCCGGCCGCCGCGGAGCGCTCGATCTTCAGGGCCGCCGCCCGCTCGCCGGTCCGCACCTGGTAGAGCTCGGTGTCCTCGAGCGTCTGCACGCAGCCCAGCACCTCGAAGCCGGCGATCTCCTCGCCGGGCACGAGGGACGGCTGGATGTCGTCCGCCTCCGCCGAGCCCTCCTCGGCGAGGAAACCGGCGGCCAGCAGGGATTCGATCATCGGGTAGCACTGCTCGAGGACGGCCTCCGGATCGGCCTCGTGGGCGCGGCTGTAGCGGATCACCGCGTCGACGACGGTCCGCGGCGAGCGGAACTCGCCGAGCAGCGCCGCCGCGCCCGCGTCGAGCACCCGCGAGGTCGACCGCGAGCGCGGGCGGCTGATCGCGAAGTCCCCCTCGCCATGGGGGAACTGGCGGCGCACCTCCTCGGCGAGGTCCGCCACCGGGACCAGGAGCACGTCCGCGGGGAGCAACAGGGGATCGGTGATCGCCATCCGCTCCTCAGGCTCCCTTCCAGAGCAGGGCGCCCGGCGTCCAGGTGGCGGTGTCCACCCCGTCGAGACGGACGCGCTCGAGGGCGAAGCGCCAGGGCTCGACCCCGGCGTTCTCCGGCGTCTTCGCGGCCCGGGCGTCGATCAGCGCCCGGGCCAGCCGGTGGCTCAGCCAGAGCCGCCAGCTCTCGCGCCCGTCCCACAGCGAGGAGCGCTCGCCGGCCGGCGGGTCGACGCCCCAGGAGAGCAGCCCGTCGCCGCCGATCTCGGAGGTGAACGGAACCCCCTGGGCGGCCACGCCGGCGAGCCGGGCGAGGACGGCGTCGGCGGCCTCGGCCAGGCGCTCGAAATCGGGGAAGTAGGCGACGATCTTGTCCGGACGGAGCAGGCCGGCGGCGCCGTCGCCGACCTTGAACTGGCGGGCGCGCGCCGCCGCCAGCGCTTCGAGCACGGCGCCGAACCCCTCGCGGAGGCACCCGGGGGTTGGGCTCACGTAGAGCTTGTA
>Ga0193708_1000308_pt1 | contig 11586 bp, 10 predicted proteins | sample H3c1metaG_FD_160570 | JGI IMG/M metagenome (GOLD analysis project Ga0193708, IMG submission 160570) | Soil microbial communities from a riparian zone of the East river system, Colorado, United States - H3c1 | ecosystem: Environmental > Terrestrial > Soil > Riparian zone | place: USA: East River...
ACCGCCACCGCCGCCGGCACTGCCGCCGCCCGAACCACTGCTGTTCTTGCTTTCGTCGGTCAGCAGCTTGGCGATGTCCTCGGCGTTGCCGTAGTTGATCGGGATGTACTCGGTCACGGTCTCGGCGCGGTTCTCGATCGCGATGCGCGCGTCTTCCTTGTCCTGCTCGAACTTGGCGATTTCCGCCTGCGGCGCGACCCAGACCACGTTGCCGCTGCGGCGCTTGTCGAGCGACTTGGCCTGCAGCACGATGTCCAGCGCCTGGTCCCACGGCACGTTGATCAGGCGCAGGGTTACATTGCCCTGCACGGTGTCGGAGGCGACGATGTTGAGATTGGACTCCTCGGCGATCAGCTGCAGCACGGTGCGAACCGGCACGTCCTGGAAGTTGAACGTCACCGGGCGGCCACTATAGGCACGCGAGGCCGCAACCGAAGTGCCTTGCTGGCCCAGCGCCGCCGTCGTGGTGCCGGTGGCCGCGCCCACGGCTCGGGCGGCGCTGCCCGCGGCACGCGGCACGATTTCGACGATGTAGTCGCGGCCTGACTGATACGCGAGCGACTCGAACGAGCCGTTGGTGCTCAGCACCAGCTGCGTGCCCGACCCGCTCTGTTTCGCATCGATGCGCTGCACCGGTGTCGCGAAATCGGTGACATTGAGGGGACGCTGCAGGGACGCAGGCAGGCTGGCGTTGCCGACATTGACGACGACATTCGATCCCTGCGTGCGCAGGTCGGGCGCCGCGCCGTCGCCGCTGAAGCGCATGATCAGCTTGCCCGAGCCGCCATCACCACGCTTGAAGTCGATGCTGGAGATGGATACTGCGGCAGGCGACTGCTTGGCCGGATCGACGGCTTGGCTCGCTGTTGCCTGCGCCATGGCGATCATCGGCATCGCGATGCGGGTCGGTGCTGCCTGCACGGAACCGAGGGCCGCAATCAGTCCTGCGACGAGCCCGATGGCACCGGCCCGCCTTGACTTCGAACGCCGGGTCGGCCGCTGGCTTTGCGCTTTGGACGCGTTGGTGATGGTCATCTCGCTTCCCCTAATCATTGATCATCCAGCGCAATCGACGCTGGCCGTTCCAGCCAGCCACCCGCGCCATCCGGCACCAGTTCGACAAGTTCAATCCGATCTTCGTAGATGGCGGTAACCCGCCCATCGTTCTGCCCCACGTACGCACCCGTTTGCACGCGATAGGTCACCTTGTCCGGCGCCATCAACAGCGCGACGAGACCGCTGCCGCGCCCAAGGGTGCCAACCATGTCGAGCCCATCGAGCGGAAACTGTTCCAGGGTCTGCTTGCGGCGCGCCGAATCCGGACGCGGCCCGCTGCCGCCGCTGTCGGAAGTAAAGGCATCGCTGAACGGATCGCGCAGGCCCTGGGCGGCGTATTCGAAGGTCTCGAATTGCTGCATGACCGGCAAGGGGTCGAGCGGCGGGGCCGGCTTCGCCTTGACGTTGGCGACCCATTCCTCGAGGTTCGGCGCTTCGCCGGGTTCGCTGGTGATGCTGCGGCCGCAGGCGACCAATGCCAGCAGGCAGGTCGCCGTCAGCAGCGCGCGCAGGTGGATCGGGAGTGCGTGCTTGCGCATGTCACTTCCCTCCCTGTGCAGCGGGCGCATCAGCCGCCGCCTGTTCCTGCGCGGCGGTTTCTTCTTCATCGAGATAACGGTAGGTCTTGACCGTGCCGGCGAGTTCGAGGTTCGAGTTCGGACGGATGCCGGCGGCGTCCTTGTCGTCCTTGGGTTTCAGCGAGATGTCGTGCATGGTCATGATCACTACGCGCGGCAACGACGCCACGCCGCTGACGAAGGCGCCGAACTGATGATAGGTACCTACCATCCGCAGCGCGATCGGCTTCTCGGCGTAGAACTCCTTGGGAGATTCGGGGCCGGGCTGGAACAACTCGTTCATGATGCCGGTTGCCAATGCGGTCTGTGAGATGTCGACGATCAGGTCCGGCATTTCCGTCTTGCTCGGCAATTGCCGCAGCATCTGCTGCAGTTGCTGCTCCATCTGCGCGAGCTGCTGCTTCAACGGCTCGAGATTGGCAGCACGGCCCTGCTTGGTCTCGAATTCGGTGCGCAGCGCGTTTTCCTGGCTCTCGAGGCCTTCCAGTTCGGTGCCCTTGTCGCGCGTGATCAGATACCAGAGCACGCCGAAGAGCAGCAGGCCGAGCAGCACGCAGAAACCGATCTTGAACTCACGCGGCCAAGCGCCGGTGTTGTTAAAGTCGATCTCCTTCAGCTTCATCTTCCTCTGGCTCACGAGGCGGCTCCTTCTTTGGCAGTCGCGGCAGCCGGTTGCGCAGCGGGCGCAGCCGGGCTCGGAGCAGCAGCCGGTGTGGCCGCCGGTGTAGCCGGGCTTGCAGCCGGCGTTGTCGAAGCGGGCGTGCTGACTGGCGGAGCAGGATCAGGCACGCCGTCGCCATCCTCATCCTTAGGCGCGTTGGGATTGGCCAGCGTCACCGCCAGGGTGAACACGAACGGCAGGCCCTTATCGTCGCCCTTGGCCTCGATGATCGACAGGTCGGGCTTGGTCATCCAGCCAGAACCTTCGAGATTGCGCATATAGGTGCTCACGCGCGCGTTCGACTGCGAGCGACCTTCCAGCGTCAGCTTCTCGCCTTCCTGCTTGATCGAGCTCAGGATCACGCCGTCGGGAATCGTGCGTACCAGCGAATCGAACAGGTGCACCATCTGCGAACGATTGGCCTGCAACTGCTCGATGACTTCCTTGCGCGCCAGCAGCTTGGCCTTTTTCTTGTCGAGCTCTTCGATTTCCTTGATCTTGCCGTCGACCTTGGCGATCTCGCCCTGGAGGAAAGCATTACGCTCGTTCTGGCCGCTGATCTGGTTGTTGTAGTACATGTTCACCAGGAACCAGAGGACGACACCGGCCAGCGCAGCCAGCCCCAGCATCGTCATGAATTCCTTCTGACGCAGCTTGCGGCGTTCGGCACGCCACGGCAGCAGATTGATCCGTGCCATTAGTCGAAGCTCCTCAAGGCGAGGCCGCAGGCGATCATCAGCGCCGGCGCATCCTGCGCTAGCGCGTGCGCCTGCACGCGTGGGCCGAGGGTCATCTGCGCCAACGGATTGGCGACGATCGTCTGCACGCCTAGCTGCTCCTCCACCATTTCGGCCACGCCCGGGATCGAGGCACAGCCGCCGGCCAGTACGATCTGGTCGACGCGATTGAACTCGCTGCCGGCATAGAAGAACTGCAGCAGGCGGCTGATCTGCTGGACCAGCGCTTCCTTGAACGGTTCGAGCACTTCGATCTCGTAGCTCTCCGGCAACCCGCCCTGGCGCTTGGCAAGGCCGGCTTCCTCGTAGCTCAAGCCATAGCGGCGCATCACCTCGTCGGTGAGCTGCTTGCCGCCGAAGACCTGTTCACGGCTGTACAGGCTGCGTCCGTTACGCAGGATGTTGAGCGTGGTCATCGTCGCGCCGACATCGACCATCGCCACGATGCCGTCGCGCGGCATGTTCAGCGTGTTGGCGAGCAGGGCGAAGGCGTTCTCGATCGCGAATGCTTCGACATCCATGATCCGCGCGGTCAGGCCGCCCAGTTCAAGGGCCGAAGCGCGCATCTCGACGTTCTCCGAACGCGAGGCGGCCAGCAGCACCTGCACCATCTCGGCGTTGCCCGGCATCGGGCCGAGCACCTCGTAATCGAGGTTCACTTCCTCGATCGGGTAGGGAATGTAGTTGACGGCCTCGAGCTCGACCTGGGACTCCATGTCGTCGTCCTCGAGATCGGACGGCATCGGGATGATCTTGGTGATCACCGCGGAGCCCGCGACCGCCGCAGCGGCATGCCTGGCCTTGGTACCCGACCGCGACACGGCTCGGCGGATGGCTTCGCCGACCGCCTCGACCTCAACGATGTTCTTCTCGACCACCGCATTCGGCGGCAGCGGTTCGACGGCGTAGTGCTCCACCCGGTAGCGGTCGCCTGAACGCGACAGCTGGAGGAGCTTCACGGCAGTCGAACTGATGTCAACGCCGACGAGCGGCGCCTGGCTTTTTGTGATCAGTCCCACGTTTTTCTCCCCATGTCACGGGCGCTTACGCGCGCAACGTGCCCCGAAGCATTAAATAACGGACTTTTCACCCCGTGGCAACTACCGCGTGCGGCCGACGCGATCCGGATCGCCAAATTGGGAAGCCCACCCCTATTCGGACACCTCGCCCGGTCCCCTGTTGGCGCACCTTCACGTCCCTGGTCCCTGAGCCGCTTCCTGCAATGGCGCGCGCCGCCGCCGCATAAGGGGTGGAAGCGCGCTCCTCTATACTCCGCGGCCAAGATAACCGCAGTGCCAAGGCACAGGAAACCGCCTCGATGTCCCGTTTTCGCCGACTGTTGCGCTGGACGCTGGTCGCGTTCGCCGGCGCAACCCTCCTAGGGCTGCTCGCCGCCGGAACCTTGTACTACGTCGTGTCCTCGAAGCTGCCGGACGTGCAGACGCTGCGCAATGTCGAATTGCAGGAGCCGCTCTACGTCTATGCGAAAGATGGGCGCCTGATGGCGCTGTTCGGCGAGACGCGCCGTTATCCGGTCGAGATCGCCAAGGTTCCCGATCGCGTCAAGCAGGCCTTCATCGCGATCGAGGACAACCGCTTCTACCAGCACCACGGCGTCGACTACAAGGGCGTCGGACGTGCAATCTGGCTGTTGGCGACCACCAACGACAAGCGCGTACCGGGCGGCTCCACGATCACCCAGCAGGTTGCGCGCCAGTTCTTCCTCAGTTCCGAGTACAGCTATACGCGCAAGCTCGCCGAGATGCTGCTGGCGATGAAGATGGAGCGCGAACTCAGCAAGGACGAGATCTTCGAGCTCTACCTCAACAAGAGTTTCTTCGGCAACCGCGCCTACGGCATCGGCGCGGCTTCGGAGTTCTACTACGGCAAATCGCTCGACCAGCTCGGCCTGGATGAGATCGCCTCGCTCGCATCCATTCCCAAATTCCCGTCCAGCGGCAACCCGATCAGCAACCCCGAGCGCGCGCGCGAACGGCGCGACTACGTGCTGCAGCGCATGCGCGAACTCGGTTTCATCGGCGCCGCCGAAGAGACCGCCGCGCAGGCGATCGCGATGCATGCCACGCCGCACGAGCGTCCGGTCGAGGTCTACGCGCCCTACGTCGCGGAAATGGTGCGTCAGGAAATGATCGCGCGCTTCGGCGGCGATGTGCTCACCAAGGGTTACCACGTCACGACCACGATCGACCCGACGCTGCAGGTGGCGGCGGATCAGGCCGTGCGCGACGGCCTGACCGTCTACGATCACCGCCACGGCTGGAACAAGGTCGAGCAGCATTTCGATCTCGCCGCGGACGAGGATGCTGCGACCGCGAGCGCACGCCTGCGCGGCATTCCTGCACAAGCGGGCCTGCTGCCTGCAGTCGTGCTACGCGCGGACACAGGTACGGCGGATGTGGTGTTCGCCGACGGTAGCGTCGTCACCCTCGACGCCGCGTCGAGCCGTTGGACCGGCCGCAATCCCGGCGCCCTGCTCAAGCGCGGCGACCTCGCGCGCGTACGCAGGATTGAGGCGGCCACGAAGACACCGGCCAGCGATGGCAAGACTGCAGACAGCAAGACTGAAGCAGCGGCAGCCTATGCGCCTGCCAGCGACGCGGCGCCCGTCGAAGTGACCTATCGCCTCGACCAGCTGCCGCGCGCGCAGGCCACGCTGGTTTCGCTCGAGCCCGATACCGGCGCGTTGCGCGCCCTCGTCGGCGGCTTGAGCTTTGCCGGCAGCAAGTTCAACCGCGCCACGCAGTCGCGCCGGCAGCCAGGTTCCAGCTTCAAGCCCTTCATCTACGCTGCTGCCTTCGAACGCGGCTTCAACCCTGCCTCTATCGTGCTCGATGCCCCGGTCGTGTTCCGCATGCGCCGCGGCCAGTTCTGGCGTCCGCAGAACGACAGCGGCAACTTCGCCGGCCCGATGCGCCTGCGCGAAGCGCTGGTGCAGTCGCGCAACCTGGTATCGGTGCGCATGCTCGATGCGATCGGCGTCGAGTACGCGCGCAAGTTCATCAGTCACTTCGGCATCGACGAGGCGCTGCTGCCGCCGAACCTGTCGATGTCGCTGGGCACCGCGTCACTGCCGACGATCGACATGGCGCGTGGCTACGCGGTGTTCGCGAATGGCGGTTTCCGCATCACGCCGTGGTTCATCGACGAGGTCAGGGATCGCGGCGGCAAGTTGATCTTCAAGGAGAAGCCGCCGACCGCATGCCGTGGCTGCGGTCGTGGGGGCGTCGCCGGCAAGTCGGTGGCGCAGTCGAACGTCGTCGATGGCTTCGACCTGAGCCCGGCCGAGGCGATCGTGGTGCCGCGCAAGGACGACCCGAAGGCCGGCGACGAACCCGCCAGGACGGAAGTGCCCGCCACGCTGTCGGCCGACACCGTGGTCGCGCCACGGGCGATCGACGAGCGCGTGGCCTACCAGTTGATCTCGATGATGCGCGACGTCGTGCAGCGCGGCACCGGCACTGCTGCCAAGGTGCTTGGGCGCGAGGACGTTGGCGGCAAGACCGGCTCGACCAACGACCATCGCGACGCCTGGTTCTCGGGCTTTGGCGGCAACCTGGTCACCACCGTGTGGGTGGGACGCGACGATTTCCGTTCGCTGGGTTACCGCGAATACGGCGGCAAGGCCGCATTGCCGATCTGGATCGACTACATGCGCGTGGCGCTGAAGGACGTACCGCTCGCCAAGAACGAGCCGCCGGACGGCATGGTCAAGGTTGCCGTCAGCGCCGGCGGGCAGTTGCTTCCGACCACCTCGAACGGCGGCATCGTCGAGTACGTGAAAGCCGAAGACCTCGAGCGCATGGAAAGCTACGTCGACTATGGCCCGGACGACACCGTGCCGAGCGAGGAGCAGTTCGACATCTTCTAGTGTGCGGCGCGTGAAGATTCTGCGGACCAGCCCTCCGCGGAACTTCGCGCGGCCTGCACCGACTAACCCTCCGTCATCGGCCCGCGCTACAGTCGGGCCTGGCCTCAGACGCGGAGGGTCGTTCCATGCATCACCACGCCCGTCAGCACGCCGAGACCCGCATCCGCGAACGTCGCCACCGCCTTGCCAACGAAGCGGCCCGGTTGATGGCCGAAAGCGGCATCCGCGACTTCCACCAGGCCAAGCTCAAGGCCGCGCAACGGCTCGGCATCCACGACGACGCCTCGCTGCCGCGCAATCGCGAGATCGAGGATGCGTTGCGCGAGTATCAACGCCTGTTCCTCGGCGACGCGCAAACCGCGGGCCTGCGCGCGCGTCGCGATGCGGCCCTGCGCGCGCTCGAGTTCTTCGCCGGTTTCGATGCCCGCCTGGTCGGTCCGGTGCTCGACGGCACGGCCGATGGCAACGCGCCGGTCAACCTGCAGCTTTATAGCGACGATGCTGACGCGGTGCCGCGCTTCCTGGAAGAACATCGCATTCCGGCCGAATCGCGCACCCGCCGGGTACGGCTGGACCGCGAGCGCAGCGACGACTTCCCGGTCTGGCTGTTCAGCGCAGAGGAACTCACGTTCGACCTGACCGTGCTGCCCGCGGACGCGCTGCGCCAGGCGCCACTGTCGGGCGTCGACGAGCGGCCGATGAAACGCGCCTCGCTGGCGCAGTTGCGCCAGCTATTGGCAGAAGACGAGATTTCCGGATACGAATCGGGCCGGTAACGCCGCGGGTGAGCCGGAGCCGTGGCTTCACTTGCGCGCGGAACCAAAAGAAAGCCCCGCATCGCGGGGCTTTCCTATCGGCGCGAAGGCGCTCACTCAACGCTTGTCGATGCCTACGTAGTCGCGCTCCGGCGCGCCGACGTAGATCTGGCGCGGGCGACCGATCTTGTTCTCGGGATCTTCCTGCTGTTCCAGCCAGTGCGCGACCCAGCCGGCGGTGCGCGCGATCGCGAACATCACGGTGAACATCTCGGTCGGTATCCTCAGCGCCTTGTAGATGATGCCGCTGTAGAAATCGACGTTCGGATAGAGCTTGCGCTGGATGAAGTAATCGTCCTTCAGCGCCGCTTCTTCAAGCTTGACCGCCACGTCCAGCAGCGGATCATTGATGCCGAGCTCATTCAGCACCTCGTGCGTCATTTCGCGGATGATCTTGGCGCGCGGATCGAAGTTCTTGTAGACGCGGTGACCGAAGCCCATCAGGCGGAAGCCTGATTCCTTGTTCTTGGCCTTCTCGACCGCGGCGCCGACGTTCTCCGGCTTGCCAATCTCGCCGAGCATCTTCAGCACGGCCTCGTTGGCACCACCATGCGCCGGGCCCCACAGTGCGGCGACGCCGGCGGCGACGCAGGCATAGGGATTGGCGCCGGTGGAGCCGACCAGGCGCACGGTCGAGGTCGACGCGTTCTGTTCGTGGTCGGCGTGCAGGATGAACAACAGGTCGAGCGCCTTGGCCGCGACCGGATTCAGCTCCAGCGGCTCGCTCGGCACCTCGTACATCATCTGCAGGAAACGCTCGACGTAGGGCACGTTGTTGCGCGGATAGCGCAACGGCCAGCCGATCGAATAGCGATGGCAGGCAGCGGCGATCGTCGGCACTTTCGCGATCAGGCGGATCGCCGCGAGGCGGCGCTCGGCCGGATCCTCGTAGTCGAGGTCGTTGTGGTAGAAGCTGGCCATCGAGCCGAGCATGCCGACCAGCATCGCCATCGGATGCGCATCGTGTCGGAAGCCGCCGAGAAAGCCCTTGAAGGCCTCGTGCATCATCGTGTGGTGGGTGACGTCGCTGTCGAACGCCGCGAATTCCTGGCTGGTCGGCAGATTGCCGTTCATCAGCAGGTAGGCCACCTCAAGGAAGCTCGACTGCTTGGCCAGCTGCTCGATCGGATAGCCGCGATACATGAGCACGCCGGCATCGCCATCGATGTAGGTGATGGCGGACTTGCAGGAGGCGGTCGCGGTGAAGCCGGAATCGTAGGTGAAGCAGCCGGTTGCCGACGGCAGCTTGGCGATGTCGATGCACGGGCTACCGAGCGTGCCGGTCTGCACCGGCAGGACCACGGACTTGTCGCCGGCGGTCAGCGTGACTTGGTCGAGCTTGGCAGGCCCGGGCGTGACTTGATTGGATCCGGATTTCTCGGAAGCAGGCACTGATGCACTCCTCGTGACCCGTTGCCGCGACAGCGCCGGGTGGGATGGAAACCGCGGCATGCCGCGATGCAACAATTATCGCATAGGGCCGTTCGAGTGACGGCTCGGACTTTAGTCGCGTGCCGATGCCCTGCGGCCGGTGCGCCACAAACGACGACGGCCGCCATCGGCAGCCGTCGCAGGCGGTGGTCCTGACAGCGGACCCACCGGTATCACGGAAAAATTACTTGGCGTAGCGCTTGCGGAACTTGTCGACGCGACCGCTTACGTCCATCAGCTTGTTCTGCCCCGTGTAAAACGGGTGCGTGGCCGACGAGACGTCGACCTTGATCAGCGGATATTCGTTGCCGTCGTCGAACTTCACCGTTTCCTTGCTGGAAAGGGTGGAACGGGTGAGGAACCTGAAATCGGAAGTCACGTCCTGGAACACGACTGCGCGGTATTCGGGATGGATGTCGGCCTTCATGGCGGGCACCAAAGTGGGCAAAAGAAGAGCGGCATTCTAGCCGCTCCGGAAGCCCCGGCGCAAGCCGCGCCCTACCCGGCCCCGAGTGCCGCGCGGATCATGCCTTCGAACCGGGCCTGGTCGTAGCGCTGCAGGATCCGCGCATTGTCCGGGCGGCCGCCGCGCCGCTGCCAGTCGACGACGGTCGCGCCCCGGGTCAGGCTGCCTTGAAGTTCGATCGCCAGCGGCCGATCAGCCATCTCCAGCGCGCCGTCGGGCCGCAGCGCCAGCGCCATGGCCAGCGCATCGGCCGAGTGCCAACGCTCGCCACGGCGCTCCGTGGCCCAGGCGCGGGTCTTGCGCGAGATTGCGTCGTAGAACCTGGCCTGCGGTGTCTCTGCCTTCAGCCAGCGCTCGAAATCCTTGTGCGGGAAGCCGTGCGCCATGACGGCCTCCCAGTCGGCGACCTCGATCCGCTCGAAGGCCTCGAACACCAGATGCGCGGCCTCGGGATCGAAGCCGATGTTGAACTCCGCCGAAGGCGTCGTGTTGCCCTGCCCCGTCACCGCCCCGCCCATCACCACAATGCGGGCGATGCGTTGCGGCATAGCCGGATCGAGCTTGAGCGCGACGGCCAGGTTGGTCAGCGGGCCAAGCATGACGAGCACCAGGCGGCCGCGATGCACGTGCGACAGACGGATCAGCGCCAGCGCGGCATGTTCCTGATCCACCGCGCGCGCTGCCGGCGCATAGCCGATATCACCGAAACCGTCGCGGCCGTGCACGTAGGACGCATCCGGCGTCGGATGCAGCAACGGCCCTTCGCAGCCGGCATGCACGGGGATATCGATGCCCGCCACCTCGCACAGCTTCAAGGCGTTGGCGATGGTGTATTGCAGGCCGACGTTGCCGGCGGCGATGGTCAGCGCGACGACGTCGTGGTTCGGATCGTCGAAAGCCATCAGCAGTGCTAGCGCGTCATCGACGCCGGGGTCGGTGTCGACGAGCAAGGGGATGCGTTCGGTCATCTGGTCTTTCCGTCAGAACCTGGAATCGTTCTCGCATGGCTCGCCGTCACGGTCGCCATCCATTTTTGTGTCGGGGCAGTTGCGGACGAAGAATTCGGCTTCGGCGCGCGATGTCATCTGCGAACAATGCTGCCGCCCATCGCATTGGAACGTCGGTGCTGACGATACCTCGCCCGTCTGTTGTGCTTGCGCTTCCACCGGTATCGCCGCTTCAGCCGCCTGCGGTGCGTCGTGATCCGCAAAATGCTCGTAGCCCTTCCATGCGGCAAGACCAAGCACTAACAACAACAGAAGCCTCTTCATGTCGGGTCCGCCAAGGCATCGACTTCAGGCGCTAGCGTACCGCGCCGCGCCGCCGATCCACCGCTCCACCAGCTTGTCGGCGATCTCCGGCGCCTCGCGCAGCAATTGTTCTCCGATCTCGTGTACGACCGGCAACATGCCGGCATCCCGCGCCAGGTCGGCGACGCGGAAGGCCGCCAGACCGGTCTGGCGGGTGCCCAACAGCTCGCCTGGGCCGCGCAGCTCGAGGTCCCTCTCCGCGATGACGAAGCCGTCGTTGGTCTGACGCATCGTTTCCAGTCGCTGTCGTGCCATCGCCGACAAGGGCGACTGGTACAGCAGCACACAATTCGACGCGGCGCTGCCGCGCCCGACCCGACCGCGCAACTGGTGCAGTTGCGCCAGTCCCAGCCGCTCAGCGTTCTCCACGATCATCAACGAGGCGTTCGGCACGTCGACGCCGACCTCGATCACCGTCGTCGCCACCAGCAGGTCCACCGTACCTTCCTTGAACGCGCGCATCGTCGCCTGCTTGTCGGCCGGCTTCATGCGGCCGTGCACGAGACCGACGCGCACTTCCGGCAAGGCCGTCGACAACGCCTCGAACGTGCCCTGCGCAGCCTGCGCCACGACCTCGTCGGAATCATCGATCAAGGTGCAGACCCAGTACGCCTGGCGGCCCTCGGCGCACGCGCCGCGGATG
>Ga0193708_1000309_pt1 | contig 11578 bp, 8 predicted proteins | sample H3c1metaG_FD_160570 | JGI IMG/M metagenome (GOLD analysis project Ga0193708, IMG submission 160570) | Soil microbial communities from a riparian zone of the East river system, Colorado, United States - H3c1 | ecosystem: Environmental > Terrestrial > Soil > Riparian zone | place: USA: East River...
TGGCAGCCCGTCACAGGGCATCCATCCCGCCACGACCATCACGGTCAGTTCGGGCACGGTAAACGCCGACACCGGCGCATCGCGTTTCGCGATGACCACGCCCGGCGGCGGTTCCGGAGCGGCGGCCCGGTAGGCCTCCTGCACCACCCGCTGGCCGGCCTCGGTACCGAGCAACGGCCCCGGCCCGTTCAACGCCACGCTGGCGACCACCCCCAGCGTGCCTGCGGCCAGCGCCACCAGCACGACCTTCATGCCCGAACGCATCACGGTGCGGCAGTCGCACGCCGCGTGCGCGCCACGAACGCTTCGGCCTTCTCGAAACCGACCAAGCGCAGCGGTCGCCGCTCCTGCTTGTCGGTGAAGAACAGCGTGGCCGGCGGCCCGACGATGCCGAAGCGCTTCATCAACGCTTGGTCGAGGTCATCGTTGGCGGTGACATCGGCCTTGAGCAGCACGAAGCCGGCAAGCGCGGCCTGCACCGACGGATCGGTGAAAGTGTAGGCCTCCATTTCCTTGCACGACACGCACCAGTCGGCATAGAAATCGAACATCAGCGGCTTGCTGGCGGCCTGTGCCGCGGCTAGTTCGCGATCGAGGTCTCCGGTCGACTTGATGGTCCTGAAGACGAGCGCCTGGTGTGCCTGCTGCCCGCCGCCGAAGCCCGCGAGCGGCTGCAGCGGGTTGCCGCTGCCGGCGAGCGCGCCGAACAGCTCGGCGGCGCCGATGACCGCCAGCAGCAACCCGGCGAAGCGGGCGAACCAGCGCAGGCGATCGTGGTCGCCGTGTGCACCGTTGAAAGCCCACGCCGCAGCGGCCAGCGCGATCGTGCCGAACAGGGCGAGCGTCACTGGCCCGGGCACGATCCGCGACAGCATCCACGCCGCCAGCGCCAGGAACACGAAGCCGAAGACGCGTTGCACCGCGGTCATCCACGGCCCACTGGTCGGCATGCCGCGTCCCGCCGCCGCACCGAACGCCAGCAGCGGCAATCCCATGCCCATCGCCAACAGGAACAGCGCGAGGCCGCCGAAGGCCGGATCGTGGCTCTGGCTGATGTAGAGCACCGCGGCGGCCAGCGGCGGCGCCACGCACGGACCGACGATCAACGCCGACAACGCGCCCATCGCGGCGACGCCGGCGAGCGAACCGCCACGCTGCTTGTCACTGACGCTGCCGAGTTTCGCCCGCAGCGTTGCCGGTAATTGCAGTTCGTACAGGCCGAACGACGACAGCGCGAGCGCGAAGAAGATCAGCGCGAACGCGACGATGACCCACGGCGTCTGGAACGCGGCCTGCAGGTTGGCGCCGACCAGGCCCGCGACCACGCCGGCGACGGTGAACACCAGCGCGTTCGCCAGCACATAGACGAACGACAGCCACAGCGCGCGGCGGGTACCGAGGCGGGTGCCGGCGCCGGCGATCAGGCCCGACAGGATCGGGATCATCGGCAGCACGCAGGGCGTGAACGCCAGTCCGAGACCGCCGAGGAAGAACCACAGCAGGGTCAACCAGCGTCCCGAACCGGACAGGCCCGCGGCGAGACGGCTGTCTTCGGCCAAGTCGCTGTCGTCGTTCCCCCGGCCTGTAGGAGCGGCTTCAGCCGCGAGTTGTTGCTGATCTGTGGGAGCGGCGGAAGCCGCGACGCTTTCCGCGGTCATGCCCGCACCTGTCGCGACTGCCGTCGCTCCCACAGGATTGGTCGAATCGACGGAGCTCGCGGCTGAAGCTGCTCCTACATCCCCCCCATCGGAATTTACTGTGCCTGCCGGCAGCGACACCGCGACCTTGCGGGTCATCAGCGGATAGCAGATGCCATCGTCCTGGCAACCCTGGAAGGTCGCCGTCAGCGTCACGCGCTGTGCATCCGCACGGGTGCGGCGCAACGGCACCGGCACTTCGACCTGGTCGAAATAGACCACGACATCGCCGAAGTGTTCGTCGCGATGCCGTGCGCCCTGCGGCCAGCGTGGTGGCTGCAACGCGATGCCGTCGGCGGCGAGCGCGAGCGTGGTCTTGTCGCGATACAGGTAATAACCGCGCGCGGGGGTGAAGCGCAGCAGCAGGGTGTTGCCGCCGTCGGCAATCGCCTCGAATCCGAAGGCCTGTTCCGGCGGCAGCGGCAGGGCGTCGCTGGCGGCATTCGTCGATGCGGGCAACGATGCGTTGCGCGCCTTGCCGAGCGATTGCCTGAGGGTCGCAAAGCCCGCATCTGCTTCTGTAGGAGCGGCGGAAGCCGCAACCGCCGTCGCAACGGTGCTGCCTGTCGCGGCTCCCGCCGCTCCTACAGGCGCCTCGGGCAACGCTACCGTCAGCGTGCGCGTCTGCGGCGGATAGCAGACGCCGGCATCGGCGCAGCCCTGGTAGATCACCTTCAAGGTGACGCTGGCACCGTTCGCCGCGAGGATCGGCACCGTGCCCGCGAGGTGCCCGCGGAAGGTCTCGACCCGGCCGAAGAATTCGTCGTCGTGCGGAGCGCCGTGTGGCAGCTCGATTGGGCCGAGTTTCGCGGCACCGGCCGATGCCGCCTTGATGCGATGGCGATACAGGTAGTAACCGTCGGTGATCTTCCATTCGAGCGCGATGCGGTCGGCGGAGGTCGCCTTCGCGCTCAGCATGAAGGCTTCGTCGACCGGCAGCAGGTCGTCCTCGTCGACGGCGGCGACCGCCGACGACATGCAGGCAAGGCCCAGGGCGAGGGCAGCGACGGCACGCTGCCAGCGGGATGCGAACGACTTCGACTTCACTTATTCCGACTCCAATGCCGTTTCCGCGACGATCCATTGCAGATACGCCGGCAGGCCATCGGTGATTGCGACCGCAAGCACTTCCGGCAGTTCATGCGGATGCAGCGACCGGATCCGCGCCGACAGCGCCGGCAGGCGTTCGGCGCGGGTCTTGATCACGAGCATGACTTCGTCCGCGCGTTCCACCGCGCCCTGCCAGCGATACACCGAGCGCACGCCCGGCAGCACGTTGACGCACGCAGCCAGGCGCTCTCCGACCAGCGCATCAGCGATGCGCGTGGCGGTGTCGGCGTCGGGGCAGGTGCAGAAGACCATGCGGACTTGCATGGCCGGATTGTACGGGGCCGACTCCGGGGCGCGCCTTGTCCGCAGCCGTCAATTCACCAGGTGGGCGCGACCGCGGTCCCGAAAGACGCTGCACCGTCAATGGCGGGTGGCGAACGCCAGAGACGGCTTGCGCGAGGTCGGGGTGCGGCCACGGACAGGGCATCGCGCCGCATGCCGTGGCCGGACCCATTTGCGCTTCGGGCCTTGAAAGCCCGCTCGGCTCCCCCATCTCACGAGCATCCCGGCACGCCGGGTTTTGTTGTCCCGCGGAGTTGGCAGTCGTCATCAACGACTGCTAGAATCCGCGCCCAGCTTCATCCCATTTCCTAAACCAATCAATCATTTGCGAGGGTTGCAATGAATCTCAAGCCGCTCTATGACCGCGTGGTCATCAAGCCGATCGAAGCCGACGAAGTCTCCGCCGGTGGCATCCTCATCCCCGACAATGCCAAGGAAAAGCCGACCAAGGGCGAAGTCGTCGCCGTCGGCGAGGGCAAGGCGCTGGACAACGGCAGCCTGCGCGCTCCCAAGGTCAAGGTCGGCGACAAGGTCATCTACGGCCAGTACTCGGGCAGCAGCTACAAGCTCGAAGCCGTCGAATACAAGATCGTGAAGGAAGACGACATCCTCGCCATCCTCGGCTGAGCGGGTCGTTTCGTCCTCTCCCATTCCCCTGATTCTCTTTTGAGGTAACTGCAATGTCCGCCAAGGAAATTCGTTTCGGCGAGGACGCGCGCGCAAAGATGGTGCGCGGTGTCAACATTCTCGCCAATGCCGTCAAGGCAACGCTCGGCCCGAAGGGCCGCAATGTCGTGCTCGAGAAGAGTTACGGCGCCCCGACGATCACCAAGGACGGCGTGTCCGTCGCCAAGGAGATCGAGCTCGCCGACAAGTTCGAGAACATGGGCGCGCAGATGGTCAAGGAAGTCGCGTCCAAGACTTCCGACAACGCCGGTGACGGCACCACCACCGCCACCGTGCTGGCGCAGGCGCTGATCCGCGAAGGTTCCAAGGCGGTCGCCGCCGGCATGAACCCGATGGACCTCAAGCGCGGCATCGACCAGGCCGTCAAGGCCGCCGTCGTCGAGCTGAAGAAGCTGTCCAAGCCCACCGCCGACGACAAGGCGATCGCCCAGGTCGGCACGATCTCGGCGAACTCCGACGAGTCGATCGGCACGATCATCGCCGACGCGATGAAGAAGGTCGGCAAGGAAGGCGTGATCACGGTCGAGGAAGGTTCGGGACTGGACAACGAGCTCGACGTCGTCGAGGGCATGCAGTTCGACCGCGGCTACCTGTCGCCGTACTTCATCAACAACCAGCAGTCGATGTCGGCCGAGCTGGACGACCCGTTCATCCTCCTGCACGACAAGAAGATCTCCAACGTCCGCGACCTCCTTCCCGTGCTGGAAGGCGTGGCCAAGTCGGGCAAGCCGCTGCTGATCGTCGCCGAGGAAGTCGAAGGCGAAGCGCTGGCGACCCTGGTGGTCAACACCATCCGCGGCATCGTCAAGGTCTGCGCCGTGAAGGCGCCGGGCTTCGGCGATCGTCGCAAGGCGATGCTCGAAGACATGGCGACGCTGACCGGCGGCACCGTGATCTCCGAGGAAGTCGGCCTGTCGCTCGAGAAGGCCACGCTCAAGGACCTGGGCCGCGCCAAGAAGATCCAGATCACCAAGGAAAACACCACCATCATCGATGGCGCCGGCGAGAGCACGGTCATCGAAGGCCGCATCAAGCAGATCAAGGCGCAGATCGAGGAAACCTCCTCGGATTACGACCGCGAGAAGCTGCAGGAACGCGTGGCCAAGCTGGCCGGCGGCGTTGCGGTGATCAAGGTCGGCGCATCGACCGAGATCGAGATGAAGGAAAAGAAGGCCCGCGTCGAAGACGCCCTGCACGCGACGCGCGCAGCGGTGGAAGAAGGCGTGGTCCCGGGCGGCGGCGTCGCGTTGATCCGCGCGTTGCAGGCCATCGGTGAGCTCAAGGGCGCCAACGAAGACCAGACCCACGGCATCAACATCGCCAAGCGCGCCATGGAAGCGCCGCTGCGCGAGATCGTCGCCAACTGCGGCGAAGAGCCGAGCGTCGTGTTGAACAAGGTGGCCGGCGGTACCGGCAACTACGGCTACAACGCCGCGACCGGCGAATACGGCGACATGATCGCGTTCGGCATCCTCGACCCGACCAAGGTCACGCGTTCGGCGCTGCAGAACGCGGCCTCGATCGCCGGCCTGATGATCACCACCGAAGCGATGGTGGCCGAGCTGCCGAAGAAGGAAGAGCCGGCGATGCCGGGCGGCGGCGGCATGGGCGGCATGGGCGGCATGGATTTCTGATCCGGACCCAGGCAGTGTTTGCATGGAAGGCCCGCGCAAGCGGGCCTTCTTTTTTGCATGGCTTGGCGATTTTGCGCAGGTTGGCGACGTGGTGTGCGGCGTGTGACTCGAAGCCGTGCCAGTGGTCCCGATGACTTGCAGGGCGCGCAAATTACCGTGTTTCCAGTGAATCTGCGCACGTCGGAAGAGAGTTCCGGCGCGCGATCGAGGCGATCGCATCCCCAGGAGACATTGCCATGACCTACAAACCCACCCTCATCCTGCTGGCACTGGCCGTCGCTGCATTATTTCCCACCGCGACGCTGGCGCGCGAACCCAACGTCGTGCACATCAAGACGCTGGCCGAGATCAGCGGCCTGCGCAACCGCGAAGCACGCATGTTGTTCGCGGCCGCACGCTCGTCCTACGCCGAGTACCGCTACACATTCGATCGCGTCGAGCGCAAGTTCATCGCAGCGGTGGGCAGGGAACGCTACGAGCAACTGCAGGCGGGCCTTCCGGTGCAGTTCGACCGGATCGTCGACGGCAAGCGTGTCGTGACCCTGGTGCAGCTCGATCCGTCCAGCTGAGTGCGCACGGCCGGTGCGGAGCGCCGGCCTGCCGCATCGACGAGTGCCCGGCGGCAAGAAGGATTTCTCGTGCCGCACGCTGTCGCCGGCCTCGCGTGCGCCAGTCGCCGCTTCCGGCCGAATGACCGTATCGCTATAGTCGCTGCTGCTTTCCGCAGCAGGCGATGACGTGGGCGTGCAAACAACCGGCGAATCCAGGCCCCCGACCGTCGCCCTGGCGGCAGGCGGCACCGGCGGACATCTTTTTCCCGCCGAGGCGCTGGCGCGCGAACTGCGGGCGCGCGGCCACGATGTCGTGCTGTACACCGAGCGGCGCGGCGCTGCCTACACCAAGGCGCTGGAAGGATTGCCATACGTGGTGCTGCCGGCGCGCAGTCTCGCCGGTGGCGTGGCCGGCAAACTGACGGCCGCTTTCACGATCCTGCGCGCCACGCTGCAGGCGCGGCGCGACATGAAGCGCCGCAAGGTCGCGTTGCTCGTCGGGTTCGGTGGTTATCCGAGCTTTGCGCCGGCGGTTGCCGCGAAGAGCCTGAAACTGCCGCTGCTGCTGCACGAACAGGCGACGCGCCTGAGCATGGCCAACCGGCAACTGCTGCGCCATGCCGATGCGCTGGCGACGTCGTTCCCGGATGTGGCCGGCGGCGAAGGCTTCGACGCCGCGCGCGTCACCGAAACCGGCAATCCGGTGCGTCGCGACATCCTCGCCGCGCGCGGCGAGTATCCGGCGCTGTCGCCCGAGTCGCCGCTCGAACTGCTGGTCGTGGGCGGCAGCCAGAGCGCGAACGTGTTCGGCGAGGTGGTGCCGCCGGCGCTGCTGGCGTTGCCCGACGACATCCGCCGCCGCGTTCGCCTGTCGCTGCAATACAAGGGCGACGATGCCGATGCGATCGCCGTGAGCCTGCGCGAGGCCGGCATCGATGCCACCATCCGCCCGTTCTTCGACGACATGGGCGCGCGCCTGCGTGCAGCGCACTTGGTGGTCACCCGTGCCGGCGCAACGACTGCCGCCGATCTGCTGACCGTCGGCCGTCCAGCGATCTTCGTGCCGATCCCCCATGGCGGTTCGCGCGAGGAACAGCGCCGCAACGCCGACACGCTGGCCGACGCCGGCGCCGGCTGGTGTGTGCCGGAATCCGAACTCAGCGTCGAAAGCTTGTGCGCATTGCTGGCCGAACTGTTCGCTTCGACGATCAAGCTGCCGCAGGCGGCGGCGGTCGCCACCTCGATGGCGCGGCCGCAGGCGGCGGCGAACCTGGCCGACCTGGTCGAGCGCATGCTCAATGAAAGGACAGCATCACGATGAGCGCAGACAAGAGCGATGTCCTGGTCATCGGTGGCGGTCACAACGGCCTGGTCTGCGCGGCGTATCTCGCAGCAGCCGGCTTGAAGGTGCGCGTGCTGGAACGGCGTGGCATCGTCGGTGGCGCGGCGGTGACCGAGGAATTCCATCCGGGCTTCCGCAATTCCAGCGCCAGTTACACCGTCAGCCTGCTCAACCCGCAGGTGATCCGCGACCTGCGCCTCGCCGAACACGGCCTGCGCGTGGTCGAGCGTCCGTACGCGAACTTCCTGCCGCTGCCCGACGGCGGCGCGTTCCGCCTCGGCGGCGAGCGCACGCAGGCGGAAGTCGCGCAATGGTCGACGCGCGACGCCGAGCGCCTGCCCGGGTACTACGCGATGCTCGACCGCGTCGTCGCGGTGCTGCGCGAGCTGATGGTGCGCACGCCGCCCAACGTGAGCGATCGCTTCGTGCTCGCCGACTGGCTCGCCTCGCTGGCGCTGGCGAAGCAGTTGAAGCACCTCGACATGCGCGGCCGTCGCGACCTGCTCGACCTGTTCACCAAGTCCGCGGGCGAGATGCTCGACCACTGGTTCGAATCGGAACCGTTGAAAGCGGTGCTGGGCTGGGATTCGGTGGTCGGCAATTTCGCCAGCCCTTACACGCCGGGCAGCGCATACGTGCTGTTGCACCACGTGTTCGGCGAGGTCAACGGCAAGAGCGGCGTGTGGGGCCATGCGATCGGCGGCATGGGCGCGATCACCGAGGCGATGGCCAAGGAATGCGCGGCGCGCGGCGTGGTGGTCGAGACCGATGCCGATGTCGAGCGGGTGCAGGTCGAAGGCGGAAAAGCAGTCGGCGTCGTGCTGGCCGATGGCCGCGAATTCCGCGCCGGCACCATCGTCTCCAACCTCAACCCGAAGCTGCTGTACACGAAGCTGGTCGAACGCGGCGCGCTCGACGACGACACCGCCGAACGCATCGCGCGCTACCGCAATGGTTCAGGCACGTTCCGCATGAACGTCGCGCTGTCGGAGCTGCCGGACTTCAATGCCGCCCCCGGCACCCAGCTGCAGCCGCACCACCAGAGCGGGATCCTGATCGGGCCGTCGCTGCGTTATTTCGAGCAGGCCTATTTCGACGCGAAATCGAAGGAACACAATCCGGGATGGGCGCGCGCGCCGATCGTCGAGGTGGTGATTTCCTCGACGCTCGACGACACCCTGGCGCCGCCGGGACAGCACGTCGCCAGCCTGTTCTGCCAGCACGTGCATCCCGAGGTCGATGGCGGTTGGGACGCGCACCGCGACACGGTGGCGAACCTGATGATCGACACGGTCGACATCTACGCGCCGAATTTCCGTCGCAGCGTGCTCGGCTACAAGGCGCTGTCGCCACTGGATCTCGAGCGCACCTTCGGCCTGGTCGGCGGCGACATCTTCCACGGCTCGCTCGGACTCGACCAGTTGTTCAGCGCCCGACCGCTGCTGGGGCAGGGCAACTATCGCGGCGCGCTCGGCAATCTCTACCTGTGCAGCTCGGGCACCCATCCCGGCGGCGGCGTCACCGGCTTGCCGGGGCGCAACGCCGCGCGCGAGATCCTGCGCGACCTGAAGCGCGGCCCGAGGCCGTCGTAGGATAAGGTCTCCGCTCCCACCCGGGCGAAGTGCTTTTGTAGGAGCGACGGAAGTCGCGACGCTCGCCCTCCATGTCGCGACTTCCGTCGCTCCTACAACCGCAATCGGGCGTGCGGTGCGTTTGCGCTGGCCGCTGCGCAGCGGCTGCGACGTTGCTTGATCCAATGCCACCCCGCAAGGACCCGCGCATGGGCCGCACCCCGTTGTTCCACCTGCTGCAACGCGCCGCGCGCATCGCGCGTGCGGCCGCGCATGATCCCGCGCCGCTCGACGAGTTCTACGAACGGGGTCGCGAGATCCGCGCCGACCCTTCGCGCCGGCGCTTCCTGCAGGCCGCTGGCGCGGGCCTGTTGCTGGCCGGCTGCAGCACGCTGCCGGAGCCTTCGGCGCCCGCCAATGTCCTTCGACAGGCTCAGGATGATCGGAATGAGGTCGTCATCGTCGGTGCCGGCATCGCCGGGCTCACCGCGGCATGGCGCTTGCGCCAGCAAGGCGTGCGTGTGCGCGTGTTCGAGGCGCAGACGCGCATCGGCGGCCGCATGTTCAGCCTGCGCAACCACTTCCCTGATGGGCAGGTGATCGAGCTCGGCGGCGAACTGATCGACAGCGACCACGTCCGCCTGCGCGCACTCGCCGCCGAACTCGGCTTGGTCCTCGACGACCTGCTCGAAGGCGACGACGACCACGATACCTGGTTCTTCGACGGTCGCGCGCTCTCCGAACGCGAGATCGTCGCAGCCTTCGTCCCGGTCGCCGCCGCGATCGAGCGCGACCTCGCCACGCTCGGCGATGGCGACATCCTCCATGACGACCACCAGAACGCGGATGCGCTGGATGCGTTGTCGATCGCGCAATGGCTGGACCGCAACGGCGTGTCCGGTTGGCTGCGCACGCTGATCGATGTCGCTTACACCACGGAAATGGGGCTGGAGATCGACCAGCAGTCGGCCCTGAACCTGCTCACTTTCATCGGCACCGACGACAAGGACCGCTTCGCGGTGTTCGGCGCCAGCGACGAGCGTTCGCATGTGCGCGGCGGCAACGACCTGATCGTGCACGGGCTCGGCGCGAAGTTGTCGGATGCGGTCGAGACCGGCAGCGTGCTGGAAGCCGTGCGCGGCGATGCGTCCGGATACACGCTGACGTTCCGCCGCGATGGCGCGACGCGCGACGTGGTCGCGCGACAGGTGATCCTCGCCATGCCGTTTACGCTGCTGCGCAAGGTGCGCTTCGACGTGGCCTTGCCGGACGTGAAGCGCCGTGCCATCGACACGCTCGCCTATGGCACCAACGCGAAGCTGATGATCGGCTACGACCGCCGCGTCTGGCGCGCGCACGGCGCCAACGGTGCGTCCTTCAGCGACCTGCCGTTCCAGACCACCTGGGAGACCACGCGCAAGCAGCCGGGCAACGGCGGTGTGCTGACCAATTTCACCGGCGGCCGCCATGGCGTCGCACTCGGGCAGGGCACGCCGAAACAGCAGGCCGACGACGCGACCGCCACCATCGAACGGATGTTCCCCGGTGCCGTCGCGGCCCGCGTGGGCGCACGCGAAGTGCGCATGCACTGGCCCACGCATCCATGGACGCTGGGAAGCTACGCCTGCTTCCGTCCCGGCGACTGGACCGGCCTGCGCGGGGCGATGGGCGAGTCGGTCGGCGGCCTGCATTTCGCCGGCGAGCACTGTGCGCTCGACACCCAGGGGTTCATGGAGGGTGGTTGCGAGTCGGGCGAAACCGCCGCGGCGGCTGTCCTGCAGGCCATGGGCGTGGGCGCGGCCGCGCGTCGGGCGGCATGACCCCGATTCCTGAACCCGTCAGTCCTCTTTTGCACTGCAGCGTGCATCACGACTAACGATTCCTTCACGATTGCCCTGCACCCGACGTGGGGGAGGGAGCAAAAGCCCGAAGCGGTTTTCCGCTCCGGGCTTTTTTTATGGCCGATGCCACAATTGCGGCGTGAACGATTCCGCCATCGCCCCGCTCGGGTTGCACGAAGATCCCGCCATCGCGCGCGTGCTCGACGGCTTCGCACCCGGCGTGCTGGCTGACGTCGCACTGCGCGGCAAGTTGCACCGGATCGCGCTCGCCAGCGATTTCGCCATCGCAGTACTGGCGCGGCAGCCGGCCATCCTGGCCCGGCTCGCCGCGGACGACGGCGCGCAGCCGCTGCCCGCGCCCTTGCTCGATGCCGAAAACCACGCCGAATGGCCGGCCCTGCTGCGCCGCCATCGCGCCGCCGAATCGACCCGGCTGGTCTGGCGCGACGTGCTCGGACTGGATGACGTCGATGCCACGCTCGCCGGCAGCACGCAATTGGCGGAGCAATGCCTGCAGCTGGCGCTGGCGGCGCTGGAAGCCGAGTTCGCGCAACGGCATGGCGTCGTGCGCGCGGTGGATGGGCGCATCGTATGCCTGGTGGTGTTCGGTCTCGGCAAGCTCGGTGGCGGCGAACTCAATTTCAGTTCCGATATCGACCTGGTCTATGCCTACGCCGAGGACGGCGACAGCGATGGTCCGCGCCCGCTCGCTGCGGAAGCCTACTTCGCGCGACTGGGGCAGCAACTGGCCAAGCTGCTGGACGAGGTGACGGCGGACGGCTTCAGCCATCGCGTCGACCTGCGCCTGCGCCCGTTCGGCAATGCCGGCCGGGTGGCCCTGTCGTTCGCGGCGATGGAGCAGT
>Ga0193708_1000310_pt1 | contig 11530 bp, 7 predicted proteins | sample H3c1metaG_FD_160570 | JGI IMG/M metagenome (GOLD analysis project Ga0193708, IMG submission 160570) | Soil microbial communities from a riparian zone of the East river system, Colorado, United States - H3c1 | ecosystem: Environmental > Terrestrial > Soil > Riparian zone | place: USA: East River...
CCCCTCTTCGCGAAAGCGGCGCCCGAACCGCTCCGTGTGCCGGCGATGGCCCCCAAAAAGATAGTCAAGGGCGATCCTAGACGTCTCTACGCCCTAACACTACTGTGTCAGTTCCTCGCTGCCACCCCAATCGCCTCGGCGAGCCGTGTGGCAGCGGCTTCCGCCGCTGAAGCGTCGATGTCGAGGTGGAACACCGCCCGTAGGAGTCGCGCGGCCGCAGTGCCGACAAGCACACCGCGCTCGCGTGCGAGGGCGGTCACTCGGCCTCCGTCGATACACGCCAGTTCGATGTTGACGATATTGGTCTCAGGTACGATGACGGTTGCCACGGTGCGGCGCGTAAGCGCGCCGAGCCGCTCCGCGAAAAGACGAGCGTGGGCGTGATCCCGAGCTAGCCACGCGAGATGGTGATCGAGTGCATAGTGCGCGCCGGCGGCGAGAATGCCGGCCTGCCGCATCCCCGCGCCCAGCATCTTGCGCAAACGGCGTGCCTCGCGGATCTGATCCGCCGGACCGGCGAGCGCCGAGCCCACCGGAGCCCCCAACCCCTTGGAAAAGCAAACGCTGAGCGTATCGCAGGGGGCGGCCAACTCCGCGGGCGAAAGGCCGACGCGTGCGCTGACGTTCCAGAGGCGCGCGCCATCGAGGTGGACGCGCAGACCGCCAAGGTGTGCGCGCTCGGCAATCTGCTGGACATCCGTCTGCGGAAAGATCCGGCCACCGGCGCGGCTGTGCGTATTCTCGAGAATGACGAGTGACGTACGCGGCAAGGAGTGTCCAGGCGGCTTGATCGCCCCTTCGAGATCGTCGACCGTGAAGAGGCCGCTTGTCCCCGCAAAGGTGAACTGCACACCGGAAAGGGCGGCTCCCGCGCCCGATTCGAACCAGGCAGAGTGAGCGCCATCGCCGCACACTACCTCGTCGCCGGGACGGGTCGAGGTCATGATCGCGAGCTGGTTGCCCATGGTGCCGCTGGGAACGAAGATCGCCGCCTCCTTGCCGAGCAGGTGGGCTACGCGCTCCTCCAGCGTCCTCACCGTAGGATCCTCGCCGTACACGTCGTCGCCAACCTCGGCGCGCGCCATGGCCTCTCGCATGGCGGGGGTCGGCTGGGTTACGGTGTCGGACCGCAGGTCGATATACGCAGTCATTTGCCCCGAAGCGATAGATTACATCGCCCCGGGGCCACCGTCACTACGAAGGCGGCAATTGAATGACGAAGCAAGTGGGCCAATCCGCTGTTTCCTGCAGAGAGATGTGACCCCCCTGAGCCTCGATGGCACGCTTGCAGAAGTAGAGTCCGAGGCCCGCGTTGCCGAACACCGGAGATTCGTCGCGCCCGCGAGCAAATTTCTCGAAAATCCTCTCGCGGTCGGCGGCGGGGATCGGTGTTCCGGTATTGGCTACGTGAATCTCGACTCCGCGGCCTGCGCGAGCCTCGATGCCGATGCGCCCGGCTTCCGGTGTGTAGCGAAGAGAGTTGTCGAGGATGTTCTCGAGCACCCTGCGCAGTAAGAGAGGGTCGGCCCAAACGAAAAGAGAAACGTCAGGCGAAGCCAGGAGCGAAATGCTTCTGCTCGGCGCCTTCTTCGAATACGACGCGACGATCGGGCGAAGAAAGTCGGCAACCGAGACGACCTCTTGGCGGATGGGGAAGTCGGCATCCTCGAGGCGCGCGATGACCAACAAATCTTCGACCATGGCCCGCATGCGAATGGCAGCGGCGCCGGCTTCCAGCAGCACATCCCCCAATTGATCGCTCCTGCCTTCGGATAGGCGCTCCTGCGCCAATTGGAGATTGGCGTCCACGACTGCGAGCGGATTCTTCAGGTCATGAACGATGAACTGAGTGAACTCGCGTTGCTCGCGCCGGAGTCGTTCGAGCAGGTGGTTGCGCTCTTCTAGGACGTCATGCGAGGTTTGCAGTGCGTCGCGCGATTCCTTCAGTTGAAGGAGTGTTCGAACGCGAGCAAGTAGAATGGGACGGTCGATCGGTTTCTCGATGAAGTCATCGGCCCCCGCCTCGAGTCCTCGCAGGCGATGTGCGCGCTCGTTCTGCGCCGTCACCAGAATGACCGGGACATGGGATGCTCGCTCGTGACGACGAATGTCCGCGAGAACCGCGAATCCATCGACCGCTGGCATCATCAGATCGAGCAGCACGAGATCGGGAGCCTCGGTGTCGAAGAGCTCGATGGCGGTCTTGCCCTCTTGCGCCCGCAAAAGCCGGTAGCCCAGCGGTTCGAGCATCGCCTCGAGCAGATGCAGGTTCTTCGGCTGGTCGTCCACCAGAAGGATGCAGTGGGTACGTTCGCTCGCTTGCAGCATTGTCTCACGTCGATGAGTGTTGGATGTGCTGCCCGTCGCCGAGGCCCGCGACGACGTATGCCTCGCTCGCGAAGTATACGCCTATTCGAGGTTGACCCTTTATGCGGCGTAACGTCACGTGGGCATGAATTCCGGCCCTCTCGTCCAGGGGGCGCGTGGCAAACGTCTCGAGCGCCCGGTCATATGGACCGGCCGATATGTCGAACGCCGTCAAACATCGACGGATCCTCTCGCGGGCAATTGCGTCGTTTTCGACGTGCTGGCCAATGGGAAAAGTCACCGTGGTCGACGCGGGTCGTGACGCGTTCCTGCCGACGAAAGCGACCTGCGTGAGTGCCGGTTTTCCGAGAAACGGGCCATCGTGTTCGGCCAAAACCCGGTAGAAGGTGGCGACCTGTGCGTCTTCGTGCTCCCCGGTCGTCCTTGCGAACGCGGCGATGTCCGCAGCATCCGCACCGTAGTGCCGAAAGTAGACTTTGGCCCGCGCATCCTCATCGACAGCAAGGTCGAGGCAGACGATGCACGGCTCGTCGCGCCTGCCGCGCGTGTGCTGGAGCGTCGATCGAACGGCGGACCACGCCCGAGTGAGGTCGAGCCGTTGCATGGCCAGCTCGACCGTCTCGAGAGCGCCATCTCGGCTGCGAACTGCCGGATTCAAATAGACCTTGAGTCTCGTATCCCGTCCTGGAGAAAACGAAGCGCCGATCCAGATGGCGAAAGGGGGGCGCGGATTGTCGGGGAAGAACAGCTCCTCGATCTTGCGCAGCCGATCCAGCGGAACCCCGGCTTCGCGCGCGATCTCCTCCAGCAGGGCGCGCCCGGCGCGCAAGTTGGAGACAGGCCCCGGTGGTTCCCCCTGCGGGTCGACATAGACTTGAACCTCTGGTGCTTCTTTCGACAAAGCCAACGAAAACTCGAACGGCGCGCCATCGTCGGCCACGTTCGACGGACATCGCGCATGATCTCCGATGGGCCGATCGCCCCAGGATCGGATCATTCGCTGAAAGAGACTCTGGAAAGCGCCCCATTCACGATTGGGGGAGGCGGCGGAGCAAAGGGCGATCAGCCGCTCCGTGCCGAACTCGGAGAATGTCCTTTTGGCAACGAACTCGCGCGCGCTTTTGGACGATTCCATGTTGCTCCTCGTTTCGTCGCTCTCGCGCGCGACAGTCTGCTCCGGTTATCCCCTCGCGCTAGGCACTAGCAAAAGTCCGTCCTTTTGGTGCAGGCGACGGAGAAACTCATAGTTGGTTGGCAGCCGGGCCAATAGGTCGGCCTGCTTTCGCTTGACGTCGCTGAACGCGGCTTCGGCGAGAGCGAGCGACCGAGGCCGCAGCGCGAGTGTCGGGAGCGGGCGCTCCGGCACGAGGCCCATGCCCGCGAGAATGCAGTAGTAACTCCCATTGGTCCAAAAGTTGCGGAACTCAGTCTCGAAGCTGCTGTAATACGCGTTCTCGTCGACCACCGGTACGCCGAGGGTAAGCCCTGCCTTATAGGTTTCCAGCTTGTCGATGATGGCATCGGAGAGCTTGAGATCGTACTTGTTGGCGCGCCAAAACGGAGTGTCGTCGCGCGACGAAGTCAGGTAGTGCGCTTGAATGAAATCTCGCGTGTCGTCGAACATGAGCTCGATCTCGCGGTTGAAATGATCACGAAGCGTCGGGCAAAATGTTCGGTCAGGAAAGTATTTCGCGAGTTGGTAGATCGCCGCGTAAATGAAATAGATGCCGGAGGACTCGAGCGGCTCGACGAAGCACGATGAGAGTCCGATACTCACGCAGTTGTTGACCCAGGCTCGGCGGTTTCGCCCCACGCGGAAGCGGATGGAGTTGAGCTCTGCCTTGCCGGGGTCGAGTCCCCAGAGCCGGCAGAAGTCCACGACGGCGTCGCTCTCGTCGCAGAATCGGCTGGAATAGACGTAGCCCGTGCCGAAACGTCCGAGCATGGGGATCTTCCAGGTCCATCCGTGGCGCATCGCAATTGCCGATGTATAGGGCTCGACGCCAAATCGCGCGTCATCGTGCGGTACGGCGGTCGCCACGGCGCTGTCGCAGAGCAAATGGTCCTGCATGTCGATGAAGGGTTCGCCCAGGGCCTTGCCAATCAGAAGTGAGCGAAACCCGCTACAATCGACGAAGAGGTCTCCCTCGAGCACGCGGCCTTGTTTCGTGTGCAAAGCCTTGATGTCCCCGTTGGGCATGCGTTCGACCGACTCGAGCTCGTCGAGCACATGCTCGACACCCCAGCGCACCGCAACACGCATCAGATAACGTGCAACCAAGCTTGCATCGAAGTGCCAGGCGTACCACGTGGCACGCGTACCGTCGCGGAATCGCGGAGCCAGTTTGGCATCCATCAGCGGGGGTTCGCGGTAACACGCGTAGTCGACAGGCTCTTGATCGCCCAATTTGCGCCGCTGCACCCAATATTGGGAGAGCGGGATGTCGTCGACGTTGGGAATGAGACCGAACGAATGATAGAAATGGTTGCGGTCAGCCCCGAGGTCCTTCTTCCGCCAGTTGACGAACTTCACCGCCATTTTGAAGGCCGCGTTGCATTCGCGCATCCACTCGTCCTCGGCCAGACCGAGGCGATCGAAGAAGACACGTTGAAGATTGGGGACGGTGGCTTCGCCGACACCAATGCGCGGAATCGACGGCGCCTCCAGGAGGGTCACTCGGACCTTTCCTTCGAAGACGCGTTGGAGGTAAGACGCGGTCATCCACCCCGCGGTGCCCCCGCCGAGAATGACGACCTTCCGAATCGGCGTATCCGGCGCGACCGCTTGCGGTTCGCCCGAGACGATCACGGCGGACTCCCGCGGGAGCGGAGGTGCGCCGCCACGAGCCCAAGTATCGTGCGCGTGTCGATGGGCTTCGTGATGTAGCCGTCGCATCCGGCTTGCTTCGCCCTTTCGGCGTCGCCTTTCATGGCTGACGCCGTCACGGCAACGATTGTCGTCGCGGAGAAAGTGGGGTCTCCCTTGAGCTTTCGTGTGAGCTCCAAACCGTCCATGCCCGGGAGCTGAAGGTCCATCAGAATGAGTTGTGGCCGAAACTTGTCGAGGACGCGCAAGGCGTCGTCGGCATCCATCGCGGTGCGTACTTCGTACCCCGCCTTGAGCAGCACGAACGACAGCAGCTTCATATTTGCGGCGTTGTCATCGACTATCAGAATAGAGGGCCCGGTCATCGGTGAGGGCCCTTGCCCGCTGCTGCTGTTGGCAAGAAAGCCGTCAAGGCAACGGAGAGCGGCGAACCCGCACCCACGCCTTTCTCCACGATCGAATGTACTCTTGCATGAAGATTCAGCCGCTCGACGGACGTGAGGTCTTTCACCGTCCAAACCATGATGGGTATGCGCCGATTCTCCGGCTGCGCTCGGAAGCGCTCGATGAACACGAAGCCGTCCATCTCGGGCATGATCAGATCGACGATGACGGCGAGCGGGAGCGCTTTTTCGATGGCAAGAAGCGCCTTCGAGCCCTCCGCAAAACAGAGCGCGTCATAGCCCAATTTCGCGAGCGTAGCTTCCATGAGCTTGAGCGATCCGACGTCGTCATCGACCACGATGACCGGCTTGCCTCGGGATGGCCGCACGCCGGCGCGCTCGAGCGCTGCCAGGACGCCTTGCGCGTCGATCGGCTTCGTCAGCACGTCATCGACGGGAAACCCCGCCGCCGCGCGTTGATCGGAGACGACGGTCATTGCGAGAACCGGCACTGATGGACGTCGCGGATCGTCGTGAACTTTTCGCAATAGCGCGCGGAGTTCGCGACTATCGGGGACCAAGAGATCGAGCGTGATGGCGTCATACGTTCGCTCTGCCCACTTTTCCGTCGCCTCGGCGCACGTCGCAACGGCCGAGACGTCGTAGCCTCCCTGCTTCAATATCTCGACGAGCACGGCGCGGTCCTTGGTATTGTCTTCGACGACGAGCACCGCGGGATGTTCCGATCCACTGGCGTGTAGCGCGAGCATCCCGGCGCGAAGGCCCGGCCGCCTCGGTAGAACCGCAAAGAAGATGCTCCCGCGCTCGGGCGCCGAACGCACGCCCACGGTACCGCCCTGCGCTTCGGTCAAGCGTTTGGTGAGCGCCAGCCCGAGCCCAGTCCCTTCGTAGCGTTTGGCGATGCTGGAGTCGAGCTGCTGAAAGGCAACGAACAAGCGGTCTTTATCCGCGGCGGAGATGCCGGGCCCCGTATCTTCGACCTCGAGGCGGAATCTGTTTCCTTCTTCCGGTTCGATACGGACGGTGACGAATCCGCGCTCGGGCGTGAACTTCAAAGCATTCGACAAGTAGTTGTAGAGCACCTGCTTGAACCGCCCCGGGTCGAGCTCGACGTCCGAAAGGGATGGATCGACCGACACCGCGACCTGAATGTTTTTTGCGAGCGCTCCCGCACTGAGGCTCTGCACGACCGTTTGCACGAGAAGCTCGAGATCTACCGGCTCATGACTGAAATCGACCTTGCCGGCTTCGATCTTCGCGAGGTCGAGCACATCGTTGATCAAACGAAGCAGATGCTGCCCGCTGGAAAGGATGTCTTCCAAGAACTCCCTCTGTTTGGAATGCAGCGGGCCCGCCTGTTCGTCGTAAATGAGCTCGGTGAACCCGATGATCGAATTGAGTGGCGTCCTCAACTCGTGGGACATGTTGGCGAGGAACTCACTCTTGAGCCGATTGGCCTCTTCGACCCGACGGTTCTCCGCTTCCAGCTCGATAGCGCGCGCGCGGGCTTCCTGGAGTCGCTTGCGCTCGGTGACGTCCTGCACGTTGGCGACGAACCAAACGGGCTTTCCGCGGTTGTCGAGGATGGTGCTGGCCACCACCTCGGCAGGAAACATCGTTCCGTCCTTTCGCACATGGATCGTTTCGGCCACCAGACGCCCCTGCTCGCGAGCCTCGTCGGTGTGCGCGTCCATCTTTTTGTGGGTGTCGGTGGGCCATACGATGGAGATGGGCGCCCCGATCAGCTCTTCGACCGTATAGCCGTGCATCTCGGCGTAGGCGGGATTTACCGCGGCGAAGCGAACATTCGACGCCGATCCCAGACAGATGCCCCAGCAAGCGTGCTTGAAGACCAATTCCCAGCGGCGCAACGACTCCTCCGCCTGCCGCTGGTCCGTGACGTCACGAAAAACGAGAACGACTCCCCGAATGGCCCCCGTATCGCGTCGAATGGGCGCGCCACTATCGGCAATGGGCCACCGAGTTCCATCCCTTGCCACCAAAACCGTGTGATTGGCGAGGCCCACCACGACGCCCTCGCTGAGAACGCGCCGGATCGGGCTCTCGACCGGCGCTCCGGTGTCCTCATTCTCGATACGGAACACCTCTTCGAGGCGTTTGCCTCGGCTTTCGGCGAGCGTAAAGCCAGTCAGCCGCTCCGCCACTGGATTCATCCGCGTTACGCGTCCTTCGACGTCGGTCACGATGACCGCGTCGCCAATGCTATCTAGGGTCGTCGCAAGATCCTGCTCGCCCGCGCGAAGCTCTGCCTGTTTTGCGTCCACGCAGGCCTGGACGAGCTCGGCCATGCTCTGATCCGTGAGCTCGTGCATTGCTTCGACCGCCGCCGTGAGGCGCTTCGGATCGGCCCGATACTCGTCGACGAGATGCGGCAGCAGGTAGCGGCGAAAGACGCGTGACAATTGGTACCAGCCGTGGATGCCGACGCCGCGCTCGGCGAGCGCCGCGCCTTCTTGCCGCAAGTCCAGCTTGTAGCTGTGCCAAGCTCCGGTCATTGCGCTCTTCAAGATCGCAAGCGACCGCTGCCTCGCCTCGAGCAGCTGCGCGGCATTCAGAGAAGCCAGGAGGGGCCCGAACTCGGGATCGGTTCGCGCCCATTCGAACGTCGCCGCTTGGAGATATTCGAGCTGTCTCTCGTATACCCGCCAAAAATCGTCGACGCACGGCCGCGCCTCGGCCGACCGAGATTCCGGCCTTTCATCCATCATCCCGCCCATCCGAACTGAATCTTCGCAAAGGATCGAGGGTCCGTCACCATTTATCGGGGACGTCACGGAACATGGCGCGCAGAAACCGCGCCGTGTTGATCGCTGGCATGCACGGCGGTAGACTCGTCGGGCGGACGAGAGGGGCAGCCTCCCTTGCTAACCCCGGTAAGAAGATTGCGGTTTTCGCTGGCGAGCCCGGGCGAGTGAATGGCCGGATGGACCCGGTCCGTGATCGAGAGGCGGGAAAATGAAAGACGGCGGCGGTGACGATCTCGAGCGCGTAGCCGACCTTTACAGGCGGGCGATGGAGGGCCACGTCGATATCGGCGATACGATGGACGCGCTGCTTGACGCAGTCGGCGAGCGGATAGGGCGCCATCGCCCTCATACCCGTATCCTGCATCTCGGTAGCCATGCCGGCGTCGTCGCCGAGACATTTCTACGAAGGTGGCCCGAGGCGGTGATTGCGATCCACGACGAAGATGAAGACCTCATCGCGATGGCCCGGAGGCGACTCGCTGGTCGATCGGTGGAGTATTACACGGGCCCGATTGCGAGCATCAGTTGTCAGGTCGACCTTGTCGTTTCGATCGCGCGACATCATCACTTACCTCATGACTATCTCGAGGGCTTGCGCCTCCTCATGAAACCGGACGCTGTCTATCTGCTGGCCGACGAGTTATGCCCTGAATATTGCGAGGGCGAGCACCGCCGCCGCATCGAACGAGCCGATGTCATCCACATGGCCGGCGGATACGTGCTGACGTCACGCGCGGAGGTGGCGGCATTCGAGCGTACGGGGGGGGTCCCATCCGATGCGCATGAACTGGAGCAGCTGCGCCGGCGCGCTCTGTGGCGCTGGTATCGCTTCGTGATCGATCATGCGGTGATGCACGGATATTTCGACGTCGCGGTAGGCGAGCTTCAGAGCACACTCGATGACTTCATCACGGGTTCCGATGCCGAGCACAAGTTCAGCCCGCTGATTGTGGAGCGCCAGTTTGCATTGGCCGGCTTCCGTCAGCTCTCCAAGCGATCGATTGGTTCGCCGAGCGATCCGGCGCTGCAGAGTATGTTTGTATACGAATACGGTGTCGCTTAGCTAAGCGTAAGCATTGAATGCGGACGTCGGGGCCGAGGTTCATCGTGGGGCGCACGGCCGAGGCGCGTCCAAGGCGGCGTCGAGCCTTGCGCGGGGTCGGCCGCGGTGTAGTCGCCGTCGACGAGGGTGTGATAGGTCCGCTAAGGTATGGGTGCCCACGCGTTCCTGGTGGCTTTGACGATCATCCTCGGCGTTGCCGCCGTGACGACGATCCTGTTCCAGCGTCTGCGGCAGCCGGTCGTGCTCGGTTACATTCTCGCCGGGTTCATCGTCGGTCCGAATGTGCCCATCCCGCTCGTGGCGGACAGGCAAATCATCCAGACGCTTTCGGAGCTGGGTGTCATCTTGCTCATGTTTTCGCTCGGTCTCGAGTTCAGCTTGGGCAAGCTCATCAGGCTCGGGCCGGCGGCCGGTCTCACCGCACTCCTCCAGTGCAGCCTCATGGTGTGGCTCGGGTTCGTCACCGGCCGTTTTTTCGGCTGGACCACCATCGAGAGCCTGTTCGCAGGCGCAATCATCGCGATCTCCAGCACGACCATCATCGCCAAGGCATTCGAGGAGCAGGGTGTGCAGGGAGCCCTTCGCGAATTCGTGGTGGGCGTGCTTATCGTCGAGGATCTGATTGCCATTCTTCTCATGGCGACCTTGACCGCGATCGCGTCGGGCACCGGGTTGTCCGCATCGGAGATGGCGGCTACCACCGGCAGACTGCTTCTCTTTCTCTTGGCCCTCGTGACGATCGGACTTTTGCTCGTGCCGCGCGCGGTGCGCGCCGTCAACCGGCTCGGCCGTCGCGAGACCACCGTCGTAGCCAGCGTCGGCTTTGCCTTCGCTGTCTCGCTGCTCGCTCATGAGCTCGGTTACTCGGTGGCGCTCGGCGCTTTCATCGCAGGTTCGCTGATCGCCGAGTCGGGGGAACAGCAGTCCATCGAACAGTCGGTGCAGCCGGTACGCGATGTCTTCGCGGCGATCTTTTTCGTGTCGGTAGGAGAGCTCATCGAGCCCGAACTCATTGGGCGACATTGGCTGGCCATCGTGGTGCTGACCGCGGTCGTCATCATCGGCAAAGTCGTGGGCGTCTCGCTCGGAGCATTCCTCACGGGCAACGGCGTACGCACATCCGTGCAATCGGGGATGAGCCTGGCGCAAATCGGTGAGTTCTCCTTCATCATCGCGGGGCTCGGTCTGTCGCTAAAAGCGACCGGCGAGTTCTTGTATCCAATAGCCGTCGCCGTCTCGGCCATCACCACGCTCACGACACCCTGGCTCATCAGAGCATCGGGCCCGGTTGCCCATTTCATCGACCGCAAGATGCCGCGACCCTTGCAGACGTTCGCGGCACTCTACGGCAGCTGGCTGGAGCAACTGCGAAAGAGCACGCCGGAGGCGACGCGTGGCTCGGCGCTCCGACGGCTCGTTCGCCTTCTGGTCATCGATGCCGCTCTGCTCGCTGGTATTGCCATTGGCGTGTCCCTCGGCATATCGAGGATGGCCGCCTTCGTGGTCAAGCTCGGCATCGACGTGGCGGTCGCACGGATCGCGATCGTAGCCGCTGCCGTGACGCTCGCGGTGCCTCTGGCGGCGGGAGTCGTACGCGTTGCTCGGAGCCTCGGGGTTACCCTGGCGGAGGGCGCTTGGCCGGCGGCCGGTGTGGGCAAGGTCGACCTCGCGGCGGCGCCGCGGCGCGCGCTCATCGTCACCCTTCAGCTCGGCATCATCCTCTTGACGGGCCTGCCGCTCTTGGCGGTCACGCAGCCGGTCCTCGGGGGCGCCTATGCCCCCGTTCTCTTCGGCGTGCTCATCTTGGCTCTCGGTATCGGCTTCTGGCGCAGTGCAGCGGATTTTCACGGCCACGTTCGCGCGGGTGCCCAGGCCATCGTGGAGGCTCTCGTTGCCCAGGCTCGAGCGGGGAACGGACCCACGCCGCCCGACGTGAATACGACCCCGAGCGAGGGGCTCGGCGAGATCCAGCGGATGCTACCGGGCTTGGGTGAGCCCACCCCGTTTCGGATGGAGGAGAAAAGCCTGGCCATCGGCAAGTCGCTCGCCGAGCTGAACCTCCGCGGAGCCACGGGCGCGACGGTCCTTGCGATTACACGCGGCAGCGAAGGATTGCTCATTCCGACGGCCAAGGAAATTC
>Ga0193708_1000312_pt1 | contig 11515 bp, 11 predicted proteins | sample H3c1metaG_FD_160570 | JGI IMG/M metagenome (GOLD analysis project Ga0193708, IMG submission 160570) | Soil microbial communities from a riparian zone of the East river system, Colorado, United States - H3c1 | ecosystem: Environmental > Terrestrial > Soil > Riparian zone | place: USA: East River...
ATCGGGCGGCGGCACCACGGCACGGACCAGTTCCATCGCCTCGTCGACGAAGATGCCCGTGGCCTTGCCGTCCTGGCGCAGGATGCGGCCGCCATCGGGTTGCCAGTCGCCTCGCAGCGCCTTGTGCTTGCGTTCGACGACGCGCAGGGCCGCCGAATTCGCCCAGCCGGCATGGCCGTCGATGCGGTCCAGCCAGACCGGACGGTCCGGAAAAGCCCGATCGAGGTCGGCAGCTGCCGGAAATGTCCTGTCCGGCCAGTCGTTCTGGTCCCAACCGCCGCCCAGCAACCACGCGCCAGCGGGCAAGGTTTTTTCGTACGCCTGCAGGCGCGCGAGGACATCGGCCTTGTCCTTGCTGCCGACCAGATCGACGCGCGTCAGCGCGTAGCCGAGTTCCATCAGGTGACCGTGGGCATCGATCAGCCCGGGAATCACGGTCGCGCCGCCGGCATCGATGCGCCTGGCCTGCGGATAGCGCGCGATGAGCGTCTGCGCATCGCCGATGTCGAGCACGCGACCCGTCGCGTCCCAGGCCATGGCTTCGGCTTGCGGGCGTTGCGGGTCGGAGGTGTGGATGCGTGCGGCAGTCAGCAGCTGCAATTGCGCCGCGAGCGAGGGCGCAGACACCGCGCAAAGCAAGCAGGTCAGCATCATTCGCAGCATGGCGTGTCCCTTGGCCGAAGCGGACCGTTATCTTGCCCCGAATCGTCGCCCGGCTACTTCGCACTGCGTGAAAAGGCGACATCGACGATGCCGAACCGTGAATCCAGGATCGTTGTCATGCCCGGCCGAGGCTTGGACGCCTGCAAAAAAGAAGGGGCCTCGCGACCCCTTCTCCCTGGACATGCCGACTTCGCGTCATTCCGGCCGCACGTCGACCCGCACGCGGATGCGATCGCCCGGGTGGTAGTCGGTGCGCGTGACGTAGCGGCGGTTGGCGTATTCATAGGTCACGTCGTAAGCCGACACGCCGCGATCGTTCGCCGGGTAGTAGCCGTTGCCGTTGGCAGGCACCGGATCGCAGATCGTGACCGCGCCGGCGCGCGGATAGCGATTGTGCTGGTTGGTTTCGTACACCTGGCGTCCGGCGATGCCGCCGACCATCGAGCCGACCGCCGCCGTCGCATAGCGCGCCGAGCCGCCGCCCACCTGGCTGCCGATCGCCGCGCCGAGCACGCCGCCGATCACCGTTGCGATCGTGCGGCCGGTTTCGGTGCCGCCGTTGCCATAGCCGCTGCTTGCATAGCCACTGTTGCGGCCGTAGTCCTGGTAGCCGTCGTTGCGGTAGTCGCCATCGCCGACGTATTGGCCGTCACTGCGGGCACCGTTGCCGTAATAGGGATCGCTGCCGACGTAGTCGCCGCGTCGGGTGTAGCAGTTCTGCGCGGTGTTGCCACGATAGTTCGACGACTGGTAGCCCGAATCGAACACCGGATCCACACGCACCACGCGCGCGTAGTCGTACTGCGCACCCGAACTCTGGCCATAGCGGTCGACGCTCGGCTGGCCGTATTGCCCATACCCATCGGACGGCGGGTAATAGCCCGATTGCGCCGAGGCGGTACCGACGGTCGCGGCAAGGCCAAGGGCGAGGATCGAAGCGGTAAGGCGTTTCATGGCGGAACTCCCGGCGCCGGGGTGGCGTACTGCGCAAGCTAGGGGTGCGCTGGTAACGCTGTGCTGAATCGAAAGCGTTTCCGGGACCTGCCGCCGACAACGGTTTACTTCGGCGACAGCCTCGCCCTGCCTCGGAAAAATACCGTCTCGGCGCACGCCAGGCCGCGCAGTGACTATCGGCACGCGCAGCGCCGCGGCCTCTGCCGAACGATGGCGCGTCTTCCTTCGAAGGGCGAGCAGCATGACCCGCTTCCGCCTGAACCGCCGCGACGCCAGCTTCGACGGCGATCCCGAGATGCCGTTGCTCTGGTACCTGCGCGACCACGCCGGGCTCACCGGCAGCAAGTTCGGGTGCGGCGTCGGTCAGTGCGGCGCGTGCACGGTGCATGTCGACGGGCAGGCCGTCCGCTCCTGCGTGTTCCCGATGGGCGGCACGGAAGGACGCGAGATCGTCACGATCGAAGGTCTCGGCGGCGACGGCCTGCATCCCGTGCAACGCGCCTGGATCGAGGAAGACGTGCCGCAATGCGGCTACTGCCAGGCCGGCCAGATCATGACGGCGGCCAGCCTGCTGCAGCGCAGGCCTTCGCCCAGCGACGCGGACATCGCCAGCATCGGCAACCTGTGCCGCTGCGGCACCTACCCGCGCATCCGCCGCGCGATCAAGCGCGCGGCCGCGATGGCCGGCGAAGACCGGGGCGAAGCATGAGCGCGCACGGTCGCGACGATTGGCAGCCGTCGCTCGGCACGGCGTGGTGCGCCACGGCGCCCGCCGCAATCGATCGCCGCACCTTCCTGAAGATTTCCGTGACCGCCGCCGGTGGACTGCTGATCGCGTGCCAGCGCACGCCGCAGCCAGGGGGCGAAACATCGACTGCGAAGGCGCCGGCGCCACCTGCCGTACCCGGTGTCGCGCTCGGCGTGTTCGTGCGCATCGATCCCGACGGCAATACCGTCATCGGCGCGCGCGGTGCGGAGATCGGACAGGGCGTCAAGACCTCGTTGCCGATGATCATCGCCGAGGAACTCGACGCCGATTGGAGCAAGGTTCGCGTCGAGCAACTCCCACTCGGCTACGTGCGCATCGACAAGGCACCGGGCATGGACTGGAAATACGGATCGCAGGGCGCCGGCGGCAGCACCAACGTGTCCGACGCCTGGCAGGACCTGCGCCAGGTCGGCGCCAAGGCGCGCTGGCTGCTGCTGCAGGCGGCCGCGAAGCATTGGCAGGCGGATGCGTCGACGCTCGATACGCGGCCCGGCCTCGTCGTGCATCCGGACGGACGCACGCTCGGCTACGGCAAGCTCGCCGCGATGGCGGCGACGTTCACCGCGCCCACCGAAGACATCGCGCTGAAGACGCCGGCCGACTACCGCATCATCGGCAAGCCGACGCGCGTGGTCGACGCCGAGGACATCGTCACCGGCCGCGCAAGGTACGGCATCGATGCCACGCTTCCTGGCGCGCTCGTCGCCGTTGTCGCGCGCTGTCCGTATTTCGACGGCGAGCTCGATTCGTTCGATGCCAGCGAGGCGAAGAAAATCCCCGGCGTCCGCGACGTGGTCGTGCTGCCAGGACCCAAGCACGGCGAACCGCTCACGCAGAACCTCGCCACCGGCGTCGCGGTGATCGCCGACGACACCTGGGCCGCGATCAAGGGCCGGCGCGCCCTTAAGGTGCAATGGAAGCAGGGACCGTATGCCGATGAGTCCTCCGCGTCGCTCGATGCGCAATGCACGCGGCTGCTGCAGGGCAAGGGCCAGCGCGTGCGCAACGACGGCGACTTCGACGCCGCGCGCCGCAAGGCCGCGCGCGTGGTCGAGGCGGTCTATCGCGTGCCTTACGTCTCGCATTGTCCGCTGGAGCCACAGAACGCCTGCGCGCACGTGCAGGCCGACCGCGTCGACATCATCGCGCCAATGCAGGAACCGTCCGGGGCTTCGCGCGTCGCCAACGCGATCACCGGCATCGACCGTTTCAGCATCGACGTCGCCATGACCCGCTGCGGCGGCGGCTTCGGCCGGCGCCTGACCAACGACTTCGTCGCCGAGGCCGTGCTGCTGTCGAAACTCACCGGCAAGCCAATCAAGGTCGTGTGGACACGCGACGACGACCTGCACCACGACTTCTTCCGGCCGTTCGGCCACCACCACATGCTCGCCGCGCTGGATGACCACGGCGCGATCAGCGGCTGGGCGCATCGCCTCGCGAGCGCCTCCAAGTACTACCGCCGCGCGGACGCAAAGCCCGCGGACATGTGGCAGGCCGAGTTGTATCCGGATGATTTTCCCGCGGCGATCATTCCCAACCTGCGCATGGAGTGGTTCGCGGTGGATTCGGGCATGACGCGCGGCTCCTGGCGCGCGCCGGCGCATACCGCCAATGCGTTCGCGATCCAGAGCTTCATCGACGAGATCGCGCAAGCCACGGGGCGCGATCCGCTGGCGCTGCAGTTGCAGATGCTCGGCGCGCCGCGCGAACTGAAGTACGAGGGCCATGGCGGTCCCGTGTTCGACACCGGCCGCCTGGCCGGCGTGCTCAAGCTCGCGGCCGACACGATCGGCTGGGGACGCGCGCTGCCGAAGGGACGCGGCCTCGGCATCGCCGGGCACTTCACCTTCGGCGGCTATGCCGCGCATGCGATGGAGGTCAGCGTCGACGCCGGCGGCGAATATCGTATCGAGCGCTGCGTCTGCGCCGTCGACGTCGGCCGCCAGATCAATCCGCTCGGCGTCGAGGCGCAGATGATGGGCGGCACCATCGACGGGCTCAGCACCGCGCGCAACCTGGAGATCAGCATCGCCGGTGGCCGCGTCGTGCAGAACGACTTCGCCGGTTACCCCTTGCTGCAGATGAAGGATGCACCCGACGTCGAGGTGGTCTCGATCAAGAGCGCCAGGGATCCGGTCGGCGCGGGCGAGATGGGCATTCCCAGCGCGGCACCGGCGCTGACCAATGCCTTGTTCGCGGCGAGCGGCATCCGCATCCGCTCGCTGCCGATCCGCGACCAACTCAAGCCGCGTTCGGACACCGCCGCAGGTTGACCAGCCTCTTGGCAGCGCTCGCGCCTACCGGCCCGACGACAGCCACGACACCGCCTGCAACGCCACGGCCGCGGCGCCACGCCCGAGCAGCGGGCCGACATGGCTGATCGCGGGCACGCGCAGCAGGCTCGCGCCCCATTCCAGCGCCAGCGCCTGCGTCAGCGCCGGCGGCACGTCGTCGTCTACGCGCGAGGCGATGCATAGCACCGGGCATTGCGGTTTTTCGACTACCACGCCGGCCTGCGCGGCACGTATCACAGCACCGCTGTCGTCGCGCCAGTGGCGGAACGCGAACAACGCGGTCGCATCGTCGGAATCGGGCAAGGCGCGGCGCGTGGCGGTCAGCCGCGCTTCGCGCTGCCACGGCACGATGTCGGGCCATTCGCGCTGCGGCAGTTGCGCGTGCCAGGGCGATGGAGGGATCGGATTGATCAGGATCAGCTGATCTGCATCGCCGGCGCACATCGCCGCCAGCAGGCCGCCGATGCTCGCGCCGATCAGCGCGCGCGGCCGCGGCAGGTCGCGCAGCGTCGCGCCCACCTGTGCGGCATATTCGTCGAGGGTGGTCTCGGCCAGCCCTTGTGCGGACGGCTGCAGGTCCGGCGCATAGGCCTTGATGCCGGCGGCGTCGAAGACGCCGCGCCAGACCTTCCATTCCCAGCCACCACCACCCGCGCCATGCACCAGCAACGCGGATTTGGGTCGACGCTTTACCGAAGACTCAGCCAATCAACTCCGCCTCGAGCGTAATTGGTACCGCCGACAGGGCCTTGGAGACCGGGCAGTTCTGCTTGGCGTCGTCGGCGACGGCGCGGAATTTGGCTTCGTCGATGCCGGGCACCTTCGCCTTCAGTTTCAGCCGGATCGCGCTGATCGTCGGGCCGCCTTCCAGCGACAGGTCGACTTCGGCCCGCGTATCGAGCGCCTCGGCGACGTGCCCGGCTTCGGTCAGCGTGTTCGACAGCGCCATCGTGAAGCAGGCCGCGTGTGCGGCCGCGATCAGTTCCTCGGGATTGGTGCCCTTGACGTCGCCGAAGCGCGTTTTGAAGCCGTAAGGCGTGTCGGCAAGCAGCCCGCTCTGCGGCGTGCTGATCGTGCCCTTGCCGGTCTTGAGGTCGCCTTCCCAGTGCGCGGCGGCGTGGCGTGAAATGGCCATCGTTGTTCTCCGGTGCTGTGGTGAATGGATCGCATAAGAGTATCCGGGCGCGCGTTAGGGAATCGTCCGCTGGGGCCGGTTTGTTGCGCTGCAACGGGACGCTGCGTTTCGGGGCGCGATAAGGTGTCGCCTCGTAACAAAGATCCCCCGCCATGACCGCCCGCCGAGCGCACGCCCGGCCGGTAGCGCTTCCGCCGCGGACAGCCATGACGTCCTTCGACTCCACCCCACGGGAGAACATTCCCAAGGAGAAACGGACTCATGTCCTACAGCACCGAGCAGATCCGCAACGTGGCCCTCGCGGGCCATCCAGGCGCCGGCAAGACCGTGTTGTTCGAAGCCCTGCTGCATGCCGGCGGCGCACTCCAGACGGCAGGCACGATCGAACGCGGCAGCACCGTGTCCGATTTCGACCCGATCGAGAAGGATCGCGGCCACTCCATCGACGCCGCGATCGCCAGCATCGACCACGCCCCGCCCGGGCAGCCGCCCATCCACATCAACCTGATCGACACCCCCGGCTATCCGGATTTCCGCGGCCCGACCCTGTCGGCGCTGGCGGCGGTGGAAACCGTCGCCGTGGTCGTCGATGCCGACACGGGCGTCGGCTACGGCACGCGCCGCATGATGGAACACGCCAAGGCGCGCAACCTGTGCCGCGTCATCGTCATCAACAAGATCGACCACCCCGGCGCCAAGCTCGGCGCCCTGCTCGACGATCTGCGCGACACCTTCGGTGCCGAAGTGCTGCCGCTCAATCTTCCGGCCGATGGCGGCAAACGCGTGGTCGACTGCTTCTGGCAATCCACCGGCGACAGCAACCTCGGCCCGGTCGCCGAGTGGCACCAGAAGATCATCGACCAGGTGGTCGAGGTCAACGAGACCGTGATGGACCGCTACCTCGACCAGGGCGAATCCGGCCTGCAGGGCGAGGAACTGCACGACGCCTTCGAGCAATGCCTGCGCGAAGGGCATCTGGTGCCGGTCTGCTTCGTCTCCGCACGCAGCGGCGCCGGCGTCAGGGAACTGCTGGACGTCGCCGAGAAACTGTTCCCGCATCCCGGCGAAGGCAATCCGCCGCCGTTCGTCAAGGGCAATGGCGATGGCGCTGCACCGATCGAAGCCAAGCCCGAGCCGAACGCGCATGTCATCGCCGACGTCTTCAAGATCATCAACGATCCCTTCGTCGGCAAGCTCGGCATCTTCCGCGTCTACCAGGGCACGGTGAAGAAGGACACGCAGCTATTCGTCGACGACGGCAAGAAGCCGTTCAAGGTCGCGCACCTGTTCAAGCTCAAGGGCAAGGACCACGTCGAGATCAACCAGGCCATCCCCGGCGATATCGCCGCCGTCGCCAAGATCGACGAGCTTCATTTCGACGCCGTGCTGCATGACAGCCACGATGAGGACCAGATCCACCTCGCCCCGCTCGCCTTCCCCAGGCCGATGTTCGGCCTGGCCATCGAGGCCGCGCGCAAGGGCCAGGAGCAGAAGCTGGCGACCGCATTGCACAAGCTCGCCGAAGAGGATCCCTGCTTCCACGTCGAGCACGAGGCGGAGACCAACGAGACCGTGATCCGCGGCCTGTCCGACCTGCACCTGCGCATCAACCTCGACCGGCTCAAGGAAAAATACGGCGTCGAGGTCGGCTCGCGCCCGCCGCGCATCGCCTATCGCGAAACCATCGGCGGCAAGGCCGAAGGCCATCACCGGCACAAGAAACAGACCGGCGGCGCCGGCCAGTTCGGGGAGGTGTTCCTGCGCATCGAACCGCTGCCGCGCGGCAGCGGCTTCGAATTCGTCGACCAGGTCAAGGGCGGGACCATTCCGGGACAGTTCCTGCCGGCCGTCGAAAAGGGCGTGCGCCAAGTGCTGCGCGGCGGCGCGGTCGCCGGATATCCGATGCAGGACGTGCGCGTGATCGTCTACGACGGCAAGCACCACGCCGTCGACAGCAAGGAAGTCGCGTTCGTCGCCGCCGGCAAGAAGGCCTTCCTCGACGCCATCTCCAAGGCCGAGCCGCGCGTACTCGAGCCGATCGTCGACCTCGAAGTCAACGCACCGGAGCAGCACATGGGCGACATCAGCGGTGGCCTGGCCAGCAAGCGCGCGCGCATCAACGGCACCGACTCGGTGCGCGGCGGCGAAATCGTGGTCAAGGCACAGGTGCCGTTGTCGGAGCTGGAGGGGTATGCGGCGGAATTGAAGTCGGTGACCGCCGGACGCGGACGCTACTCGCTCGACTTCAGCCATTACGAACCGGTGCCCGCGCAGGTGCAGCAAAGGTTGGTGGAGGCCTACAAGCCGAAGCATGAGGAGGATTAGTCCCCCGCGACGCGGCGATAAGGTGCCGACTTCCACCCCGCGAAAGCCGCCTTTGCGGGTTTTGCCCCGGACCGACGAGAGACGCTGGATGCGGGAGATCCTTTGCATTGGTCGGCATACGATGCTGCTGGCGACACTATTGGCGATCCCCGGCTGCGCCACGCAGCCGGTGCCTGGACGACTCGCCGCGCCTGCCTGCGAAGCGGGCGACCAGGCGATGGTCCGCGACACGCTCTACTTCGGTCGCAACCGGCCCGACGGCGGCACGGTCGGCGATGCCGAGTGGCGTGGTTTCCTCGATGAGGTGGTCACGCCGCGCTTCCCTGATGGCCTGACCGTGACCCATGCGACCGGGCAATGGCGCGGGGCGAGCGGCGCGGTCGAACAGGAGGCGTCTGAAGTCGTCACCCTGCTCCATGCCGGCGATGCCGCCGCGCTCGGCAAGGTCGCGGAGATTGCCGCCGAATACAAACGCCGATTCCGCCAGGAAGCGGTGCTGCGCGAACGCACCGGCGCCTGCGCGAGCTTCTGATCCCATGATCTCGAGCCGGTGATCGAACACCTGTCGCCCGCGATCGCCGGCTGGCTCGCCGACGCCATCCTCGCCTTACACGTCGGCATCTTGCTGTTCGTGGTGCTGGGCCTGGTGGCGATCGTGCTCGGCCACTGGCGACGCTGGCCGTGGGTGCGCAATCTCGTCTTCCGCGTGTCGCACCTCGTGCTGATGGTCTTCATCGCCGCACAGGCCTGGCTGGGACACTTGTGCCCGCTGACGATCTGGGAACAGGCGTTGCGGCGACAGGCCGGGCAGCAGGCTTACGCAGAGTCGTTCGTCGCGCACTGGCTGTCGCGGCTGATCTTCTTCGAGGCGCCCTGGTGGGCGTTCGTCGCGGCCTATACCGTCTTCGCCGCACTGGTCATCGGCTGCTGGTGGTGGGTGCCGCCGCGTCGCCGTTGACACTCCGGTACCGCTTCCTGGAGAACGCCGGGAAAGCTCAGATATCGATCCCGAGCATCGTGCTGCCGAAATCGCTGGCCTTGCGGATCGCCAGCTGGTAGCCGTCGCCGAGCAGTTCGTAGTGGCCTGCGAGCGTGCGCAACAGAAGACGCGATGCCGCTCGTCGACGAACGTCGCCGATGGCCGGATTGGGCTGCCGCCGCAGTGCAGCACGAGCGCCGCGCCAAGAAGAAATGCCCTGATTTTCGACCCATTGAATCGCAATCTGGATTTTTTCGCTGTTTTTGCGTGGTTTTCTGCGCTTTGGGGCTTGGCGTCCGCTTGCGCTTGCCCTACATTGCGCTTGCCGACGGGGTCGGCTACATCACCCATCCAACGAATACGGAACCACACACTCATGGCGAAGAAAGCGAAAAAGGCCGTTGCCAAGAAGGCCGCACCGAAGAAGGCTGCTGCAAAGTCGACCGGTGCGCCGAAGCCGATCAAGGAAGCACTGAGCAAGTCCGGGCTGGTTGCCCACATCGCCGAAGCCACCGGCGTCATCGCGAAGGACGTGCGTGCCGTGATGGCCGCGCTGGAAGGCGCTGTGCACGGTTCGGTCAGCAAGAAGGGCGCGGGTTCCTTCACGCTGCCGGGCCTGCTGAAGATCACTTCGGTCAGCGTGCCGGCCAAGCCGAAGCGCAAGGGCATCAACCCCTTCACCAAGGAAGAGCAGTGGTTCGCCGCCAAGCCCGCCTCGGTCAAGGTCAAGGTGCGTCCGCTGAAGAAGTTGAAGGATGCTGCTGCCTGATTGCCGCGTCGCGTGATGCGGCAAGCCTTCGGGCGTGCCGCATCGATGCGTCGGAATATCGGAGCCGGATGTCTTCGCGTAGCGAGGAAGTCCGGCTTTTTCATGTGCCGTGCTGATGGAATGCACCCATGCGTGCATGCATGGATTTGGCGAGCTAGGCTTGGGGCCCCATTGGGATTCGCCGCGATGCCGCTGTTTGACCTCCCCACCCTGCTCGCCTATCTCGCCGCGGCAACGGTGCTGGTGCTGATTCCCGGCCCGGGCACTGCCTGGATCGTCGCGCAGACGATCGCGGGTGGCACGCGCCGCGGCGTGCAGGCGGGATTCGGGCTGGAGACGGCGACGCTGATCCATGCACTCGCCGCCGGATTCGGGTTGTCAGCGCTATTGGCGGCGTCCGCGCTGGCATTCGAAATACTCAAGTACGCCGGTGCCGCGTACCTGGTGTGGCTGGGCATCAAGACCTGGCGCGACAAGGCCGAACGCGTACCAACGCCGGCCACGGACGTGCCCACGCGCGGCCGCGTCTACTGGCGCTCGGTCGTGACCGGCGTGCTCAATCCGAAGGTGGCGTTGTTCTTCCTCGCCTTCCTGCCGCAGTTCGTGCATCCGGAACGTGGCCTGGTATGGCTGCAGTTCCTGGTCCTGGGCGTGCTGCTGTCGCTGATCGGCTTCAGCAACAGCTGCGTGCTGGCGATCGCGGTCGGGCGCTTCGGTCGCAGCCTCTCGGGCAACGCGCGCGTGGCGCGCTGGCGCCAGCGGTTGATCGGCACGATGTTCGTCGGACTCGGCCTGAGACTTGCGTTGCAGCAACGGAGCTGAGCGGATGGGCAACGGAACACTTCCAGAGGGTGCCATCGTGCTTCGCGCGGGCGAAGGTCGCGCCTACGCGCTCGGTGCGATGCGCAGCGTGTTCAAGGCTGACGGTGCCGAGACCGCGGACACCTATTCGATCTCCGAATGGTGCCTGGATCCGCACACGCCCGGGCCTGGCGCGCACTCGCACGACGCCAACGACGACATCTTCTACGTGCTCGAAGGCACCATGACCTTTCTGCTCGGCGACCAGCACGTCGATGCGACGCGCGGCGACTTCGTGCGCGTGCCCGCGAACGTGACGCACGATTTCGAGAATCGCGGCGACGTGCCCGCGGGCGTGCTCAACATCTATATTCCGGGCGGTTTCGAGCGCGAAATGGAGGGCATCGTGGCCTGGTTCGCGCAACAGCAGCCCGCTGGCGGCAACTGACGTGATCAAAGCGCGGGCCTCGGCGCACCCGGCGGGATCGCGACGATGACCGAGCCCGACACGACCTTAGGCACGCGCGATTACACCACCGCAGTCCGCGGACTGGTGGTCGCCGCATTGGTGCTCACCCTCGCCGCGGCTTTCGCGCACTGGGCATGGCAGCAGCCCTTCATGGCCCGGCCGCGCGCTTTATGGGAATTGTCGCGCCTGCCGCCGCCGACCGCGTTGCCGGTACCCGTGGCGGGCGTTCTCGCATCGCGCATCGGCGAGACCTTCGGCGCTCCGCGTGGTCGCGACCGCAGCCATGCCGGCATCGACATCTTCGCCGCGCGCGGCACGCCGGTGATCAGCACCACGCGCGGCGTCATCGCGTCG
>Ga0193708_1000313_pt1 | contig 11512 bp, 11 predicted proteins | sample H3c1metaG_FD_160570 | JGI IMG/M metagenome (GOLD analysis project Ga0193708, IMG submission 160570) | Soil microbial communities from a riparian zone of the East river system, Colorado, United States - H3c1 | ecosystem: Environmental > Terrestrial > Soil > Riparian zone | place: USA: East River...
CTCGTCCGTCTACGTACTGTCGCTGCGAGGCGCTTCGTCGCAGCGCGCGCGCTGGCTCGCCGACAAGGAGAACGCGGCCGACCTGATCGGTGGCGTGCGCGTGCAATCCGACAACACGCTGACATCGGTGCTGCTCGACCTGACCCAGAGCGGGCACATGAAGGCGTCCGAGGACGCCGCCAGCCATGTGCTGTCCGGTCTCAAGCGCGTCGGCAACAACCACAAGCCCAACATCGAGCGCGCCAACTTCGCCGTGCTGCGCACTTCCGATATGCCGGCGATGCTGGTGGAGACGGCCTTCATCTCTAATCCCGAGGAAGAGCGCCGCCTGACCGATCCTTCGCACCAGCGCACGCTCGCGCGCGCCGTGCTCGATGGCATCAATACCTATTTCACCAGCCAGCCACCGCCGGGCACGCTGTATGCCGCGCGCGCGAGCGCCAGCACCGGCACCATCGGCGGTGGTGGCGGCAGTCCTTAGTCGCTGTTGCCGCGGCGAGCGTTCACCGCCGATCGACGCCGAGCGGATAGCGCAAACCTTGCCGTGCAGCTCTCTCCCGCGACAGCGGAACGGCTATCATCCAGCCTGATTCCCACCGACGCCGCCGCGCACAACGGCGGCGTTCGTCTGACGTGAGCATCCGCCAGCTTCCCGATACCCTCATCAACCAGATCGCGGCCGGCGAGGTCGTCGAGCGTCCGGCCTCCGTAGTCAAGGAACTCGTCGAGAACGCGCTCGATGCCGGCGCCACGCGGATCGACATCGATCTCGAAGAGGGTGGCGTACGCCTGATCCGCATCCGCGACGATGGCGCGGGGATCGCCCCTGGCGAGCTCGTGCTCGCCGTCGCGCGCCATGCCACCAGCAAGATCGCCTCGCTCGACGACCTGGAAACCGTCGCCACGCTCGGCTTCCGCGGCGAGGCACTGCCGTCGATCGCGTCGGTCAGCCGTTTCCAGCTGATCTCGCGTCGTGCAGACGACGAACACGGCGCGGTGCTCGCGGTCGATGGCGGCCGCGTCGGCGAGGTGATGCCGAAAGCGCATCCGCAAGGCACCACCGTCGAGGTGCGCGACCTGTTCTACAACGTGCCGGCGCGGCGCAAGTTCCTGCGCGCCGAGCGCACGGAATTGAGCCACATCGAGGAATGGCTGCGTTCGCTGGCGCTGGCGCGACCGGATGTCGAACTGCGTGCCTCGCACAATGGCAAGCCGGCGCGCCGCTATCGGGCGACGAGCAACGATCACGACGACGCGGTCTTCGCCTACCAGCGCCTGGTCGAGACGCTCGGCGAGGAGTTCGCGAAACAGGCGCTGCGCATCGACCACCAGGCCGCGGGCATGCACCTGCACGGCTGGATCGCGCAGCCGGCCTACAACCGCGCCAGCGCCGACCAGCAGTACCTGTACGTCAACGGCCGCCCGGTGCGCGATCGCAGCATCGCGCATGCGGTCAAGCAGGCCTATGCCGACGTACTGTTCCATGGCCGCCAGCCGGCGTACGTGCTGTTCCTGTGGCTCGACCCGGCGCGCGTGGACGTCAACGTGCATCCGGCCAAGCACGAAGTGCGCTTCCGCGAGGCGCGCCTGATCCACGATTTCGTCCATCGCACGCTGCACGATGCGCTCGCGGAAACGCGCGCGGGCATGGCGCCACAACCCTTGTCCGCGTCGGGCGCGCATTCCCTTGCAAACGAAGGATCATCGGAAGCGCCGGCCTGGCCGATGGCAATGCCGCAATCGAACCTCGCCTTGCGCGTCGATGAAGCGCGTGCCGGCTATGCCGCGCTCTACGGCGGGTCGGCGGCAGGCGCTCCCGTGCTCCACGCGGGATTGCCGGAAACGAACGACGACACTGTGCCGCCGCTCGGTTACGCGATCGCGCAGCTGCACGGCATCTACATCCTCAGCGAAACCGCCGAGGGCCTGATCATCGTCGACATGCATGCCGCCCACGAGCGGATCGGTTACGAGAAGCTCAAAAACGCGCACGACGGTGCCGGATTGCGTACGCAACCCTTGCTCGTGCCGCGCACGGTGGCGGTGGCCGAGCGCGAAGCGGAACTCGCCGAACGCGAATCGGCGACGCTGGCCGCGCTGGGTTTCGAGATATCGCGCGCCGGTCCGCAGTCGTTGCTGCTGCGCAGCGTGCCGGCGTTGCTCGCCGATGGCGATGTCGAAGCGCTGTTGCGCGACGTGCTTGCCGACCTGCGCGAGCACGGCGAATCCACGCGCATCGCCAGCGTGCGCGACGAACTGCTGTCGACCATGGCCTGCCACGGCGCCGTGCGTGCGAACCGGCGCCTGACGCCGCCGGAAATGAATGCCCTGCTGCGCGAGATGGAGGCGACGGAGCGTTCCGGACAATGCAATCATGGCCGCCCGACCTGGGCGCGGTTCTCCCTGGCCGAAATCGATCGCTGGTTCCTGCGAGGACGTTGAAATGACGCGACACAAGATGTGGACGACGGCGGCAGCAGCATCGATGCTCGTGTTGGCCTTCGCCGGCTGCCAGCGCGAAGATCGCGCAGCGCAGGCGAGCGGTGGCGATGCGTCGAAAGCCGCGACGGATCCGGCATTCGCCCAGGCCCAGCAGGCTTGGCGCGATGCGCGCCGCGCCAGGCTCGCCAGTCCCGACGGCTGGACCAGCCTGATCGGCCTGCACTGGATCGATCCCGGCCCGCATTATTTCGGCAGCGCCGCCACCAACGGCATCCGCCTGGCGATGGGGCCGGCACATTTCGGGATGATCGAGCGCAAGGGCGACGCAATCGTGCTGACGCCGGATCGCGATGCCGCACTGACGCTCGACGGCGAGCCGCTGACAGGCGCCACGACGCTGAAGAGCGATGCCGATGAACCCGGTGCGAGCGTGCTCGGTTTCGACGACGGCAAGGGCGTCGCCACAGTGATCAAGCGCGGCGATCGCTACGCCTTGCGCGTGAAACACGCAGATGCCGACACGCGCGTCCGCTTCGCGGGCCTGGACTACTGGCCGGCCGTTGCGGGCTGGCGCCTCGCCGGCAACTTCGTGCCGCATCCTGCCGGCAAGACCATCCCGATCGCCAACATCATCGGCACGATCGATGCGGTGCCCAATCCGGGCAAGGTCGAATTCGAGCACGGTGGCAAGACCTGGTCGTTGGAAGCGCTCGACGAAGGCGAGGGTCTGTTCCTGATCTTTGCCGACCGCACCAGCGGCCATGAGAGCTACGGAGCCGGTCGTTACATCGACGCGCCCGACCCCGATGCAAACGGCCGCGTGGTGGTCGACTTCAACCAGGCCTACAACCCGCCTTGCGCCTTTACGCCGTTCGCGACCTGTCCGTTGCCGCCGCCGGAAAACCGCCTCGATCTTGCGATCAATGCCGGCGAGAAAGCCTACAAGCAAGCCCACTGAACCTGCGATCCCATGACAAGGACGGCCATGCGCCACTCCGCTTCGACCCTGTCCGCCTGCCTTGCCGCGGCCGCCGCGATCGCCGTGGTCGCGCAGGCGCAGACCCCGCGTCCCGTGGCCGCGACCGTAGTGTCCAAGCCGGCGCCGGCCAAGACCGCGCCTGTGCCGCTGCTGTGGAAGGTCTCCGACGACGACAACACGATCTACCTGCTGGGCTCGTTCCATTTGCTCAAGCCGGACGATTACCCGTTGTCGAAGGACGTCGACGAGGCCTTCGCCGATGCGGAATCGATCGTGTTCGAGCTGCCGCCCGAGGAAATGTCGTCGCCGACCCTCGCGATGCAGATGGGACAGGCCGCATTGCGCACAGACGGTACCCAGCTCAACAGCGAATTGCCGCCGCAAACCGTCGCCAAGCTCGATGCCTGGCTTGCTACCAGAGCCGATGACCTGCAACGGACGGGGTTGGCGCCGCAGGCGCTACAGATGTTCGAGCCCTGGTACGTCGGTCTGATCATCACCCTCGTCGACATGACTCGCCAGGGGCTCGACCCCAAGCTCGGCCTCGATGCGCACTTCTCCGCGCAGGCGAAGCTGGCGAAGAAGCCTACCGGCGGCTTCGAGACCGGTGCCCAGCAGATCGCATTCCTCGACGGCATGGACAGGAAGGAACAGCTGCAGTTCATCGACGAGGCGCTTACCGAAGCGCAGGAAGGCCAGAACGAAGTCGAGAAACTGCACGCCACCTGGCGCAACGGTGACGCGGCAGGTTTGTGGGAAGGCATGGCCGCCGACATGCGCAGGCAGTACCCGGCGCTCTACCAGCGCATCAACGTCGAGCGCAACGACGCCTGGTTGCCGAAGATCGAACAGCGCCTGAAGCAACCGGGCACCGACGACACGCTCGTCGTCGTCGGCGCACTGCACCTGCTGGGCAGCGATGGACTGGTCGAGAAGCTGCGCGCCAGGGGTTATGAAGTCGAACGTTTCTGTTCTGCCTGCCAGAAACTTCCCGAGTTGCTCAACAAGTAGGCGATCGCGGAACCCTTCGTCTTTGGCCCTCTTTGAAAGAAGGGGCAGCGAACCGCATCGCAGTGGCGGGGATTTGCTCTTGATCTTGCTCTAAGGCACTACGTCGATTCGCTCGACGTGCGCCGGCAGCAACTCGATGCAGTCCACCGGACACGCCGGCACGCAAAGCTCGCACCCCGTGCACAGCGGCTCGATCACCGTATGCATCTGCTTGGCACCGCCAATGATCGCGTCCACCGGGCAGGCCTGGATGCACTTGGTGCAGCCGATGCAGTCGGCTTCGACGATCACAGCGACCAGCAGCGGCTTGTGTTCACCGCGGCCGCGGTCGTAAGGTTTCGCCGCGACGCTGAGCAGCCGCGCCAGGGCGCGCGCGCCGGCATCTCCGCCCGGCGGGCAACGATCCACGTCCGCCGCGCCGGCCGCCATCGCTTCGGCATAGGGGCGGCAGCCTGCATAGCCGCATTGGCCGCATTGGGTCTGCGGTAGCAGGCGGTCGAGGCGTTCAACGAGGTCGGGCATCGTATGGACTCGTCACGACCAGCCATTCGGCTGTTGAAAGCCCCGCATAGGCGGGAACCTAGAGGCTTTCGGCGTCCGCGCGCATTGGAACAAGCAAAGTCGCTGGGTTCCCGCCTTCGCGGGAATGACGGCGTTCACTTCACCGGCATGCCGGGCTGCGCTCCATCGTCGACGCCGAGCAGCGACAGGCCACTACCGTCGAAGCCCGCCGACAGGACCATCCCTTCGCTGACGCCGAAGCGCATCTTGCGCGGTGCCAGATTGGCGATGAAGACCACGTTGCGACCGATCAGTTTCTCCGGCTCGCCATAGGACGCGCGAATGCCGGAAAAGATCTGGCGCTTGCCGAGCTCGCCGGCGTCCAGTTCGAAGCGCAGCAACTTGTCGGAACCGTCGACGAATTCGCAGGCGAGCACCTTGCCGATGCGCAGGTCGAGTTTCGCGAAGTCCTCGATGGAGACCAGCGCGTGTTCCGCGGCGTCCCCGGTCGCGGCCGACGTGCCCGCAGCGCCCGATTTCGCGACCGGCGTGCTCGGGGCCGGAGCAATCAGGTCAGGGCTCGTCGCGGGCTTGAGGTCTTCCTTGCTGGCTTCGGTCATGGCGTCGATCTGCTTCGGGTCGATGCGCGTGAACAGCGGCGCGTAGGTTCGGATGCGCTGCGACAACAACGGCGCGTCGACGTCGTGCCAGCTGCCGAGCGGCGCATCGAAGAAATCCTCGACCTGCCTGGACAGTCGTGGCAGGACAGGCGCCAGCGCGCAGGCGAGCACGCGGAACAGGTTCAATCCCTGCGTGCACACCGCCTGCAGGTCGGCGTCGGCGCCGTCGCGCTTGGCCAACACCCAGGGTTTGTGGTCGTCGATGTAGCGATTGGCTTCGTCGGCCATTGCCATGGTGAGGCGCAGGACCGATGCGGGATCGTTGCGCTCGTAAGCTTCGCGGACCAGCGTTAGCCCGGCGACGAAGCGGTCGTACATCGCGCGTTCGGGCAGGGCTGCGGCCAGGTGCCCCTCGAAACGCTTCTCGATGAAACCCGCGCAGCGGCTGGCGAGGTTGGCGAACTTGCCGACCAGGTCCGCGTTCACGCGCGCGATGAAATCCGACAGGTTGAGGTCGAGATCGTCGACGCCGCCGGAGGATTTCGCAGCGTAGTAGTAGCGCAGCGCCTCGGTCGGCAACCCGCTGTCGAGGTAAGTGCGCGCCATGACGAAAGTGCCGCGCGACTTCGACATCTTGGCGCCGTCGACGGTGAGATAGCCGTTGACATGCAGCCGCGTCGGGGCGCGGAAGCCGGCACCGTGCAGTACGGCCGGCCAGAACAGGCCGTGGAAGTTGACGATGTCCTTGCCGATGAAGTGATGCAGCTCGGACGTGCTGTCGTGGGCGATGAAGTCAAAGAAGTTCAGGCCTTCGCGTTCGCACAGCACGTGCAGGCTCGACAAGTAGCCGATCGGCGCGTCGAGCCAGACGTAGAAGAACTTGCCGGGATGGCCGGGAATCTCGAAGCCGAAATACGGCGCATCGCGCGAGATATCCCAGGCGCGCAGGCCGCCCTCGGCGTCGAGCCACTCCATCAGCTTGGCTTTGACGCCCGCGATCGCGACATCCCCGGCCAGCCAGTCGCGCAGGAAGGCCTCGAACTGGCCGACCTCGAAGAAGAAATGCTCCGACTCGCGCAGTTCCGGCGTCGCGCCGCTGACCACCGAGCGCGGCTCCTTCAGGTCGGTCGGCGCATACGTCGCGCCGCAGTTCTCGCAGTTGTCACCGTACTGGTCCGGCGTGCCGCAGTTGGGGCAGATGCCTTTGACGTAGCGGTCGGGCAGGAACATGCCCTTCATCGGATCGTACAGCTGCGCCACCGAGCGCTTGCCGATGTGGCCGTTGTTGTCGAGCTTGGCGTAGATCGCCTCGGTCAACGCGCGGTTGTGCGCGGAGTGCGTGGAATCGTAGTGGTCGAAGGCGACGCCGAAATCGGCGAAGTCGCGCTCGTGCCCGGCCTGCACGCCGGCGATGAAGGCTTCCGGCGTGGTGCCCGCCTTCTCGGCCGCCAGCATGATCGGCGTCCCGTGCGTGTCGTCGGCGCAGACGAAGTGCACCGTGTCGCCCCCATGCGCCGCGCCCGCACCCAGATGTCGGCCTGGATGTAGCCGACCAGATGACCGAGATGCAGTGGCCCGTTGGCATAGGGGAGGGCGGTGGAGACGACGGCGGTACGTGGCATGGCAGGCGCGTTGCGGACGGCCCGCGATTATCGCATGGCCCATAAACGACACGACCCGGCGATGGCCGGGTCGTGTTTGAGATCAGAAACCCCGACTACGCGAGGTTATCGCTCAGGGCTCGCGCGTCCAGACCTGGCTCTTGCACATGAAACCCACGCAGCCGGACACCTCGAACTTCTTGCCGCCTTCGATCAGTTTCGCCTTCGACTTGTAGGTCTTGCCGTTGGCGAGCTTGAGCACGCTGCCCTTGCCGTAGGCGTCGCCGTCCTTCTGCAGGCCCCACAGGATGACCATGTCCTTGATCGGCTTGTTCTTGGCCGCACCGCTGCATTCGGTGCAGGTGGCATTCGGCGCGAACAGCGTATCGACGACCTTGGCGGCGATGGTGTTGCCCTTGGCTTCGTAGACGTCGACGATCAGCCGCGCCTTGCCGGTGTCCTCGTCGTAGGTCTTCCAGCGGCCGACCGGGAACTCCTGGGCGAACGCGACCATCGGCAGGGCGAACAACAGCAGGGCAATGAGTTTGATGCGCATGGTTCCCTCCCAGGAATGCGGACCCGGCAGCGGATGCCACTCGGGATGGGCGATTTATACCGCATCCGGGGCCGTACGGAAGACGGGTCGCGGCTGCTGTTCATGCCGCGTCGTTCATCCCCCGTCGTTCGTTCCATGGCGTTCATCCCGCGGATCGCGGCACGGCGAACGGCCAAGCGACGCGCCGCAGTAGAATTGTGCGATGCAGAATCAAGAACTTCCGGCGAAACGACGCGTCCACGCCCACGCGGTCCAACCCAACCTGTCGCCGCTGCCGAGGGTGCGCAACATCATCGCGATCGGCTCGGGCAAGGGCGGCGTCGGCAAGTCGACCACCGCAGTCAACCTGGCGCTGGCGCTGGCCGGCGATGGTGCGCGGGTCGGCGTGCTCGATGCCGACGTCTACGGCCCGAGCGTGCCGATGATGCTCGGCCTGTCGGGCCGGCCGGACAGTCCCGATGGCAAGTCGATCGAACCGATGCATGCGCATGGCATCGAAGCGATGTCGATCGGCCTGTTGGTCGAGCTGGAGACGCCGATGATCTGGCGCGGCCCGATGGCCACCTCGGCGCTGACGCAGCTGCTCAACGAAACCCTGTGGGGCGGCGACGCCTCCGAAGGACTGGACTACCTGATCGTCGACCTGCCGCCCGGCACCGGCGACATCCAGCTCACGCTGGCGCAGAAGATCCCGGTCGCCGGCGCGGTCATCGTCACCACGCCGCAGGACGTGGCGACGCTGGATGCGCGCAAGGCGCTGAAGATGTTCGAGAAGGTGCACGTGCCGGTGCTGGGCCTGATCGAAAACATGGCCCAGCATGTCTGCACGCAGTGCGGCCACGTCGAACACCTGTTCGGGGAAGGCGGCGGCGAACGCATGGCTGCGCAGTACGGTGTACCGCTGCTGGGCTCGCTGCCGCTGGAGATCGGCATCCGCGAGCAGGGCGATGCCGGCGTGCCGGTGGTGATCGCCGCGCCGGACTCGGCCGCTGCCGAGGCCTATCGGCAGACCGCGCGGCGACTGGTGGAGGTGCTGGAGGCGCGGCCGCGCGCGGCGATGTCGATTTCGGCTTCGCTGGTGTAGGGCGGGCCCAGGCCCGCCGCTTTTCCGGCCATCAGTTTCCCGGACCACCAGAAGAGCGGTGGGCCTGGGCCCACCCTTACAATGCGCAGCTTCGGCCGACAGGCCACGGGAAAACACGCATGAGCATCAAGAGCGACCGCTGGATCCGCCGCATGGCGCAGGCACAGGCCATGATCGAGCCCTTCGAGCCCGGCCAGGTCAAGCACGCGGCCGATGGCCAGCGCATCGTCAGCTACGGCACGTCCAGCTACGGCTACGACGTGCGCTGCTCGCGCGAGTTCAAGATCTTCACCAACATCAACTCCACCATCGTCGATCCCAAGCACTTCGACAGCGGCAGCTTCGTCGACATCGAGTCCGATGTCTGCATCATCCCGCCGAACTCGTTCGCGCTGGCGCGCACGGTCGAATACTTCCGCATCCCGCGCGACACGCTGGTGGTGTGCCTGGGCAAGAGCACGTACGCGCGCTGCGGCATCATCGTCAACGTGACGCCGCTGGAGCCGGAGTGGGAAGGCCACGTCACGCTGGAATTCAGCAACACCACGCCGCTGCCGGCGCGCATCTATGCCAACGAGGGCGTCGCGCAGATGCTGTTCTTCCAGTCCGACGAGGTCTGCGAGACCTCGTACAAGGATCGCGGCGGCAAGTACCAGGGCCAGGTCGGCGTGACGCTGCCGCGCACCTGATCGCCGCGCAGCTTATTCAGGGTTTCTGGTACGTGACGAAGAAGCCCTGCAGGTCGCCGTTCTCGATATACGGCTCGACGCTGGCGACTTTGTAACCGCGCGTGGTGAAGGCGCGGTGCGAGGCGCTGAGCGCGTTGGCCGCGCCCTGGTTGCGGAATCCCCAGCTCGCGTCAACCCAGATCGTCACTGCGAGCATGTTGGCGCTGGCAGCCTCTTCGGCGGATTTCTCGGGCGATTTGCCGAACAGCGCAGCCTGCGCGGGCAGCACCACCGACAACGAGGCCACGGCGAGCAGGGCGACGAGAAGAGGGCGTTGGCGTAGCGGGCGTTGCATGCTTTGGTTCACGAAGGTTCCTTGGTCAGTGCTCGGCGCCGGCGGCGATCCGGCGGTCGTCGTGCGTGGTCAGTGCGGTGCGGATCGCGATCCGTAATCCTTCGGCCACGGTTTCGAGCGCCAGACTCGGACTTCCCGGGTGCCGCGCGGCCTGCTCGGGAGCATACGGAATGTGGATGAAGCCACCCCGAACCCGCCGACGATCGCGCAACGCGTGCATCAGTCCGTAGAAGACGTGATTGCAGACATAGGTGCCGGCGCTCTGCGAAACCTCGGCCGGGATGCCCGCCTCGCGCAACGCCAGCAGCATCGCCTTGATCGGCAGCGTGGAGAAGTAGGCCGCGGGGCCGTCGGCCACGACCGGCCGGTCGACCGGGCAGGCACCGGCGTTGTCGGCGATGCGTGCATCGTCGAGGTTGATCGCCACGCGTTCGAGCGACAGCTGCACGCTTCCGCCGGCCTGGCCGATGCACAGCACCAGCGCAGGCTTGAGGTCGCGGATCGCAGCGTGCAGCGCGGTGAGCGACGCGCCGAATTCGGTCGGCAATTCGCGTGCCACGATACGGTGACCGGCGATGCGCTTACGTGCAGTCGCGACACCGCCTGCCAGCTCGGGTTGACCGTTTCGCCGGCAAAGGGCGTGAAGCCGGTGAGCAAGACCGTGGGATTCGTGCCGCGGGTCATCGGAAGGCAAGCCAGTACATGAACACCAGATTCGCCAGCAATAGTGGAATCGCAGTCGCCAGCTGTGCCCGGATCACGGCGTTGGGATCATCCAGTTCGAGCAGCGCCACCGGTACCAGGTTGAAGTTCGCGGCCATCGGGGTCATCAGCGTGCCGCAGTAGCCGGTGACCATGCCGATGGCGCCGAGGATCGCCGGATCGGCGCCGTGCCGCTGGATCAGCAGCGGCAGGCCGATGCCCGCGGTGATCACGGGAAAGGCGGCGAACGCATTGCCCATGATGATCGTGAACACGACCATGCCCATCCCGTAGGCGAGCACGCAGGCGATGACGCTGTTGGCCGGAATGACCGCCGAGACGAGCGCGGCGACGGCCTCGCCGACGCCGCTCGCGGCGAACACGCCGCCGAGCGCGGCGAGCATCAGCGGCAGTAGCGCGGCCCAGCCGACCGTGTCGAGCAGTCGACGCCCTTCGACGGCCGCCATGACCGGCTTCGCGCGCGTGATCGCAATGGCGGCGATCGCCGATGCCAGGCACGCCAACGCCAGCCCCATCAGCGTCAGGCTGCCCTCGCCGAACAGCGGAGCCGAACCGATCGAGACCTTTGCGCCGAACACGACGACCAGCACGGTCAGCAGCGGAATCAGCAAGGCCGGCACGAACAGGCGATGGCCCAGGCGCAGGGCCGATGCGCGCCGCTCGGCTTCCGGCGCTTCCGCCATATGTTCGCGGCGCATGCGCGGCGCAAGCAACGCCAGCAGGATCACGGCCGCGCCGGCGACCTGCGACGGCAGCGGATTTCCCGATTTCGCCGCTTCGAGGACGACCGCGCCACTCGCGAACAGGCCCGCGAGCAGCGTCCAGAAGACCGCGTGCGAATAACGTCGCTCGGCCAGATTCCGCCAGCCTGCGTACAGCAGGAAGGCCGCGAGCAGCCAGTAGAAATATTCAATCCGGAGCACGTGCCACGTCCTCCGCAGCGGCCTTCGTCGTGCGTGCAGTCAAGGCGCG
>Ga0193708_1000314_pt1 | contig 11510 bp, 11 predicted proteins | sample H3c1metaG_FD_160570 | JGI IMG/M metagenome (GOLD analysis project Ga0193708, IMG submission 160570) | Soil microbial communities from a riparian zone of the East river system, Colorado, United States - H3c1 | ecosystem: Environmental > Terrestrial > Soil > Riparian zone | place: USA: East River...
GAAGCCGCCGAGCCGGCGCTGCAGGGAACTGCGGCTGTGGTCGGCGAGCGTGTCGATCGCGCTGCGCGTGTCGGCGTCGTTGTCGCTGGTCCAGTCACCGGCCAGCGCCGGAAAGAAGCCCGCTACCCGCGCCGCGCTGTCGCCGGGCACGCGCGCCGGACGGAAACGCGCATCGCCGCGCAACTGCCCGGAAGCGAGCCGGGCGCCGAACGCGCTGAGGCGATAGGTGCCTTCGCCGGCGAGCCCGGCGTCGACGCGCACGATGGGACTGGGCACGGGCACGCCGTATTCCTCGCGCAGGCGCTGCGCCACTTCGGTGATGCGCGCGCGGATCGGCTCCTCGCCGAGCGCCCTGGCCAGCGACGGCGACAGGTCGAGTTGCAGCGGCGCCGGCGGCGACAGCTCGTCGGCGTCGTCCTGCTTGTGCGCGGCCGCCAGTTCCGCATCGCCGACGCGGAACATGCGCCGCAGGGTTTCGTAATTGTGCCGGTAGCGCCACGCGCCGAGTCCCAGCAGGACGACGCCGAGCACGCCGAACACGGGCCACGGGAAGCCGGGCACGAACATCATCAGCAACGCGAGGCCGCCGGTGATCAGCAGCACGCGCGGCTCACCCGATATCTGCCGGGTGATGGAATCGCCGAGGTGGCGATCTTCTTCCTCGCCGGCCGTGCGCGTGACGACGAGACCGGCCGCGATCGTGGCGAGGATCGCCGGAATCTGCGATACCAGGCCGTCGCCGATGGTGAGGATGCTGTAGGTGTGGGTGGCATCGCCGAGCGTCATGTCGCGCTGCAGGACGCCGATCGCCAGGCCGCCGAGCAGGTTGATCAGGATGATGACGATGCCGGCGATGGCGTCGCCCTTGACGAACTTCATCGCGCCGTCGAGGCTACCGTGCAGCTGGCTCTCGACCTCGAGCAGGCGGCGCTTGCGGCGCGCCTCGTCCTTGTCGAGCATGCCCGCACGCAGGTCGGAGTCGATCGACAACTGCTTGCCCGGCATCGCATCGAGCGTGAAGCGCGCGGCGACCTCGGCGACGCGCTCGGCGCCCTTGGCGACGACGATGAACTGCACCACGGTGATGATCAGGAACACCACCAGGCCGACCACGAGGTTGCCGCCGGCGACCAGCGTGCCGAAGGTTTCGACGATGTGGCCGCCCTCGGCATTGAGCAGGATCGAACGCGTGATCGCGATCGACAGCGCCAGCCGGAACAGCGTGGTCAGCAGCAGCACGCTCGGGAAACTTGAGAACGCCACCGGCGTCGGGATATAGATGGCCAGCAGCAGCAGGCCGAAGCCGATCGAGATATTGAGCGCGACCAGCGCGTCGATCGCCACCACCGGCAGCGGCAGGATCATCACGCTGATGATCATCACCGCCGCGAACGCCAGCACGATGTCGCTGTAACCGCCGCGTTTGCGCGGCGAGGCGCCGATCGGCGCTGCGAAGAGGTTTGCGATCAGCTCGCGCATGGCCCGACACGTCCCTGTCGTTCGTTGCAATCTGGCTGATGGACGGAAACGCGTTGCGCGTACCGGACCTGGAGAACCCGTTCCATCCCGCACCCTGGACAAAACTTGCGCACGGCGTAGGCCTCATGCGTTTAGTTTTATGGGCACCGACCATAACATGGCTTGGCGCGCGTGCATCACCGTCACGCTATGAAAAATTCGAGTCGGATTTCGGTTTGTGAAGACAAGCTCACAACGTACCGCACATTAGTGCCGCATGTTATGCCGCCCTAACGATTCGACACGGGAATGCCACGATCGCATCACGGACGCTTAACGGCGCATCGCGGTATCAATGCAGGCAACATGCGGGCCGATGGTCGCCAGATCCGGATCAGGAGGCAGGATCGGTCGTCGCTTCGTCGCTCGCATTGTCGCGTTGTACATACACGTCGTCGTGGTCGAGTCGGGCAAGCAGTGTCAGTGATTGTGCTGCCACGCCGATCGCCAGCACGCGGCCCGCACGGGTCTTCACGAGCACGATGCGCTCGCGCGGACCCACCGGCAGGATCTGCACGATCGACAGCGGCGCGTCCGAGCCTGTCAGGCCGAAGCGACGACGCGCAATCACAAGGACGGCGACGAGGCCGCCGACGATGAACAGGAGTGGCAGGACGATCGCAAGCACCTCGCCGAGCAACGATGTCGTCGGCTGCGCTGCCGCCGGTTGCGCAGCGAACGCGATGCCCGGCCATGCCGATGCAAGCAGCAACGCGCGTAGCGCGGGATTACGATTCGATCGGGACTTGGGGCAGGATGGCGTCATGGGACACGGAGTCTGGGACATGGAAGACAGGGCATGCCATCGCGCCACTGGCGCCGACGATGCAGCGAGGCCCGGTTACCGTAACAGGTGGATCGCGGACGTGACATCACGGCGCGCAGGATGGCCCCGCACAGGATGGCCATGCACAGGAGTGCCATGCACAGGGCTGCAGCCGGCATGACCACGGTCCGCGCCGGTCGCGCCCCGGCCGCGCCGCGCCGCGCGCGCTCGGACAAAGCCGCAGCGGCTTTAACCGAAACCGCGGCTTTACCCGAAACCGCGCTCGTCGCCCTCGAGCAGATCCTCGACGCCGTGCCGTTCGCCTGCGCGGCCTTCGCGCGCGACAGCGCTGGGCTGGTCGCGGCGAACCAGCGTTTCCGCGACGATTTCGCTGCGATCCCGGGGCATGCCCATCGCGATCGTCTGCTGGAAAGCCTGCACGGCGCCGAGGCCGACACCGCCGAACCGCGCGAGGTCCACGTCGCGCACAGCGGGCGCTGGTACACGCTGCACTGGAGCGACCTGGAGGTCGACGGGCGCGCGCTCGCGCTGCTGACCGCCGTCGACATCAGCGAACGCATCGAGACGCTCGATACGCACAAGAGCCAGCAGGAAAAGCTGCTGTTCACCTCGCGGCTAATGTCGGTCGGCGAGATGGCGGCGACGCTGGCGCACGAGCTCAACCAGCCGCTCGCGGCGATCATCAACTACCTCAACGGCAGCCTGCGCCTGGTCGACCAGGCCGGCGGGCCGGTGCAGGTCGAACGTGCGCTGCTCGCCGCGCGCACCCAGGCCGAGCACGCCAGCGCGGTGATCTCGCGGGTGCGCGAGTTCGTGCGTGCGCGCGAGCCGCGACGCGACGCGCACGATCTCTCCGCGATCGCCGCAACGGTCCTCGAGCTGTTGCGGCTGGAGGCCGAGCGCTTGCAGTTGCGTATCGACGTGGCCCTGGCACCGACGCTGCCGGCCGTATATGCGGATCGGGTGATGATCGAGCAGGTGCTGCTGAACCTGGTCAAGAACGCGATCGAGGCGATGCGCGAAACCACGGCGGCGCGGCGCGAACTGCGCGTCGAAGGTCGCGTGAACCTCGACGGCCAGATCGAAGTCCGCGTGAGCGACCGCGGCGCCGGCCTGTCCAGCGCCGAGCAGGACCAGCTGTTCTCGCCGTTCTTCACCACCAAGATCGACGGCCTCGGCATCGGCCTGGCGATCTGCCGCTCGATCATCGAATACCACGAAGGCCGACTGTTCTTCGAGCCACGCGAGGGCGGCGGCAGCGTCTTCGGTTTCACCCTGCCGCGTGCGGAGGGCCGTGCATGATGCGAAGCGACCTGTTCTTTTGCCCGCTTGGCTCTCGTCGGCTTTCAGGGACCTGATCGCCATGCCCACTACATCCGACACGCGCGTCTATCTGGTCGACGACAACGACGGCTTCCGCGACTCCACCGCCTGGCTGCTGGAAACGGCGGGCTTCGAAACGCATGCCTATGCCTCCGGACCGGAATTCATCTCCGCCTATTGCGGCGAGCGCCACGGCGACGCGCCGGAATGCCTGATCTCCGACATCCGCATGCCGGAGATGAGCGGGCTGCAACTGCAGGAGGAGCTGCTGCGGCGCGGTTGCATGGTCCCGCTGGTGTTCGTGACCGCGCACGGCGACGTTCCGCTGGCGGTGGAGGCGATGCGTAAGGGCGCGTCGAATTTCCTCGAGAAGCCCTTCAGCGACGACGCGCTGATCGATGCGATCCGCGTGGCCTTGTCGAAGGCGCGCCACCACAACGGCGCCAACGTGCAGGACGAGCTGCTCGGCAAGCTCAGTCCGCGCGAGCGGCAGGTGCTCGACCTTGTGGTGGCGAGCAAGCCGAACAAGATCATCGCCGACATCCTCGGCATCAGCATCAAGACCGTGGAGCTGCATCGCGCGAACATGATGAACAAACTCGGGGTACGCTCGCTGCCCGAACTGATGAAGGTGGCACTCGGGCATGGTTGAAAGCAGTCGCAGGAAATCTACCGCGCGCGTCGCCAAGACGAGCCCAGGCAAGCACGATCACGATGCCGGTTCGCTGCGTGGACGCATCCCACACCTGCAGGCGGCGTACGCCGAGGCCTTGCGCGACTTCTTCGCCACATCGCAGCACTGGGCGCTGCGTGACGGCGGCACGCTGACGTTCGCGCCCGGCGCGCCCGGTGCGGCGGGTTCCACGTTCGCGCTCGAAGGCGACGGCGTGCGACTGGCGCTTGACCTGCCGTCCGATGACGGCGCCACGGCCGACGATGCCCTGCACTGGGCCGACTACAGCGGCCGCTCGCGCCTGCTGGCGTGGAGCCTGGCGCACGAAGCGCAGTTGATGCGGTTGAGCGATGGTCTCGGCGTGGCACTAATTCCCGTGGATGGTTCCGTGGATGGCGCAGACGACGGCGATGGCGACTCGGACGCACGGCTGTGGCTGGATTTCGCGATCCGCGATGCCGACGTCGCGCTGTCGGCGCCGCCGCGCCACCGCGGCAAGTTGCGGCTGCCTTATGCCTGGTTGCCGCGCCTGCTCGATCGCGCCGAGCAACCCTTCCTCGACGACCCGTTGCCGGCGCTCGGGCCATGGCGCGCGCTGGCGGCGCCGGTGGCCATCCGCTTCGAGGGACCGGAACTGATCGCCCGCGACTGGCGCGCGCTGCGTCAGGGCGATGTCATCGTGGTCGGCGCGCGCACGCGTCCACCGCAGGTGTCAGCGCATGCGGCGGGATCTGCGTGGCCACTTGCCGGCGGACCTGGCGGCTGGCGTGTCGACGGCGCCGCCCACCAATCCATTCCTTCTGCACACAGGGAGAGTTCTGCGATGAACGACAACGAGACATCGGTGTCGACCACGACGGTCGAGGTCGACGAGGATGCCGGCGCGCGCAAGCTGCCGGTGAAAATCGAGTTCGAGATCGGACGTCTCGAGATGAGCGTCGGCGAGTTGTCGGCGCTGCAGCCGGGCTACGTGTTCGCGCTGCCCGCGCATCTCGAGGGCGCCAACGTCACCATTCGCGCCAACGGCCGCGCGGCCGGGCGCGGCGAAGTGGTCGCGGTCGGCGACACGCTCGGCGTGCGCCTGTTGTCCTGGAGCTAGTGCATGGACTTCAGCACCTTCTCGCCGGCGCTCGTCCTCGTCACCGTCATCAGCCTGGCGCTGGCGCCGTTCGTGGCGGTCATGGTGACTTCGTTCACCAAGATGGTCGTGGTGCTCAGCCTGCTGCGCAACGCGCTCGGCCTGCAGCAGGTGCCGCCGAACGTGGTCATCAACGGCCTGGCGATCGTGCTGTCGATCTACGTGATGTATCCGGTGATCCTCGACACGCACGCCGCCGTCAACGCGAAGATGCAGGGGCTGCCGCCGCCGGCGCCGATCTCGGCGCCGGCGCGGCCAACGAATGCCGGCGCAACGCCAACAGCAACAGCGCCCGGCGCGGCAGCGCAAGCGGAGCCCGCGCCGCGCTCCCCGGCCGCAGCCGCCGGTCTCGCCGCCGAAGCCGCGGCGGCGCGCGGACCGCAGTTCCTCAACGTCGTCGGCTCCGATGCCGCCGCACGCGGCCCGCAGTTCACCAATGTGCAGGGCACGCCGTCGGCCACATCTGCGACGGATCCGCAAACAAACGTGGCCGGCGAAGCAGCGGCGCCTTCCGCAACGGCACCGAAGCCGACGCTGACGCCGGGCGGTCGCATGGACACCGCACGCCTGCTGTCGCTGGTCGACGCCGGCAAGGAGCCGTTGCGCGCGTTCCTGACCAAGCATTCCAGCGACAACGAGCGCGCGTTCTTCCTGCGCAGCGCGCAGCGGCTGCTGCCGCCGGCGCGACGCGCGGACCTGACCGCGAGCGATTTCATCGTGATCATCCCGGCGTTCACGGTGAGCGAACTGACCGCCGCGTTCCAGATCGGCTTCCTGATCTTCCTGCCGTTCCTGATCATCGACCTGGTGGTCTCGAACATCCTGCTTGCGCTCGGCATGATGATGCTGTCGCCGACGACGGTGTCGCTGCCGTTCAAGCTGCTGCTGTTCGTGCTGATCGACGGTTGGGCGAAGCTGGTGCACGGGCTGGTATTGACGTATGCGTAGCCGCGCTGCGCGACCTGCAAACACGACCATGGCGGTGACCAAGCAGGCATTGTGGCTGACGCTGATCCTGTCCGGCCCGCCGATCGCCGCGGCCTCGATCGTCGGCCTCGCGGTCGCGTTCCTGCAGGCGGCCACGCAGCTGCAGGAGCAGACGTTCGCCTACGCGCTGAAGTTCGTCACCATCGTCATCACGCTGTTCATCACCGCCTCGCTGATCGGCGGCACGCTGTACACGTTCGCCGACCGCATCTTCATCGAATTCCCCGGCCTCGTCCGGCACTGACGGCCGCGCGCATGCCGTTCGATTCGGTAGGCAACGTGATGCTGGCGCTGGGGCTGACCACGCCGCGCATCATCGGCGCGTTCCTGATGCTGCCGCTGCTGACGGCGGAAACCGTGCCTGCGCTGGTGCGCAACAGCTTCATGGTCAGCCTGGCGCTGGTCGCGATCCCGATCGCGATGGCCGGCGCGCCGCTCGAGCAGATGGGCTTCATGCAGTGGGGACCGATCGTGCTGAAGGAACTGTTCCTCGGCATCGCGATCGGTTTCTGCTTCGGCATCGTGTTCTGGGCGCTGGGCGCGGCCGGCAACGTCATGGACAACCAGGTCGGCCTCGGCATGGCTTCGGTGTTCGACCCGATCCAGGGCCACCAGACCTCGTTGCACGGCACGTTCCTGTCGCAGTTCGCGGCCTGGCTGTTCATGGCCAGCGGCGCGTTCCTGGTGTTCCTCGACCTGCTGCTGTCGAGCTACGTGATGTGGCCGGTCACGTCCTATGTGCCGAACCTGCAGCCCGGCGGCCTGCACATGTTCATCGGCCAGTTCAGTTACCTCATGACCGCGCTAGTCGTGCTGGCAGCGCCGGCGATGGTGGTGCTGCTGCTGGTCGACCTGTCGTTCGGCCTGGTCAACCGCTACGCGCCGCAGCTCAACGTGTTCGCGCTGACCATGCCGATCAAGGCCTGGCTGGCCACCGCGATGCTGCTGCTGATGCTCGGCGTCTACATCGAGATCGTGCTCGACCGCCTCGGCGACAACCGCGGCTTGCTGCCGGCGCTGCAACGCGCTTTCGGCTGAGCATCACGTCAGTCACTCGACGCGGCGCATCTCCTCGGCCCAGCGCAACACCTCGGCCACGGCATCGAAGAATTCACCGTCGATGTAATCGTCGAGCGCGGTGCGCTCGTTGAGGCCGCGCGCCAGTTCGACGTTCTGCATGATCGGCACGCCGGCTTCCTCGGCGGCCTTCTTGATCATCTCGGCATGGGCGCCTTCGCCCTTGGCGACCACGACCGGCAAGTCGGTGACGCCGTGCTCGTACTGCAGCGCTACCGCAATGTGGGTGGGATTGGTGACCACGACGTTCGACCCCCTGACGGCATTGAGCATGTTCTGCTGCGACCATTCCTGGTGCAACTGGCGACGGCGCTGCTTGACGTAGGGATCGCCCTCGTTCTCCCTCACTTCCTGCTTGATGTCGCGGCGGCTCATGCGCAGCTGCTTGAGGTAGGAATACTTCTGGTAGCCGGCGTCGATCGCCGAGACGAAGAAGAACACGAAGATCGTCCACAGCACGATGCGCAGCAGGCCGTACCAGATCGCCGAGCCCATCGCCGCCGGCGGCGCGTATGGCAGCAGGATCAGCTGGTCGAGCATGCCCCACACCACGAACGCGCCGATGCCGAGCAGCGCGCCGCTCTTGACGATGGACTTCACCAGTTCGACCAGGTTGTCCATCGAGAACATCTTCTTCAGCCCTTCGGCAGGGTTGAGCTGGGCAACGTTGGGCGTGACCTTCTTCATCGTCGCCACCGGCCCGACCTGCAGGAACTCGACCAGCAAGCCGAGGAACACCGCGAAGGCCAGCAACGGCAGGCTCAGCCACAGGAAGGTGTCGAAAGCGGTGGAGGCGAGTTCGCGCACGGCCACGTCGAACGGCTGCTGGATCGCGGCAAGGCTCTCGTTGAACAGCGTCTTGATCTTGCTGTACATGAAACCCATCAGCACCCAGCCGCCAACCAGCCAGCCGAGCACCAGCACCGTGCTGGTCAGCTCGCGGCTCTTGCTGACATTGCCTTCCTTGCGCGCGTCGCGCAGTTTCTTCGCGGTCGGCTGTTCGGTCTTGTCGGCACCCTGGTCTTTCGACGCCATTCCCGGGCCTCAAATCGTTCAGGATTTCATCGGACTGCGAGGCTAGCATGGGGTCCCTTAGGCGGAAGTCGCGCGATGCGACGCACGGATGCGTAAGGCCCGCCGCAACGGCCACAGCGCAACGAAAACCGCGCAATGAACAGCTGCGAGCCGAATGCTATTCAGCTACGTCCGCACCTAGGGTTACCCCGAGATGGCAGCCCGGGCGCGCGAGCGTTACCTTTCCGTCATCTCCACGATTGCGCCTGACTCCAGGCAGGCCCCGGACACCCGAACCGCATGAGCAGCATCAGCCCCGATCCGCGTCTCGACCGCGCCGGCCCCATGGCCAGCCAGGTCTCGCTCGACCAGGTGTCTACGGACGCGCTGCGCCGGGGCGAGCATGGTCAAGGCGCGCCGCAGCTCGAGGCAGCCGAGGTTGCGTATGCCTCCGAGGCGCTGGTCGCGCAGAACGTCGTCGATTCCGGCGAGAGCGTGCTCAATGCCCGCGCTTGGGACGGCGTCGCCGACGGCGAACGCCTGCTGTCCGGCGATACGGAGTTCGAAGCGCAATTGGGCACCCTCGAACTGTCGCAGGCCGCCGACCAGGCCGCCGATGCGATCCTCGGCGCCTTTGCCTGAGGCATAGTTCACCGCTCCAAGTAGCGGCGGTTTGAACTTTCTTGTCCCGATGAACGAAGTCGTTCCCAGTCCTGCTGCGCTGCGCGCCGGCGCCGATCGCCTGGTGTCGGCCCTGGCCGCGCACAGCGATCCGGAATATCGCCTCGCCGTGCTCAAGCGCCTGGTGCGACGCCTCGGCGAGGAACGCTATCCGTTGTTCCTGCGCCTGCTCGGCGTGGTCGCCGAGAGCGACGACACGCGCGCGCAGCGCCTGCTCGCCGACACCTTCGGCACGGCGTTGCGGCGCATGGACCTGCCCGGCGGGGCGTTGAGCTCCTGGGGCGCCACGAGCCTGCCGGAGAGCAGCGGACCGCTCGCCGCCAGCGCGTTTTCCGGACAGTTTTTCGGTGCCACGCCGCGACGCCTGCTCGGTCCGGTCGAATACCTGACCGTGTGGCACCTGCAGCGCACGCAGCGCACCGCGCTCGGCGCGGACACGTTCCGCACCAGCCTGGCGCGCATGATCGCGCTGCTCAACCGCAGCGACGACGCCCGCGCGCTGTATCCGCAAAAACTCGCCGCCGACGCGCAGAACGAACTCGAAGGCGCCTACACCCGCGCCACGCGCGAGCGGCTGGCGGCGATCGCGGCGGCATGGAAGGCGGGACAGGCGCCGGATGCGGTCGCGCAGGCGGCGCTCGACGTGCCCGATGCTTCGCATCCGCGCGATTGGGTCGTCCGCGATTTGTAGGGACGATTTGTAGCTAACGGGGGCGGCCAGCGAAGCAGGCCCGCTTGCCGCGCCTTGTGCCGGCGCCCAAGATGCGCGCTCAGCGTCCGGAGAAGTCGCCACGTGCCAGTCCGTCTCAGGCCACTGTTCCTGCTGTTCGCGCTTTGCCTGCTCGCCGGCGCCCTGCTTTGCGGCTGCCGCCGCGAAGACGACGATGCCACCGCTCCGCTAGCCGGCGGCGCCACCAAGCCGGCCCAGGCGGTGCGTCTGCTGACGCGGCACCTGCACGACAGCGACCTCGACGCGTTCGCCCGCGACGCGGTGCCGCCGGCCCTGCACGTACAGCTCGAAACCGCCTGGCGCGAAGACCGCACGCGCTGGCCGCTGGACGAACTGCCGTTCGACGAACGCCTGCCGGCACTGCTCGGGGCGCTGGCAGCGCCGGGATCGGAAGCGAAACTGCAGAAGACCTTCGACCGCCAGTTCTCGCGCGCCGATGCCGAACTGAAGGCCGCGGCCGCATCGCTGGGCCTGTTCGGCGTGCAATACGTGCGCAACGAAGGCGATTTCAGCGCCGCCGAACGCGACCACTACGCGCAGTTCGTGTCTGCGATCAGCCGCTGGGGCATGGGCGCGCCGCTCGGCGATCCACAGCGCGCGCGGGTCGCGATCCCGCAGCTCGCCGCCGCCGCGCGCAAGACCGGACTCGCCTCGGAAGCCGATTTCGCCCGTCTCGGCATGCACGACAGCCTGCGCCGGCTGTCGGCGTTCCTGGCGACGGCCAAGCAGGTGCTCGGGCGCTACGGGCTGGACCTGGACGACAGCCTCCAGCACCTCGAGGCCGGCCTGCAGTCGCAGACCGGCGACACGGCCAAGGTCCGCATGCGCTACACCCTGGGCGGGCAGCCGATCGACACCGTGGTCGAGGTCGAACGCCACGGCGGACGCTGGTACCTGAGCGACTACCTGCGCCACGCCGAGGCCGCCGTCGCGGCGCCCGTCCGTCCGGCCCCGGCGCCCGCGCCGGGCTGAGCGGCCGCGGCGCGCAGTGGCGTCGGGGCGCGCTTCGGCATAATGCCGACGATGCCCACGCAACCGAACCTGTTCGACTCCGATCCTTCGCGTCCTGTGCGCCCGGTCGCGGACGCCCCGCAGGACGGCGCCGCACCCGTCGAACCGATGCTGGCTGGCAGCGAGCTCGCGCCTGCGCCCGCGACGCTGTCAGTTGCCGCAGATGACGCTGCCCCAGCCGACGCTGCCCCAGCCGACGATGTTCGGATCGATGCAGGCGACGACCTGGCACCGCCACGCCCGGATCAGCCGCGCCATCCCGGCGCTGCCGAACCCGTTCCGCAGCAGGTCGAACTCGGCATCGCCCCGGCGCCGCTCGCACCGCCGCACGTCACCGCCGCGCGCGCGCGGCGGCCGTGGTGGGTCAAGCTGCTCGGCAAGATCCTCGAGCCCTGGATCACGCTCAAGCTCGAACCGCAATCGCTGCAGCAATACGTCGACCAGCGACCGGTCTGCTACGTGCTCGAGGACTACGGCCTGTCGAACGCGCTGATCCTCGACCGCGCCTGCCGCGAAGCCGGCCTGCCGTCGCCGCTGCGGCCGCTGCCGGGCGATCCTCTCGGCCGCAAGC
>Ga0193708_1000315_pt1 | contig 11496 bp, 8 predicted proteins | sample H3c1metaG_FD_160570 | JGI IMG/M metagenome (GOLD analysis project Ga0193708, IMG submission 160570) | Soil microbial communities from a riparian zone of the East river system, Colorado, United States - H3c1 | ecosystem: Environmental > Terrestrial > Soil > Riparian zone | place: USA: East River...
CGGTGCCCGGAGGCCTCATGGGCGAGCAGGGTGATCTCGTGGCGGCGCTTCGAGAAGGCGAGGAAGAGCGCGAGGAAGGTGGTGCAGAGGAACAGCCACCGCGACACCCCGATCCCCGTCGCCTGGGCCCCGGCCTCGACCCGGAGCACGAAGCTGATGCCGATGCACATGACGTCGAGGATCACCATGTGCTTGAACCAGAGGGTGTAGAACACGTTGAGAACCAGGTAGGCGACCAGGATCGTCCCGAAGGGGCGGCCGAGCCAGACGGCGAGAGCGCCCGCCGCGGCGATCAGGAAGACCATGGCGGCGACCGCCGCGGGGACCCCGAGCGTGCCGGCGGCGAGCGGGCGCAGCCGCTTCAGCGGATGCCGGCGGTCCTCCTCGCGGTCGCGGAGATCGTTGATCAGATAGACGGCGCTCGACGCGCAGCAGAAGGCGGCCAGGGCGAGGACGGCCCGCAGGGTGACCTGCCGATTGAGCAGCAGCCCGCCGAAGACGAGCGGCGCGAGGACGAAGACGTTCTTGGCCCACTGTGCGGGCCGCAGGGATTGCAGGAGTGGTCGAATCACGGGGCCTATTCTATGGGAGAGGCGTTGAACCCGACGGAGAACCCAACGGAAAAGAAGGCGACCCGCGGCCTCGCCCTCGTGGCCTTCGCTGCCCTCGCGCTCTGGCTGTGGGCGGCCGTCCCCCTGGCTTGGGGTGAGCGGACGCTCTACTTCCGCGACGTCTTCACCACCCATCTGCCGGTGAAGGCGTTCGGGGCGGCCGAGCTTCGCCAGGGGCGCATCCCTGCCTTCAATCCCACCTGGGGATTGGGGCAGCCGTTCCGGGGGAACCCCAACGCGCTGCCGTTCTACCCCGGGAACCTGCTCTATCTCGCGCTCCCCTTCTGGAGCGCCTTCAATCTCCACTACGTCCTGCACTGGCTGCTCGCCGCGCTCGGCATGGCTGCCCTCGCCCGCGCCCTCGGGCAGGGGCGGGCGGCGGCGCTGGTCGCCGGGCTCACCTACGCCGGCTCGGGGTGGATCCTGACGACCTTGAGTTTCTACAACCTGCTGGCCGTCTCCGCCTGGTGGCCGTTCGTGCTCCTCGGCGCGGCGCGCGGCGGCCGGCGGGGAGTTGCTCTCGGCGGGATCGCTTGCGGCCTGGCCCTGCTGGCGGGGGAGCCGGTGACGGCCGCCCTAGGCATCGTCCCGCTGCTGCTGGTCGCCCTGCAGCGCCATGGGCCGCGCCGGGGCGCGCTGACCACGCTCGGAATCGGGCTCACCGGGCTGCTGATCGCCCTCCCCCAACTCGTGGCGACCGCCCGCATCCTCGGCTTCACCTCGCGCGGAGCGCTCGGCGTCGGGGGCGCCGGCCGCTTTCATCTCGGCCTGGCGCGGCTGCTCGAGCTGATCGTCCCCTTCCCCTTCGGCCACCCCTGGGACCTCGGCAAGGGGGGGTACTGGCCGTGGGACGAGCAGCCGGGGCTGCCGTACATCCTCACCCTGCACCTCGGGATCGTCGGCCTCTGGCTCGCCCTGGCGGGAGCACGGCGGGCGCGGGGGTGGGCGCTGCTGGCCCTCGCCGGGCTGGTCCTCGCCTGGGCCGGTGCGCTATCCCGAGAAGCTCCTCTTCTGGTTCGCGCTCGCTGCCTCCCTGCTCGCCGGCTGGGGGCTCGAACGGGTGCGCGAGGCGCCCCGGGCCTGGATCGGGGCCGCCCTCGGCGCCGGGGGCGCGCTGTTCCTGGCGGTCGTCGTCTTCCTGCGCGGATCTCGGATTGCCGACTGGCTGGCGGCGGGGCGGGTCGATCCGGAGCATGTGGCCGACTCCCCACAGACGCGGGTGGGGTCGTGGATCCTCGCGCTGGTCCTCGCGGCGGCGCTGCTCGGGCTCGCCGCCCTGGCCGCCCGCCGCCGGAGCGCCGCCGGGCTGGCCGCGGCCCAACTCGCCGCCCTGCTGCCGCTCGCCGGGCTGGTGATGACGGCCCCGGTCGCCGATTTCGCTCCGTCCCCCTGGCTGCCGCTCGCCGGCCCGGGAGCGGAGGTGTTGCCCGCGGGCCCCTCCGGTCCGCTCTCCGACCCCTCCTATCTGACGCTGGTCCGCATCAGCGCGTTCAACCTCGGCGCCGCCCCGGGGGTTCTCTACGGCCTGCGCTATCCGCTGGCCCACGACCTCGACGGCCTCTACTCCCCCCTCGCCGCCTCGGTGCTGCTCCATCTCCCGGCTCTGGACGGCGACGGCCGCGCCAACTGGATGCGGGCGCTGGGGGTCCAGGCGGTGGTGCTGAACGAGGCACCGGGGACGACGAAGCTCCAGTCTCTCAGCGCCGCCGAAGGCGCCAGCCGCCTGTTCGCGGTGCGCGATCCGGCCCCTCCCGTCTGGTGGCCCCGCTCCGCCGTCGCCGCCGGGAGCGCCGGCCAGGCCTTCCGCTTCGTCAGCCGCGCGCCCGATCCGGTCGCCGACGTCATCGCCGCCCGGCCGGTCGTCCACCACCCCGGCGCCCAGGTGGCGCTCCGCGCTGAGACTCCGGACGAGATCGAGATCGACGTCGCGGGCCAGGGTGGCCTGCTGGTCCTCCGCCGCGCCTTTCAGCCGCTCTACACCGCCTCCGCCGAGGGGAAGCCCCTGCCGACCCTCCCCGTGAACCTCAGCCTGCTGGGGGTCGAGGTGCCGCCGGGGACCCACCGCGTGCGGGTTGCGGTCGGGGCCGGGCCGGAGAAGTTGGCGGGCGGGGTGGCGGTGGCGGCTTTCCGGGTGGCTTTGGGGATGGCTTGGCGCCGCGATTCGGCCACGGATCAGGCTTGACGCCCGGGAGCCTTTTCCTCCACCCGGAACGGGGGGAGGTCAGGAGGGGGGCGTTGCGGAGTCCGGGACGTTTCCTTGTCTGGGGCGCCCCCTCCTGACCTCCCCCTGAAGGGGGAGGAAAAAGCCAATTCTGAGCGCCTTTGCTACTCTTCCCCCCCATGTCCGAGCCTATGTCCGAGGAGACCTCACCGGCTGAAGCGCCGGTCCCGCCCGCCGCCGAGCCCCCGCGCTGGCGCACGGCCCTCCTCTACGCCGGCCCGCTCCTGATCCTCCTCCTCGTCGCCATGCTGCCGCTGGTGCGGGGGACGGAGACCCTGATCCTGCGCGACGTGCTCAACTCCCACTTCCCCATGAAGTGGTCGCAGGCCGAGGCCCTGCGGCATGGTCACTTCCCGATCATCGACCCCTACCGGGCCGGCGGGCAGCCGCTGGCGGGCAATCTCAACGCTGCGCCGTTCTATCCGGACAACCTGCTCGTCTTCCTGGGCTCCACCTTCTGGGCGTTCAACGCCCACTTCTGGCTCCACCTGCTCCTGGCGCCGTTCGCCTTCTACTGGATGGCCCGCGCCTGGGGTCTGGGGCGGCGGTCCTCCTGGGCGGCGGCGGTCTGCTGGACGGTCTCCGGCTTCCTCCTCTCGCACCTCAACTTCTACAACCTGATCGCCGGGGTGAGCCTGGCGCCGGCACTGGTGGCCGCCTGCCTCGACCTCGTCCGCCGCCCCGAATGGCGCCCATGGTTGGCGCCGGGGATCGCCCTGCTCTGGACGCTGATGATCCTGGGCGGGGACCCGCAGACGGCCGCTCTCGCTCTGCTGCTGGCCGCCGCCGCCGTGGCACTGACCTGGCGGCAGCGGCCGGCGGGCTCGGGATGGAGCGTTCCCGTCCTGCTCGGCGCGGCGATCTTCTGCGGTTCGCTGATCGCCCTGCCGCAGATCGTCGAGTTCCTGCGCATCTTCCCGGTGTCGCTGCGCGGCTACGTGGGCTACAGCCCACAGTCGGTCACCATGTCGAGCTGGGACCCGCGGCAGGCCGCCGAGTGGCTGATCCCCTTCCTGTTCGGCCGGCCGGACGTGATCGACAAGGGCTCCTTCTGGGGGATGCAGTTCTTCACCGGCGTTCCCCCCTACTACCTCTCCCTCTACCCGGGGCTCCTGGCGCTGATGCTGATCGCCGTCTCCGGCCTCCCCCGCACCCGGCCGGCGCTCTGGGCCTGGGGCGGGATCGCCTTCGGCGCCTTCCTCTCGCTCGGCCGGTTCAACCCGGTGTCCGCGTGGCTCTTCGTGCACGCGAAGTCGCTCCGCTACCCGATCAAGTTCTGGCTGCCGGTGGCGATCGGCGCGGCGCTCCTCTGCGGCTTGGGATTCGAGCGGCTGGGCCGTGACGAGAAAGCCCGCCGGCTCTTCCGCTGGCTGCTCGCCGCGCTGGCGCTGGCGTTCGCCGGGTTCTGGGGCTTCCTCAGCTTCGCGCCGCGGCCGGCGGAGGCCTGGCTCAACTCCTTCATCCCGCGCCCGGCGGCGTTCATCGCCAACGAGCGCCTGCGCTGGGCCGGCCTCGCTTTCCTGTCGCTGATCATCCTCGCCGCGCTGGCGATCGCCCTGCGGATCTCCCGGCGCTCGTGGGCAGCAGGCGGCGCGCTGCTGATCGCGATCCACGCCGCGACGCAGCTCTGGCTCCTGCGCCCGCTCTACCCGATGGACGCGGTGCAGCCCTATCTCGTGCCGCCGCCGGCCCTGGCCTGGGTGCCGGCCGACCTTCTCGTGGTCCATCCGGACTACAACTATCTCTTCGGCCCGTCGACCCTGCGCGAGGGGCATTTCCCCGAGACCCACACCCGCTGGCTCGAGCGCCGTTCGTTCTACGAGCTCTACCCGTTCAGCGGTCCGGTCTGGGGGCTGCGCTACGAGCTGAACACCTCGCCCGAGGGGCTGGACACCTACCTCGCCCGGCGGGCGCAGACCGAGATCCAGCGCGCCAAAAACCCCGAGCGGCTGAAGCTGCTCGCCGCCTGGGGGGTGGGCCGGCTGCTGATCAACCACCCGCTCGAGCCGGTGCCGCCGCACGCCCGGCTGCTCACCCGGATCCCCAGCTTCGGCCGCGAGCTGCTGGTCTTCGAGGTGACCGATCGCGCCCCCGAGGTCGGCCTCGCCCGCCGGGTCTTCCGCGAGAAGGACATCCCCGCCATCTACAAGCGGCTGACCGCTCCCGGATTCGATCCGCGCGCCGACGCCGTCGTCTTCGGGACCGGCCCCTCGCCCTCGGTGACGGGAGGGGGCACCGCGCGGCTCCTCCGCCGCGGCCCCGAGAGCTACGACATCGCGATCGACGCCGGTCCAGGCGGCGCGCTCCTGGTGGTGCAGCGTTCCAACCTCCTCTTCGCCGCCACCATCGACGGCAAGCCGGCGGACGTCCGCACCGCCAACGCCTACCGGATCGGCATCGAGGTCCCCGCCGGACAGCACCGGGTGCGGCTGTACGTCGACCGCGCGCCGCTGCACCGGTCGCTGGCGGCGGCGCTGGTGGGGCTGCTGCTGGTGCCGGGGCTGGGGTGGTGGGGGCGGCGGATGAGGCAGGAGCGCGGCCCCGAACAGGAATCTGCCCTTGAGGAGGATCTGTTAGAGTAAGTGCCAAGGGGCTTTACTCCGCTCATTCGTTTCGCCATACTTACGCCCCTTGCGGGTTCCATGGCACATGGATTCTAAGAAAGTCGACCTAGTCATCCAGTATGCCTTGGCGGTAGCCGGCGAGGCCGAGGATTTTAGAGACCGAGAGCTCGGTCCGATCCATCTCCTCAAGTTTGTCTATCTTGCGGATCTTGCGTATGCCCGGGCAGAACGGGAGTCCTTTACCGGCGCAAGTTGGAAATTCCATAAATTTGGTCCGTGGGCGGTGGATGTCTATCAGCGAATTCAGCCGGCCATCCATTTCATTGGCGCCAGTGAACGAAGATTTTCAGCCACAGCTAACGAAGAGGGAGTCCGCTGGCGAGTGAAGGACGCGTGTCTGTCGAGAGATCTCGAGCCCAAGCTACCTTGGTCGGTAGCACGAGAAGTCAAACATGCGGTCCATCAATACGGAAGCGATACCACGGGCCTCCTGCATTTTGTGTATCGGACACCTCCGATGCTGAGGGCTGCTCCAGGAGAAGCGCTGAATCTCTTGGTAGAAGAAGCCGTGGAGTCAGAAGCGATGCAGGTCACTACGGCGGAGACGAAACTGCCGGAAATGTCGAAGACGAAGGTCAAGAAGTTGCAGGCTCTGGTTAAAGGTCGACTCGAGGAGAGGCGTCGTTTAAAGACGCTTGTCACACCAGAGCCAGCTCCTCGTTACGACGAAGTCTTCACCATGGGACAGGATTGGCTCGATGGGCTGGCGGGCGATCCTGTGACCGCGGAAAAGGGGCAGGTCCACTTCTCTGACGAAGTCTGGAAGTCTCCGGGGCGCCGTGACCCAGAAATACCCTGAGGACTCCCTACAGCATTACTGCGGCCCTTGGTGGATTCGCGCTCAAGACCAGCAAGTGCGGCGAGGGCGTCTCCTCTGGGCATTCGTCCCGCACGTGGATCAGCACCCTTTCATTTTAGTCGCTGAGGGGAGATCCGAGGCGACCGAGCATAAATCCGCCAACTACCGGTTTGAACCGCTACAAGGCGCTAGCCTTCCCGCGGGAGCCAGATTGCCCGTGGCGGGACTCCCTCACTATCAGGGTGAAGTACGGCTGGTGCTGCGCGCGAAGAGGCGTCCCGTCCTGGTTTTGAGTACCGGCGGATCGGAAGTCCCGAAGTCTCTTCGAGCCGGCGCCGCTCGGTACCAAACCAACGCTACTCTCATCGCGGCGCCCTATTACGGTGCGGATCAAGGTGGATCGAGCGGAGGTTGGAAGCCTGAATTTGTGGAAAGGATCAGGAGGTGTGAGTACCCACAATACATGTGGGACAAGCTGCCTTTGTCCGGCCGGGATGAATCTATTTTGCGGCTGGACCACTTGCAGCCGGTTGGGCGTCATGGATCAGCTTATGAGCTGACGGATTTTCAGCTGCATGAAGAGGCGCTCGGCATAGTGGATGAATACCTCTCGTGGTTCTTGACGGGAGGCCTTCCCCCGGACGGGATCGTCAACGACATCCGAGCCGTGCTCTTGGGCACCGTCTAGACGGAGTTGCCCCTGCGGCCAGCGTTCCGCGCCGCCCTGCTATAAGATACCCACCCTCACATGGCCGACAACATTCTACGCAAACGCATCCGCAAGGTCCTGATCGCCAACCGCGGCGAGATCGCCGTGCGTATCCTGCGCGGCCTGAAGGAGATGGGCATCCGCGGCGCGGTCGTCTACTCCGAGCCCGACCGCCTGGGGCTCCCCGTTCTGCTCGCCGACGAGGCGTATCCGATCGGCCCGGCGCCTTCCCGCGAGAGCTACCTGCGCGCGGAGGCGATCGTCGAGCTGGCGGTGAAGATCGGCGCCGACGCCATCCACCCAGGCTACGGCTTCCTCTCCGAGCGAGCCAGTTTCTCCCGCCTCTGCCGCGACGCCGGGATCACCTTCATCGGCCCGTCGCCCGAGGCGATCGACGCCATGGGCTCCAAGGTCGAGAGCCGGCGGCTGATGATGGCCGCCGGGGTGCCCGTCGTGCCGGGCGGCAAGGACCCGCTGCCCGACCTGGATAGCGCCGCGGCCGCCGCCGAGACGATCGGCTATCCGGTGATGCTCAAGGCCGCGGCCGGCGGCGGCGGCAAGGGGATGCGGATGATCCCCTCCGCCGCCGAGCTGCCGAGCGCCTACCGCGCCGCCCGCTCCGAGGCCGGCGCGAGCTTCGGCGACGACTCCGTCTACCTCGAGAAGTTCATCGTCGACCCCCGCCACGTCGAGATCCAGGTGATGGGCGATCTCCACGGCAAGGTCGTCTCCCTCGGCGAGCGCGAGTGCTCCCTCCAGCGCCGGCATCAGAAAGTGGTGGAGGAGGCCCCCTCGTCCGTGGTCGGCCCCGAGCTGCGCCGCCGGATGGGCGAGGCCGCCGTCAAGGCCGCCTCCGCCGTGGGCTACAGCAACGCCGGGACCTGCGAGTTCCTGCTCGACCGCGAGGGTAACTTCTACTTCCTGGAGATGAACACCCGCCTGCAGGTGGAGCACCCGGTCACCGAGCTGGTCACCGGCATCGACCTCGTGCAGGCGCAGATCCGGGTCGCCGAAGGGGAGCCGCTCGGCCCCGAGTTCGACGACGTCCAGCCGCGCGGGCACGCCATCGAGGTACGCCTCTACGCCGAGGACCCCTGGCAGGGCTTCGCCCCCTCGCCGGGCAAGATCGAGATGCTCCGCTGGCCCGACGGCCCCGGCGTGCGGGTGGACGCCGGCGTCTATGAGGGATCGGAAGTCTCGATCTACTACGATCCGATGCTGGCCAAGCTGATCGTCTGGGCGGCCGATCGCGAGCACGCCCTCAACCGCCTGGAGCGCGCCCTCCTCGAGCTGCGCGTCGAGGGGATCCGCACCACCGCCCCCCTCTTCCACGCCCTGTTGGCGGATGCGGACTTCCGCTCCGGCAACCTCGACATCGGCATGCTCGACCGCAAGCTCGCCTCGGGCGAGCTGCATCCGGTGGCGCAGGAAGGAGACGGCATAGCGGCCGATCTTCCACTCATTGCCGCGGCGCTCGCCCACTACGAACAGGCGCACCGGCAGGGCGCCGCCGGCCCGGCCTCGCCCGCGGGCTCCCTGCGCTCGCGCTGGGGTACCGCCGGACGCCGCGGCTCCCTGCGAGGGGGAGGGTAGGTCATGGATCTGGTCGTCCGCCAGGGAAAGCGCGAGGAGAAGGTCCAGGTGCGCCGCGTCGACGGCGGCTACGAGGTGACCCTCGGCAAGCGCACCTACCATGTGGACTCCCTGCCGGCCCGCGCCGGCCTGCACAGCCTGCGGATCGAGGGGAGCCACCACGAGGTCGCCATCCGCAACCAGGGGGAGGGCACCTACTGGGTGAGCACCGCCCAGGGCGCCGGCCCCGTCGAGGTCGTCGACCCCCTGACCTATCTGGCCAACCAGGCCCTCGGCGCCAAGGGAGGCAAGCGCCGCAAGCGGGTGGACGCCTATATGCCGGGCCGCGTGGTCGCCGTCCTCGTTCAGGAGGGCGAAACGGTCACCGCCGGCCAGGGCATCATCGTTCTCGAGGCGATGAAGATGGAGAACGAGATCCGCGCCGAGCACGACGGGGCCGTCAGCAAGATCCACGTGCAGCCGGGACAGGCGGTCGACAAGGGCAATCCGCTGTTCGAGATGGAGTAGGGGGCTCATGCCCCTGCTCCCAAAGCCTCCTGCTGGCTGGGGCGCCCTGCCCTTCGAAACCTCACCCCCGGCCCCTCTCCACGGAGTGGAGAGGGGAGAATCCCTTGATGGCAGCAGGAGAGTAGGGGCGGGGCTTGTCCCCGCCCGCAACGTTGCTGGGCGGGGACAAGCCCCGCCCCTACGAAATCCCCGTGCGTCCAAGCCCTCCCTCTCCACTTCGTGGAGAGGGACCGAGGGTGAGGACTCGAAGGGCAGGCCGCCCCAGTGACCAAGGACGCTGTTGGGCGTGATGTCGTTGGGCATGGTGATGCTCGGCGCGGCCTCACCCCCCGAGCCCTCAAGCTCCTCCTCCTCGGCGCCTTTGCCATCCTCTGTCTGCACGGCCTGGTCTGGGACTCCCCCACCGTCGACGAGTTCACCCATCTCCCGGTCGGCTACTTCTACCTGAAGACCGGCGACTTCGACCTCGCCGCCCGCACGCCGCCGCTGATCAAGGCGCTGGCGGCGGTGCCGCTGCTGCCGCTCGATCCCCAGATCCGCACGGTCAAGCCCGCCCGCGAGAGCGCTTGGTACCCCTGGATCCTGGGCACCGACTTCATGCAGCGGAACCGGCCGGTCTTCGACCGCCTCTTCCTGCTCGGCCGGCTGCCGATCGTCCTCCTCGGGCTGCTGATGGGGTTGATCGTCTATCTCTGGGCGCGGGATCTATACGGCCCGGCGGCCGGCGTCGTGGCGCTCACCTTTTTCGCCTTCAATCCGACCCTGATCGGCCATTCCCACATCGTCACCGCGGACGTGGGGACGGCCACGTTCGTGGTGCTCGCGCTCTACCTGTTCCATCGCTGGATGCTCCAGCCGACTCCCAGCCGGTTGCTGCTGGCCGGCCTCGGGCTAGGGATCGCGCAGCTCGCCAAGGCCACGGCCGTGCTGCTCTATCCGATCCTGCTGCTGCTGCTGGTGATCGCCCTCGTGCGGGGAGAACGCCCCGTCGCCCGCCGCCTCGGGGGGCTCGCCGCGATCGTCCTGGTCAGCCTGCTCGTGCTCAACGCGGGTTATCTCTTCCAGGGGACGGGGAAGCCGCTGGGATCGTTCGAGTTCCAGAGCCGCTTCATGAAGGGGATCGCCGGCCACCTTCCGGGCGGGCTCCCGATGCCGCTGCCGGCGCCCTACCTCGTGGGGTTCGACGGCGTGCGGCTCGACGCCGAGTCGGGCGAGTTCCCCAACTACCTCTTCGGCCGCTGGTCGCGCCAGGGGACGCCGCTCTACTACCTGGTCTGCTTCCTGTTCAAGACGCCGCTGCCGTTCCTGATCGCTTGTCTGCTTGCCCCGTTCGTGCGCCTCCGGTCGCCACGCCCAAGAGGGGAGATCTACGCCGCCCTCCCCTTGGCGATCCTGCTGGTCTCCTACTCGGCCCTCACCGGCAACGTGAACTACGGCATCCGGCACATCCTGTCGGCGTTCCCGCTGCTGTTCATCTACGCGAGTCGTCTGACCCCCTTCTTCCTGGAACGGACCCTCGCCATCCGCCGCGCCGCCCTGGCCGGGCTGCTGATTTACCCCCTCTCGGCCGTAATCGCGACGCCAGACACCATCGACTACTTCAACCTCCTCGCCCGCGGCCGGGGGGACGAGATCCTGCTCGATTCCAATCTCGACTGGGGGCAGGGGCTGAAGCGCCTCCGCAAGTACATGGATCGCGAGGGGATCGACCGCATCGGCCTCGTCTACTTCGGCCACGTCGATCCCGCCCTCTATGGGATCGAGGGGTACTTCCCGCGTCCAGGCGAGCCCGGGCTGGTCGCCATCAGCGCCAACTTTCTCCATGGCTACGGCTATCTGACCTTCGCCGGCGGGCGGATGGTGCCCGTCCCGGCTGGGGCCTTCACCTGGGTCGCGCGCTACCCCCGGGTGGCGAACCTGGGTGGCGGGATGTTTGTTTACAAGATTGGGCCATAGGCGGCCCGTAGCCCGGCCGCCCGACGCGCTATCATCCTTTCGACCCAGCGCATCGCGGATCACGTTCTCCCCGGGAGACCTCATGAACGAGCCGACCTTCCGTTCCGTCGTCGAGATGTTCCAGCACCGGGTGACCTCCACGCCGGACGCCGAGGCCATGTCCGGCCGGCGCGACGGCCAATGGCACTCCATGACTTGGCGCGACGCCGACCGCCGCGTGCGCAACGTCGCCGGCGGCCTGCTGAACCTCGGGTTCAAGAAAGAGGAGCGTGGGGCGATCCTCGCCACCAGCCGGCCCGAATGGGTGATCGCCGACCTCGGCATCCTCGCGGCCGGCGGGGCGACTTCGACGATCTACACCTCGAACACCGCCGAGGAGAGCGCCTACATCCTGGAGGACTCGGGGTCGCGCGTCTGCTTCGTCGAGAACGCGATGCAGGAGGCGAAGCTCCGCCAAGTGCGCGACCGGCTCAGCG
>Ga0193708_1000316_pt1 | contig 11488 bp, 10 predicted proteins | sample H3c1metaG_FD_160570 | JGI IMG/M metagenome (GOLD analysis project Ga0193708, IMG submission 160570) | Soil microbial communities from a riparian zone of the East river system, Colorado, United States - H3c1 | ecosystem: Environmental > Terrestrial > Soil > Riparian zone | place: USA: East River...
CAGCGGGTTATAGCGCATGGCTTCGGGGTCCGGCACATGGTAGCGATCCTGCCTGCTGTTGGGATAAACAGTACCATTCGGTTGCAGCAAATTTTTCACGCCTGTAAAAACCACGGAGTCGATCCCTTTTTGTGTGAGGAAAATTTTAGCGGTATAAAAACGTGCGGGGTTTTTATCGCTCCTGTCATCGCATATCATGTAATACAAATTGTTTTTTGCATCATAATCAATACCTGATAAGCCGCCAACACTGGTATTGTTGTACACCAGGTTATAAGGCATATCGTATTTACCTAAAAATTTTATACTGCTGATATTCGCCGTGGTTTGAGTTACCCTTTTAGCAACAGAGCAGGAGGTGGTAACCAGAACAACGGCAAAAAACAAAAAGTAACGAAATGAATAAGTTTGCATACCTGGGTTTGTTGAGCAAAGTTGGGAAAGTTTATAACCCAATTATCAGGTTGTGTAAATAATTTTATATTTTTATAAAAAAGGTTAGTGAAAAAGCTTTTCATTATACGCCACGCCAAAAGCGACCAAAGTTTTTTTGGTAATGACTTTGAGCGGCCGTTGAATGATCGTGGCAAGGCAGATGCCCCGGTGATGGCAAAACGGCTGCTGCAAAAACAAAGCGCCATTGATGCATTCATCTCAAGCCCTGCGAAGCGGGCTAAAAGAACTGCCGAGTCTTTTTGCACAGTATATGGCCGGAAAGATGATGATCTCATTTTTGTAAGTGCATTATATCATGCGCCCCCTGAGATCTTTTATGACGTGATCGGGCTCCTGGATGAGAAATTTAATACAGTTGCCATATTTTCCCATAACCCGGGCATTACTTATTTTGTCAACAGCCTTATACCCGAGATCCAGGTTGATAATATGCCTACCTGCGCCATATTTGCCGTTCAAGCCAATATTACACAATGGTCAGAATTTTCAAAAGCCAAAAAGGAATTTTTATTCTTTGATTATCCCAAGAAAGGCTGACAAGATCATTTCTTTTAAAACTAAGCGCTTAACTTGGCTTTATAAAAATCATTTAATGAAAATTACAATTTTAGCTGCAGGGTTATTATTTTCTGCCGGGGTCTTAGCTCAGTCAAAAGAATATATTGTAAAACAGAATGGAGATACTATAACCGGAGAAGTGAAAATACTTGCCAAACAGGCCAGGGTTATCAGGGCGCCTGCCGATACGGTAATTTTTAACTCGGAAGATGTACTGCTTTTTGTAAAAAATAATACGGTAAAAACTGTTTTACGTTTAATGCTGTATGGGTATACTGATAATATCCTGGAAATACAATCGTCTAATTACAGCAACCCGGTGTATGATACCACCATTTTATTAACCCCGATCATAAGCGGGGAAAGACTGAATTTGTTCTCTGGTAAAGACAAGAGGAGGGTTGTTTATTTTTTTGTCCAGGGAGACGTAGACAGCTTACCTATACAACTTTTGTATTCTGTAGGGGGTGATATGCCGGAAAAAGGATCATGGGGTCACCCATACCAGTATGTGGATTACGTAACCCATCATAGAATTTTTGAGAACCAGTTGTGGGAAATGACAAAGGATTGTCAATACATCTCAGGCGTGAATATACAGGCGCTTGATTACCGGGAGCCGAGCTTCAAAGCATTTATAAAAAGATTTAATAAATTGTGCAAGTAGTTATATTACTCCGCCATTTTTTATTTTCTTATTGGCAAGGTAAACGCCTGTAAATATAAGCGCCGCCGCAACAATTTTATAGAGGCCTAATTCTTCTCTCAGAAACAGCATAGCGATCAGCGCAGCAAAAACAGGTTGGGTATAAATATAAAATCCCGCGATTGAGGCTCCCAGTATTTTAATTCCATACACATTAAACAGGTATGCCAAAAAAGTTCCGGTAAAAACAATTAAGCCCATACTCGTAAGATCAATAGCTGTATATTTCTCCCATGGTATTTGCATAAATTCTACCCAGCCGAAAGGAAGTATCATTATCAAGCCAAAAGTGAATATCCATCTTATTATTACAATAGGATCATATTTCAGCATCAATGGTTTTACAAGGATAAAATAAATGGTATAAGAGATGGCGTTGATGATAATAAGTACATCGCCCCAGATAATATTACTCCCGTTGCCGGAATTATCCTTTGCTAAGATCAGTACCATTGCACCTGCAATACCCAATGTCAGCCCGGTAACTTTTAAAATACCCAGCCGCTCTTTTAATACCCATGCGGCAATAAAAACAATTAGGATGGGTGTAATAAGCATTAGTAAGGCGGCGTGAATAGAATAGGTAAGGGAAAGCCCTTTTAAAAAAAGTAACTGGTTAACAGCAATACCCGTAAGTGCGCATAGCAGCAGCCGGTTCCTGTCTTCCTTTTTGATCCTGATATTTACCGGTTTCATCAAATACAACAGCCATAATAATATCATGCTTACACCAACCCTCACTACGTTTATCCCGAAGGGTTTTGCCAGATCAAGGTTGGTAAGGTGTTTTACGGCACTAAGGTTTATTGCAAAAAACAGGTTGGCAAAAAGCAAGGCCAGGTGAGCGATGGTTCCTTTGTTCAATTATTTTTTTTATGCTGCAAAAATAAGCTAATAAAAAAAGCCGTCCCGCTTCAGGCGGAACAGCTTATTACTTACTAACCCTAAAAAATATTTACCGAAGACTAAGCAGATTGCATCTCCTTGATCTTTTCTCTTATTTTAGTTTCAATTTCATTCGCCATCTCGGGGTTATCAAGCATCAGCTGTTTTACTGAGTCCCTGCCCTGGCCTAATTTATCACTGTTGTAGCTAAACCAGCTTCCGCTTTTTTGTACAATACCCAGTTCCACGCCCATGTCGATGATCTCACCCACTTTAGATATTCCTTCGCCGTAAATAATATCAAATTCAGCCTGGCGAAAAGGTGGCGCTACTTTATTTTTTACCACTTTTACTTTTACATGGTTACCAACAGACTCATCGCCATCTTTGATCTGTGCCATGCGGCGGATATCCAAACGAACAGAGGAATAGAATTTTAATGCATTACCGCCTGTTGTTGTTTCGGGATTACCGAACATGATGCCGATCTTTTCACGCAACTGGTTTATAAAAATGCAGCAACTATTTGTCTTGGAGATGGTAGCTGTAAGTTTACGAAGGGCCTGGCTCATTAACCTTGCCTGTAAACCCATTTTGCTGTCACCCATTTCGCCTTCCAGTTCACTTTTAGGAACCAATGCTGCAACAGAATCAATGACCACCACATCCAAAGCACCGGAAAGAATTAAACGGTCTGCAATTTCCAGGGCCTGCTCTCCATAATCAGGCTGAGAGATCAATAAATTATCAATATCAACACCCAGCTTTTGGGCATAGGCGCTGTCAAATGCGTGCTCGGCATCTATAAATGCACACATACCGCCTTTTTTCTGTGCTTCAGCAATAACATGAATGGCCAGTGTTGTTTTACCCGAACTTTCCGGTCCATAAATTTCTACTACTCTTCCTTTAGGTAAACCCCCAATGCCAAGGGCCATATCCAGGCCGATCGATCCGGTTGAAATTACTTCCTGCTCAACAACTCCTTTATCACTCATCATCATGACCGACCCTTTGCCGAAATCTTTATCGATCTTGTCCATCGTTAATTTCAGCGCCTTGAATTTTTCTGTTTTTTCTAAATTTTCTGCTTTGCTCATTTTCTTTCGTTTTAATTGATGTATCTGAATTTACGTTGTAAATGTAATTTGGGAACCAAAGATAATACTTTAATTTTATCAACACTAATTATTTTAGTATTTTTTTTCTAACTTATTTAGCCATGGTTTCCTGATAAAAAAAGACCCATCCCGAGGAATCGGGACGGGGATGTGTTCAAGCATGAGAAAAATCCACAAAGGGTGATCCTTTGTTCTCAAAAAGGTTCGGCTAAAAAACGGGCCAATAAATTGTGTGGTATTTCAGAAAACGGCCACGTGAATTATTAAACAAATAGAAGACAGTTTTGTGAACTTAACAATACTACTTTGTGGTAGTTTTTTTGCCAAAACGAGGTTTTTTCAGTGTTATTTATAATGGAAGCAGTCTTTATTAAACAAAAGCAGCATCTAATTAAAATCTTTTGTCATATCAAAGTCGTGTCCCATGCAAAACGAATACGATCACTGATTTTTTACCAAAACTACTGTTATGCAACCAAAGCAACTATTGGTCTTATCTGTTTTATTGAGCATTGTCCTGCTATTTCAACAATGTTCAAAAAAGGATACGGCTGCGACTGTAACGCCGCCGGAAACCATTAAGCAGCCTGTTCTTCCTGCTGTTCCTTTTAATTACATAGATACTTACCCTGCCTTTATTCAAGCTGCATTGAATTTGGCAGATAATACTCCTGCAGATAATCCCATAACCAATGACGGCGCTACTTTAGGCCGTGTATTATTTTACGATAAGCATCTTTCCAAAAACAATACTACAAGTTGCGCCAGTTGTCACAAGCAAGAGACTTCTTTTACCGATAACAATAAGTTCAGTAAAGGCTTTAATGGAGGCTTTACCACGAGGAATTCAATGGCCATGTTGAATTTGCGCTTTTACAAATCGGGTAAGATGTTCTGGGATGAACGGGCGACGACATTAGAAAAACTCATTTTACAACCCATACAAAATCCGGTGGAACTTGGGCTTACATTAGCTGAACTGGAAAGCAAGGTAAAAGCTTTAGATTATTACCCGGCGCTTTTTCAAAAGGCATTTGGCAGCACACAAATTGATTCAGTAAGAATCGCCAAAGCCGTTTCGCAGTTCCTGCGTTCTATTGTAACCTTTAAAAGCAAGTACGACCTGGTAAAACAGGGGCTTGCCACATTTACTGCAGATGAGGCTGCGGGAGAGCAATTATTTTTAAACCCGGTGCCGGGGGCTCCGCCTTCAGTAACCATCAGTTGCAGCAGTTGTCATACGCCACCTATGTTTATCACATCAGCGCCGGCGGCTCCTTTTGCCCTTATTGATCCTGCAGATCATGGCATTAATAATGAAGACCGTTTTAAGTCAGGCAGCCTGCGAAATGTTGCGTTAACCGCTCCTTATTTTCATAATGGCATCGTTCCTACATTAAACGGCGTATTAAATAGTTTTCCTGTGCACAATGCCTTTAATACTAATCCACAGGATATTCCAAGACTATTGGCATTTTTGCAAACCCTTACTGATAATAGTGTATTAACGGATGTAAGATTCTCGGATCCTTTTAAATGACCGGGTAAGGCATTTTATCCCTTCCCTTTGTGCAGTTTATTGAGGAGCTTCAAATGCGGCTGCAGGCTCTTGAGTGTTTCCTTCTGCATGAATTGTTTGAGGTGCTTATAAAAATGGCTGTGATCATAATAGCCATAAACAGTATAATTAAATTTTTCAGGCGAGTTGGTAAGGTCCTGCACCGCTTTTCGGATGCGCATGATCTGTAATGCTTTTTTGCTGCTCAGGCTGGTTGTTGTCTCAAAGTAACGGTGCAATGTGCGTGAGGATATCTTATACTGTGCTGCGAAATCTTCAACTGCTGTTTTAAAATCATTTTGTGTATAGCAATGTTCCAGTATCTCGGAAACAATGCGGATGGGTTCCCAGGAGCCGGCATAAGATTCTAAGATAGAAGTGAAATAGCTGCTTAAGATCTCTACCCGCTCTTCAAAGGAATTTACCTTTTTTACTTTGTCAATTATTGAGTGGTCCATGAGGTAGCTCAGCGGGTAAATGAATTCCCGGTATTCGGCAAAGTTGATCTTTGTTTTAAAGATAACGGGCGAGATCTTAAATTTTATACCAAACAAAACATTCCCGGGCCGGTGATAACATTCAATTGCCTTATGCCTTGGCAAAAAGCCATCGGTCTTCATATCGAATAAAGTATTATCTACCTGCATGGTAAAGGGCGTGCCTAAATTTATAAGGTAGGTGTAGCCCACATTTGGAAATAAAGCATCGGAAAACCCATCGGGATATTGTTTCCAGAGTCCATCGAAATTCGTTTCCCAGAAAAAATCGATCAAATGAGCTAAAGAATCATGCGGCTTTACCCGGTGATAATTTTTCTCAAAATGTTCGATATGAAAGAATTCAATATGCTGCAATTGTTATGACTTATTGCTTAAAGTTAAAATAGCCTGTTAATATAACCCTCCGGTTTTATATAGGTGGTAGCCCAAAATGGAACAGCCGCCCGGCTTAAGGCTGGGCGGCTGCTAAAGAATATTATTATTGTTATTAAACGGCTACCTGGTTCTCTTCAATCATCTTCCTCAGGTTTAAAAGCCCGTAGCGCATACGGCCCAGGGCGGTATTAACACTGCAATTGAGTATCTCGGATATTTCCCTGAATTTCAGATCGGCAAAATGCCTGAGGATGATTATCTCTCTTTGTTCTTCGGGTAAAAAATTAACCAGTTTCATCACCTGTGCATGGCTTTCTTTTTTCATGATATCTTCTTCTACATTTGAATCTGCAAAACTTAATGTATCAAAAATGTCCATGCCTTCGGAAGTCCTGATAACAGGCTTCCCTTTAATTTTCCTGAAATGATCGATACAAAGATTATGGCCTATACGCATGGCCCATTGTACAAACCTGTTCTCTTCCTTGTATTTACCTGCACGCAGGGTTTCAATTATTTTAATAAAGAGTTCCTGGAAAATGTCTTCGGCAAGGTATTTATCCTGTATCAATAAATATAACGAAGTAAAAATGCGGCTTTTATGCCGGTTGATGAGAACCTCGAGTGCCTGCGATTCTCCATCGATAAATAACTGAACTAATTCCTGGTCGGTTAGGGTAATAAATTTTTTCATAAACGGATTTTGTTTTAGGATATGGATTTAAATTCTGCTGTAAAAGTGCTCTAAAAATGATAACTGTATTGTAGCGGCGTAAATTATTCTCATGTAGTGATGTTTCTAATAAAGTAATTATTATTAATTTATTACGACTTCTTTCTCCGTCATCAGCTTACGAAGATTATTTAAGCCGAATTTCATGGTATCAAGCGCCGTATTCAGGCTGCATTTCATGATATCGGCAATCTCTTTAAAGCTTAAGCCGGCATAGTGGTTCAAAACGATCACTTCTCTTTGTTCTTCCGGCAACATATCGATCATGCTTTTTATTTTACCGTGACTTTCATGATACGTGGTAGCGGGCAAAGGAACAGATACTGCAAAATCAACAGGCTCCCCGTTCTTCATTTCCATATTACTAATAGCTATAGCCTGTTTTGCTTTGCGTGTCTCTTCAATGCAAAGGCCCTGTGCTATACGTATGGCCCACTGCAAAAAGTTTCCTTCTTCAGGACTCTTGCCCGCCATCATGTTATTAATAATGCGGATAAAAACTTCTCGGAAGATCTCTTCTGCCTGGTATTTATCCTGCACCATTGCATAAATAGCGCTGTAAATTCTGTCTTTGTAAAGTTCTACGAGTGTTGCAAGGGCATTTGGGTTGCCATTGAGATAAAACTGGATGAGCTTCTCATCAGTCATAGTGGTCTGGTAATTCATAAGTGGTTTTCTTTTGGATATAGGATAAGCGACGATAAAGATCACTAAATAAAAACAACCGGTTGTAGCAACAGAGATGTTTTTTTATAGTAATTGTTCTATAACAGAACGTAATGTAGAATGCAATGGGGTTGCACGTACGTAACGTGGGCATATTAAAATTATTGTGCTGGTATTTATGTAAAATTCCGCCAATGCCTTATTTCAATTCGTCCATTCATCTTAATACAATCACTGTTGATATAATTCAGGTACGAATACATTCGTCAACAGCACATCTTTGCGATAAAGTATATAGTTATGAAACCACTCATTACCCTCTTATTTTTTATTACAGCCTTCTTACCAGCCACTGCCCAGGAAAATTCCAGGGGGAAAGTAAAGGTTTCAATTAACAATAACCTGCAGTCGCCCCAGGAAAATGTGACCGTTGAATTAAGAAAAGCCAAAGACTCCTCCCTCGTCAAAGTTGCGATAACAGATAAAAACGGGCAGGCAGAATTTGAAAACATCCGCATGGGTTCTTATTTCATTAAAACGGCCTTGGTTAATTATAAACCGCAATACTCTGCAACATTTGCTATATCAGCAGAACAATCATTTGTACTGGTTCCTTCACTAACACTACAGCCCGCCGCTGCAGAATTGAGCGGAGTAACTGTTACAGGCCGTAAGCCTTTTATACAAAAACTAGCCGATCGAATTGTTGTGAATGTAGAGAACAGTATTGTGAGTGCCGGCAGCACCGCCATGGATGTGCTGGAGCGTTCGCCTGGTGTTAACATTGATCAAAACGATAACATAACACTTCGCGGCAAGTCGGGTGTTATTATTATGGTTGATGGAAAACCAAGCCCGATGACCGGTGCCGACCTTGCCAATTTTTTAAAAGGGCTGCCTTCTTCTGCCCTTGAGCGCATTGACATCATTACAAACCCTTCTGCAAAGTATGATGCAGCAGGTAATTCAGGCATCATTGACATCCGCATGAAAAAAGACCAGCGCTTTGGCGTGAACGGAACTTTTACAACAGGCTATGGACAGGGTGTTTATCCCAAAGCAAATATTGGCTCTACCTTTAATTACCGCAATAAAAAAATAAACATTTTCGGCAATTATAATTACGCATACCGCATTGGCTTGAACCATTTGTTACTGGACAGGAGTTTTTATGAGAACAATATTTATAACGGCGGTGACCTGAAAGATAATTATTCCAAATCGCCGGTAAGTTCAAATACTGCAAGGCTGGGTATGGATTTCTTCCCCTCCAAAAGAACGATCATCGGTTTTGTTGTAAACGGGAACTTTAATCACTATACCCGTAATAATGACAACAGCTCTATCGTGCTTGATCCTCAAAAAGCAGCAACAAGTACTTTTAATTCTATAGCCACAAATAACGATCACGCTACAAACTTAGTTGGTAATATCAACTTCAAGCATACATTCGACAGCACCGGTAATGAACTGACTGCAGATATTGATTATGGTAATTACAATTCCAAATCATTAACCGTGAATGCAACTGATTATTACAAGCTAGACGGCACGCAATTACAACCTGATTATGTTCTTCATGGTAGCCAAAAGGGCAAGCTAACGTTCACCACGGCAAAGATCGATTACGTGAACCCGCTTGGCAAGACAAGTAAATGGGAAACAGGCTTTAAAACAAGTTTTGTTTCATCAGACAATGATGCGAAATTTTTGGATGTAAGCAATGGCACGCCTCAGAACGATCCCAACAAGACAAATCATTTTTTGTATAAAGAGAATAATAATGCCGGGTATATAAATTTCAGCATGGAGTTTAAAAAATTCAGCGTGCAGGTTGGTTTGAGAGGAGAGCATACCAATCTCAGCACCGAACAAAAAATAGGGGATGTTAAATTTGATTCCAGTTATTTCCAGTTATTCCCAAGCGCCTTTTTTAACTACAAAATTAAAGAAGACAAAACGATCGGCCTTTCTGTAAGCCGCCGCATCGGAAGGCCGGGTTATTCCCAGCTAAATCCATTTCTATTTTTAATAGATGTTACCACTTATGCAACGGGTAGGCCGGGTTTACTTCCGCAGTTCACCTGGTCTTATGAATTAAGTTATACGGTGAAGAATCTTAATTTCGGCTTAAGCTACAGTCATACTAAGAACGACCAGAATATAACGCTGGCAAGGTTCAAAGAAGTGTTTCCCAATATCCCTTCTGATGATAACGTAACGGTACAGATACCTATCAACCTTAAGTCATCTGATTATGTGGGGTTATCGCTTTCAACACCCATCAGGATCACCAAATGGTGGAACATGATCAACAACGGCAATATCTATTATCAAAAGTTCAATGGCAATTTCAGCGGCACTACTTTAAATGATGGTAAGCCTGCTGCCGATATCAGGACGAACAATACCTTCACTTTCAAAAAAGGATGGACCGCCGAGCTGAATGCAAGTGTAAACACAGGCGGGCAGTATGGTTTTATGGTGCTTGACCCGCAATGGGGCTTATCTGCCGGCGTTCAAAAAACGGTTTTAAAAAGCAAAGGAACTGTTCGCTTCAATATCACCGATATCTTCTGGACCAATTTACCAAAGGCTGTGATCACTTATAATAATTATATAGAGAAATGGCATGCTTACAGGGAAACAAGGGTTGCCAACCTGAGCTTTACTTATCGCTTTGGAAATAATAAGGTGCAGGCCGCAAGAAGAAGAACAACGGCTTCGGAAGAAGAGAGACAGAGAGCGGGGAACTAAACAGGAATTGGTAATTGGGATTTAGGATTGTCAGCCTGAGGTTGTCGAAGGCTGATTATTAAAACAACCTTTTTATTATGAAAAAAGTATTGATTGGTTTTTTATTTTTTTCCATTTCAGCATCAGCACAAACGCCGCCCCGTAAAGCCATCATGGGCTTAATGGCAAAGCCATCCACTGGCGGAATAATTGTTGACAGCATCATCCCCAGCAGCAGCTTTGCAAAGCTTGCATTGCAAAAAGGAGATGTCATCACTGGATTGAACGGGAATAAAATTGCTTCGATGGAAGCTTATGGAAAGATTGCAACCAATATAAGAACAGGAGAAAAACTCGATGTGCAGTTTTCCCGTGAGGGGAAGAACATGAATGCATCGGCCAATGCTGTGATGCGCCCTTATGAACAATCTGATATTGCAGATGTGCAATATGATTGGGTAAAATTCCGCACAGGTTATTTAAGAACGATAACAAGAAAGCCAAAAGGCAAAACGAACCTGCCTGCTATTTTACTCGTGCCCGGTTAGGGCTGCGGAAGTATTGAAAATTATATGAACAGCTATAACGGAAAGCTTTTAACTGAATGGCTGAAGGCCGGTTATGCCGTTGTAACCATTGAAAAATCCGGGCTTGGTGATAGTTACAATTGTCCGCCTTGCAGCGAGGTTGACCTGGCAACGGATATTGAAAGCTTTGATGCGGGATACAATTATATGAAGCAGCTTCCGTATGTCGATAAAAGCAAATTGTATATCTGGGGGCATTCCATGGGTGGGCTCATAGCCCCGGAGGTTGCAAAGCGCCACCAACCCAAAGGCGTGATGGTTTTTGGGACCACTTTCCGTCCCTGGAGTGAATTTTTATTAGAGATGCACCGTGTACAAAAACCATTATTGGAAAACCAGACCTATATACAAACAGAAGATTTCACAAGAAAGATCCAGAAGATATATTATGAATTCTTTGTCCTGAAAAAGACAAGGGATGAATTATTAAAAAATCCGGAATACAAGGACCTGGTGATAAGCGAACTTGGCTATAAAGAAGGCAGCAATGACATGTGGGGAAGGCACTGGGCTTTCTGGCCGCAGATAGATTCACTCAACCTTGCAAAGACCTGGCAACAGATCAGTTGCCCGGTGTTGGTACTGCATGGAGAACCAGATTACGAAT
>Ga0193708_1000318_pt1 | contig 11401 bp, 11 predicted proteins | sample H3c1metaG_FD_160570 | JGI IMG/M metagenome (GOLD analysis project Ga0193708, IMG submission 160570) | Soil microbial communities from a riparian zone of the East river system, Colorado, United States - H3c1 | ecosystem: Environmental > Terrestrial > Soil > Riparian zone | place: USA: East River...
TGGAAGTATTTGAGAACAGACTAGTTAAGGTCGTGGAGCCTGACAACGCTGTTCTCGTTGCTGTTGTATCGAACAACGGAGCTCGAGAATGGGCCTTCTACACGTCCGATGCTGCAGAATTTGGACGACTCCTCACAGAAATGCCGCAAGAGAAGGAGCGCTATCCTATCGAGATATCGGCGGAGAGCGATCCGGCCTGGTCGTTTCTTTACGACGATATCTTGGCGGGTACAAGCAGTGAGGCCTAACAATTCATTCAAGCCGAAACCGCTTCGCGGTTCGGCTTAATTCAGGCGTTAGGCCGCTGCAAAACCAGAACCATTGATATGCGGTTCCTCGGCCAGGTCATCGGGGTTTGACCACGCCCCACTTCGGATCGCACGTCGCGCCACGGGCTGCGGGTCAAGCCGGGCCTCCGGCGATCGGTTGATCTGCTGCGTCCGGCTCGTTCCACTGATAGGCTGCGGGGCAAGCTCCACATCGGGTCGTGCGCGGGTTGCATCGGCCTAACAATTCATTCAAGCGGACGCCACAAGTGGCGTCCGCTTAATTCAGGCGTTAGGCGGCAAAACGAGCTGCCTCTATGATTGGCGAAAAACATGACGTGGAACGGGGAATGGACAGATCAATCAAAATAGGAAGAAGTATTCTGTGCTTTGGAGCGCTTGCTATCGGGTCACACTTGGCCGGTTGTGCAACTCAGGCACCCAAGCGGCCGCTGGGTGTCTTGTACATACCAAAAACACAAGCTGATGGCTCTATTGAGCTCATCGTGTTTGGCGACCCCATTACGGGCACTCAATACATCGCCACAGAAGCAGATCGGGACGCTCTAATTGCTAAAGCGGCTGGGTCTGTTTGTGAGGACGGCCACACTTTACTCGGGCCAGTGGATACGTCGTTGGGATCCGGCGTCCTCGATTCTCAAATTTACAACCGCTACTCGTTAGGTTGCGTTGCGTCTCTCCAGTGAAATGACCTCGCTTTTGCAATTGCCGCCTAACAATTCATTCAAGCCGAAACCGCTTCGCGGTTCGGCTTAATTCAGGCGTTAGGCCCCAAGGAGAGTTCATGTCGTATGACTTAGTTGTGTATCTGCAACGGAAAAAAATGCCATCACCGCAGACATGGCACTCCTCGATTGTCGACGCCGGATTTCCAGTCGCGCTAGACGTGGACTTTGACGTTGACGCGTTTTCGGGCTTCCTCCCTTGCCCAGTTAACGGCGAGATTTCGGGCTTCGAGTACTACGCGTCGGCACTCTCTCCGGCCGACATCCAGGAGCTTGAGCTGGCGCCTGGCACCGACTTCTCCATCCAGTTTTGTATTGGTTCCCGCCCCCTGGAGCTCATCTCCGCTCTGGCAGCATCGAGTGTGCTGGCTGCAGTTTCGGGCGGCTCCCTTGCAGATCCTCAGGCCGGCGAGTCGATACCGGCCGGGAGCGCTGTAAGCTGGGCCAAGGCTCAACTTGCACAGCTAGGGGCCTAACAAGTCATTCCACCGGAAGCCGCTTCGCGGCTCCGGTTAATTCCAGCGTTAGGCCCCGTGATCATTTCTTTTGAAGGTCCAACATTCTTTGCCCCGGCAGACGAGGACTATTTCTTTCGTTGGCTTGCCTCGTTGCCCGAGTGCAAAGACATTCGTGGCACCGGCACCACTCTTGAGCTGACGCTGGATAGCCAAGTTGAGCCAGACACAGTGCGGCAACTGCTCGTGATCTTTCGGCGCTGGCTTATCGACATTACCCCGCTGCTGCCCTTGCGATCACCGGAGACAAACACTCTGGCGCTCTGGGATACTGCGCTTGAAGGGGTATCTGGTCCGGGCCCTAACAATTCATTCAAGCCGAACCCGCTTCGCGGGTCGGCTTAATTCAGGCGTTAGGCCGCTAATGGCACATTCTCAGCAACTCCAAGAGATCGCCGCACAGCTTCGCGAGCTCCAGCAGACTTCTCCGACTGATGCGGCGGATCTCGCTGACTGGGATGCCTCAGCGCGCAAATTCACTGGAGGGCTATCTGTACCGCTGCCACCTCTGGTCATGCACTATCTGCATGATGCAGACATCCGTATCAAGGACCCGGAGTACTGTAGACCCCAAGACGAAATGATGGCCCGCATCATTTCTGAGTTTGAGTCAGGTATCGTTCCTGTATCAGTCAGCACGACCTTGTCGTTCCACCCGCGTTGGCTCGGGGCAATTGCTCTTATTGTTCTCGCAATCATCTACTTGGCCGTGTTCCGGTGACGCGGCCTAACAATTCATTCAAGCCGAAACCGCTTCGCGGTTCGGCTTAATTCAGGCGTTAGGCCGCAGCAAAACCAGATCCAACTCTGGGGTGCGCTTCGGCAGCAGAACGGGTCGGCTAAGTTTCCAATGCCTTGTTGGTCTGCGCGCCACGGGCCGCGGGTCAAGCCCAGCTCCGCACACCTGCTCGACTTGTTGCTTCCGGCACGTTTCGCTGACAGTCTGCCGGGCAAGCCCAGGTCGGATGCATCGCTGGTTGCAGCCGGCCTAACAATTCATTCAAGCCGAACCCGCATCGTTGTTCCTGCGATCTGATGCACTGCGCTAGCGGGTCGGCTTAATTCAGGCGTTAGGCCTCATGGACAAAGTTCGCTTGAAATCTGCGGCAGAAAAGTTAGATCGCCTCGCAAACGACGCGATCGCTGCCGGCTACCAAGATGCTAGTGGCATGCTCAATGGTCGCATTGCAGATCTGATACAACTGGCTAAAACCGAACAGCTAGATAGTCCGGTCAAAGTTGGCGCTGGCTTCGGCCGAGCATTTAGCGAGACGCAACTCGGCGAGCGTGTGGATCTGAAAGGCGCTTGGCTGGAGTTTGTCTGGTACATCGAGGACTATGATTCAAGGCCAGAGATCATCGCCGACAGGGCACGTCACCCTGACGGGTATGAGACCTAACAATTCATTCAAGCCGAACCCGCTTCGCGGGTCGGCTTAATTCAGGCGTTAGGCCGCTATGGAAATGTCACCAAGTCTCCTCCCATCAATTACCGACACACGTCGGATCACACAGGCATTGGCGATGCTGGATGCCATCCTTTGCCCAGAGTGGGAGGACCGCTATTACAGCTTCAGCGGCGGATGGGGACATGACGAGGAGATGGCCTCTATGCGCGATGGGTCGGGGGATGACTGGTTCTTGTTGCTTGACTCAAAAGGTGCGGCGTTAAAGGGCTTCGCTCACGAACTAGCTAGTGACGGCTCGTTCCCTCAGAACATCCAGAACCAGGTGCCGAGTGATTTTATGTCGTTCCTCGGCGAGCCAGCGTTCTTTATGCAACACGCAACCTTTTGTTACTGGCGAAGATCTAACGATCCATCTTGGAGCAAGGTAAGTGGCTTCCTTGCTGAGGATGGCTCAGAAGATATGCTCGCACTGTTGGTCTCTGGCCCATCCGGCTATAAAGATTGGGCTGAGGGCTACTTTGAGGTTCCTGTGGCTCTTGACGCGGTATCGGCCGTGTTTGCTCATCAGCCACTCAACGACTCAATTATTCTGCAACTCAATCCGGAAGCAGATCTGGGTTTCACCTATACGCAGGCAGCAGAGATTGGCTATCCCTGTGACGCGGCCTAACAATTCATTCAAGCCGAAGCCGCTTCGCGGCTCGGCTTAATTCAGGCGTTAGGCCGCTGCAAAACCAGAGCCATTGGTGTGCGATTTGTCGGTCAGGTCGTCGGGGTTTGACCATGTCCCGCTTCGGATCGCACGTCTCGCCAAGGGCTGCGGATCAAGCCCGGCTTCCGGCAATCGGCCAATCCGCTGCGTCCGAGTCGTTCCACTGATAGGCTGCGGGGCAAGCTCCACATCGGGTCGTGCGCGGGTTGCATCGGCCTAACAATTCATTCAAGCGGAACGCCACAAGTGGCGTCCGCTTAATTCAGGCGTTAGGCCGCGGAAAGACATGGCACGAGACGACTGGTTCCGAAAAACTACCTGGTCCGATGCGGACGAGGATGCGTTCTTCACTCGCCTTCGTCGGAGTAGAAGTGTTTTCCACAAGGCTCAGTACCTCAGGCTCCAAGCTCACAGCCTTGCCGGCACCGAGCAAGAGCCGCTTGTCCGTGCCGCACTCGCGCTCCTTGATCTCCTCTTCGCTGAGTTTCCGGATTCATCACAACTGACTCAAGCTCACCTGCTAGCTGCGCATTGCTATGAGCAACTTGGCGACCTTAGCCGCGCGATCGATCACTTCCGCCTTTCGCGAGACGCCCGTGCCAAGTATCCAAACCTTGATGCAGGCACGGAGTTGGAGTTTCCGTGGTTCATCGTCAAGCACGACATCTCCAGTCTTTACGACGAGGCCTTGGCCACGCTTGAGACGGCGCACCTGGCTTTTCCTGTCCAGTTTTTCAAGGCATCGGCTGTTCGTGCATTCGTGGCTACATCTCGAGGCGATTCTCAGGCCGCCACCCGGCACGCATGCGAGGCGCTAGACGCCGCCGGCCTCGAACAGTCTCAGTTTCGTTACCATCGGACTTTAGGGATCGTGGGGGCAGAGCATGGCCCGGTCATTGAACGTCTCAGCGATATCGCCGAGGCCTAACAATTCATTCAAGCCGAACCCGCTTCGCGGGTCGGCTTAATTCAGGCGTTAGGCCGCGGATCAAATGCGCCATAGACCCAATGCCTTTCTTGTCGCCGGTGGCGCGCTTAGCGCGCTCGCTGCGCTGCTCCACCTCGGTTGCATCGCGTTTGGAGCACCGTGGTATCGCTTCTTTGGGGCCGGGGAGCAAATGGCGCGGCTAGCTGCCTCGGGCAGTTCTTACCCGGCGCTTGTAACTATTGCCATCGCTCTGGTCCTTCTCACTTGGTCGCTTCTCGCCTTCTCCGGCGCTGGCCTTGTGCGCAAGCTTCCGCTGCTGCGGACCGGCTTGTTCCTGGTCACTGCAATCTACCTGGCTCGTGGGGCTGCTGTTCTTCCGCTCATGGCGTTTGTGCCCGGACGCAGTACAACATTCTGGTGGTGGAGCTCTGCCATCTGCCTCATCATCGGACTCATCCACATGGTTGGTCTTCGGCAGGTTTGGGCTCGCTTATCACCGGCCGCGGCCTAACAATTCATTCAAGCGGAACGCCACAAGTGGCGTCCGCTTAATTCAGGCGTTAGGCCGCTATGAAGCATCTTGTCACCTCAGTTTTTTGTTTGTTAGTTCTGAGCGCATGTATTGTTCTGCCCGGAGAGAGTTACACGCCTGTTGAACAAGCAGCTATCCGAAGCGAGGACAAAGACATGCGCGAGGCTATTGAGTATCTAGAGCCCCTTCTAGCTGCTCGCGGGTTTCAGGCGGGCGGCATCTATCTGTGGGAAAGCGAGACTGAAGCAAATCGCTCATATGACGGACCAACGGGCTCGGTCGCTACTCTTCGCGCAAAAGATGGGTGCATAAGCTTTGTCACCTTGGTCAAAAAGGGGTCTCTGGATTTTGTTTCGGCCAGATCTTTATTCGATGAAGTACTAGGCCATCTGAGCCATGAAGGATCTTGGGAAATTAAGCGTGACCAAATTTGCTCGTATGCGCCCTAACAATTCATTCAAGCCGACCCCGCTTCGCGGGTCGGCTTAATTCAGGCGTTAGGCCACTACTGGCTCTGGGCGCGTCGAAACATGGGAGGTCGTATGAGCGGGCCGGTCATACTCATCAACGTATTCACCGTCGCCCCCGACAAACAGAATGAAGTGGTCGAGTTGCTTACGCGCGCTACTCAGGATCATGTGCGCCATGCCAGTGGCTTTGTGTCCGCAAGACTCCATCGCAGCCTGGACGGGACGAAGGTTACGATGTATGCGCAATGGCAGAGTATCGAGGCCTATCAAGCCATGCGAAACGACCCAGCTCCTCTGCCTTTCTTGCAGCGAGCGCTAGAGATAGCGGAATTCGATCCTGGAATGTATGAGCTCGTCGAAACGTTCACTCAGGGAACCGGCGACACGCCTGGGGCCTGACCATTCATTCAAGCCGAACCCGCTTCGCGGCCCGGTTTAATTCAGGCGCTGGAATCACGATGGACCCGCAAATGATCCTGGTAGCCGGCCCGTATCGCTCCGGAACCGGCGACGATCCCGTTCTTATCGCCAGAAACGTGCATGTGATGACAGCGGCGTCCATGCGGCTGTTTCGTGCCGGGCATCTGCCGGTCATGGGCGAGTGGTACGCCCTGCCCCTCATCGAGCATGCGGGCTCCGGGCGGATCGGCGATCGTGTCTTTGACGAGATCTTCCATCCGATCTCGCGACGCCTGGTAGCGAAATGCGACGGTTGCCTGCGCATAGGCGGGCCATCGGCAGGCGCCGACGAAATGGTTGCTCTCGCCAGGCAGCACGGAAAGACCGTGTACTTCGCACTCGAGGACATTCCTGACGTCCTGTAGCTGCGGGCAGCGGCGCAAGCATTCATGCAGGTCGAATCCGCTACTCGAATCGGCTTGAATCAGACGACAGCTATCTAGAGACCTGGAGCCATCGGTGGATTTCAAGACGATCCGGAGACAAGCGCTCTCGCTGCCCGAAGTGACCGAAGAGCCGCATTTCAACTATGCGTCGTTCCGGGTTCGCGGCAAGATCTTCATCACGGCTCCTCCAGACGAGTCGCACGCGCACTTGTTCGTCGCAGAGCAGGATCGGGAGTCGGCACTCGCCCTGTATCCGGACTTCGTTGAAAAGCTGATGTGGGGCAGCCGGGTCGCAGGACTGCGCGTGGCGCTGGCGAAGGCAAAGCCGTCGATCGTTGCCGATCTCGTCCGTAAAGCCTGGCACAACAAGGCACCGAAGCGTCTGGCAGCTACTGTGGCCGGGCGCATGCCGTGAGCAGCATGTGGTCTGGTTCACCTGGGGCCCACAGGCTCTGAGCGCTAGGGATCGTCACGTCCGAACAACTGCTCGATGGCCTGCGCGTCCAGCAGGCGCCACTGCGCAGGTGCGAGTCCGTCCAGCGAAAGTCCCCCGATGCGGCTGCGATGCAAGGCATCGACATGGTTGCCGGCGGCGGCAAACATGCGTCGCACCTGGTGGTAGCGGCCTTCGGTCAGGGTCAGGCGCGCGGCGCGCGGGCCCAGGGTTTCCATGACGACCGGCGCCAGCGGCGTCTTCTCCGATTCGAGCATCAGCGTGCCGCTGGCGAACAGCGCGATCTCATGGCCGCGCAGGTCTTCGGCCAGCGTGACTTCGTAGACCTTCGACAGTTTCGACTTCGGCGACACGATGCGGTGCAGCAGCGCGCCGTCGTCGGTCATCAGCAGCAGGCCGCTGGTCTCGCGATCGAGACGGCCGACCGTCGACAGCTGCGGCGAACGCAGCGCGAAACGCGGCGGCAGCAGGTCGTAGACGATGCGGCCGCGATCCTTGGTCGAGCAGGTGTAGCCGACCGGTTTGTGCAGCACGAGCAGCAGGCCGGACGGCGGATCGAGCGGCTCGTCGTCGATGCGGATGTCGGCGTGTCCGACCTTGTCGTCGGCGTACAGCACTTCGCCGGCGGCATCGGTGATGCGGCCTTCGCGGAACATGGCGGCGACGTCCTTGCGGCTGCCGTAGCCGAGGTTGCCGATGAGCCGGACGAGCTTCATCGCCGCATGCCCGCTGTCATCGCCCGAGCTTACGCAACGAGGCTTTGTCGAAAGGCTTGGCGGCGCGCAGCTTCGTCGGCATCGCCTTGATCGCCTCGACGATCTTGAACCCGTGCTGCTGCGCGACGATGCGGACGCTGCCGAAGCTGTCGTTCAGGACCGCTTCGTAAGGGAGATGGCGATTGGCGACCAACCACAGGCGGCCACCCGGATTCAACGCGGCGGCCGCGACGGCGATGAAGCGGCGACCGATGTCGGGACGATCGGCGCGGCCGCCGGCGTGGAACGGCGGATTGCTGACGATGACGTCGTAGGTTTGCGGCAGGCCGGTGGTGACGTCGTGCCAGCGATAGTCGATGGCGACGCGCGCGGCGAACCCGTCGAGATTTTCACGCGCGAGGTCGAGCGCGCGCGCCTCCGCTTCGTAGACATCGAGCGCATGAATGCCGGCGCAACGCTGCAGCAGTTCCGCGCTGAGATAGCCCCACCCGGCGCCGAGATCGGCGGCGCGGCCGGCGAGATCGGCGGGCAGCTGGGCGGCCAGCAGCGAGGACGCCGCGTCGATGCGGTCCCAGGCGAACACGCCGGGGCGGCTGTGGAAGCGGCCGTCGGCGATCGACCGTGGCGCATCGAGCGTGCGCCATTGCGCGGCAAGCGCCGCATCGCCTTGCGCCTGACCGGGCGCAGTCCAGAACACGCGGCATTTGTTCTTGGACAGCGTGCTGACCGGTCCGGCAATGCGCGCGAGATCGGCTTCGTCGGACTTCGCGCCTTCATCGTTGGCGCTGCATGCGATCACGATGCCGCCGGGCTGCACGCGCGCGAGCGCCTGCGCGAACAGTGCGCGCGCCTCGTCGCGTTGTCGCGGTGGCAGCACCAGCACCAGCGGGAACGATTCGTCGCCGAGGCTGTCTGTTCCTGCATGCACCTCGATCGCGGAACGCTGCAAGGCATCGACATCCGGCTTGAAACTCTGTTGGCAGACCAGTCCCGGCAATGCCTGCTGATGCAAGGGCCATCCGTCGCGCGCGCGCAGGAACAGCGCGCCCTGCGCCGGCCACGGCAGCGTGCCGTTGGCGAACGGCAGGAACAGCGTCTCGAGGGCGGCGTCGTTGCGGTCGGGCATGGGACAAGGTCGTCACGAGGGGGAACACTGCATTCTACCGACCTCCCGCCGCGTCCCGTGGAGGCTGCGGCCAAATGATGAATACTTGCTTCATCGCGACCGAACACCGGGCGCGGCATCATCGATCACGAACCAGCAATGGAGACAGCAATGCGAGCACTTTTCATCGGCGGCACGGTCGACAACAGCGAACTCGACATGGAGGGCGGCGACGCGCCGCTGCACTATCCGCCGAACACGGGCAGCGGCCAGGCGCGCTACCGCCTGCACCACGTCGGAAGACAGCAGGACGCGGTGGTGTACGCGGTCTACGGCGCGCCCGACCTGGCCGATGACGCGGTGATGCGCGTGGCGGAAGAGCGCGACTATGCGCGGCGGTTTTCGGCGACGGTGGGCGCGGCTGCCGTTTGAACTGAAGCGCCTTTCTTTCGGATCCTGATCTGTGTTCGCCTCCTTTGAAAAAAGGGGCGAGTCCGACGCATGGCATCGGACGGCTCTTGATCTCCGATCACTCGATATCAGCGCGCTCGATGTCAGCGTGATCCTGTCGGCGACACCCGCCACACCGCATTGCCGACATCGTCGGCGACCAGCAGCGCTCCGCGCTTGTCGATCGCCACGCCCACCGGGCGGCCGTGAGCGTTGCCGCCGGCATCGACGAAGCCGGTCAGTACATCCGCCATCGCACCCGATGGCTTGCCATCGACGAACGGAACGAAGGCAACCTTGTAGCCATTGAGCGGTTTGCGGTTCCAGGAGCCGTGCAGGCCGACGAAGGCGCCGTCTGTATACGGCGCGGGCCAGCCGGATGCGGTGTTGAATGCCAGCCCCAACGGCGCGACGTGCGCGCCCAGTGCGTAGTCCGGCGCGATGGCCGTCGCCACCAGGTCGGGACGTGGCGTCTTGACGCGCGTATCGACATGCTGTCCGTAGTAACTGTACGGCCAGCCGTAGAAGGCGCCTTCGCGCACCGAAGTCAGGTAATCGGGGACGAGATCGCTGCCGAGTTCGTCGCGCTCGTTGACCACCGCGTACAACACGCCGCTGCGCGGCTGCAAGGCCAGTCCGACCGGGTTGCGCAAGCCGGTGGCATAGAGGCGCGTCGCGCCACTGTCAGGATCGACTTCGAGAATCGCAGCGCGCTTGTCCTCCGCTTCGATGCCGTTCTCGGCAACGTTGCTGTTGGAGCCCACGCCGACATACAGACGCGTGCCGTCGGCGTTGGCGACCAGGCTCTTGGTCCAGTGGTGGTTGATCGGACCGCCCGGCAGGGCGGCGACCTTGACCGGCGCGACCTGGATCGAAGTCTCGCCGTCGCGATACGGAAATTTCACGAGCGCATCGGCATTGGCGACATAAAACGTATCGCCTGCCAGCGCCATACCGAACGGCGACATGAGGTTGGCGAGGAACACGGTGCGCAGTTCGGCGGCGCCGTCGCCGTCGGCATCGCGCAGCAGGGTAATGCGGTTCGGGCTCGGGACGCCGGCGCCGGCGCGTTTCATCACCGCCTTCATCACCGCGCCCTTGATGCCCTTGCCGTCTTCGGGCCGCGGCGGCCCGTTGGTTTCGGCCACCAGCACGTCGCCGTTCGGCAGGACGTACAGCGAGCGCGGATGGTCGAGGCCGCGCGCGAAGGCGGTGACCGCCAGCCCCGCAGCGGGCGTGGGCGCGGCGCCTTCGGGCCAGCCGATCGCGGGAGCGATGTTGACCGTGGGGATCGCGCGCTTGACCGGCGCGACCAGGACCGGCTGCGGGCCGGTGTCCTCGCGCGTGACGAGCTTGGCCGAATCGCCGCAGCTCACCAGCGCGCACGCGAGCGGCAACGCCAATGCAGGGATCAGGACTGGACGCATGACGCTCTCTCCACGGGGAATTCGCCGGCGATTGCAGCACCGGCGGTGTGATGCCGGGGAGACAGGTGTCGCGCCCAGTTCACGCAATGACGACGCTCTCACGCGCCGCGCGCTCCAATCCGGGGCTCCCACGCATTGGAGCGCCACCATGGCCCGCCCCATCTGGACCGGCACCCTGTCGTTCGGGTTGCTCAACATCCCCATCTCGCTGATGACCGGCGAGAAGCGCACCGACATCCACTTCCGCATGCTCGACGCGCGCAACAACGCCGCGGTGCGTTATGAGCGCGTCAATGCCGAGACCGGCGACGAAGTACCTTGGAAGGAGATCGTCAAGGCCTTCGAATACGACAAGGGCAACTACGTGGTCCTGGAACCGGACGACATCAAGTCGGCCGCCGCCGAAGGCCGCGAGACGGTCGAGATCGAGGCCTTTGTCGATGCGGCCTCGATCAGCCCGCAGTATTTCGAGAAGCCCTACGTCCTGGTGCCAGGCAAGAAGGCCGAAAAGGGTTACGTGTTGTTGCGCGAGACGCTCAAGCGCACCGGCAAGATCGGCATCTCGCGCGTCGTCATCCGCACGCGCGAATACCTGTCAGCAGTGATGCCGCAGGGCGACGCGCTGGTGCTGCTGCTGATGCGCTATCCGCAGGAGCTCGTCGACGTTGCCGACTACAAGATCCCGGAGGGCAAGCCGTCCGACTACCGCGTCACGCCGAAGGAGCTGCAGATGGCCGAGCAGCTGATCGATTCGATGTCCGGCGAGTGGAAGCCGGAGGACTACAAGGACGAGTTCCGCGCGCGGCTGCACAAGGTCATCGAGAAG
>Ga0193708_1000321_pt1 | contig 11389 bp, 9 predicted proteins | sample H3c1metaG_FD_160570 | JGI IMG/M metagenome (GOLD analysis project Ga0193708, IMG submission 160570) | Soil microbial communities from a riparian zone of the East river system, Colorado, United States - H3c1 | ecosystem: Environmental > Terrestrial > Soil > Riparian zone | place: USA: East River...
CGCAGCTCACTCTGGACCAGGCGCGGGTGCCGAGCGGGTGGGGTGGATGGCGGCCGGGGGCGGGGCGGCCGCGTGGGCGGAGGTCGGTGCCGCACGCGAGGCGTGAGCGATTTGCGGCGCGGTTTCCTCAGCACGTCACGTTGCGGGTGGTGGCCGGCGTGGAGTCGCTTCGGCGCCATCGCTCGATGCGGGTCGTGCGCGGCGCGATTCTCGACGGTGGGAATCGCGACCACTTTCGGGTGATCGAGTTCAGCGTGCAGTCGAATCACCTGCACCTCATCGTCGAGGCCGACGGGGCGGCCGGGCTGACGGTCGGGATGATCGGGCTCGAGGTGCGGCTCGCCCGTCGACTGAACCGGTTGCTTGGCCGGCGCGGCCGGCTCTTTGCCGGTCGCTATCATGCTCGGTCGCTGAGGACTCCCTCCGAGGTCCGGTTGGCGCTCCGCTACGTGCTTCTCAATCACCGACACCACGCCGAGGCGCTGACAGAGTCGCCGGGGGGCTCGTCGGGAACCGCGGCGCTGGATCCGTGTTCCAGCGGGCTCTGGTTCGATGGCTGGGCGTGCCGCGCGCCGCCTCGCGAGGTCTGGAAGCGAGAGCTGCTCTCCCGGCCTCGACCAACCGCTCGCGCGACGGTGTGGCTGATGACGACCGGGTGGAGGCGGCTGGGCTTGCTCGGTCTCGACGAGCTGCCCGGTCCGGCTCCCAGGAGCGCCCGGCCGCGAGGCTCGCCGCCCGAGCCTGGTTCGACGGCCGCTACTTCGGTCCGGCCAGGCCGATCAGGTTGCCCTCGGGGTCGGTGAAGTGAGCGACCACCAGCTCCTTGCCGGGGTTCTTCTGCGGACCCAGCCGGCGCTTTCCGCCCAGGCTCTCGGCCTTCTGGAGCGCGGCCTCCACGTCGGGCACTCCGACGTAGAAGATCGCGTGGCTCTCGTAGCGCACGCCTCCGCCGATGCCGCCCGGGATGCCGACCCCGTCGGTGCTGGCGTCGATGAAGCCGTAGTCGCCCGCCTTCGAGACGGCCTCGGCGACGGGCGAGGCGGTGTCGAACTCCCAACCGAACAGCTCCCCGTAGTAGCCCCGGAGCGTCGCCGGCTCCTTCCCGATGATCTCGAAGTGCACGACCGGGTTTCCCATGATCCGTCCCTTCTGCGCCGGGGCGCTGACGCGTATGGCTGAAGCCTAACGCCGCCTCACCCCATCCGCCTCCACTACTGCGGCAGCACCACGGTGACCGTCAGCCCGCCGCCCTCGCGGTTGGCCAGCGCCACTCGGCCTCCGTGGGCCTCGGCGATCTCTCTCACCAGGGCGAGGCCGAGGCCGGTTCCTCCTCTCTTGGTGGAGTAGAAGGGGAGGAGGGCGTTGGACAGGACGGCCTCGCTCATGCCGGGGCCGCGGTCGCCGATCTCGATGGAGATGGCGGCGGGGAGGCGGCGGACTCTCAGATGGATCTCGTCGACCGGAGAGCCGGATTCTCTGGCGTTGCCGAGGAGGTTGAGGAGGGCTTGTTCCAGCTGGGAGGGGTCGAAGGACGCCTTTGCTTCGGGGAGGGACTCGTCGAGGCGAAACGTGGCCTGGGTGCGGAGGCGGTCGATGAAGTCGGGCCAGGAAACTGGCTCGGGGCGGGGGCTGGGGAGCTTGGCGAAGCGGGCGTAGCCGCGGATGAAGCCCTCGAGGTGCTTGGCTCGCTCGGCGATGGTGGCGAACACCTTCTCGAGTTGCTCGGGCTTTCCTCTTCTGACCAGCTCGGCGCCGGAGTGGGCCAGGGACGCCACCGGGGCGAGGGAGTTGTTGAGCTCGTGGCTGATGACGCGGATGACCTTCTTCCAGGTCTGGACTTCCTGGCGGCGGAGCTCGGCGGTCATGTGGCGGAGGACGAAGAGCTCCTGGGGGCGGCCGTTCAAGCGGAAGCCTCGGCGGGCGAGGTAGTAGATCTCTTCCTCGTCGTCCCGCTGGACCGCGAAGAGGCCGTCGCCTCCTCGCTGGATCGCTTCTCGCAGCGGCTCGGGCGCGGCTTCGAGGAGACCGGCGAGGGCGCTTCCCTCCATCGGGCGGCCGGCGTTGAGGAGCTTTCGGGCCGAGAGGTTGGCGTAGGCGATGTGGCCTCCGGTGTCGACCAGGAGCATGGCGACCGGGGTGTTCTGGACCATGGTGTCGAGGAGGAGCTCTCGCTGGACCAGGGCCTGGCGCTGATCGCGCAGGGCGTCGCCGAGGGCGTTGTGGGCGTCGACCAGATCGCCGAGCTCGTCGGTGCGCTTCCAGGCCAGGCTGAAGGCGAAGTCGCCGTCGCGGTAGCTGGACACGGTGCCGGTCAGGGCGCGGAACATGGCCAGGAGCGGGGCCAGGAGCCGGCGGACCGCGTAGAGCGTCACCGGCAGGAGGAGGAGGAGGGATAGCGTGGTGGCCAGCGCGGCTCCGCCGAGCAGGGCGTGCAGTGCGAGCGCGAGGCCGACGCCGGCGGCGACCAGCGCGTACGCGACCAGCGCGACCCGGCCGGCCAGCGAATGTCGCCTCCTGGCTGCGCGCCCCCCGCTCATTCGCGTGCGATGCCGAGCTTCTCCATGCGCCGGTAGAGCGCTTGCCGGCTGAGGCCGAGCTCGGCGGCGGCCTGGGCGATGACGCCGTCGGCGCGGGACAGGGCAACCTCGATGGCGGCGCGGTCTGGCTCCTCGGCGGTCGCCGTCGTCGTCGGTGGCCGCGGCGGCGGCGGCGCGGCCGGCAGGCCGAGATCGGCGGCGGTGGTGTCGGGGCCCGAGGTGAGGAGCACCGCGCGCTGGAGGGTGTTGCGCAGCTCTCGCACGTTGCCGGGCCAGCCGTAGCGGCGCAGCGCCTCGCGCGCGTCGGGCAGGAGCTTGCGGCCGGCGGCGAGGAAGTGCTCGGCCAGCGGCAGGATGTCGTCGAGGCGCTCGGCCAGCGGCGGGACGCGGATCTCGATCGTGTTGAGACGGTAGTAGAGGTCCTCGCGGAAGTGACCGGCGCGGATCATCGCGGGCAGGTCGGCGTTGGTCGCGCTCACCACCCGCACCTGGACCTGGCGCTCGCGGTTGGAGCCGAGCCGCTCGAAGCGGCCGGTCTCGAGCACGCGCAGCAGCTTCATCTGGCCGCCGGCCGAGAGGTTGCCGATCTCGTCGAGGAACAGCGTGCCGCGGTCGGCCGACTCGAACTTGCCCTCGCGCGCCTTGCTCGCCCCGGTGTAGGCGCCCACCTCGGCGCCGAACAGCTCCGCCTCGATCAGCTCCGACGGCAGCGCGCCGCAGTTGAGCGTGACGAACGGGCCGTCCTTCACCGACGAGTTGGCCTGCACGATCTCGGCGATCTTCTCCTTGCCGGCGCCGTTGGGGCCGCTGATCAGGACCGGGACGTCGGCGCGCGCGACCTGGCAGGCGAGGGCGACCGCGCGCTCCATCGCGGGGTCGGCGAACACCAGACCGCGCAGATCGTAGCGCTCGCTGAGCTCGCTCTTGCGCCGGCTCTCGCCCGCCACCCGCCGGGCCAGCTCGCGCCGGGTCACCGACAGCTCGACCAGGTTGGTCACGGTGGCGACCAGCTTGCGGTCGTCCCACGGCTTGGCCAGGTAGTCGGCCGCGCCGGCCTTGACCAGCCCGACCGCCGCCTCGAGCTGGGTCCACGCGGTCAGCAGGATGACCGGCAGGTCCGGGTGGCGGCGGCGGATGTCGTGAAACAACCGCACGCCTTCCTCGCCGGAGGTCGTGTCGGCGGTGAAGTTCATGTCCTGGATCACCAGGTCGATCGGCTGGCGATCCAGCACCGCGAGCCCGGCCTCGGGCGACTCCGCGCCGACGGTGCCGACGTCGGAAAGCGAGAACAGGACCTCCAGGGCGGTGGAGACGGCGGGGTTGTCGTCGATGACGAGGACGGTGGGCATCGGAGTGCGACCTGCGGGCCCGCGTCCTGATGTTACACGGTCCGGGTCGCCACCGCCGGCGGGACCGCGGCCGCGCGCTTCGCCGGGCCCAGCACGGCCAGCTGGCCCAGCGCCCACAGGGAGAGCGCGCCGAACGGCAGGAACAGGATCGGCAGGCGGGGCAGCTCGTAGCGCTTCATCAGCCAGAAGTTGATGCCGTACGCCAGCGCCATGCCGAGGACGATGCCGATCGTGGCCAGGAGGAAGTTCTCGGTCTGGAAGTAGCGCAGGATCTGCCCGCGAGTCGCGCCCAGCGCGCGCCGGATGCCGATCTGGCGGGTGCGCTGCTGGACCCAGAAGCTGGCCAGGCCGACGATGCCGAGCGCGGTGATGACCAGGAGCGCGATGCACACCGCGACCAGGAGCCACGCCATCGAGCGGTCGGCGCGGTAGTAGTCGCTGCGGATCGTCTCGAAGTCCTTCTTGTCGAGGATGATCCGGTTGGGGCTGTTGCGCTCGAGCGCGCTGACCGCGGCGACCAGCGTCTCGCTGCGCCGGTCGGGATCGACCCGGAGGATGTAGTTGCCGCCGATGGTGTAGGGCAGCCAGATCGGCAGGATGGCGGAGAACCCGCTGCCGGTGGCGGCGTTGAAGTCGTTGGGGCGGGCCAGCTGCTCGATGACGCCGACCACGCGCAGCGGCTCCTCGCCCATGTACACGACCCCGCCGAGCGGGCTCCTGCCGGGGAAGAGCTTCTCGGCCATCCGGCGCGAGACGATGATCGACGCCAGCTTCGCCTTGAGCTTGGGATCGGCGGACGTGGCCTCCTCCCAGTTCACGTACTCGTCCGGGTTGAAGTCGCGGCCGGCGACGATCTGCACCCCGAGCGTCTCGACCAGCTGCTCGGTGCCGTAGTAGGTGGCCGCGCTCAGCGTCTGGTGCATCTGGTGGGGCTCGAGGTTGACCGAGCTGTTCCACGACGAGCCGCCGTACGGGATCTGGTTGGTCATCGCGACCCCACGCACGCCCGGGATCGCGGCGAGCGAGGCCAGATCCTCCTTGGTCAGCGCGGTCGCGTTGACGTCGGTCCCGATGCCGGTGATCTGGACCCGGACGATCTCGTCCTCGGCGATGCCGGTCTCGCTGCTCATGCGGGTGAGCCGCTCGTTGATGAGGAACAGCGCGTTGCAGACGATCGCGCAGGTGAGCGAGATCTCCAGGACGATGAGCGCGGCGGCGGTGCGGTGCCGGCGCAGGGTCGACAGGATGGGTCGGATCTGCAGCATGGTGCTCCCTATTGCGACTTGAGCTGGAGGGCGGGTGCGATCTGGCAGGCGCGCCAGGCCGGCACCAATCCGGCCAGGACGCTGGCGAGGAGGGACAGGGCGAAGGTGGCGGCGAGCATGGGCAGGTCGAGCTCGGCCAGCTTGGCGTACTCGGTCGGCTGGTGGCGGACCGCCCACAGGCCGAGGCAGGCCAGCCCCAGTCCGAGCACACCGCCGACCAGGCCGACGGTGACCGCCTCGATCAGGAACTGGGCGAAGATGGCGCGCCGGGTGGCGCCGAGCGCGCGGCGCACGCCGATCTCCGACGAGCGGCGCAGGAACTTGGCCAGCAGCAGGCCGATGGTGTTGACCAGGCAGACCAGGAGGAAGCCGAACGCGAGCCAGGTCTGCAGGCGCACGTCGCTGGGCACGACCTTCCTGTAGTCGAGGAACGCCATGAGGTCGCGCAGGCGCGCGTTGGGCGGGCGCGCGAAGCGCCCCGCGGCCAGCTGCTCCTGCGAGTAGCGGGTCAGGTAGTCGCGATACGAGGCCGCCCTGTCCGGGCTGTCGAGCTGGACCCAGAGCTGGATCCAGGTGCACGGTGCGTTCATTCCGGTCTCGTCGCCGTTGGTCTCGTCCCAGCAGTTCATGGAGCCGCTGCGATCGAGCTTGAGATCGCGCGAGGTCGAGAACGGCACGAACACCTGCTCCAGCTCGGAGTACTTGCCGTTGGCGAGGTCGTAGAAGTGCGGCGTGGGGCGCCAGCGCTCGAGGACACCGACGATGCGGAGCTCGTTCTGGGCGACACGCACGGTCTTGCCGACGCTGTCGGCGCCGCCGAACAGCTTCTCGTTCAGCTCCTTCGAGATGACCGCGACGCGGGCGCGCGACTGATCCTCCGCCGCGCTCCAGCCGCCGCCGTGCGCGAACGGCACGTCGAACATCGGGAAGAAGTCGGCCGTGGTGTAGCGCGCGCCGGCGTAGAACGGATCGAGGTCGGGGCGGCCGGGCTCGATCCCGACGTCGCCGCCCGTCATCATCGCCTGGCGGTCGGCGCGCTTGGCCCGGACCAGCGCCTCGGCGTCGAAGCGGGTGACCTGGTCGTCGGGCTCCTCGCCGGGCGTGAAGCCCTCCTTGCCGGCCGCGTCGAGCTGGACGTAGTAGAGGTTCTGGCTCCGGCCCGGCATCGGATCGCCGGACAGGAGGTGGAGCACGGTCAGCGTGGTCATGCTGGCGCCGACCCCGAGCGCGATCGCCACCACCATGAGGCCGGTCAGGACCCGGTTGCGCCGGAAGCTGCGCAGCGCGAGGTCGACGTAGTAGAAGTATCGGGGCAGCATCGCGTCACCCGGCCCGAGCAGGCGTGGTGCTGCCGCTGCTGCGGAGCGGCGTCAGCAGCCCGTGTCTGACCTCGAGATCGGTCGCCACCCCGTCGACGATGTGGACGTTGCGCTGGGCGCGCGCAGCCAGCTCCGGGTCGTGGGTCACGATGACGACGGTGGTGCCCTGGGCATTCAGCTGCTCGAGCAGCTCCATCACCTCGCGCGCCATCGCCGAGTCGAGGTTGCCGGTCGGCTCGTCGGCCAGCAGCAGGCGTGGGTCGCCGGCCACCGCGCGCGCGATGGCGACCCGCTGCTGCTGCCCGCCCGACAGCTCGGCCGGGTAGTGCTTCATGCGCGCGGCCAGCCCGACCCGCTCGAGCGCGGCCTCGATGCGGCGGCGGCGCTCGCTCGCCGACAGCCCGCGGTAGCGGAGCGGCACGTCGACGTTGTCGAACACGTTGAGGTCGGCGATCAGGTTGAAGCCCTGGAAGATGAAGCCGATCTTCTCGTTGCGCAGGCGCGAGCGCGCGTCGTCGCCCAGCCCGGTCACGTCGACCCCGTCGAGCAGGTACTTGCCGCGAGTGAAGTTCTCGAGCAGCCCGGCCAGGTTGAGGAAGGTGGTCTTGCCGGAGCCGGACGGACCGGTCACCGCCAGGAACTCGCCCTCTCGCACGTTGAGGTTGAACCCGCGCAGCGCGTGGGTCTCGACCATCTCGGTGCGGTAGACCTTGGACACCTCTTGCATCTGCAGCATGGCGTACTCCGGTTGAAGGACAGGACGGGGTTGAAGCTCGCGGATCAGTCGCCGGCCAGGCGGATGCGCTCGGCCTCGCCGAACGCGTCGGCGCCCGACACGACGATCTGGTCACCGGCGGCGGCGCCGGACAGAATCTCGACCGACTCGAGGCTGGCCGCGCCGGTGCGGATCGCCCGCCGCTCGGCCACCCCGTCGCGCACGACGTAGGCGAAGTGGCCGCCGCCCGCCTCGAGGAACGGACCGCGCTCGACCATGAGCACGTCCTTCTTCTCGTCGAGCAGGATGCGCGCGGTCAGGCGCTGGTTCTGGCGCAGGCCGTCGGGCCGGTCGCCGACGAACTCGATGCGGCTGGCGACCTCGCCGTTCACCACCTCGGGCGAGACCGAGCGGACCCGGCCCTGGTAGCGAGCGGTGCCCGAGCTGATCTGGGCCGGCATCCCGATGGCGAGGTCGCGGGCGAAGCTGTCGGGCACCTTGATCTCGAGCTCGAACGCGGTCAGGTCGACCACGTTCATGACCGGCGCGCTGGCCGCCACGTTGGCCCGCTGCGAGACCAGCACCTGGCCGACCTGGCCGTCGGCCGGCGAGCGGATGACCAGGGCATCGACCTGGCGCTGCAGCTCGCGGACGATCTCGCGCTGACGGTCGAGGCCGAGCCGCTTGGTGCGCAGGTCGAACCCGAGCCCCTTGTCTTGTAGACCGCGGTCCTTGCGCGCGTGAGTCAGCGCGATGTCCGCCTTCTTGAGCGCGTCCTCGGCGCGCAGCACCTCCATCTCGGAGATGGCGCCGGCCTCGAACGTCTTGCGGAAGCGCTGGACCTCGCGAGCGCTGGTCTGCCGGTCGATCTGGGCCTGGTCGACCATCTTCTGCGCGTTGGCCCGGCCCTGCTGCACGTCGAGATCGGCGCGTCCGACCTCGGCCTCGAGGCCGGCCAGGCTGGCCTGCTCCTGGGTCAAGTGACTCTGCAGCTCGGGGCTGGTGATGATCGCCAGCGGCTGCCCCTTCTTGACCTTGTCGCCGGCCAGCACCTTCAGCTCGACATTGCCTGCCGCGACCGAGTAAAGCGTCGGGTTGTTCGCCGCGGTCACCCGGCCGTCGGCGGTGATGTCGCGAACCAGGTTGCCGCGCACCACCTCGGCGACCCGCACGCGCCCGCGGTCGACCGAGCGCTGCCCCGACAACCACCCACGAGCGCTGACCGCGACCAGCCCAAACAAGGCCAGCGCCGCGGCCCCGCCGATCAACCACCGACGACTGGGAAGCCGACCAGCGGCCTTGGTGAGCGGTCTATCTTGATTGGATGTATCGCGGATCATGGGAGCGGCCGTCCGAGTTCCCGCCCTCTCAGAGCACCTTCCGTGCCGCCCCCAACCCTCTGATCCGACTGAGCCACCCCCCGAGCGAAACCTGTCCGCGACTGTCCGCAAGCCGTCCGCGGACACCGACCCCGCCGATCGGTCACCCGGTCAGCGTCCTTTTTTTGCGCCTTACCCACCACCTGCCCAGTCAGTCCACGCCGCGGCGCCCGGCTCTCCCGGGAGCCTGGCTGGAGGGATGACCCAACTCTGTCCGGACGGAGCACCTTGTCCGCGGCGAACGACTCTCCAGCGATCCTCCGAAAGTTCCAGCGCGAGGGTCGTGTAAGGCGGCGGCCCCTTTTCTCGAGCTCGACCTGATAGCCGAGATCGCTCAGTCGCCGGGCGTGGTAGCGCGTGAGTCGATCGCCTTGGCCCGGGACGGTATCCTCGTGCCTGACCCGGGCCGCTCAGCGCGCGGACGGGTCACGAGCTCGAATGACGCCGACCTCGCCAGCCGCGCCGCCCGCTGATTCCTTCATCTTCCACATCACGCACATCGACAACGTCGCCGGCATCCTTCGCGAGGGCGGGCTCTGGTGCGACGCGGAGCGGATCCGGCGCGGCCTCGCGACGACCAAACATCGGGCTCAAGCACATCAAGAATCGCCGGCTGAGCCGGCCGCTGGCGACTCGCGCAGGCGGTACGCTCGGCGAGTACGTGCCGTTCAACTTTTGCTACCGGTCGGTGATGCTGTACAGAATCTGCCGGGGGCACGAAGACTACGCTGGTGGCCAGGACAGCATCATCCACCTGGTGAGCCGGGTCTCGACGGCGATTTCCCTTGGTCGCCCTTGGGCCTTCACCGATCGGCATGCCGAGCTGGCCCATGCCCTCCATTTCGACGAGCTCCAGCACCTGGCGGAGGTCCCCTGGGCGGTCATGAACCTTGCGTACTGGCAGGAGCATGGCGAGGAACGCCAGGCTGAATTCCTCGTCCACGAGTTCTTCCCATGGACGGCTGTACTCGGGATCGCCGTGCGAACAGCGGGCACGGAGACGACGTTGCGTCAGATCCTTGGATCCCAAGGAGATAAGACCGCGATGGCCATCAGACCCGATTGGTACTACCAGGACTATCCATGAGCATCGAGCGCGGACACGGGAATCTCCTCGCCGCTGAGGTCGATGCGCTCGTCAACACGGTCAACACCGACGGCGTCATGGGCAAGGGGATCGCCTTGCAGTTCAGGAAGGCGTTTCCGGATATCTTCAAGAGCTACGAGCGTGCGTGCAAGGAAGGGGAGGTCGTGATCGGGCGAATGCACATCGTCCAGCGGCTCGCGTCACCGCGCTTCATCATCAACTTCCCGACCAAGAAGCACTGGCGGAACCCCTCCAGGCTCGAGTACATCGAGAGCGGCCTTTCTGACCTGGTCGCCAAGGTGCAGGAGCTCGGAATCAAGTCGATTGCTGTGCCACCGCTCGGCTGCGGAAACGGCGGCCTCGATTGGGCCGACGTGCGCCCACGGATCGTCGAGGCGTTCGAGGCGATGCCGGATGTGCGTGTGCTCCTCTTCGATCCTGCCGGGGCACCCGCACCGGACGCGATCATCGATCGTCGCGACGCGCCGAACATGACCGCGGCGCGGGCTGCCGTCGTCGCACTGATGGGGCGGTACCTGGCGACGAGTTACGAGTATCGACTTTCGCTCGTCGAGGTCCAGAAGCTCGCCTATTTCCTGCAAGAGGCCGGCGAGCCACTCAACCTGGATTTCAAGGCCGACTTCTATGGGCCGTACGCTGACAAGCTCCGGAAGGCGCTTCGCAACATCGAGGGTCACTACACGCGTGGGCTCGCCGACGGCAAGAACCGTCCGGAGACCCCTCTCGAGATCCTTCCCGGCGCGCTGGAGGCGGCGGAGTCAGTGGTTGCGCAGATGCCAGAATCGCTGGCTCGGTTCGAGCGCGTCGCGAGGCTCATCGATGGTTTCGAGACGCCGTTCGGGATGGAGCTCCTCGGAACTGTCCACTGGGTAGCGACTCACGCCACTGGCGCTGCCGACCCAGATGCGGTCCTCGCGAGCGTGCGCAGCTGGAACGCTCGCAAGCGCTCGGAGATGAAGGAGGGACATATCCAGGCCGCGCTCGCGCGGTTGCGCGACCAGGAATGGATTGCGTCGGCGTCGTAGGCGAAACCCAATCCCCTAGCCCGGGAACATGTGGAAGTAGGGCTGCGCCTCCTCGAGGACGCGGGCGTAGGACGGGCGCGCGCGAAGCCGGGCGAGGTACGCGGCTACCTGGGGGTGATCGGTCAGCGGCTGGACCTTGTCGGCGTAGAAGAGGGCCGGGGCGGCCGCGCAGTCGGCCAGGGTGAAGTCGTTGCCGAGGAGCCAGGGGCGGCCGGGCAGGGTTCCGTCGGTGAGTTCGCGCTCGAGTTGATCGCAAGCAGTGCGCAGTTTGGTCCGGGCGAGGTCGACGCCGTGGGGGTCGCGCTTGGCCTCCGGGCGGATCCGGTCGCCCACGATCGCCTGCATCGGCTCGTGGATGTAGAGATCGAAGGAGCGGTCGCGGGCGCGGACCTCGAGGGCGCGGTCGCGATCGTCGGGGACGAAGCGGGTGCGGCCGGGGTAGTGGAGGTCGAGGTACTCGATGATGATGGTCGCCTCGCTGACGGTGCGATCGCGGGCGTCGTCGCGCAGGACGGGCATCTTGCCGGACGGGGAGATCCTGGCGTAGGCGGCGCGCACCTCGGGGTCCTGGAGGTCGAGGAAGTGGGGCTCGAACGCGGTGTCGTTCTCGTACAGGGCGATGAGCGCCTTGTGGCAGTAGGACGCGAGGGGATGGAAGTAGTACGTGAGCGCCATGAGCGACTCCAATCGGT
>Ga0193708_1000322_pt1 | contig 11362 bp, 11 predicted proteins | sample H3c1metaG_FD_160570 | JGI IMG/M metagenome (GOLD analysis project Ga0193708, IMG submission 160570) | Soil microbial communities from a riparian zone of the East river system, Colorado, United States - H3c1 | ecosystem: Environmental > Terrestrial > Soil > Riparian zone | place: USA: East River...
CTTGTACGGCGCGCGGCCGCGATTGACGGCATCGATCGCGTCGCTGTCGAGCAGTTCGCCGCGGGCGAGGTCGGCGGCGATCATCTGCCCTGGGCCGAGCTTGCCCTTGGCTTCGATCTCGTCGACCGGCACGTCGAACACGCCGGCCTCCGAGGCGACCATGAAGCGGCGATCGCGCGTGCGCAGCCAGCGTGCCGGGCGCAGGCCGTTGCGGTCGAGCGTGCAGGCGGCATAGCGGCCATCGAACACGACGATGCCGGCCGGCCCGTCCCAGGGCTCAATGTTGAGCGAGTGGTACTCGTAGAACGCGGCGAGATCGGAATCCTTGTACTCGAGCGACTGCGTCGCCGGCGGCACCAGCATGCGCATCGCCTTGAGCAGGTCCATGCCGGAGGCCTGCAGCAGTTCCAGCATCGAATCGAGACTTTGCGAATCGGAACCATCGCAGTCGATGACCGGATCGAACTCGCGCGGATCGAGCCGTTCGTTGCGCCAGACATGCGCGCGCGCCTGGGCCCAGGCGCGGTTGCCGGCGATGGTGTTGATCTCGCCGTTGTGCGCGAGCAGCCGGAACGGTTGCGCGAGCGACCAGCGCGAGCTGGTGTTGGTCGAGAAGCGCTGGTGGAACACGACCGCGCTACTGGCGAGGTCGGCGCGGCGCAAATCCGGATACAGCTGCGGCAGGTGCTCGGGTAGCACCATGCCCTTGTAGCCGATCGCGTCGGCGGACAGGCTCACGACGTAGAACGCATCGACCAAGCCGCGCAGGCGTTGTTCGGCGCGGCGTCGCGCGAGATAAAGCGCACGCGCCAGGCCGGCGGGGTCTCCGATCGCATCGCCGTCGACGAAGGCCTGTTCGATGCGCGGCAGCGTGCGCCGCGCGGTCGTGCCGCAGGCATCGGCATCGAGCGGCGGCACGCGCCAGCCGGCGAGCACGAGTCCCACCTCGGCCAGCGTCGCGCGCAGGGTGTCGCGCGCCTGCTCGGCGTGGTCGTCGTCGTGCGGCAGGAACACGAGTCCCGCGACGGGCCGCCGCCCGGCGTCGATGCCCGCCTCGGCGGCCAGCGCACGCAGGAACGGACCCGGGCGTTTCAGCAGCAGCCCGCACCCATCGCCGCTGCGACCGTCGGCGGCGACGCCGCCGCGATGGGTCATGCGCGCCAGCGCCTGCAGCGCCTGGTCGACCAGCGCCCGCGCGGGGCGGTCGTCGAGTTGCGCGATCAGCCCAAACCCACAACTGTCCCGTTCGTCGCGGGGGTCGTACAGGCCGTGGCTGCGGCGATCGCGGTCCATCCTGTCTCCGGTGCTGGGCTGGCGCTGGTGACGGCAGCCCGCGGTTCGCTTGCGCGATCCGGCCTGCCTTCCCAGAGGATGGTTCGACTAAAGCACAGTTTGTGCAGTGCAGCAAGTTTGCGGTTGCCCCCTTTGAAGAAGGGGGCCGGCGCCTGCGCCGCAGGCGACGGGGGGATTTGCTGTTGGCGATGCAGCGAGGCATCGACGACGGACGCATGCAAGGCCGTTCAGCACGCTTGCGCGACCAGGTCGGCAACCTGCATCGAGTCCTTCAACACCGCGCCAACCGCAAATCCCCCGCCGAGCGCGTCGCGCTCGTCTGCCGCCTTTTGCAAAGGGGGCGAAGTTACAATCCGCGCCTCGCAACGAGGCCTTCCCCGTGACCGATCCCCAACTCGCGTCGGCGCCGCCCGCGCGCCGCGCAGCGCTCGCCTTCATCTTCGTGGTGGTGCTGATCGACGTGTTGTCGTTCGGCCTGATCATCCCGGTGCTGCCGCACCTGATCGAGGACTTCGTCGGCGGCGACACCGCCACCGCGGCGTACTGGATCGGCGCCTTCGGCTTCGTGTTCGCGGCGATCCAGTTCGTGAGTTCGCCTATCCAGGGCGCTTTGTCGGACCGCTACGGCCGGCGCCCGGTGATCCTGCTGTCGTGCCTCGGCCTGGGCCTGGATTTCATCTTCATGGCCGTCGCCAATACGCTGCCGTGGTTGTTCGTCGGCCGCATCATCTCGGGCATCACTTCGGCCAGCTTCACCACCGCCAATGCCTACGTCGCCGACGTCACGCCGCCGGAACAGCGCGCCAGGAGTTACGGCATGATCGGCGCCGCCTTCGGCGTCGGCTTCATCATCGGCCCGCTGGTCGGCAGCTGGCTCAGCGTGATCGACCTGCGCCTGCCGTTCTGGTTCGCCGCCGGGCTGGCGCTGCTCAATTTCTGCTACGGGTTGTTCGTGTTGCCGGAATCGTTGCCACCGCAAAACCGTAGCGCGCGCTTCGACTGGTCGCATGCCAATCCATTCGGCGCGATGGTGCTGCTCAAGCGCTATCCGCAGGTATTCGGACTCGCCGCCGTGGTGCTGCTGGCGAACCTCGCGCATTACGTCTATCCGAGCATCTTCGTGCTGTTCGCCGATTACCGCTTCGGCTGGGGCGCGGGCGAGGTCGGCTGGGTCCTGGCCGCGGTCGGCGTCTGCAGCGTGGTGGTCAATACCTTGCTGGTCGGGCGCAGCGTGCGCTGGCTCGGCGAACGCGGCACGTTATTGCTCGGGCTCGGCTGCGGCGTGGCCGGCTTCATGATCTATGCGGTCGCCGATGTCGGCTGGGTCTTCCTGATCGGCTTGCCGATCAGCGCGCTATGGGCATTGGCCGCACCGGCGACGCAGGCGCTGATCACGCGCCAGGTCGGCGCCGACGTGCAGGGCCGCATCCAGGGCGCACTGATGAGCCTGATCAGTCTCGCCGGCATCGTCGGACCGGTGATTTTCGCTAGCAGCTTCGGCTATTTCATCGGCGAGCATGCGCCCGTGCACCTGCCCGGCGCGCCGTGGTGGATCGCGGCGTTGTTGCTGGCCACGGCAGTGCTGATCGGATGGCGCTACGCGCGCACGCCGACGGGTGAGGTGGTCGAAACGGCCGCAAGCGAAACGGCGTAAGTTTTTCGCGCGCGCCTCAACGGCGTGTCACCGATCGCCGGCGCGCGCTGTTAATGGAGTGCCATCCACGTCACTGGAGGTTTGCCATGCGCATTGCCACGTTGTTGCTCGTCGCGCTGCTGTGCGGCGCCTGCGGCTCCGTCGAATACCGCGACACGAACGCTGCCGTCAACGCCAACCCGTTGTGCGCCGGCGACAACAGCGACCGCCCCGGCGAACCGGCGAGTTCGAAGGACTGCGAACGCACCAGCGAGACTTCCTGGAGTTCCGGGCAGGACAAGGATGGCGAAGCGATCGATTTCAGCGGCAAGGACGATGACTGAATCGTGCGCGTGATCCGACACCGTGTTCGCATGCCGTGAAGCCGTCGCTGGTGCAAGGTGAACAATTCATAAAAAGGCTTGTTTACAGCTTCCGAATCGTACGCGCGTTGACTTTGAAGTCACGGCCGCTCCGATAAGTTGGATGCACTCACGAAGCCTGGTTCCTCCGCTTCGTGGCCAAGCCAACAGGAGATGTTCCCCCATGACCACGCAGAACAACGCACGCAAAATCGACACGAACGCCGAAGACACCTACTGGCAGAGCCAGTACCAGAACGAGAACTACTACGAGGCCGGCAGCAAGTACGACGACTATCAGGGCGCGTACCGCACCGGCTATGAAGGCTATGGACGTTATGGCGACAGGAAGTTTGACGAAGTCGAGAACGACCTGCGCAACGACTGGGAACGCGCCAAGGGCAACACGCAGATGGCGTGGGACAAAGCCAAGCACGCGGTCAAGGCCGCATGGCATCGCGTCGAGCGTGCCATGCCGGGCGATGCGGACGGCGATCGCCGCTGATTGCGCACGCGGTGCGACGAGGGGAGGAAGCGGGCCACGGCCCGCTTTCTTTTTGTTTCGCTCCGAGGCAGAAGCGGGCCGAGCAAAGCAACTCTCCCCCGGCCCCTCCCTGTCAGGGAGGGGAGCAGAGCACGCCGCTTGTCTCCCCTCTTTGAAAAAGAGGGGCTGGGGGAGATTTGCTCTTGATCTACGCACGGCGTTGACGCACTAGTCCCGATGCTCGCCGCATGACCACGCCAGCACGCGGCGCACAAGCGCCCGACCCCTCCGCACAAGCCGCCGCCGACGCCGGCTTGATCCACGTCAGTGACGCCGATCCCGGCATCAGCCGTCGCCGCGCCGGCAAGGGTTTCGCCTATCGCACCCCGGATGGCCGTGCGCTGCGCGATTCCGCCACGTTGCAGCGCATCCGTGCGCTCGCGATTCCACCCGCCTACACGCAGGTGTGGATCTGCACGCAGCCGCGCGGCCACCTGCAGGCCACCGGCCGCGATGCGCGCAAGCGCAAGCAGTACCGGTACCACGCGCAGTGGAATGCGTCGCGTGGCGACGGCAAGTTCGAGCGCATCGTCGCGTTCGGCCAGGCGCTGCCGCGGCTGCGGCAGCGCCTGCGCGCGGACCTGAAGCTGAAGGGCTTCCCGCGCGACAAGGTACTGGCGATCGTGGTCGCGCTGATGATGGACACGCTCGCGCGCATCGGCAACGACGAGTACGCGCGCAGCAACAAGTCCTACGGCCTGACCACGCTGCGCAATCGCCATGTCGAATTCGTGCGCGGCGGGCGCGCGCGCCTGAAGTTCCGTGGCAAAGGCGGTCTCGAACACGACATCGAACTCGACGACAAGCGCCTGGTGAAGCTGGTGCGCGGCTGCCAGGAGTTGCCCGGACAGGCCTTGTTCCAGTACCGCGACGACGACGGCACGGTGCAGCCGGTCGATTCCGGCGCGGTCAACGACTACCTGCGCGATGCGATGGGCGAGGCCTTCACCGCCAAGGATTTCCGCACCTGGGGCGGCACGCTGCAGGCGTTCCGGCATTTCGCGGCGACGCCGTTGCCGGTCGGCAAGCGCGGCGATGCCAGCGAACGCGCGCTCGCCGCGGCGCAGAACCTGGTGATCAGGACAGTGGCCGCCGCGCTGGGCAATACCGTCGCCGTCTGTCGCAAGGCTTACATCGATCCGGCCGTGTTCGCCGGCTGGCGCGACGGCAGCCTGTCGCGCGCGGCGCAGGACGCCAGCGGCGCGCGGCAGTGGGAGCTGGCGGCGCTGCGCTTCCTCAAGCGCGCGCGCAAGGAAGCCGCGCGGCAGGCGAAGGCGCGCAACAGGCGTTGAGCGGGCGCGCAGCCGGTGTTGAACAAGTTGTTCACCCGACGTGGCCGCGCGCGGCGGGATACTCGCGCGCCCGATCCACGCGAGGTGCGTCATGGCCAGATGCGATGTCTGCGGCAACGACTACGACAAGGCGTTCACCGTCACCATGCCGCACGCCAGCGGCACGTTCGACTCGTTCGAATGCGCGATTCATGCCCTGGCGCCGACCTGCGCGCATTGCCAGTGCAGGATCATCGGTCACGGCGCCGAACACGACGACACGTTCTACTGCTGCGCGCACTGCGCCAAGCATGCCGGGGTCAAGGGCATCGACGATCGGGCGTGAGTCCGTGCGATGCGTGCCGGGATGTCCGCGGATGATGGCCTGCTTGTTTGCGCGCAGATCAGAATGCCATCTCGGCCAACATCGTCGCCGGCAACGGCGTCAGCGCCCAGAACGGCACGCCGACCTGCGCCCACGACTGCGCCGTCTCGTTGAGGATCTCCAGCAGGGCGCCGAATGCCTCCGGTTCCGCCGCCCGCCAGGCATCGGCGTGTTCGAGCAGCAGCAGGTAGCCGGCGGCAGGCAGCCACGACAGGTCATCGAGGCAGTCGGCCAGTGCATCCCAGTTGCTGCCGAACCAGTCGGGGAAACGCAGTGCCTGCGCGATCGCTTCCAGCGCTTGCGACTTGTCCAGGCAGCCGGCGAAATCCACCGGCAGGACCGAGAACGACAACGCATTCGCTGCTTCGATCAATGCCACGCGGTCACGCGCATCGACGAAATAGGCGCCGCCTTGCGTGGCGTCGGCGAGCAGCGCGCTGAGCTCGAGTGCGCTCATGGCCGTGCCCCTGCATCGATGCGGCGGAAGCTGCGGTAGTGGTCGTCGCTGTAGAAGAACTCGATGGCTGGATCGCCCCCGGTGACGATGCGGCGCGCGCCGCGGTCGCGCGATCCGGGCGTTTCCACCGTGTATTCGCGGTAGTAGCCGCGCTGTCGCGAAGGCAGGAGCCGTTCTCGGTTCTGGAAACTGCCGCCATCCTGGCGATACGGATAGGGTCCGCCGCGTTGGATGCGGCGCAGCGTGGCGAGGGCTTCGGCCGGTAGGCCGGACTCGGTGGCATCGCGAGACGCGTCGCCGCGCGGCGCGAGCGATGGACTGACAGTTGGCGCGGGACGCGGTGCTGGCGTGGCGGATGGCGCCGGTATCGCCGCCGGCGCGATGACGGTGTGCGCGTGCTGCTGCCACGCCCACAGTGCGAGCGCCACCAACCCGATCACCAGCCAACCGTACCGCCGCATTTTGCGTTCCCCGGCATTCACGCCCGTCATCGGAGTCCATCATCAACGCTCGTCATTCCGGCGAGAGCCCGAACCCAACACCAACGCTCGGAACCGGCAAGCCCCGTGGCTAGAATCGGATTCCGGCTCTCGCCGGAATGACCAACAACAAATCGCGTTGCTTCATGCCCTACACCCACGTGAAGGTGCGAGGGCCCGCGATCAGCCGCAATTGATGCGGGTAATCGTATTGGTCTCGTCGACGTAAAGATTCAGGCGCTCACCATTGAATTCCTTGGTGATCGGCTGGCCTGGTTGCAACGTACGCGCCATGCTGGCACCGGATGCGCTGCGCGCCTGCTCCTGCAGGTCGGCCGAACCTTTCTGGCCGACGAACGACTGCGCCTTGGTCGCATCGCAGCTGCCGCGGGACGGCGCCGCAGGCGCCGGTGCCGGCTCGGACTGTTCGGGTTTAGTCATGGCCGGACCGCAGGCACTGAGCAGGACGGCGCAGGCGAGCGCGGGAAGCAGGGTCTTGGGCATCGGACTGTCCTCGGGTGGCGCGGGCTGGCGACGCTGCGCAGCGGCATCGTCGCGGTTCGTATCGCCGGCGATGACAGCGTCAGCCGCATGTGATCGAGGTGATCTTGTTCTCGGCATCGACGTTGATTCCGACGCGATCCTCGCGGAAGTCCATCGTCACCGCCATGCCGGGCTTGATCACGCGCGCGTTGCGGGCGCCGCTGTCGGCGACGATCTTGTCGACGACGGCCTGCGTGGCGACCTGGCCTATTGCCGACTGCGCCTTGGCCGCGTCGCAGATCATTGCACCTGGCGCCGGCGCGGCGCCGTCGACCATCTGGTCGCTGCGTGCGCCCACGCCCTTCGACGGCGGCGCACCTGCGGGATCCTCGATCATGTCTGCATTCTCCAGTTGTTCGCCCTGCGGCGATGGCGTCGTGCTCGACGATGCCGGCGGCGCGGGCGCGGGGTCCTCGCTCATCTGGGTGTTCCTCGCGTTCTCGCCCTGCGAAGGCGTCGCGTTGCACGCGGCCAGCGAACACAACAAGGCCGCGGCCAGCGGGATCGACAACGGCATCGACAATCGGGACATGGCGCACTCCTGCGGGAAGATCGCGCAAGCCTGCACCGGCCTGCGTGTGCGCAGCGTTAACCGCGGCAGCGGTGTTCAGGCCGCCGCCATGCGCTCCGACGCCATGCGCTCGGACACCATGCTCTCCGCATGCACGGCCACCAGCCGCAACAGCAGGCGCGACAAGGTCACCACGTCCTGGTGGTTGTGCGCGGCGACCCGACGCAGGTTGGTGGCGGCACCACCGCGCAGGTAGGCCAGCCATGCGGCCGGTGCCTGCGACCCCGGCAGGTCGTCCTCGCGCAGGATCCGGAGCAGCTCGCGCTCCACCGTCGCCAACCGGCAGTTCTCCCACACGCCGCGATAACGGCGCCGCGTCGGGAACAGCAGGTCGACATGGTCGAGTCCGGCGAGTGGATCGCGCATCCGCGCCAGCCGGTAACGCGTCTTCAGCAACGGCGCGTCGTAGCAGCGGCCGTTATAGCTCGACAGCACCGTATGCGGCGCCAGCCAGGAGGCGAACACGTCGAGCATCGCCGGTTCCGCGGCCATCGTCGTGATCAGCAGCTGGCGGATGCGCAGGCCGTCGCCGTGCGCGTCGTCGTGGTGCCAGTCCGCCGCGCCGATCATGAAGGCGCGTGTGCCGGTACCGCCGGCCAGGCCCGTGGTCTCGGTGTCGAAGAACAGCAGCGCGCGCGGATCGATCGCGTCCTCGCGCTTGGCGAAGGCCAGCGACAACGCCGATGCCGGCGCGGGCATCGGCAAACGTGTCGTGAGCAGGCGCAGGCCCGGCGCGATTTCATCGCCTGGCACTTCGCGATCGACCGGTCCACGCACGGCCAAGACCACGCGATTGCGCACGCCGAGCAGGCGGCGCAACACATCGATCGACTGTGCGGCCGGGCGCGCGGGTGCGCTGCTTGTCTCCCTATCTGCATTCGCAGGGGGAGAAGCAAGGCCAGCCTCACGCTTCAATGCCCGCAACTTCTCTAGCGAGATGCTCATCTCCGCCTCGCGCGTGCAGTTGCGGCTTCCGGCTCCCTCCCCTGCGAATGCAGGGGAGGGTTGGGGAGGGGTTGCTGGGTATCCCGCAAGCCCAAAGACACCCCCTCCCAACCCTCCCCTGCCTTCGCAGGGGGAGGAGCCAAGCGGTCGCTGCTTTCGCCACTCCTGCAAACGCAAATCATCACGTTGCACCTTCCTCCGCGATCAACAACCCCAACACCCGCAACGCCAACTGCTTGGGCGTCGCGTCCAACTTGCTCTCGTCGACCGCCAGCACCGGCCCCACACACGCCGGACATCCCGCCACGCAATCGCAACGCCCGACCAATTCGCGTGCGCGTTGCACTAGCTCCGTTTGTCGCTGCCAAAGCGGTTCGCTCAATCCAACACCGCCCGGAAAGTTGTCGTAGAGAAAAACAGTCGGCACGAACTGCTGCACTTCCACGACGGACACCGCCTTGCCATCGGCACCCTGGGCCTGCCCATGTCCCTTGCCATCGGGCGTCGCGAACCACGCGCCATCGCCGTTGCCGACCGACTTCTGCAGGTCGCGCGCATCGGCCATCACCGCCACGGTCGCCACGACATGCAGCGCATACCCCGCGCCGAGGAATCCATCCAGCGCATCCTGCTTCGACTCGAACGCGCGCAGCAGCACCGCCTGCGGCAACTGCCACCACACCGCAGTCGTATGCAGTTCCTGATCCGGCAGGTTGACCGGCCCGTAGCCGATGCTCTCGTGCGTGTAGTAACGGATCTTCTTGTAGCCGGCCACGCGCCGCACCACATGCACCTCGCCGTGGTGGCTGTCGCCGAGGCCGGCCTCCTCGCCGTCGAAGCGCTCGAGCACCTTCAGCCTGGTGTAGTCGATCGAGTCGGTGTAGTAATCGACATGCGTGCGCGTGACGTAGGCCTTGCGGCCTTCCCAATCCAGCCGCTCGACCTGGTACGGCGTCGACTGCACCATGTGGATCGCGCCCTCGTGCAGCGTCAGCGCGGCCGCCGGGTAGCCCACCTCACACAGAATCGTTTGCCTGCCGTCGGTCTTGTCGACGACGACGAAATTGCCGTCGGCGACCGAGCGCAGGCTCACCGCCTGCGCCGGATAGCTGTCGGCGATCCATTCCCATCGCTCGCCTTCGCGATGCACGACTTCGGTTTCGGCGAGCGCTTCAAGATAGACCGACGGATCGATCGGTCCGAACGCCTCACCCACGACGAACGGCAACTCGAACGACGCGCAGCGGATGTGGTCGAACAGGATCAGCGGCTGGTCCGGCGCGATGCGCGCGTGTTCGGGCGTCGCATCGGCGAAGAAATCCGGATGCCGCACCACGTATTGGTCGAGCGGCTGCGAGTTGGCGACGAGTACGCCCAGCGAAGGTTTCTGCCGGCGCCCGGCGCGGCCGAAGCGTTGCCAGGTCGCAGCGACCGTGCCGGGATAGCCGTTGAGCACGACCACGTCGAGGCTGCCGATGTCGACGCCGAGCTCCAGCGCCGAGGTGGAGATGATCCCGTCGATGCGGCCGTCGCGCATGGCGCGCTCGGCCTCGCGGCGTTCGGTCGGCAGATAGCCGCCGCGATAGGCGCGGATGCGCGGCGGTTTGCGCGGGTCGTGGTCGAAGACGTCCTTCAGATACTTGGTCAGCACCTCGACCATCAGCCGCGTCTGCGCGAAGACCAATGTCTTCAATCCGGACTTGATCGCGATACGCGCGATGCGGTTGCTCTGCGAGCGCGCCGACGCCCGCAGGCCGAGGTCCTTGTTGACGACCGGTGGATTCCACAACAGCACATGCTTGTCGCCGGTCGGCGCGCCGGATTCGGTGATCGCGTGCACGCGATGTTCGATCAGCGCCTCCGCATGCGCCTGCGGATTGCCGATCGTCGCCGAGCACAGGATGAACTGCGGCGTCACGCCATAGAACGCACATACGCGCTTCAGCCGCCGCAGCACATTGGTGACATGGCTGCCGAACACGCCGCGGTAGGTGTGGATTTCGTCGATCACCACGTAGCGCAGGTTCTCGAAGAACTGCGCCCACTTGGTGTGATGCGGCAGGATCGCCTGGTGCAGCATGTCCGGGTTGCTGACGACGATGTCGCCATGCAGCCGGATCGCCTGGCGTGCATCGCCGGGCGTATCGCCGTCGAACGTGAAGGCCTTGACCCCGAGTTCGCCAGCGCGGTTCAACTCCAGCAACTCGGCCACCTGGTCTTGCGCCAGGGCCTTGGTCGGAAACAAATAGAGCGCCTTCGCACGTCCCGTCATCGCCGCGGCTACCACCGGCAGCGTGTAGCACAGCGACTTGCCGGAAGCCGTCGGCGTCACGATCGCGACATGCTCGCCGCGCTGCGCCGAAGCCCAAGCCTCGGCTTGGTGGCTGTACAGCCGATCGATCCCGCGCGCGCGTAGTGCCGATTTCAATGCTTCGGGCACGTCGTCGGGCAGCGGCGCGTAGGCGCCTTCGCGCCCGGGAATCGTGAAGCTGCCGGTGATGCGGTCGGCGTAGCGGCGCGACAGCGCCTGCGTCAGGGCGCCGCCGTCGGCGCTGCGGCGGCCGTCTTCGCGCAGCGCAAGATTGCGCTCTTCATCCTCGCCGCGCCGCGCGAGTCCTTGTGTCATGTGATTCTCCCTGTCCGAGCGGAGAGTGGAACGTTGTCGCGTCGCAGCGGATGAGAATGGCGACCCAGCGTCGCGCCTCGCGGTTGGTGCAATGGGTAGAATCCGGTTCCGCTCAGGCATGCCTCCATGCTCCGACTCACCGACATCAAGCTACCGCTGGATCACGCCGAGCCCGCCTTGGCGGCCGCGATCGTGGCGCGCCTGGGCCTGCATGCCGATGAGCTGACCGGCTACACCGTCGCCAAGCGCAGCT
>Ga0193708_1000323_pt1 | contig 11359 bp, 11 predicted proteins | sample H3c1metaG_FD_160570 | JGI IMG/M metagenome (GOLD analysis project Ga0193708, IMG submission 160570) | Soil microbial communities from a riparian zone of the East river system, Colorado, United States - H3c1 | ecosystem: Environmental > Terrestrial > Soil > Riparian zone | place: USA: East River...
AAAAATATGAATCTGTAAAAGGAGGGTTTCAAGGCTTGGTGACCGGTGAGGTTGTAACCTGCGAAAAACATCCTGATGCAGATAAATTAAAACTCACCGGGGTTAATATTGGTGCTGATGAGAACCTGCAAATTGTTTGTGGCGCTTCGAATGTAGCCGCCGGACAAAAGGTTGTAGTGGCAACAATAGGTACTACTATCTACCCTGTTACAGGAGATCCCATCACAATAAAAAAAGCAAAGATCCGCGGTGTAGAAAGCCAGGGCATGATATGTGCCGAAGATGAAATTGGTTTGGGTGAAAGCCATGCCGGCATTATGGTTCTGCCTGCAGATACAAAGATTGGCCTTACTGGTGCTGAATATTTTCACCCTTACGAAGATCATATTTTCGAGATAGGCCTTACGCCTAATCGTATTGATGCCATGAGCCACCTGGGTGTTGCGAGGGATGTGTGCGCTTATTTATCTCACCACAATAAATCGGATGCACTGGTAAAATACCCTTTCAAAAACAATTTTAAGCCCGATAACCAGGGCCTGCAAATGGAAGTGGTGATTGAAAATGCAGAAGCCTGTCAAAGGTATTCGGGTGTGAGTATTGAAGGCGTGACCATTGCAGAAAGCCCGGCCTGGCTACAGCAAAAATTAAAAAGCATTGGGTTGCGGCCGATCAATAATATTGTTGACATCACCAATTTTATCCTGCATGAAACAGGTCAGCCCTTACATGCTTTTGATGCCGCTGCCATAAAAGGCAGGAAAGTGATCGTTAAAAATTTACCGGAAGGGACAGCTTTTGTAACACTTGATGAAAAAGAAAGAAAGCTTTCTGATGAAGACCTGATGATCTGCAATACCGAAGCGCCTATGTGCATTGGCGGAGTATACGGAGGCCTGCATAGTGGTGTATCTGCATCCACAAAAAACATTTTTTTAGAAAGCGCCTGGTTCAATCCTACAGATATCCGTAAGACCTCTTTGCGGCATGGCTTACGCACAGATGCTGCTACCCGTTTTGAAAAAGGTGTTGACATAAGCAATACCGTAAATGTTTTGAAAAGGGCCGCGGTCATGATAAAAGAAATTGCGGGCGGAGAAATTGCCAGCGATATCGTGGATGTTTACCCGGCTCCAAAAGAAAAAACTGAGGTCGCATTAAAATATCATTACCTGAAAAAATTAAGCGGAAAGAATTATCATGGCGATACCATCAAAAATATCTTAAGCAGCCTGGGATTTGGGCTTTTGAAAGAAGGTGCTGATGAAATGAGGGTTGCCGTTCCTTACAGCAAACCTGATATCACTATTGCGGCAGATATTGTGGAAGAAATAATGCGGATAGATGGACTGGATAATGTTGAGATACCGGTAATGATCACCATTGCTCCTTCTGTTGAAACACTTGCCCATGAAGTTGCTTACACTGAAAAAATTTCGGAATACCTTGCTGCGTCAGGGTTCAATGAAATTTTTACCAACTCCATTACCAACAGCGCATATTTTAATGAAGCCGTTTTACTAACCACGGTGAAAATGATAAACAATTTGAGCGAGGAATTAAATATAATGCGCCCGGGGATGATGGAAACCGGCCTGGAGGTCATCGCTTATAATTTGAACAGGAAGAACCATGACCTGAAGTTCTTTGAATTTGGAAAGACCTATGCAGTTAATGAAACAGGGGGCTATACGGAAAATAATCATTTGGCTGTTTATATAACCGGGAATGAAACTGCTGCCGGCTGGAAAGGCAAAGGAGGAAAGACAGATTTCTATTTTTTAAAAGCCGTATTTGAGAAGATCATCAACATACTGGGACTAAAAATTAATGCTTATATTCAGGAAGAAATTCCGGGCTTATCAGCATCTTTACAGGCCAGGGTAAATAATGAAACTGTTGCTTCAATTGGCATGGTAAGTAGTAAGATGCTTAACAGGTTTGATATCAACCAGCCTGTTTTTTTTGCTGACCTGGATTGGGACAGGCTTTTGAAATTGAACAGTAAAGAACAGGTACAGTATACCGGGGTTTCGAAATACCCGGCTGTACAAAGAGACCTGGCAATTGTAGTGGAGAAAGGGCTAAGATTTGAAGAGGTGGAAAAAGCTACCTATGCAACCAAACTGAATAAATTAAGGTCCGTTAATTTGTTCGATATATTTGAAAGTGATAAAATAGGTCCGGGTAAAAAATCCCTGGCGATCAGTTTCACTTTTTTAGATGAAGAAAAAACATTGACCGATAAAGAAATTGATGGCATGATGAGTAAGATCATCTCCTCGTATGAAAAAGAACTAAATGCAGATATCAGGAAGTAAGCGTGTTGCTGCATTTATAAAAATTGTTAAATTGATTTAGGGCATGAGTGAACTGGAAAAAAATATCAAGCGTATCAATGATAAGCTCCAGCTATTGCTGAAGAAGCACCAGTCATTGCAAAAAGACAATGAGCGGCAAACTATTTTAATTGAAGAGCTGAAACAGGCAAAGGAAAAGGCCAACGGGCAAATAGTAACACTGCAGGAACAGGTTTCGGTTTTAAAAGCAGTTGCCGGGCAAATGAATGAGGCTGATAAAAAAGAATTTGAAAAGAACATCAACCAATACATCAGGGAAATTGATAAATGCATTGGTATATTAAGTGAATAAACATGTCTGAGCTAATACCTATAAATATCGTGATCGGTGACCGGTCTTACCGCATTAAAACAAGTCCGCAGGATGAGGAAGTGATACGCCGTACTTTAAAGACCGTCAACGACAAGATCATCGAATTCAAAACGCAGTTTGCCGGCAAGGATATGCAGGACTATATTGCGATGGTATTGATCTGGCATACCACGCAGGGTGGTTCTGACAGCAACCCCGCCTTAGAAAATGAAATGGCTGAAGCATTGCAGAAAATTGAACAGCAGTTAGATAAGGCCTTATAAGATCTTGTATTTATGCCTAACCCCTTTCACGTTCATAGCCTCCCGAATAATCTCCAAACAAATTACTTATCTTCGTTAATCAAACATCTTCCGCTTACTTATAATGAGAAGATATATATGATTTTGAACCGAACTAAAACAGAAACATTCAATGGAACCGATAATACTATACATTATCATCGGTGCAGCCGCACTGGTAATAGGCATAATACTGGGTAAACTGGTTTTTGCAAAAAACACCAAAAAACAAATAACAGAAGCAGAGCAGCAGGCTCAAAAGATCATCGCCGACGGACAATTACAAGCAGAAAATCTCAAAAAAGAGAAGCTTTTAGAAGCCAAGGAAAAGTTTGTACAGCTCAAGTCGGATCATGACAGGGACGTAATGCAACGCAATCAAAAGATCGTTGAGGGTGAAGGCCGTATCAAGCAAAAAGAGCAGTCCCTTAATCAAAAAGACCAAAACCTCGAAAAGCAGATAAAGGATAATGAAGCTATAAAGGAAACCCTCAATCGCCAGATCGAGGTAGTAAATATCAAGCGCACAGAACTTGAAAAACACCAGGAAGAGCATATCCGCAGGCTGGAAAAAGTAGCCGGTCTTTCTGCAGAAGATGCAAAGGCCCAGTTAATTGAAAGCCTTAAACAGGAAGCCCATACCAAAGCATTGGTCATTCAGCAGGAGATCATTGAAGAAGCCAAGTTAAAAGCCAATAAAGAAGCCCGTAAAATAGTCATTCAAACCATCCAGCGTACAGCCGCAGAAGCAGCTATTGAAAATGCCATTACTGTTTTCAACCTGGAAAGTGATGAGATAAAGGGTTCTATCATTGGCCGCGAAGGCCGTAATATACGGGCGATTGAAGCCGCTACAGGCGTAGACCTGATAGTTGATGATACACCGGAAGCCATTGTGCTTTCTTCTTTTGATCCTTTGCGCAGGGAGATCGCACGTTTATCGTTGCAGCGCCTTGTGGCAGATGGCCGTATCCACCCGGCACGTATTGAAGAAGTAGTTGAAAAAACCAAAAAGCAGCTTGATGACCAGGTAATGGAAATAGGTGAGCGTACGGCTATGGAACTGGGTGTACATGGCCTGCATAAAGAACTGATCAGGATGGTTGGCCGTATGCGTTTCCGCTCTTCTTATGGTCAAAACCTGCTGATGCATAGCCGGGAAACGGCTAATCTTTGTTCAATAATGGCGGCAGAGCTGGGCATGAACCCGAAACTGGCAAAAAGAGCCGGCCTGTTACATGATATTGGAAAAGTACCCGATGAGGAAACTGAATTAAGCCATGCGCTATTGGGTGCAAAACTGGCGGAAAAATATGGTGAAAATCCGGCCGTAGTAAATGCTATTGGCGCCCACCATGATGAAATGGAAATGCAATACGTCATCTCCCCTATTATACAGGCCTGCGATGCCATTAGCGGTGCAAGGCCGGGTGCAAGAAGGGAGATCATGCAACAATATATCCAGCGCATTAAGGACCTTGAGAATTTAGCAATGGCATATACCGGTGTGGAAAAGGCTTATGCGATCCAGGCAGGAAGGGAGTTAAGGGTGATAGTAGAAGCAGATAAAGTAACAGATGGCGATAGTGATAAGCTGAGTTTTGATATAGCCCAAAAGATACAGACCGAAATGACCTTCCCGGGCCAGATAAAAGTGACCGTGATCAGGGAAAAGAGAAGTGTGAATGTAGCGAGATAAGCGGCGATTATTGCTTATAAATTTTCTAAATTGTTTTCAATCCGGCAAGTAATACTTGCCGGATTTTTCATTTGTATTAAGAATTTTGATCGAATTTGACATTTTTAACCATTTTTGATTACCTCCACAATCTTGTTGCTTCCTTTTCGTTATAGGCCAAGTAGTTTTAACATATATTTGTGTACCAAAACAATCAATTCCGTATCGTTTAGCTTACTTGTTAATAATCACTAAAACTAACTTTCATGAAACGTTTTCTTTCTTTTTTTGCTGCGTTCCTAATTTTGATCTCTACCTTTTTTGCTTGTCAGAAATCATCCGATTTAAGCCCGGTAAGTAATACCACAGTTATAGAGGACCAAGCTTTTATAAATACTATGTATAGCAACACTATTAATTGTATTAAAGGTATCCGTGATGGCGAATTTTCCCAGGCATTAATTACTTTTTTAGCAATATCAAATAATACAGTTGGTAACGAGACGTGGATCAACGAGATGACAGACGCCTTGGATATAACCATGGGTAATCCTCAACTTGATCCCAATACGAGTAAATTTGACTTTCCGGCATATAGAGGAATTTATGATTGGAACCGTGTAACAAAACAGTTCACTAAGACAAGTTCCTCAGCTGGGATCTTTATAAATTTTCCATCGGACCCTTCTAAAACTACAAACAATGTAAATATTAGATTTACAACTTATACCGATGGTTTATATCAGGCTAATGCAAAAAATATCTATCTCCCAACTGCTATAAAAGCTACATTATTAAAAGATAATGTGGAACTGGTGAATGTTGATGCTACCGGTATATTTAGCAGCGGGAGTTTTCCTTCACCAATTAGTGTTGTTTGTACAGTTATACTAAAGCCCCACACGTATAAAGTTACCATAACAAGACTTTTAAATACTCAATTTTCGGTAAAAGTAGAACTGGGTGGCGACTGCGGATCTGTTATTGATAGTAAGGTTACCTTTTTAAATGATGATTATAATAATTTAGATATAGAAGACGATTTATCAAAAATTGAAGCCACCTATACCAAAGGTGATTTCAATATTAAATTGGACTGGGATGCAAAGACTTATTATGCAATAAGCAACCCAACTACCGCGAATCTTAATAACTCCATTAGCTGTAATGTATTTAACGGCATTTTTAAAATAGGGGAACTTAAGTTTAAAGATGTAAACGGTTCAAGAAAAATATATATTTATTACAAAGATGGCACCAGCGAAGATGTTGCTGTGTTCAACGATCCTTTTACAACACAATTAAAGAATATATTGCGCCCGTACTTTGGCAACGAAGTTGATAACTGGTTTTAATAAAATAAGCGATAATATCTTTCGTATAAAAAATAGCTTGTATGGCTAACATGGCCATACAAGTTTCATATTATCAAAATCAGGCTAATTACTATCCATGATAAATTATTTAAAAAAGGTTGTTCCTGCTTGCATCATTTTATTGGCATTTGCTTCAAAAGGATACAGTCAAAATAAAAATAGCGAGTTAAAAAAACATGAAGCAGGTATTGATATAGCTAATGCCCTAACATTTATCAAACGAAATACACAATCCTATCTTTTAAATTACCGATACAATGTAAACAGGAAAACAGCATTAAGGGTAGGACTGAACTTGGATATTAGCAATGGAGAAAGTGACGGAAAATATCCCGATATAAAACTGGGAATCCAAAAAAATAAGAGAACCAAAAGCTGGGTTTTATATTATGGTTTGGATTTTTCGTATTCTTATTTCAAATCTAATGCTGTACCTACGATAACCTCACGTTGGGGAGCCAGCCCTTTATTTGGCGTACAATATTTTTTTAATGAGCGAATTTCCCTTTCCACCGAAGCTTCTCTTAATTATTATCATTATTTTATAACTAATACTAATACTTTTGATCCCGTAAAACACCGGAATTACTATCGTATTGTTATTGGATCGGTAGGTATGGCGGTGATTAGTTATCATTTTTAAGGCTTTTTCTATGTCAGAATATTTTTGAATTTAGCGCTAAACCGATCACATTTTTTGTGTAAACCAAAAACTTTCCCCTACCTTTGCCGTCCGTAAAAAATAAAAATTATGAACGCAATAGACTTTGTTCATGAGCAGTTGGCAACCAAAACAACGCTCCCGAAATTTAAAGCAGGTGATAATATCACAGTGAATTATAAGATCGTGGAAGGCAACAAGGAGCGTATCCAAAGCTTTAAAGGTGATGTGATCAAGCGCCAGGGAGTTGGTGCAACAGCCTCATTTACAGTGCGTAAAATGAGTGATGGTGTTGGTGTAGAGCGCCTTTTTCCTATCTTTTCTCCAAATATTGACAGTATTGTGTTGAATAAAGTAGGTAAGGTTAGCCGTGCGAAACTGTACTATTTACGCGAAAGAAGCGGTAAAAGCGCAAGGATCAGGGAAAAAAGAATGGCAGTGGCTAAAAAATAAATTATTGATTTACAACATTTTAAAAGCGAAAAATGATATTTTTCGCTTTTTTTATGACCAAAAATTATGACAATGGTACTATAATTGCTATGTTTACGCTTGTAAATCACAATCCTCTCGAAAAGAACCTTTACCCCTGAAGTTAATTAACACTTAACTTTTAACTTTTAAACCGTTAACCATGAGAAGGATTGTTCTTTCACTGATCGTTGTAATTACTATTATTTTTTTAGGCTCATGCGCCAGGGGTATTTCTCCCGAGCAAGCTGCCAATGGTAAGGCCAAATGTGGCAGGTATTACGTACGCTGATAAAGTTTTCACACGTGTTTATTTACAGGTTAATCAACAGTTAACTTTGTTTTATTAATTAACAAGGCAACTGAATATTTGATTTATCTTTGCTGTCTAAACTTTTATTATGACAATATCATTTTTGAATGCCATTCTTTTATTATCGATGCCCGGTGGCAGCGAGTGGATACTTATCATCATTGTAGTATTATTAATGTTTGGCGGTAAAAAGATCCCTGAACTGATGAGGGGTATTGGCCGTGGCATGCGTGAATTCAATGACGCAAAGAATAATGTGAAGAGTGAAATTGAAGAAGGAATGAAAGAAAAGGATACCAGCAAATCATAAATATTTAAACCAGGAGATAGTTATTCCTGTACTTCGGCTGAAGTGAACCCCTTTAATATGGGCGCACTTCAGCCGATCTTATATTGACTTTTCCTGATCGCATATAATATGTTTTTATTCAAGGATATAAAGCAATATCAAAATGACCTTAGCAGCAATAATATGAATTGCGTTGCTGTGGTTAACCATTACCTGCTGCAAATAGAAAAGAACAAAGCACTGAATGCCTTTACAGAAACCTTTGCCGCTGAAGCCCTGCACCAGGCGGCTTTGTTAGATGAAAAGAGAAAAAATGGCGAGCCGCCCAAAAAACTCCATGGCGTAGTTATCGCGATCAAAGATGTCATCTGCTATAAAGATCATAAGGTTACAGCTGCTTCAAAAATACTGGAAGGATTTAAAAGTATTTATACTGCAACCGCGGTTCAGCGCCTGCTTGACGAGGATGCCATAATAATTGGCAGTTGCAATTGCGATGAATTTGCGATGGGCAGCTCGAATGAAAACTCGGCTTATGGAAATGTGCTTAATGCAGTAGACAGAACAAAAGTACCCGGAGGTTCCTCGGGCGGCAGCGCAGTAGCTGTGCAAGCCGGGCTATGTATGGTAAGCTTAGGAAGCGATACGGGTGGTTCTGTAAGGCAGCCGGCAGATTTTTGTGGGATCCTGGGTTTTAAGCCAACTTATGGAAGAATATCCCGGTATGGCCTCATTGCCTATGCGTCCTCATTTGACCAGGTCGGCATCTTTGGCAGCACCGTAGATGATATTGCCTTACTATTGGAAATAATGAACGGAAGTGATGAATATGACAGCACTACATTACCCGGAACTGTCAGTAGTTTTCCAACTTTATCTTTACCTGGAAAAAAATACCGCGTAGCTTATTTTAAAGAAGCGATCTGCCATCCTTCACTGGATCCAGAGATCAGGGATGCTATCCTGGGTGTTTTGGATAAATTAAAGCAGGATGGACATGAAGTAGCAGCGGTTGAATTTGATCTCCTGGATTATGTGGTTCCTGCGTATTACGTACTTACCACCGCTGAAGCAAGCAGTAATCTCAGCAGGTATGATGGCGTGCGTTTTGGCTATCAAACCAAGGCTGATGTTAAAGAATTAACAGATTTTTATAAGCAGACCCGGAGTGAAGGTTTTGGTAAAGAAGTGCAACGCAGAATTATGTTGGGTACCTTTGTTTTAAGCAGTGGTTATTATGATGCTTATTTTAATAAGGCACAACAGGTAAGAAAGCTGCTGGTTAATAAAACAGGTGCAGTTTTTGCTGAGTTTGACGCAGTTATAATGCCAACAAGCCCGGGTACTGCATTTGGAATTGGTGATAAGAACAATGATCCTATTGCTATGTATCTGGCCGATATATTTACGGTATTTGCCAATTTAACCGGCATACCCGGTATTTCAGTTCCTTTATTTAAACACAGCAACGGGATGCCGTTTGGGTTACAGATTATGACCAGGAAAACAGATGAATTAACTTTGCTTCAAATGGCAGGGCACCTGATGGATAAATACAAAGTGAATTCGGCTTTAAATTAATAATGAAACGACTGTTTTTCATATTGTTAACCGTTATGTTTTTACTCCAGGTAAAAGCAGGTGGTATATTGCTGCCATTGCAACAGCAACCTGATACCGGTATAGTTGTTGATCCAAAGGAAAATGAGATAATAGAAGAAGTAATAAAAACAAAGGCTCCCCCGCAAAAAGAAAAGGTGCAGTACTTTAGCCAGGTAACAAAATATGGCTTTAAGAATTTATTCGCACAATACAGTTATAATCCATCATTACCATATTCATCGCAGGTAAATCCAAATGCAGAAGGCTATATGCAGGATTATTTAAAAGTACACAGCAGCAGTTTGATAAAGATGAAAGGATGGGGACAACCCTACTTTAATTTAATGGATAATATCCTCTCACAATATGGATTACCAAGGGAACTTAAATACCTGGCAGTGATTGAAAGTAACCTGAATTCAGGTGCTACCAGTTGGGTAGGCGCGGGAGGCCCGTGGCAGTTCATGCCCTATACAGCACGGGATTACGGGCTTATTGTAAACAGCGGCTTTGACGAGCGCCGCGATTATTATAAAAGCACACATGCTGCGGCAAGGTATCTCTTAACACTTTACGGACAAATGCATGACTGGCTGCTGGTAATTGCAGCTTACAATGGCGGGCCGGGAAGGGTGTTTAGCGCTATTAAAAAAAGCGGGAGCCGGAATTTCTGGTCGCTTCAATATTATTTGCCCACAGAAAGCAGGAACCACGTAAAAAAATTCATTGCTACGCATTATATAATGGAAGGCTTTGGAGGGGTGACAACCACTCCCAACCTTAGAGGAGAACCAGGTATCGGTGGCGGCGGAAATTCTTATGATAAAAAACCTGACCTTACAGAAACGGAACTGGAAACCGCGGCAATACAAAGCATTTCCGGCAAATATAATTCAGCGGTAATAACCAAAAACCTCTCAATGGATATCATATTATTCAATCGATATAATCCCGATTTTGACAACATGATGGCCATCAATGGCAATTATGACCTCCGGCTTCCTGCAGATAAAATGCAGCTTTTTTTAGCCAACAAATATGTTATACTAAATGAGTGTGTACAGCTTTTATTGGGAGATAACCCGGCACCGGTGAACCATACTACTTATCCCAGGCAAAAAAGTCAAAAGAAAAAAAATAGCTGATCTTATTCCAGCACCCTGATCATTGCCCCGGCTTTTAATATACATTCATCATATTCTTTTTCCGGGTCACTGTAATAAGTGATGGCACTTCCTGTTTGAAAAGAAATATATCTTTCAGCCGCGTTATAAAACATGCTCCGGATCACTACATTAAAATCAAAATCCCCTTCAGGGTTGATATACCCGATCGCACCCGAAAAAAGCCCTCTCTTGGTTTGTTCATATTGTTCGATCAGTTCCATTACCCTTTTCTTTGGAGCTCCCGTCATGGAACCCATCGGGAAAGTTGCTTTGATACAATCGATCCAGTTTAAGCCGCCGGTTATCTCGCCACTTATGGTGCTTATCATCTGGTGTACGTGTGGAAAGCTGTATACCCCGAATAACTCTTCTACTTTAACCGACCCGGGCACACAAATACGGCTCAGGTCATTCCTAACCAGGTCGACCACCATTACATTTTCACTTTTTTCCTTGCTGCTCTGCAAAAGATAATTTTTAGCTGCTTCATCTTTTACCTTACTATCATGATCCCTGCGTGATGTTCCCTTTATGGGTTGCGACCAGATCGTTCTTCCTGTTTTCTTAAGATATCTTTCAGGGCTTGCGCACAAGCAATAACGGCCATTGACCTTATACAGAACTGAAAAAGGATTTGGAGAAAGCTTTGTCAGCTGATCATAAACATGCAAAGGATCTATTTCCCTGTTCTTCGAAAAGAACTCCTGGCAAAAATTGATTTCATAGCAATCACCCCGTAAAATATGCTGTCTCAGCTTTTCAATGATGCTGATATAATTACCTCTTTCAATTTTATGCTGAACGGGAATAGCAGCTTTTACAGGTTCCGGTATCGTGGCAGAACATGCG